>Ga0209697_10003362_pt1 | contig 21879 bp, 20 predicted proteins | sample AliMusrvi5mmetaG_FD_184115 | JGI IMG/M metagenome (GOLD analysis project Ga0209697, IMG submission 184115) | Freshwater lake bacterial and archeal communities from Alinen Mustajarvi, Finland, to study Microbial Dark Matter (Phase II) - Alinen... | ecosystem: Environmental > Aquatic > Freshwater...
GGCTTCGCTGTTGCCTTTGTCGGTGATGACCAGCGCTTCCGCATTCAGCCCCACCAGCTTTTCACGCATCTCCTTCATGGAGGTCCAGGTGACGCCGCTTGGTGCAAACAGGAACATGGGGAAGTTGGAGCCGACCATGGCGATGGGTCCGTGCAGGAAGTCGGCCGACGAAAACCGCTCGGCCACCACGTAGCAGGTCTCCATCATTTTGAGGGCGAATTCAAAGGCGTTGGAGTAGTTCAGGCCGCGTCCGACCACTACACTGTGGTCCATGAAGCGGTACCGTTGCGCGATGCCCGCCACCTCTTTTTCGAGCTTCAGCGCGTCGCGGGTCCAGTCCGGGATGCGCGCCAGATCCTTCAGCTTGATCGCGCCGCCCAGTGCGTAGGCGAGCAGGTAGAGGGCGAGCAGTTGGCCGGTGTAAGTCTTGGTGGCCGCGACGCTCTTCTCCTTACCGGCGCGGACGAGGATGGTGTGCTCGGCGATTCTGGCCAGCGTGCTGCCGCTTTCATTAGTGATGCCGATGGTGAAGGCGCCCTGTTCGCGGGCACGTTCCAGCACGAGGTTGGTGTCAGTCGATTCGCCCGATTGCGAGATCGCCACGACCAGCGCGTCCTTGCAGTTCACCGTCGCACCGTAGAGCGTGTAGATCGAGGGCGCGGCCAGCGACACCGGGATGCCCGTGGTGATCTCCAGCAGGTAGCGGCCAAACTGCGCGGCGTTATCGGAGGTGCCGCGCGCGGCGAGGATAATGAACTTCGGCCGGTTCTTTTCCAGGCGCAGCTTCAGCTTTTCAATGGAACGCAACTCTGCATTCAAGGTTTTCGCGAGAGCCGCCGGTTGCTGGCGGATCTCTTCTAGCATTTTGGACATTACCTATTGAGGATACCAAGAGCCGAATTTTGGTGTGGGCGAAGGATGCCGTCCATCTGCATGCCTACCAAAAAGCGCTCATTTGTGCGCTGCGCCGACTAATTGGCAATCAAGCGGATGTAGCATTCCCGATCGCCAGTGCGCGACCCACTCTTCTCATCGACGGGGGCCAATTACCAGTCCATTAGCATGGGTAAATGATGCGCTACCGATTCAGTTGCCAATTCGTAAAGGACAGAGAATGCAAACTTCGCTCCGGTCTCGAGAGGAGATCCGTGCTCTGCACAATCTATCCTCCATTGGTGCAGGACCTGAGAATCCACTCCCCAAGTCCGGGCGTTCAGTTCTTGGAGTTGCCTGAGGAGAGTCACACTGGAACCGATAAGCTGCTCGGTCCCTGCGATGCCGTTCGCCTTAAAGACGAAGCCGAAATCACAGGGAAGCCAGTGTGTGACATCGTAAACGTGCGAGTAACGGGTTTTCGCGTCTTGTGAAGATATCAAAATGTACGCCGGATCTTCCGGCCAATCCTCAACATGCTGGAATGGTCGACGAAGCTGACGCTGCTCATCGTAAGCCGCCCATAACAATAAGTCGGTGTAGCAATCCCATGTAGGCTTGTCCGTGAAATACGGAGTCTCGTCTTGTTCGTCCCAGTCCAACGGTGACGAGAGAAGGTCTTTAAGCGCGGCAGAGAGTGAGTCTCGCCAAGAGAACACAACTGGCCGAATCTGGTTCGGGTCTCGGATTGCACCAGCCGGGTCGTGCTGACGAACTATCTCGATTGGCAGGCCCATTTCTTTCGCGGTCCTCTCGGCTGCCAATTCCCACTCTCCCGCTAAGTAGCGAGTAAAGGAACCAACATAAATGTCCAATCCCATATCCCACAGCTTCGCACATAACGGCTCAAATGACCTCTGCAGAATCTGCCGGCTAGCCCATCTTTCTCAAAGGGTATCGTCGTATAGGTCACGGCGGCGGAGGGTGCTTTCCGCACCAAGTTGCCATACAGGTAGTTCCGCACCCGTGGCTTGGGTGGGGACCTGCTTTTCTTCCTGCTCCGGCGTGAAATGCACTTCCATGATTTTCAGGCTACCAGAAAAATCAGATCGACGACATCTGCGATGAAAGGATCGGCACTCTCGCGAGATATCCCCAGTGAAGGAGCTGTTAAATGACACAGACATTGCTTTTACTGGGCGCACTTTCGATCGGCGCCGCTACCGCGGGGGATGCCCTGCGCATCACCGGACCGTTTACTCACGACAATCTCTCCATCTTTCTTCTGCACGACAAAAAGCCCGTCACGGGCAAGCGCTACATCACGCTGCAGGAGGCAATGATGCAGCGCAAAGTAGTGGTGCATGAGACCGGATCGGTAAATCAACTTGAAGTCGAGAACCTCTCCGACGACGAGATCTTCATCCAGTCCGGCGACATCGTGAAGGGCGGCAAGCAGGATCGCGTCCTCAAGGACGACCTGATTCTCGAATCGCGGTCGGGCAAAGTTCCGCTGGCCGCGTTTTGCGTGGAGCATGGCCGGTGGACCAAGCGCGGGGCGGAATCGACAGCGGCGTTCGAAGCGTCAAACGATTCGCTGGCGGCGAAGTCGATGAAGATGGCGGTACGGGCGAAGTCCGATCAGCGCGAGGTGTGGGACAAAGTGGCGGAGAACCAGTCGCGGCTTTCAGCGGTACTTGGAGCGTCTGCTCCCGCCGCGGTTTCGCCCTCCAGTTACCAACTGACGCTGGAGAACAAGGTGCTGAAAGATATGTCGGGCGAGTATCAGAAGTCGCTCGAAAGGATCATCGAGGGCAAGCCCGATGTCATCGGCTTTGTCTTTGCGATCAACGGCAAGATCAACAGCGCGGAGATGTATGCGTCGAACGATCTGTTCAAGCGGTTGTGGCCGAAGCTGATCAAGGCCGCGGCTGTCGAGGCGACCTCCGAGCGCGGCAAGTCAGCACAGCCCGCAGTGACCACGGCCGCGGTGAAGGGCTTCGTCGAAAGAACCGAAGCCGCGCAGGGCACGGAGCGGACTCTATCGAAGCGCGAGCAGGTGGTGACACGCGACTCGAAAGAAGGCTTCGCCTACGAATCGCGCGACAAGGGCCAGGTGGTGCACCGCAGCCTGGTGGCGAAGTAGCTATCCGAGCGTGGCTTGGACCTTCTTCGGCAACTTGGCCCGGATCAGATCGTACGCATTGCGCAGCAGGCGCTTGCACTCGGCTTGTGTGAGCGCCTTCGAATCGGTCACGGTCACCCAGTGATTTTTCGCCGCATAGGGCGCGGGGAGGATGCCTTCGCGCTCGATCAGTTCGGCGAACTCCTCGGGTGTGCACTTGAAGGAGAGGCGGCCCTTCTCCTCGGGCGCGAGCGCCACGGCGGCGAACATCTTGCCGCAGATCATGAAGACCAGGTCGTTGTCCCATTTGATTCCTTCTGTTGCCGAGGGGAACGAAAGACAGTACTTTTGGATTGCCTCGATGTTCATGGGTTCCAGTTTATCGCGGCGCTCGCCGGTGGAGTTGTTTTGTAACCTCGCCTATGCGGGGAAGTGCTTTCGCCGCCGCCGGAATACCAGCACCAGCAGCAATCCGAATGCGGACAGCAGTATGGTGGCGGGCTCAGGAACCGGCGTTACGGTGAAGCCCCATTCGACGCCGTCGTAAACGGTAAGAACGCGACTGGTGTAATCGGCCGTTGAGATATACGCATCGCCTATCCAGATGGCGGTCGCGTCGCGGCCGGGCTTGTCGTAGAAACTGCTTCCAGTGTATTGAAACGGGTATGCCGGCGGGCCTAATTCGGGATTTGGCGTGTCGGGCGCATTATCCAGGTAGGGATTGCCGGGCAGAGACGGGTCTCGTTTTTGGTTTGTGGATACGGATTGGGACCAGACGGCGTCGGCCGCTCCGATGTGTTTCGGATCGATAATGCCGGGCGGGTCCGTGGGGGCTCCGGGTATGTAGGTGATATCGATCTCCGCTCCGCCACAATGGTCGCCGCAGCCGGGGCCATCGTTCACATAAGCTCGGTAGATGTCCAAAGTAAGTATCGCGGTATCGCTGAGCTCTGCTGTTTGCAGAGTCCATTTAGAACCCGCGGCAAGCGAACTGTTCCAGGAATTGAAGGCGGACTGGAAGTCGTTAAGGATTCCGCCACTGATATCGCTACTTGTCAGTAGCACCGGCGTGAAGAGGTTCGCAACTACAAACTGGTTGCTCGCCTGGCAGGCTGCCAGAGCGGTGGGACATGCGTTAGGCCCGATATTGAAAACCGGTGCTGCCAGAGCAGAGATGCTAATGGCGCCGGCCAGGAAAATTGGGCTTAATGAGCGGGCGATCTTTTTGTACATCATTTGTCTCCTTACCCGTAGTGCGGGCTCTTGATCACTCACAGACTCACGCGCTATTGGCGCCCAAACAGGATCAAGATGACGGAGGGGCTGAGGTTTTTGATTCGTGTAACGGGAAGTATGAGACAGGCGAAGGGTCGCGGCCTAAGGCGCTATGCGCTTGCAACCCGCAATGCGGGCGAAATCGGCATCGAATGTGCAGATCCCATCCAGCTTATGAACTGCGACAACTGCGGCGTGTACGGCGTCTCGGGCGGAAATGTTGGGGTGAGTGTCGGCGAGGCGCTTGGCCTGATCCATGACTTCTCCGGTCACTGCAAGCACTTCCGGAAACAACTTGCGCGCCAGTTCAAACACTTTTCTTCCGTCGTTCCAGCGCCCCAACGACCGGTAGCGGTGCAGGATTTCCTGCAAGACTTCCGTGTCGATATTCGCCTCAAGTTCCCCGGCCGCAACCCGGCGCAGTAACTTTAGCGAAGGCGCCTTGTTGGGATGGTCCGCCCCAGCCGAATACATCAGGATATTTGTGTCCAGCAGGATCATGGCAGTGGTTCAGGCGCGGGAATCGACTCGCGTTTCATTTGTTCGGGCGTTCCTACTGGGAGTGACAGACTCTCCAACTCATCAACCAAGCTGAGGAGTTCAGCCCGATTGGATCGGAAATACTGAGCCCGGCAGGCTTCCCGCACTAGTTCGCCTACGCTCGAATGCCGTTGCGCCGCTAATTTGGACAGGCGTTCGTACATATCGGGGGCGAAGAGGATGGTCGTCTTCTTTACCAACCCGGATTCAGCCTGGGTATCCATATCCATATATGGATGTTAGTCCATCTTAAATGGAAAGGCAAGTGTAGAGACTTTGGGTTTAGAAACGGGAAAGAAAAAGGAAGGAATGGTCGGGGCGAGAGGATTCGAACCTCCGGCCTCCTGGTCCCGAACCAGGCGCTCTACCAGGCTGAGCCACGCCCCGAACGTTTTTAGTCTAGCAGATCAGAACGCCGGTGTCACGATTTGGTACTCAAATTTGCGCGGGTCAAGTCCGCGGCTCTTCAGCCGCTCCGCACAGGCAGCCGGACTATCTCCAATCGCTTCGATGCGGCGCAGTGGAATGTCTTTGGTGTTATAGACTTCCAGCGCATACCATTTTCCCGCGAGAATCTTGCGGGCGCCGATCGATAAACGATCGGGGTTCTGCCCGATGAAGGGATCTGATGTCATGAATTATTTCTTTAGCTCTTCGACAAGGGCTGCGATACCCTTGCGGCGGTAGAGTTCGGTCAGGCGTTGCTCTTCGGGCGAGACGGGAACGAGTTTGGCTATCCGCGGGTCGGCCAGCGCGGCGCGCGCCGGGATCCATTCGGTGCCGTCGGCGAACTCCACGCTCTTGACGAAGCCGAACATGCTCTCGATCTCAACCGGTTGGCCGGGCTTTGCGGAAAACTGGAGCGACGTGCCTTCAAGCACACGGCTCGATTGCCCCGGCGCCAGTTTCAAGTCGGCCGGAACCGTGCCTGCCATGAAATCACGGCCCTGGCGGTCTCGAATGATCCAGCCGATCTCCAGGAACTTCACGGCGCGGTCGCCGCGGTTCAATACTTCGAGACTGGGAGCGCGCGCTTCGTTGCCGTTCACGCGGGCCATGCCATCGTGCGGCTCCACCGGAGAATCCGGGAAGCGCAGGAAGCTGAACTGTACCTGGCGGCCGGCTTCGGTGGTGGTTGCCGGCGAGTTGCGGGCCATCTTCACGTCCACGCGGGGACGCTCTGCCTGGCGGGCCATGCTCTCCAGAATGTCTTTTTGCAGGCCCTCTGCGCCGCGGGCTTCCAGCACCTGCCGGAAATGCTTGCGGTCGCGGCGGGCTTCGAGTTCCCACTGCGTCATCATGCGGCGCGAGTTCAAACGGTTCTCACCGAAGAAACTCAGGTCGTCGAACAGAACGCCGTCGAGCAGGACGCGAACCATCGGACCGGCGCCGGCGGCCAGCGGCCGCAGCAGCCGCAGATCGATCTTGATCAGGAAATCATCGCCGGGAGCAACGTTCAGATTAGGAAGGCTGACCGAACCCTTACCGCCGGGTGTAACTTCCTGGGCCAACACTAATAACGTTACGCCTCGGATGCGGTGCGAACCGGAGTTGCGGAGCGCGAGTGCCGTATGGAGTTCAATCTCCATGGCGCCACCGCGCGGAGTCGCCTTGGAATCGCCCAGATCGGACGAGACCATTGTGACCGGCGAGTCCTTCGGCAACTGGATTTTGATCAGGGGCCGGTCGTCTGCCGCCAGGGCAGTCGACATCCCCACAACCAGTAAGAACGCGCAGATGTATTTAGAACGAGACATTATTAATCGTCACCTGGCCGGTCTCCGAATCCACATAGCGTGCATTCACCGACCCTTCCGAACTCACGGTTAACGTCACCGGTTGCGATTCCGGAGAGCGAAGAGCAAACGCTCCGCCATTTTCCTTCACTTCCACGCCTGCTTGCGTGGCTTCAATCGAGATGCCTTGCACGGGCGGCGTCACTGCCGCCAGCCTGGTCTGTTCCGGCGCCGAAACATGCAGGAACCAGCCGGTGATGATCACCAGCGTCCCGGCCGCGAGCACAAAAGCTCCGCGCCAGCCGAAGGACTCCTCCTCGTGCCTGGGTGCGTCCATCATGTGATTAGCGATGACGTGACTGGCGATCGACCCAGCTTCGAGCCCGAGCTTGATGTTGGCGCGCATCTCAGCGGCCAGGTTGTCAAAATCGAGCCCTTCGGGCAGTTGGGCCGCCTCGGCCTTCAATGTCTTGCTGGCGTCGGAGAAGCGCTCGACTTCGGCGCGGCATTCCGTACAACGTGCCACGTGCAGCCGCGTTTCCAGGCTGGCGAAAAAGCCCAGGTCTCCGCCGGCGAACAGCGCCAAGTCGGACAATTGCGGATGTCTCATCGCTTTCCCCTTTTCAGGGCTTCCTCCTTTCCAGATATTTACGAAACTTGATACGCGCGTTGGCGATGTGGCTGCGCACGGTGGCCTTCGAACAGTTCAGTTCGCGGGCGACCTCTTCTGCCGGCAGTCCGTCCACGTCTCGCAGTATCAGAGCCTGCCGTTCGCGTTCCGAGAGCAGCCGCAGGCCGTCTTCCAGATAGGACTGATGCTCGCTGCGCAACACGGATTGCTCCGGCGATTCCGACGGCTGGTGCAGTTCCGGTTCGGGCACATCGGCGATATCCACCGTGGTGATGCGTCCATGGCGGCGTAGAAAATCGATTGCCGTGTTGGTGGCGATGCGCGACAGCCAATGCGCGGCTTTGTCCAGATCCTTTAGCTGATCCTCGCGCTGCAGGGCCTTGATAAAGGCCTCCTGCGTGAGGTCCTGGGCGTCCGCGACGTTGCCAACCTTGCGGTAAATAATGAGGAACACACGACGCATGTTCTCCGCGATAAAGCGGTTCTGGCGTTCGGCGGCCTCCGCGGCCGCAGCCGGAGCCAACTCGGGAATTGGTTCGCTCATTACCCTTAACATAGCGCCTACAAGATGTTCGACGCAAAAGGGCAGGGAAACGTGCAAGCGATAATTTTACAGCGGCGGTATGCTGGGGATGTATGAGACCCGTAGTAGTAGCAGGTGCAGGCAAGACCTCCTTCGGGGCGTTTGCCGGCAGGGATTTGCGCTCCCTGGCCGTTGAAGCGGCAACCAAATGCCTGGCCGACGCGCAATGCTTGCCTTCGCAGGTGGAGGCGTTCTTTCTCGGCAACTTCGCCGGGCCATCCTTTGTAGGCCAGAACCATCTGGCGCCTTACATCTCTGGCGCGCTTGGAATTACGGGTGCTCCCTCGACCCGGTTCGAAGCCGCCTGCGCGTCGAGCGGAGCGGCGTTCTTTCAGGCCGTGCAGTGCGTCGGGGCCGGAATCTACGACGCCGTGCTGGTCTGCGGTGTGGAGAAGATGACCTCGCAAACCACGGCTCGCGTTGCCGAGATCCTGGCCGGAGCGGGCGACCTGGCCGGTGAAGTCAAGGCCGGGGCGACCTTTCCGGCGCTGTTCGCCATGATCGCCCGGCGCCACATGCATCTTTACGGCACAACCCGGGAACAGATGGCCGCGGTTGCGGTGAAGAACCACGCGAACGGCGCCAGGAATCCGCAGGCGCACCTACGCAAGATCATCACCATGGAGCAGGCGCTGGCAGGCAAGCCCGTCTCCGATCCGCTGACCGTCTACGACTGCTCCCTTATCAGTGATGGTGCCGCGTCCGTACTGGTGGTCGCCGCGGAAAAGGCCGCCGAGTTCGGCGGGATTCCGGTGCGTGTGCTGGGCATCGCCCAGACCTCTGATTACGTCGCGCTCGATCAAAAGGCCGACATCACAAGCCTCGAAGCCGTGCGCTCCTCGGCGCAGCAGGCCTATCGCATGGCTCGACTGACGGCGGCAGACATCGAATTCGCCGAAGTGCACGACTGCTTCACCATCGCCGAAATTCTCGCGATGGAAGAGCTGGGCTTTGTCGAAAAGGGCGGAGGCGGACCTTACGTGTTTTCGGGCGAGACCGCGCTGGGCGGCTCGCGGCCGGTGAACACCAGCGGCGGCCTCCAGAGCAAAGGCCATCCGGTAGGCGCCACCGGCGTCGCGCAGATCTGCGACATCGTGCAGCAGATTCGCGGCGACGCGGGCGACCGTCAGGTGAAGCGCAATCGCATCGGACTGGCGCAGAATCTCGGCGGCTCCGGCGCTACCAGCGTCGTAAGCATTCTTGGAGCAATGTGATGAAAGGAACCGTATATACGGAAACAGTGGTTTGGTCGCCGCCGGAGGCCTTCGCAAAAGACGTGCCGTACCAGTTGGTGATCGTGACGCTCGAAGACGGCACGCGCGTGACGGGCCGCATTTTGGGCGACCGGGTGAGCATTGACGACCGCGTTGCATTGGCAGAAGATCGTAGTGGCATTCCTTATTTCAAATTAATCCTATGAAACTAGCCGCAAGAATGGACCGCATCCTCATTGAGACCGCCTTTGAGGTGCTGGTAAAGGCCCGGGCGCTGGAAGCGCAAGGCCGCAACATCGTACACCTGGAGATCGGCGAGCCCGATTTTCAGACGCCGAAGCATGTCGCTGAGGCCGGCAAACTGGCGATCGACCAGGGTTGGACCCACTACGGGCCGACCCAAGGCTATCCCGATTTTCGCGAAGTGATCGCGAAGCATGTCAGCGAGACGCGCGGCATTCATGCGACCGCCGCACAAGTGTCCGTGACGCCGGGCGGCAAGCCGATCATGTTCTTTCCGATGATGGCGCTGCTCGAAGAGGGCGATGAGGTCATCTACCCGAACCCCGGCTTCCCCATCTACGAATCGATGATTCAGTTCCTCGGCGCGAAGCCCGTGCCCGTGCCGCTGATCGAAGAGCGCCATTTCAGCTTCGACCTGAACGTCCTGAAGGACAATCTGAATGACCGTACGAAGATGATCATCCTGAATTCGCCGCAGAATCCCACCGGCGGCATCATCCCGGCCGAGGACATCCATGCCATCGCCGACATGGTGCGCGACCGCGACGTGATGATCCTCTCCGACGAAATCTACTCGCAGATCTACTACGGCGAAAAGCCGCTCTCCATCACCAGCCTGCCTGGCATGCAGGAGAAGACCATCATCCTGGATGGCTTTTCCAAGACCTACTCCATGACCGGCTGGCGACTCGGCTACGGCGTGATGCCGGAGTGGCTGGTGGATGCGGTGAACAAGCTGATGGTCAATTCCAATTCCTGCACCGCGAGCTTCACGCAGCGGGCCGGGATCGCCGCGCTCACCGGTCCGCAGCATGAGGCCGAAGCGATGGTGGCGGAGTTCACGCGCCGCCGCGCAGCGTTCTGCGATGCGTTGAACGAACTGCCGGGCTTCCGCTGCGCGCGTCCCGCCGGGGCGTTTTATGCGTTTCCGAACATCGCTGGCACGGGGCGTAGTTCGAAGGAACTGGCGGACGCATTGCTCTATGAGGCGGGCGTAGCCTGCTTAAGCGGGGCGTCATTCGGCAAGTGGGGCGAAGGGTATATCCGCTTCAGCTATGCGAATTCGTTTGAGAACCTGATGGAAGCGGTGGAGCGGATTCGGAAGTACCTTACCAAATGAAATTAAGCCCATTTGCGGCTTGTTTCACGCTCGCGATGAGCGTTTGTATTTGGGGACAGCAACTCCCTGCCTTGTCAGGCATTCAAGGGCAGGTAGTCAATCTGGTCACTGGCGACCCGGTGCGTAAGGCTGAGGTGAAGTTGTCCCCGGTTGCTGACGGTGGACTGTTTTCTGGCGCGGCCCCGGCGGGCAAGAGTGCCTACGCCGGGGTTACCGATGCCGAGGGCAAGTACAACATTGAGAACGTAGCGCCGGGTCTCTATTCGCTCTCCGCAACGCGCAGCGGATTTCTTGAATCACGTTATGGCGCGCGCTCGGCCTTGCAGGCGGGGACTACGCTGAAACTGCCGCCCGGCGAACCGTTGAAGGGCATGGTTGTGAAGATCACGCCGCAGGGGATCGTCGCCGGAAAAGTGATGGATGACGATGGCGAGCCAATCGCGAATTCCCTCGTACAGGTATTCAAAGAGAGCTATGTCCGCGGTTGGAAGATGCTGCTGCCGGTTGGGAGTGCGGTTACCAACGACCGTGGCGAATACCGCGTCGCGAATCTGAATCCTGCCAGGTATGTGGTGCAGGCCAATCCGCCGGGTGACAGGAAAATCGAGGGTGCACCCAAGGAGGAACTGACCGCTGTCTATTTTCCAGGGAATCTGGAACAGTCCCAAGCGGCAAGAATCAAAGTCGGCCCGGGCGCGGAGGTTGCAGGCATCGATATCCCACTGCGGCGGGTGCCGGTAGTTCGTGTCAAGGGCAGACTGATTGACGGCGCAACCGGCAAGCCACTGGTCAACACCCCGGTTTCGCTTACCCCCATAGACTCGCTGATCCCTCGCAATGTTGTCCCGATCAAGGACGATGGGAAGTTCGAAATGCCTGCGGTTACGGCCGGCTCCTATATTCTTCTGACCATGGGCCCGGCGCCGTTTCAGATGACAGTGGTTCAACCAGTTGAGGTTCGAAGCCGCGATATCGAAAACCTTGACCTCACCGTCATGACGCCGGCTCCTGTCCCGGGCGTGATCGTTGTCGACGGCGATAAGAAGCTCAGCGTTAATGGTATTCAAGTGGTGCTGACTCCTTCAGGAGGCATGAACTTTTATGGGACAGCGACCGGGAAGGCTCAAGATGATGGGAAGTTCGTGCTAAAGAATCTGAGCCCGGTCAAGTACAACCTTGCGTTGGTGGGGTTGCCTGAAGGCGCCTGGATCAAGTCTGTACTTGTTTCCGGCCGCGAGGTGTTGGGAAAGGAGATTGACTGGAGTTCTGGCATGAGTGGGAATATGCGGATCGTACTCTCTGGGGATGCGGCAACCGTGAGTGGCCTGGTGCAACGTGGGGATGTGCCGGCGGGCGGCGTCACAGTAGTGCTGCTTCCGGCGGATGTTTCGAAGCGGCATGACATCTTCGATAAAATGGCCACCACAGATCAATTCGGCTCCTTCACGATCCGGGGTATTGCACCGATGGAGTACAAGGTCTTCGCATTTGAGGATTTGGATTTGGGGGCGTGGCAGGATCCCGACCTGATGAATGATGTGGAGAGCCTCGGGGAGAAGGTAGTTTCGACTGCCGGCGGGGCGGTTAATGTCCAGCTGAAGTCGATTCCGAGGCGGGAGTAGTGGTTCTGTCCGCATAGGCGCGTATTGGCGGCTTTTTCAGGTCCCACACGATGCCGAACCAAGATAGAAGCACAAGCCCGTAGTGCGCCACATCAATCTCCCACCAAAAGAAGCCCTGCCGTTCACTCGATGGCGCGAAGTGGTGATTGTTATGCCAGCCTTCTCCCAGCGTGATCAGCGCGATGAACCAGTTGTTGCGGCTGTCGTCTTTGGTGGCATAGCGGCGGCTGCCATAGACGTGCGCCAGTGAGTTCACCGTGAAGGTTCCGTGATACAGCAGCACGGTGCTGACAAAGAATCCCCATACCAACAGCTGAAAGCCATTGGTGCCGAGCTCCGGACGGTGCATCGCCAACCAGTTGCCGCCGAGCAGCAACGTCAGAGCCAGCACCGTTCCGGGCACGGCATGATACCGGTTGAGCCAGCGCAACTCGGGGAACTTCGCGAACTGCGGAATCAGCCTCCACGGCGTCTCGTCATACTTCGTGCACAGGAACCAGCCCATATGCGACCACCAGAAGTCCTGCTTCACCGGCGAATGAATGTCGTCATCAGTGTCCGAGTGCGCATGATGGTGGCGGTGGTGGCCAGCCCACCACAGCGGGCCCTTCTGGACGCTGGCCGTGCCGATCCAGATGAGCACGAACTGGAACCAGCGGCTTGTCTTAAACGAGGCGTGTGCAAGATAGCGGTGAAAACCCGCCGTGATGCCGAACATCCGGACTACATATAGGATCACGCACATCCAAATTGCGGCCGGGCTCGAGCCACACCAAAACACGAGTACGCAGCATGCATGCATCAGGATGAAGGGCAAGCTCTGTCTTAAAGCGATTCTTTCCATGGCGTCACAAGGGATACGTGTAATAGATTCAATCGGATGCGGGGTGGTTCATTTTATTGAAACAGTTGTGCCGCTAGTATAGGGAAGAACCGGATAGACAACGGCATCACATTGTCATAAAATATTCTGACAGGGTACCAGGGTTAGTTATTTCACAAAAAGATAAATTAGAGGAATGTCTGTTCGTGAGCTTTGCCTGCTCGTTTGTGGCCTCGATTGTCGCAACACCGGCCTTCAGCTTGCCCGAAAGGGAAGCTTGTGTCAGTCGCTCAACGGACAAATCGGAAAGCACATCCACCGCGGACCATGATGTATTTGCGGAAAACATTTTATCACCTCACAGGGCGCACCCAAATCCATGCGCAATGGCCTGGGCCAGCTGGCAAACCGGCAGCAGCAATGTACCAAATGACCGAGATTAGAAATTTCCGAATCGAACACTATAATTCAAAGGGGAAAGTATGAGCCGTGTACGCTTTAACTGTACATTTTTAATCGCACTGGCTTTGAGCAGCTTATTCAGTCTAGCTGCTCTGGCACAGTCCGATTTGTCCTCCATCACCGGCACCGTTTTGGATGCGCAGGGCGCATCCGTTCCTGGCGCGAAGGTTTCCGTCCGCAACCAAGGTACGGGCATCACGCGCGAGACCACCACGAAAGAGAACGGCGCCTATACCGTAACCAATATTCCAGCTGGAACCTACACCGTTAGCGTGGAAGCAGCCGGTTTCAAGAAGTACAGCAAGACGGGCAACCTGCTCGACGCAAACGTTCCGCTCGGCGTCAACGTGGCGCTCGAAGTTGGTCAGATGTCCGACGCAGTCACCATCACCGCCGATGCATCCCGCATTCAGACGGAAAGCGCCACGCTGGGCCTTACGGTTGATCAGCGCCAGGTGCAGGATCTCAGCTTGAACGGCCGCAACCCCGTGTTGCTGGCAGCTCTGAAGCCTGGTGTCCGCTCCAGCGCATCGCTGGCGAACTTCAACTTCAACCTCACTGACGGCGGCTTCTCCATGAACGGTTCCCGCCCAAATGACAACGTGTTTTTCTACGATGGCGCGGTGGCCACCCGCACCCGCTCCAACGGCACCTCGATCGGCGCCGCCGACGTGGATTCCACCGAAGAAGTCCAGGTACTGACTTCGAACTACGCAGCCGAGTACGGCCGCTCCGGTGGTGGTCAGGTCCGCGTGGTAACCAAGAGCGGTTCCAGCCAGTTCCACGGCACTGCGTATGAGTTCTTCCGCAACAGCGCGATGGACGCCAACATCTGGCCGCGCCTGATCTCTCCGCTGGCGCTGTTGAACGGCCAGCCGCAGCCGCTCAAGTACAACCAGTTCGGTTTCAATGTTAGCGGTCCGGTCTACATCCCCGGAAAATTCAACAAGGACAAGAACAAACTGTTCTTCCTGTTTGGCGAGGAATTCATCCGCTACCGCACCTCCCCGGTGAACGCCACGGGCGGCGCCGTTGTGCCTAGCATCGGGATGCGCACCGGCAACTTCAGCGAACTGCTTGGCGCCAGCTCCTTCTTTGGCAAAGGCTATGTCATCACCGATCCGAACGGCAACACGCCGTTTGCGGGTAATATCATTCCGAAGTCTGCTCAAAGCGCCACCGGTATGGCTTTGATGAACGCTTTCCCGCTGCCAACGCCCGGCTTCCAGCTTGGAGCCGCCAACTACATCACCACCAACAACGAAGTCGACAACACCCGCAAGGACACCATTTCGGTGGACTATAACCCGACCGAAAAAGACAGCTTCCGCCTGCGCGTGATCAACTACAACTACTTCGTGCAGAACGCATTCCAGGGTGCCTACACGCTGGCCGCGAACCAGCTGAACCGTCCCAACCAGACCGCATCGCTCGGTTACATCCACACCTTCACGCCGACCGTGATCAACGAAATGCTGATCTCGGCCAGCGCCGATCACGTGGACATCACTCTGCGCAACGCTCCGGACCGCACGCAGTATGGCGTGAACTATCCCTACCTCTACGGCTCTGCCGCAAAGGACCTTCCGAACAAGCTGCCTACCGTTAACATCAACGGCTTCACGCAGCTTGACCTCGGCCCATATCCTTCGCGTTCCGGCGGCCCGATCTACAACATCTCCGATAACGTCACCTGGATCAAGAGCGCTCACACCTTCAAGTTCGGCTTCCTGTTCGAACGCTCCGGTCAGAACGATCGCGATCAGGTGAACGTCAGCGGTATTCCCGGCGGCGCGAACAATCAGAACGGCCGCTTTGACTTCCAGGACACTGGCGTCAATCCCGGCATCGCTTTGATGGCGCTCGGCAACTTCACCAGCTACTCTGAAATCGGCCCGCGCGACTACACCATCTCCCGCGGCGACATGTATGAGTTCTTTATGCAGGATTCCTGGAAAGTAACCAACAAGTTGAAGCTCGAACTCGGCTTCCGCGAGACGATCATCACTCCCTACCACGCTCTGTGGGGCAACTATGACGTGTTCGATGCCCGCTACTACGATCCGGCAAAGGCTGTCGCAATCAACTCCTCCACCGGTACGATCGTTCCCAATTCGGGCAATATCTATAACGGTATGGTCATTCCTGGCGACGGCTTCCCGGATGTCGGCAAGGGCCGCTTCCCGAACTCCGGCGACCCGGCTCTGAACGCACTGTTCCGCGGCCTTCCCGCCAGCTATGCAGGCACTAAGGCCAACAACTTCGTTCCCCGCCTCGGTGTAGCCTACCAGGTCAATCAGAAAACCGTCCTCCGTACTGCATTCGGTGGCTTTAAGAACCGCCCGGCCGTGAGCGACTCTACCTTCCTCGGCGGCAACTTCCCGTTCCAGGGTTATGTCTCCGTATCGAATGGCAAGGTCGACAATCCGCTCGGAGCTGCAGCCGGCACGCCGACCCAGTTCGTCCAGACTCAGGATCCGGTGTACAAGATCCCAACGTCCTATCAGTGGAACGCAACGGTTCAGCGTGAACTTCCGTGGAACTCCAACCTGGAAGTCTCCTACGTTGGCCGCGTTGGTCTGTGGCTCGAACGCACCCGCAACCTGAACCAGCTCCCGGTCGGCACCTGCCCCAACGGCTCCTGCCCCGGCGGCGTGAACATCAACTACCTGGTTCCTTACAAGGGCTACAACCAGATTCAGATTGCTGAGAACGCTGCACGCTCCAGCTATAGTGGCTTGAACGTCAACTGGGCCCGCCGCTTTACCAAGGGCTTCAGCTTTGGCGCCGCTTTCACCCTCTCCAAGAGCTATGACAACGGTTCCAGCCGCCGCGCGATTACCTACAATAGCTATGACGACCGCAACTTCTGGGGTCCGTCGGATTTCGATACCCGCCGCATTCTGGTCATCAACTGGATCTACGAACTGCCGTACAAGAACAACAAGGGCCTCAAAGGAGGAGTACTTGGCGGATGGCAGATCACCGGTGTGACCCAGTTCCAGACCGGTACGCCCTTCACCGTGGTAACTGGTAGCGATTACGCCGGTATCGGTGTTTCGCAGAACCAGCCCTGGAATGTGGCCGGTTCGGTCACCTATCCGAAGGCGTTCTCCAACGGCGCCGGTTCGGGCAATTACTGGTTCAGCGTTGCTGATTCCAGCGGCAACAAGCTGTTCACCCAGCCTGCCAACGGCACCTTCGGCAACCAGACCCGTAACCTGTACTATGGCGCCGGCTTCCAGAACTGGAACGTCGGCTTGTTCAAGTCGTTCAACATCACCGAACACAACAAGATCACTTTCCGTGCGGAAGGCTTCAATTGGGTTAACCATCCCAATTTTGGCGGCGCCAACGGCGGTGGTCCTCAGAGCAACCCGACCAGCAGCACCTTCGGCATGATCACCTCCAAGGATTCCAGCCGTAAGCTGCAGTTGAGCCTCAAGTACAACTTCTAATCGAAGGCTACTCTGATCGGCCCGTAGAGGCTCGACAGCTCCCTTTCTCAAGCCGGCCCGGATTCGCAAGGATCCTGGCCGGCTTTTTGCATTTCGGATATTGGCGCGTCTAAGGTGAATTGCGTTAACATATAAGTTCACTCCCTTGAAAAAAACACACTTACTCATCACCTCCTGTTTGCTTTTGGCGCTGGTTTCTTGCGGAGCCAGCCAGAAGACCGAATCCGCCGGCGAAAAAGAGAAGAAAGCAGCCGCGCCTGAAGCGCCCAAGCCCACTCTCAAGGCCGACCGGCGCGCCGACGACTTAGGCCGCTTCATCGGTGGCCTGCCCGGCCGCGATGGCAGCGAATTCAAGTCCTACGAATCCGACCCGGGTTGGGTCGAACATGCCAAGGCCGTCGATGCAGACTGGAAGAAACTCGAAGAGACTCGCGTCAATGCGATGCGTAAGTTCGCCAGCACGGAACTTACTGGCGCGCCGATCGATGGCACGCCGCTGTTCTATCCGTTCGGCGGGCCCGACGCGCTCACGATGCAGGTGCTGTTCCCCGGACATTCGCGCTACGTGCTGGTTGGCCTGGAGCCTCCCGGAACGCTGCCCTCCATCAAGGAACTGACCAAGAAGTCTCTCAATACCCAGTTGTTCCAGATTCGCGGCAGCTTCGGAGCACTGTTGCGTAAGGGCTACTTCATCACCCAGTACATGGATGAACAGTATCGCGGCCAGGTCCTGAACGGCCTGTTCCCCACCATCCTGGTATTGCTGGCTCGCACCGACCACACCATCCTCGGCTTCCGCTATGTGCGCGTCGATGCCGATGGCAAACTGATCGAGCGCGAAGAACGCTACAAGTCGAAGGAGCTCGATTGGAATACCGGAATTGAAATCGAATTCCAGGACGACAAGACCAAGGTTCTGCAAAAGCTCCTCTATTTCGGCGTAAATCTCTCCGATGCGCGCCTTGGCAAAAACAAAGCCTTCCTGACTTATCTCGACAGCATGGGCAAAGTCGTCACCTACATGAAGGCGACCTCCTATATGCCGCATCACAACGATTTTGAAGTGATCAAAAACAAGATCAAAGACGCCAGCGTGGCCGTGGTGCAGGACGACACCGGCATTCCGTACCGCCAGTGGGACCAGACCAAGTGGGACCTCACCATCTACGGAAAATACGACAAGCTGTTCAATCCGTTCACCCCCTATCAGCAGAACGACCTCCGTACAGTGTATGCCAAAGGAGCAAAGGATTTGCCGTATAACATCGCCTACGGCAACACCAAGACTCCGGCGAATCTGTTGGTCGCCAAGAAGAAATAGCATCCCATCGGAAAGGGTGGGAGATTTTCGAATCTTCCATCCGCCCCCGGTCATCTGATAACCTGTCCTCTACAGACTCTATCGATGGACCCACACTGCCTTCGTCATTCCGAACTTCCCGGGGCCTCGAAACTTTTTCAGGATTTCCTTTATCATCCTGATCGAGTTGCGTCCTTCTATCACACCGAGGAGAAGGAAGCCTACCCGGAGACGCGCCGCGAGGCGCTGGTTGCAGCGTTGCGCGTACAGAACCCCGGCAATCCATCGCTGGAACTGCTTGCACAACCCGGCACCAAAGTAGTTGTCACCGGCCAGCAGGTCGGCCTGTTTTCCGGTCCTGCTTACACGGTCTACAAAGCACTCACCGCTGTGAAACTGGCCCGGCGCATTGGCGCGGTGCCCGTCTTCTGGCTGGCGACCGAGGATCACGATTTTCCCGAAGTGAGCAAGGCCTGGGTCTTCGATGCAGCGCATCGGCCTATGTCGATGGCCGTTACCTCGACGCTCGATCCGGTGGCTCCCGCCGGCACGGTTCCGATGATCGCTCCGCCCATCGCGGAACTGCGCGCGGCCCTCAATGAGTTCGCTTATGGTGAAGATGTCACCGCGCTGGTAGCCGAATGCTACCGCGAAGGCGAGACCATGGGCAGCGCCTTTCGCAAGCTGGTGGAGCGACTGCTTGCGCCCTATGGGCTGTTGTTTCTCGATCCCCTCGCCCCTGAGCTTCGCGCCCTTGCCGAGCCCTTTCTGCGCCATGCCGCGGAACATGCCGCTGAGCTGAATGCCGCGCTGCTCCAGCGCAACACTGACCTCGCAGCAGCCGGCTATCACGCACAGGTTCACGTCGAGGCCAAGACCTCCCTGTTCTTCCTCCTAGAAAACGGACGCCGCGTTGCCGTGAAGAAATCCGGGCTCGATCTCGCCTCGCGCGCCGCGCAGCTTTCGCCGAACGCTCTGCTGCGGCCGGTAATGCAGGACTACATGATGCCCACCGCATCGTACATCGGCGGACCCGCGGAGTTGGCCTATCTGGCGCAGTCGCAGGTGCTCTATCAGGCCCTGCTCGGCCGCATGCCGCAGCCAATGAGCCGCGCCGGTTTCACGTTGTTGGACCCGCGCAGTGCGAAATTGATGGACCGCTATCAGTTGGGCATCCCGTCTTTCTTCCACGGCGAAACGGCTCTCAAAGAGAAGATGTCGAAGAAGCTGATTCCGGAGACGCTGGCCGCCTCCATGGATTCGGCTTCCGCCCTTGTTGGCGCCGAGTTGGATAGACTCGCTGCGGAATTGAAGCACTTCGATCCCTCGCTCGAAAAGGCGCTCGGCAAGAGCACGTCGAAGATCCGCTATCAGCTATCGAAGATGCAGGCCAAGACGGAGCGCGAAGCGATGCGCCGCGATGTGCGAGCCACCGCCGACGCCGAATATCTCAACGGCCTGATCTATCCGCACAAGCACCTTCAGGAACGGTTCTACAGCATACTGCCCTTTGTCGCGCGGCATGGCATGGAGTTGATCGGCCATATGTACGATCACATTGAACTCGATTGCCCCGACCACCAGGTTCTCCCCTATGTTTATTAACCACGTCAAGAAAGCTCTGGCCGAAGGGAAAGTTCAAATCGGCACCTCATACGGCATCATCCGCTCGCCGGAAGTGGGCCGTATCCTCGCCGCCGCCGGCTTCCACTGGGCGTTTGTGGATGCCGAGCACGGGCCCTATGGACAGGAGACGCTGCAGGACATCTGCCGTGCCTCGGGCGCCGCTGGCCTGGCACCCATCGTGCGCGTGGCCGACATGCAGTATCACCTGGTGTCGCGCGCCCTCGACGTAGGCGCGCATGGCATCATCTTCCCGCGCGTGGAATCGCCGGAGGTGCTGGAGAAGGCCGTCAGCTGGACTAAGTTCCCGCCCGTCGGCATTCGCGGCTATGGCCTCACCCCCGCGCATGTGGACTACGAGCCCGCGACTATTCCGCAGGTGATCGAGCACATGAATGAGCAGGTGATGGTGGTGATGCAGATCGAGACCAAGCGTGCAGTGGAAGCGCGTGAAGAGATTCTCTCCGTGCCTGGCATCGACGCTGTGATGATCGGACCGGCCGATCTCTCGATCTCGCTTGGTGTGCCCGGAGACTTCCAGCATCCGAAGATGGTGGAGGCGATGGAAGCGATTCGCGACTCCTGCAACAAGCGCGGCATCGCGCCCGGCACCCAGACCCGCACACTGCCGCTGGCCCAGTTCTGGAAAGAGCGCGGCATGCGTTTCCTGGGCACAGGCAGTGAAGCGGCCATGATGCTCGATCGCGGCAAGGAAGTCATCAAAGGCCTCAGCTAAACTGCAATTGGTAGGACAGGCGGTTTCGCCTGTCCGCTCAGAATATTAAGCCCCACGCCGGGGACGTAGCTTGCTGCGTCCCCACAACCGACATCGCCGTCAATAACTAATCGGCCCGGAGGCAGTACAATCGCCTCCGGGCTCATCCTCTCTACGTGTGCTCCTCAAACCTCAAGTAGCGACCTTACCTGGCAAAAGTGACGCCAAGTCCAGTCGTATAGAGGAAGTCGTTGGACTTGCGGCCCGCCGCCGGCCGGTTCAAATACCGGTCGCTGATGGAGAGATTCCACGTCAGCCGCTTTCCCAATTTCGTTGATAATCCCGCATCGAAGTTCACGCGGTACGATCCGCTGTCCGACATGTCGTTAAACATGCGATAGCTCTGTACCAGCGACGTCGCCGAACTCAATTTCAAACTGTACTCATCGCCCCAATACAGTTCCGCCGATTTGCGCGTTGCCGGCGTGCTGAAGCTCGACCGGTTGAAATCCGCGCCGCCCAAAACATCGAGCCGGCTGCGCTCAGTCTTGACGGCGTGAAAGCCGAAACCGCCGCCCAGCACGAAGCGCAGGTCGAGGTTCTGAAACTTGTCGTACTCGTAATCGTTGAAGACGTTCACGAACATCCGCCCGCCGACGTTATGGTCGTAGCCGATGCCGCCGCGCACCGCCTGGGCCGTATCCGAACTCTTGCCGCTCGATGTCGCCGTGGCTTTAATCGTGTTGAAGTAGAGCGATGTCTTGTCCGTACTCGTCACGCGTGCCGCGTTGATGCCCGTAGTGAATGTAAGGGTCTTGGCGTTGCCGCTCGTACCGGCGAAGCCGATGCTGCCGGTGCCCGCCCAAAGATCGCCCCAACCCGGCTTCAGCAGCCGTTCGTAGGCCTTCTGTTCGGCGTCGTCGCGGATCGTTGTCACCTGCGTTGGCGCAACCGCGAGCTTCGCGTCCTTGGTGGCCACTTCAATCTGGCCGCCCGTGGTAGCGAGCGTTCCCTGCACGGCCTTGCCGTCGGCCAGCACCACGTTCACCGGCTTGTCCGCCCTCACCGTTTCAATCTGGTCCCACGCCAGTGTGACCAGGCCGAAGGATTCGGACTTGATCACCAGATTCTTGCCGTCTTTCTTCACGATCGCGCCAGTGACGCGATCTCCGTTCTTCAGCAGCACCTGGTCCGCGGAAGCAATTCCTGCCGCGCATGCCGAGAGCAGGCAAACGAACATTGTTTGTTGGATTTTCATAGTATTTAGTCTTTAGATTCGCCGGCGATTGCCGGATATGCGAGTCCCGCAATCATGGCGCCTAGCACCGGCGCAAGCCAGAACAGCCACAACTGCTCGATCGCCCAGCCGCCCACGAAGATCGCTGGGCCCGTGCTGCGCGCCGGATTTACGGAGAGGTTGGTCACCGGAATGCCGATCAGATGGATCAGCGTGAGTCCGAGGCCGATGGCGATCGGAGCGAAACCCTGCGGAGCACGTTTATCGGTGGCGCCGAGGATGATCATCAGGAAGAAGAA
>Ga0209697_10003363_pt1 | contig 21878 bp, 20 predicted proteins | sample AliMusrvi5mmetaG_FD_184115 | JGI IMG/M metagenome (GOLD analysis project Ga0209697, IMG submission 184115) | Freshwater lake bacterial and archeal communities from Alinen Mustajarvi, Finland, to study Microbial Dark Matter (Phase II) - Alinen... | ecosystem: Environmental > Aquatic > Freshwater...
GATCCGTTCCGACACTGACCCATCCTGTATTATTGGCCACATCGTAGACTCCGTAAGGATTTGCTCGTCCAAGTTCCTTATCAATAAAATCATGCACCTTGACTAATTCAGGCTCTCCTTCAGGACGCCAATTTGTGCCATTGTTCTTGTACGCACCGACAAGTTCCTTCTTCTTCGTATCAACCGAAATAACAGGATTGCCTGATGCTATACATTGTGCCGCCTGGTCATTGATGAACTCGAACTGAGCGTTACGATCTGGATGGTCCGATCCTTCCAAAACTTTGCGATTTGCCTGCAAGCTGTAACCCAAGTTCCGCAACAAATCACCAACTTTCGGATAGCTCACCGAATACCCTTTTAGGCTCAATTCTTCCGATAGTTTACGGAGGCTCTTGCATGTCCAGCGTAGAGGCGATTCAGGATCACCTCGAGTCGTTGGTTCGACTAACTTTTTCAGTGTAGCCATTACCCCTGACTCGATATCAATAATAGATTTCCTACCACCTCCTGCTTTGCGAATCCGTTTTTCCTGATCTTCAACAGGCAATTTTTCAGTTGCTAATTCTTCCAGTCCAACGTGAATCGCACGTCGCGACACTCCAGTAGCCTGTGCAACTTTTGTAACGCCACCTCGACCTAACGCAGATGCTTCAGCTGCAGCGAACAAACGCCTCATACGCTCATCCAAAGCCCACGCAAGCTTCTCAAACCTGATGCGGATGTGTTTAATGTCGTTATCATGAATCTTCATGATAACAATATACAACTTTAACTGATATCGTTATAGTTATATTTTAACAAGTCCTAAGGATTTTACATCGAATTTGTAAGGCAGGGGGAGTTCATCGAGTTCCATGGCAACCGCAGCAATATCGAGCTCCTTGTCAAGCCCTTCAACAGCAAGATCAATATCAGAATAGGGTTTAGCCGTTCCCTTGGCCCGTGAGCCAAAAAGAACAACACGCTGAATATCCGGATGCTGCAGAAAGATACCGGTCATCAGATCAAGTTCTCTCTGGGTAAGTCTTGAAATTTTCAGGAGATCTTCAGTTGTTGCTGTAACCATTGGTGTAACTGTTCAAGTATTGGCAGGTAGTGTTCCTTGACAGCAACAAGCACTTGACGAAATGTAACCATATCATAGGTATGCGATAGCTGGTTTCTGTGCAGCATCATCGCAATCCAACCATCGCCGTCATCAATCATGTTTGCTGCAAATGCTTCTTTGATAACTGCTCTTGGGGTAACCGGACTTAACACCACACCGCTATTTTCAAGGTAGTCCTTCATTGTTTTCCATGCCAACTCAAATGAATATTCAAATCTCTGGATAATTCCCTCCTGTTCAAGATCAGAAAAATCATCAAGAGCATGGTTGTGCAATGCCGAATGAAGAAGCGTAAAGGCGCGATCGAAATTATCAAAACGTTGTTTCCATCGAATATCTTCTTGCATAACTCTTCAGTGTATGGTTCTTTCGTTCGGTTTAATGTGCAAATATACGTTTTTATTAGCGAAAAAGCGTTTAGGGCAACTATAATCGAAAGTAATTTATTCCTGCAACTGTAAGTTATGAATAACGTCCCCTATAGTTTGAACTCTGTAGACTGGCTGCTCATTCTCTCCTTCATCCCCAATGCTTAATTTCCTCGTATTTGTAACTCAACGGCATCATGCTCTGATAATCGGCTTGAGTTACCAAAAATTTTCGAATGAAGGCGTTAACAGTATCGATGGTCAGATGCGGCTCATCAATGGTCGCATGCAGGCCAATTCCGTAGGTATAATCATATTGAAGGTGCCACTCCTCCTGAACATTGATTACTTTACTATCGGCAATTCTGGGCAGTTGGGAGGCCACCCAGTCAACCCTTTTCATGCCATCAAGCTGCCGATAGCAGATTGACTCACGAGCAGGTATGGTCAAATGACCGGTGGCAGGGTCTTTAACCAGGCGGTCGAACACTGATGGTTCTAAATCCTCCGCTCGTGCGTAATACTCTTCCCAAGCCTGATCCCAAACCGCATCTTCGTAAGCACCCCGAGTTGTATCCAAAGCAAGGTTATAAAAAACCGGAGAATGAAGGCCAAGGAAGTATGCATCAATCCAGCTATTCTCGCTGGACATGTCATGGTGAGTGGTAAAATGTCCACCCAGTGTTGGCGCATCTCTTCGAATCCGGTTTTTGACTGCGATATAAGCTTTGTTGCGCCATCGGCGGGGGCGCTCAAGAAAATGTGTTTTACGTTTGCGAACGGTCATGCTGGCTCCTATTTTCACTTTCTTCCCACTCATCCCGTAACCGTTTCTGAATTTGCAGACTATCGCCTGAAAATGTTTTGGAATTCTCTAACCCGCCTGCAAGTTCAACAAGCAACTCATTACCCGCTGGTTCAGGTAATTCCTTTGGCGTAGTATAAAATCTTTCTGCTGTAGTCTTTTATCAGCCCTCATTTAGCAAACATAATCTGAATATCCCTGAAAATAAACATCATCCATCCGCAAGTACAAAATAGGACCGCCAAAAGTAACTTTCCTCAGCAATAAGTAGCTTGTAACTGTACGATAAGAATGTCGTCCCCTAATTGCTCTGCACCCATGTATTTCCGGGAACTGTACGATAAAAATGTCGTCCCCTAAATGTTCCCTAAATGGGGAGCGCTTGGGTTAGTTGGGTTGGCGGGGGGGCCAGGCCAGGGAAAAGTCATCTTTTTCGAGGGTTAGGTTAGGGCTGTATGCGGGGTCGTGATGAAGCTCTTTTGCCCAGCGTTTTATCATGTATTCCAACTCTTTCTGAAAGCGGGCTTGTTTTTCAGGAGTGTCTTCGTACCCCCTTGATGCAGATTCATGATGGTAAAGCTCAGCGTAGGGAGTCCATAGATTGCGTAATCCTTTTTCTCTGAGCTTCAGGCAAAAGTCAACGTCATTAAAGGCGATCGTGAGGTGTGTTTCATCAAAGCCTTCGACACTTCTGTAATGCTCTCTTTTCACAAGGAGACAAGCTGCTGTTACCGCTGAAAATTCCTGCTGCAGGCAGGCCCTTCCAAAATATCCTGGATCTCCTTTTTTTAAATGTTTTGTCGCATGCCCAGCAAGGCCTCCCACTCCGAGAATGACTCCGCCATGCTGAAGGGTTTCATTAGGGTACCAGAGTCTTGCTCCAACAGCCCCAATATCCTGTTGCAGAGCGTGGGTAACCATTTCATCAAGCCAGTCGGGTGAAATGACTTCGATATCATTGTTCATCAGGCATACAAAGTCCTTATCCGAACGTTCAACAGCCCGATTATTAAGCTTTGAAAAGTTGAATGGTATATCATCTTTTACAATCGAAATGCGGGGGTGTTTTTTCCATGCCGCAAACTGTTCCAGCGTCTCTTTTTCTGCAGAGCCGTTGTCGACAATAGTAATTGAATAATCAGGATAGGTCGTTTTTTCAAGGATTGACTCAATGCAAGGTTTTATCAGTCCAAGCTTATCTCTGGTTAAAACAATAATTTCAACAAAAGGCGGTTTTGATGGTAGCTGATAACGAACCCGATTAAAACCAGGAACTTCAATGGACGGTTCTGCACTTGCCAGCACCTTCATTCGCTCCAGGTGCTCATTGATTGCGTTTAATGCTGCAAGATGGGCATAAGGCTTTATATCTCCTGACAATGCTGTGCTTTCATTATGGATACGCCAATGGTACAATACTTTTGGAATATGCCGGATTTGTTCTTTATCAAGTTTTTCGATTGTCCTCAACGCAATATCATAATCCTGAGAACCTTCAAAGCCCTTTCTAAAACCGCCGATCTCTCTGAGAAGGCTGGTTTTATAGACACCCAGGTGGGATATCATGTTATGGCTGAGCAGGAGGTTATAATTAAAATCGCACTTGAAATAAGGATCGCATCTTTTGCCTTGTTCATTCAGTTTATCTTCATCTGAATAGATAAGTGCAGCTTCAGGATGATTGACGATTTCGCGGGCAACCCAGTAGAGAGCGTCAGGCGTCAAGAGATCATCATGGTCAAGCAAGGCTGTATAGTCATTTGACACAAGATCCAGGGCGGAATTGCTCGCTTCAGATATGTGGCCGTTTTCCGCTCTGAAGACATAGCGGATTTTTTTGTCCTTGCCTGCGTACTTTTTGATAAGCGCAAGGATTTCAGGATGTGAACCATCGTCCGCAATGCAGAGCTCCCAGTGCGGATAGAGCTGGTTTCTGACCGACTTGATTGCCTGATCAATGAACTGAACCCGGGGGTTGTATGCCGGCATGAGGATCGAAATTTTCGGGTAGTGCAACATCCCCTTGATCTCCTTGTTGATCAACCTGAGTTTTTTTTCATCGAGCGTATCGAATTGAGTTATCCACTGCTGGTAATCATTTCCAAAAGTGATAAAATTACTATCGGAAGGGTTTAACTGCCGGAACAATAGCTTGCGGATTTTTCTTGAGCGCTTTCTTACCGAGTTTGTAAGTTTGCGAATTGGTTTAGTCATGCGCCAGCTACTGGAGTTAACCATCTTATTGATGGCATATTCCAGTTCGTTAATTTTATCCTGCCGCATTGAAGACTCCTGCTGCAGCTCTTTCTGCGCCTTGTCATGTGAAGCAATGGCTTTTTGACGTTCTGTATTCAGTTCCTTGATCTGACGTTCTCGAGTATAAAGCAGGTTATATACCTCAGGGAAATGGTTTTCAATATTCTTTCCCTGATTCTCAAAAAACATTGTGTCGTAGTGTATCGATGAAAAACCACAGGGATTGTATACCGCAATTATTCTGTCAAGGTAAGCTCTTCGGATATCCTCTCTTCCAAACCACTGCATGTTAAACACCCAGTCGGCGAGTGCTTTGTATTGCACATCAAAAGTGCCCAGACGGGTAAACACTTCGCGCCGGAAAAACAGTGCCTGATGACAGATATTTTTTTCCATGAGCTTCAGACAGGAGAACTCTCCGTCATACAGCGTTCCATTTGGCCCCCATTGCACGTTGCCGTACAAAATGTCGTTCGTACTGGCTGCCTCGGAGGTAAAGAGGTCGGTCAGCACTTCATTATCAAAAAAGGTATCATCACTGCCCAGAAAATAGAGCCAGTCGCCAGTGCTTCTCTCGATGCCTTTATTCATGGCATCATAAATGCCGTTGTCTTTTTCGGTAATGAGATGGAGATGAGGGTAAAGCGCTGCATATTTCCTTACAATATCGAGAGTTCCGTCTTCCGACAGATTATCGATAATGAGGTGTTCCTTGTTGTAGTACGACTGTTTAGCGACACTGAGAATACATGCTTCAATATCTTTATCAGAGTTGTACGACGGAGTAATAATGGTAACTTTCGGGCCATTCATAGAAACATGTATTTTCGGGACAACCCTGTCCTTTACTGTGATCAATTAAAAAATATAAAGCCGTTTCCGGGTTTTCTGTTCAACGATACTCCTCAAGTTCAGCCTCTATCATGTTGTTAATAACTCCTGCCATTTGAGTTTGAGCACTCCAGCCTGACAAACGTAACGCTTTTCCAGCATCGCCGCAACCGTAAAGAATGTCAGTAGGACGTAATATCAGAGGATCAATATCCGTATGTTCCTGCCAACGCAGGCCAAAATAGTCAAAAGCAAGGGCTGCAAATTCGGAGAGAGCGTGGCTTTTGCCGGTTGCAATCACAAAATCTTCAGGGTTTTTTCTCTGCAGCATCAGCCACATGGCCTCTACATATTCCGGAGCCCAACCCCAGTCACGCTGAATGGCTGTGTTGCCTAAACGCAGTCTTTCACGGCTTCCACGGCCAATACGGCATGCTGCGGCAATGATTTTGCGTGTTACAAACCGTTCAGGGCGCAGCGGGGACTCGTGGTTGAAGAGAATGCCCGTACAGGCAAACAAATCGTATGCTTCCCGATAATTGGCTACCTGCCAGAATGCTGCCGCTTTGGCAACAGCATAAGGGCTTCGAGGTCGAAATGGCGTTTCCTCATGTGCGGCAACTCCTGACGTGTCACCAAAGCTTTCACCGGATCCTGCATTATAGAAGCGGATCGGGTGGTCAAGAAAACGTATAACCTCAAGCAAATTGATGGTCGTTGACATTATGCTTTCCAGTGTCTCGACCGGCTGTTCAAAAGAGAGGGCAACTGAGCTTTGACCCGCCAGATTATAAATTTCATCCGGCCTGGTTTTGTGAACGACCTGAAGCACACTGCGGAAATCGTTCAGTGCCATAGACTCAACGTGCACATCGTTGCGTATGCCGAGGTGTACAAGGTTGCTGAAATTACTGATTTGGGCATCCCGCGAACTTCCGATCACTTCATATCCCTTCTCGAGCAGAAGTCGGGCGAGATAGGCTCCATCCTGCCCTGAGATTCCGCATATAAGTGCTTTCATTTCTGTTATTAAGAAATTGTCTTGAAACTCTCTTCAATGTAAAGTTTTTCCATCGAAATTGCAGAGGTCGCAAAATGCCTCCTGATTGAAAGAGTGTTTCCAGCAAATAGAGTATGGTTATGTAAGTATCGATTGTCGATGGTGCACAAGCATGGCTTCTTCAAAAAGCTCCCAGTATTCTCGAGCCATCCGCTCCTGGTCTGCAAACTCAAGAGCACGAACCAGTCCGGCCTTCACCAGCCTAGAGCGCAATGCTTCATTTCCCGCAAGCGACACCATTGCCCCTGCAATCTCCTCAGGACTTTCAGGGTTGAACATAAGGGCGGCACCACCCGTGACTTCAGGCAAAGAGTGGGTATTGCTGCAGGCAACAGGTACTCCGGCAGCCATAGCCTCAATGACGGGCATTCCAAAGCCTTCGTAGAGTGACGGGAAAATCATACCGATGGATTGAGAGAGTAACAGTGCAAGCTCATCGTTTGGCAGGTAACCGGGAAAGATCACCCGTCCGACAAGGCCCATGCCATGAGCTTTTTCGATGACAACTTTTTGTCTTTCGGTGGGTGCGCCGGTGCAGACAAGCTTGATTTTTGCAGGCAGTCCTTCACTGGTTGCAAGGGAAAATGCCGTCAACAGCATTTCGTGGTTTTTGTGCTGCCAAAAATTCGCAGGGTAAAGAAAATATTGTTTTTTCTCAACACCAAGCCGATCAAACAGTTCGTTACTGCGACGGTCATCCTGAGTGTCGGCTGGCAAAATACGGTTGGCCATGCGTAAAGAGATCATACGGATGCGAGACGGTTCAAGGTCGCCATGCGCAATAGCCGACTGCCGCGAATATTCCGAAATTGCTGCCAGTCCGGCAGCATATCGACAGGCATCTATAAAGACCCGATCACGGTGAGCAACCTCTTCAGGAGGGAAAAATTCCGGGTAGGTTTTATACTGCAGATCGTAAATGGTACAGACCGAAGGAATCCCTGGTTCAGCATGTTCAAGAGAGGTAAAGGGGCAATAGAGGAGATCAACCCCCATGTCTAGCAGCCTGTCGGACTAACGATAAAGAAACTGGTCACAAACAAGTCCTCGGCCTTTCTTTTTACGTTCATTTTAGTAGCAGAAAACCATATCAAGCGCATAGTACGCCAAACAAGCCCCAATTGGCTGCCTTGTACTCCTGATTTTGCTTTACAAACGGCCATTACTGGTGTTTTCGGGCGTGGCTTTGCCAAGACATGCAGTCTTTTCAGATTCCAAGCAAGGCTTACCAGCGTCCATTCTGCTTCAACATCTTCCAATCCTCGGCGCATAAATTGTCGATACCCAAGCACTGATTTAATAATCCCGAATACTGGTTCGACCGTGCTCTTACGAACTGCATAAATGGCTTTCCCTACCGGGGTTTTCAAACGGTACTTCATTTTGGCAACACTGTCTGCATCTTCGGCCAAGGGCTCCGGTTGACTGAGGCGTTCTTCGAGGTGGTGATTATGCTTGTCTCTACCAACGGCTATCAGCGGATTGATTCTCGCATCTTCACAGGCATCGACATTGGATTTGCTGAAATATCCAGCGTCAGCTATGATTTCATTGACTTGACCGAGTTGTTCGGGTAATTGTTCCAGCATTTCAATTGCCGGATCGATTTGCTGTTTATCGTTAGGTTGCTGGGTCACATGAGTTGCAACAATCAGCATGGTGGCGATATCAACGCATGTTTGGGCATTGAAAGCCTGCATGAATCCGCCTCCACTTGTCGGCATGATCCGGGATTCTTCATCGGTCAGGTTGACCTGATCATGAGGTTTCGGCCCTGGCTCTGGCGGCTTGGGTGCTTTACCTCCTGGTTTCCTGCCTCGCTCTTTGGCTTTCTTTTCCCGCTCCATAAGCTTGTTAGCGTAGACTTGCTTTTCCTGTTCATAGCGTTCAGTTGCCCGTGCTTCAATTATTTTCTTGGCTTCTGCTATCGTTGTAAGACGTTTTTCTCGCCGCTCAAGCTCTTCCGGTATTTTCATGCCATCAGGAATCAATCCTTTATCGGCCTGACCAGCCAGTAACCATAATTGCTCGACTTCTTTTTGGAGTTGCTGTTCAATTTTACACGCATGCTGCCAGCTCAGCGCCTGATGTTTCGACGCATTGGCCTGAACTTTCGTACCATCGAGACTAACGGTACCAAGCTTCAGAATCCCCATTTCATGGGCAATGATGAGAATCTGCTTGAACAAATCCTTTAGCTCTGCTGAAAACCGTTTCCTGAACATCGCGATGGTATCATGATCTGGATGTTGATTACCGGTAATGAAACGGAACGCTACAGAATCATAGGTTGCCTGTTCAAGCTTTCTACTGGAAAATACTCCAGTTGAATACCCATAAAAAAGCAAGGAGAGCAATAAGGCCGGATCATACGGTCTTGAGCCTTTGCCGATATAAACGTCTCTCAGGGATGAGACGTTGAGTTGACCCACCATATCAACAACAAAACGGGCCAAATGATCTTTGGGTAACCATTCCTGAACTGATGGAGGGAACAAAAACGGGGTATCACGGTCTGCTTTGATAAAATCGGTACTCATAAGGCAAAATCAGACATTAGAAACTTATAATCTGGAGATCAAAAACCATACTTAATCGTATTTAATATAATGATTTATGAGTAAATTTTAAAGTGTTATGATGGATTTTAAGTCCGACAGGCTGCTAGATAACCCTCTGGCTTCCCTGGAACATATCTCGTTTGAGTTGCTTTTCCATACTTTATCGCGTTATTCAGCAACTCGAGAACCAATTCCCTGTAAATGGCTTCTTTGAGACGAGCCCCCTTCTCCCCATTTTCGGTGACCGCCTTCATGTGAAGCCCAATGGTCGCCGACTGCAGTTGAGACACAATAAGAAGTTCTGCGTCACAGTATCGTTTTTCGTGTATACCGCGTTTTCTGTCGATTATCAAGAATTCACGATGCGCTCCAACGAGGCCACTCCAGCATTGTAAACGTTTTACAATATCGATATGTTTCTCAACGTCCTTAGCACCCTCAATATCGAGAAAGCGTCCCTGCTTTTTTGGTTTTAAATGCTCCAGTAATTCCTCTCGATTGTCGAGCGTGTTTAGTTGGAGAATCAGAGTCAAATCCAGAAGCATGTCCTTGTGCATCTTGATTGAGCGCGGTCCCTGATCATCCAAAAATGAATTCAGTATGTCGAGTCGTGTCTTGAGTGTATGTCCATAATGCCCAAGAGCCATCTTTCTGGCTTCTGCAATTTTTTTCATACGTTCTTCTCTATACAAAATCGGTGCCGCATTAAGGCCCAAAAGCATTTTAATCAAATAATGAAAATATCGTTCAGGCTCGCGATCTGACCAATAAATAACCAATGATGACTTTAAATGCTCTCGATCCAGGGGAGATAGATAGTATGTGCAACTTGAAAATCCATTCACCACTGAAAAAAGAGCTATGAACATGAAATGTCGTAGACATTTATCCCATTCTTCCTCCAGACTTGAGATTTCTTTATGTGTAATTCTTGAAAGTTCAGTCTTGTACCTCGCCTTAAGTGCCAGCATTAAACTCGACCTATCACATACATTAAACCATCTGTCGATATACTGCTTAATTATAGCCGTATTTATTCTTTCGCCATCAATATTACTCAAAAATATTGTCGGCGACTCTTTATCAGGAAATGGAATTCGTATTTCAAAATCGAAGAACCCCTTATCAACCTTAGCATTTTTCACTTGGTTGTCTGGATATAACACCGAAAAAATAATTTCATTCGTATTATAAACAAGCCGAAACACACGAGACCTAGCAAATTGAAAGCTATCAGACAGCATCCGCAGGAAATCATAAGAATGAAGCTCCTCATTTACAAGTATCAATTGATCATTCAGAAGCGCTTTGTTTTTATACCATGTAGTTTTACGAACTCTATCATGAACTTTTGATTCATTTCCAAATTTTTCTCCTTCAGGGGTCCAAAATACTAAGCATTCGTATTCTGCTTTTGTGAGCAACGTCTGAAGCATGACTTCGAACTCATCACGAATCACATAATAGGGTTGCCCCATAAAATAAAGCTGTATTTCATTGCATATTTGAATTGCCCGTTCAGCATGGCAAAAGGAATTCGTTTGCACACAACTGGCAACAGCATTATCAAAATTGCATGTAGAATGTCGCATCATTACCTCTAAATATAAAAATCGCGATAAAAATCGTCTCGAAGTTCTACCAATCTATCTGGAGCACACTTGCTTTTTACAACCACATGTTCTGTATCATAATGATCCCAATTATCATCAATAATCAGCTCTTTTCTTAAATATTCTTCAAATAGCACTGTACCCGGAAATGGTGTTAAAAATGTGATATAGGGCAAATCAATATCTATTCCTCTGTCCCTCAACATCAACAAATGCTCTAGACCATATTCTACTTCCTTTTCAGTTTCATCAGGCTGGCCGATTATATATGTAGGACAAACTTTAATACCGTGTTCAGAAAGGTACTGGAGATTAGACTCAACCGAATTTGCACCACTGACCTTATGGTAATGTTTCAAAGATTTTGGTATAAATGACTCCAAACCTATAATAGCACGTTGGTAACCGGATCGCCTCAAAAGAGGGAGTAATTTCTTTATATTCTGGTTCTGGAGATCTGTCAATTTCATGAAGGTGTGCCACTCTACTGGAGAACCTCTATCTATAAGTGATTCTGCTATACTTTGAACACGGGAAAAATCTGAAAAGAAATCCTCATCAAAAATTGCCAAGGCCTCAATCTGATATTTATCGCTTAGAAAATCAATTTCTTCGATAATTTGGGTGTTTTTTCGTGATGCCGGGCCATCATAGCGGCATCCACTGTGACAAAAAGTACACCGATATCGACAACCCCTTTGTACATGCATCGTTGCGTATTTCTTGCCTAAAAAGGCTTCGCTGCTGTAGGACTTCATTGGTAAACCATCACGGTCCATCATCGGCAATATTGACGGATCGACTCGCTCAGGAGCAATAGCGCTGCTCACGAATTGTCCAGAAGAACTGCGGTAGGCAATACCAGGAATCGAGGCAGGGTTCTTACCAGATAAATATGCCAGAAGTGACTTTTCTCCGTCACTGACCAGAGCAACATCAGCATTCGATGCTTTTGCTAAACTTGAAGCATTTTCCCATGTAACGCACTCCCCGCCTATACACACAGCTACGTGAGGCAGATGAGATCTAACATCTTCGATACAAGCACAGGTTATGTTGAAGTTAAAATTTCTAACGGAGAACCCTACCATGGTTGGCTCAAATGACTTAATCGATTCAGATATTTCGTATCGAGCATTATCCTGAATAACATGTAATAATTGACACTCAATCCCATTTTCCTGTAAAAATGAGGAGATATAGCATATCCCGATAGGCTCTGAAAATGAAAGTCGCTGAGGACCGCCAAAGTTTTTGTCTATTTTAACAAGGAGTACACGCTCCTTCATTTTGCTTCTGCCCATTTTCCCTTAATTTTTCAAATCGAATCGATTTTCCATCTGATAATTCGAGTATCCAATCTCCCCAAGCTTCAGCCAAATACAAGTCATGAGTAATCATCAACGTTGTAACCTTTTGATCTCGTATCCAGCCTTTCACCCAAGTCAACATTTCTTCTTTTACCCGAGCATCTAAATTTGAGACAAATTCATCAAGTAGTAGAATATCCGGCTTACGCATCACTGCCATCAGAATTGCGACTTGTTGCCGTTGCCCACCTGACAATTCAGATACAGGAGTTTCATTGAAAGATTTAAACTGACTGAGAAATCCTGTTCTCTCTAAAAAAGCGTTGATCCCAAGCTCGAAGTAACTCTTCGGAAATGATACCATAAAACGATGATCATGAGAAAAGACAAGGCTCAAATTTTCCCGTAATGTCATAGACCCCACGACACCCAACCCAACATCTTGAAATACACTCACCACATTTGCGCGTTTACTTGAACACCTTTTTCCCTCTAGCAATACATCTCCTGATTCCCAAGAAAAAGTATTTCTGATACAATTTAATAACGTTGTCTTACCAGAACCATTATGGCCAACTACACATAAAATATCACCACGTTCAATAGAAAATGATACCCCCTGAAGAGCGTTGATAACTCGCCCACCCGGCGTAACAAAACTTTTATATAAATCTACAACTTCCAGATAATGCATTTCACATCCTTATCTGTTCAAGTAATGAAGGTCGACTGTTTTTTTGCGAGGCTGCGATCCAACAAAAAAAGATAACCATCAGAGATGTCACCAAATCCAATCCTCCGTCGGGAATCCCGCAGTTCAAAGCAATAAGGCGAACCAATTGGAGTATGAGAGTTCCTACAAAACATCCAATGATTGATAAATGTAATTTGCGCGTCGCAAACAGCGCCTCACTCAACATAATTGCGGCAATAGCAGAAATAGCCACACCGCGCCCCATATTAATACTAGCGTAACCCGAGCGTTGAGATAAAAGGACAGCTGACAATCCGACCAAGCCGTTTGCCAAACCAAGTCCTATTATATCCCAAAGTAAAAGACTATGCTTGAGTTCGATGCATAGAGATGGATTCTCGCCTCGCATCCGTAAAATGTATCCAATTCCTGTTTTGAAAAACATCACTATTATGGGGACCATAACTATGAACCCGACCCCTAATCCAATAATTCCAATTGCTAATGAAGAATTAATAAAAGGTAAAAGTGATCTCAACACCCACTCATCTGTCAAGGTTAAACTTGGCTTACCTGCAATCAGAAGCCCGGCTGAAAGACTCATGGTCATCGTCAAGATAGAAGCAAGAATTGTAGGTAAACGAACTTTATTTGCCAAGAAAGCGGTAATCAAACCAGTAAAAAAACCAACCCCCACACCCGACAATAAACTTAACCAACCTGAACCTGTCTTGAGCAATACCATGCCTCCCACAATAGAAGACAAACCAAATCCACCTTCTGAAGTCAGATCAGGAAATCTAAGTATTCTGAATGAGAGATACGCCCCAACAGTAACAAATGAAAAAAGAAGCGCAGTCTCAATAGTGTAAAGCAACTGGGATATTATAGGACTCATTCGGACACCCTCTTCCCTGTTTTTATCCATGTTTCCGGCAGCAAAAATCCAAATTTAGCAATCTGATTAGGGTTATAGAAAAGCTGCACATTATTAGCCATTCGAATAGGCATCTCTCCAGGGGACTTACCATTTTTCAGAATATTAAAAGCCATATCTGCTGAAATAACTCCCAAATCCAAATAATTAAATCCAACAGAAAAAACTGCACCCTTCTTGACTGTACCTTCATCACAATCAAAGACAGGAATTTTCATTTCATTGGCAGTTCCTATTAATAACGGGAATGCGCTTTGTACAGTAGCATCAGTTGGAGCATAGAGGACATCAATTTTACCCAACAATGATACAAGCGTCTGCCTAATTTCGTTTTGATTTGAAATCGTTGCCGTTATACACGAAAGTCCGCGCTTATTACATTCAGACTTAAAGCGCTCAGCAATAATTCCTGAATTATCCTCGGCAGGATTGTAAATGATCCCTATACGTCGAGCCTTAGGCTGAATTTCAGCCATTCGATCTAACTGTACAGAAATTGGGCTTAAATCACTTGTACCAGTAATATTGCCTCCTGGTTTTTCCCAGGATTTTACAAGACCTGCAGTTTTTGGATCAGTAATTGCTCCAAGAACTATAGGGATGGTTTTTGTTTTATTGGCAAGCGATTGAGCCTGATTTGTCCCAATCACAAAAACCAAACTATAACCACCTGTAGCAAATTTTTGAGCCATCTGCTCAGTCTTTGAAGCATCTCCTTCAGGTACCAACCTCACAAACTCGACGTTTTCGGAAAGGCTCTCTTTCAAATGATTCTCAAACGTGTCCACCATAGAATCAAGCACAGGGTGACGCACAACTTCAAATATTCCTACCTTGTATTTTTTTGAATAAGTGTTATTGCCTTTATTTAATACGAAAAACGCAGCAATAGAAATTACAATTAATACCACTGTGGACATAAACCATTTCGAATACTTCATAAGTATCAGCACTCCTTACCTTTGTTAATGTGACAAGTGATCAAATGCTCCATATAGAAGGGGCCAGACGGCATCAATTTTATTTCAATAACTTGAAATCCCACATCTGCAAGTACATCCATAAGCTCTTGCTTTGTTGGCAAATAACCAAGACATGCACCATTCAAGCCCGTACTGAGTTCAAACAGATTAAGATCTTCAATACTTGCAATATTCTCTTCTCGGAGATATGAAACAAGTACCATAGAACCGGATGCTCCGAGGAAAGAACGCAATATCTTAATCCAACTTTTCAGTTCAAACTGTGGACAATACTCAATCAAATGCCCACAATAAATAGCGTCAAAAAAATGAACTGGTTTCCAATGAAAAAAATCTTGTGCAACCCATTCATACTTGTCAGGCACCTTGAATAATTCACTTGCTGTTGATACCATTTCAGGAAAGTCAAGAGCGGTAACTTTCAAATTTTCGTTCAAAACCAGGAGGTGACGACAAAGAGAGGACGGACCAGCCCCAATATCAAGAACTTCTCCAGTTAAAATTGATTTACATTCTGCCTCCAAAAACGTCATTTGAGATTGTGCAATATGATCCATCAAAATCAAATAAGCTTTGCGGAACTCGTTATCAAACATTCGCTTTCGATGGAAATCCCCCCCTTTTCCTGATTTCAGGGCTTCTGGAAGAAAGTCCCAAGATTCAAAACAATAAAAATGGTAACCAGCTAATGCATTCAATATAAAATCGTTGTCTGCCTCAATACCCAAATCAGTTAACTGGTATTGATCGCCTGATTTAGCAACAAGCCCATCTTGAACCAGAACATTTAAAATACCTCTCAACCACTCTTGGGAAAGTGACAATCTTCCCTGAAGCTCACTGATAGACATTGCACATCCAGCCTTACCAAGATTTGATAGAATGCCGAGATGAATCGCTGTAGTAATGACACGTGATCTCTTATAGGCTCGAATGTCATTGTGTAATTTTTTTATATAACTCATACCGTACTATACTGATAATATACTTCAGCCAATAAACAAACAAGGCTCATCAACAAAGCCACTTTTTTTCAGCAATTCTTGCAATGTCATCCGTCCTAATAAGCTGGATCATGAACTCTTTCAGGTTCAAACATGCAATCATAATGCCGCCATATAAATGTAAGACTATCGTTGGTAACCCCACAAATCAATTCGTAGGCCAACCTTCTTGAAAACCATTAAAAATTGTCATCCACATCAAACAGAGGGTAATAACCCGAGACTTATAGGCTCAAAACAACCAGAATTCAGAACTTTCTCTAACCCCTTCTTGGTACTGTTGCAATGAAATAACACACGGCTCCCTGTTTTGTCTAGACAATCTCAATTTTTGAGTGTACCAATCATTTTTTTTCAAGCAAGTGATTCGGTTAATCAGGTTGATGTAATCAGTAACAGAGTTCTTTAATCACTAACGAAAAGACAATTATAAGGAGGCCCTACAACAGTGACTGGTTTAGAGGTGTCACATGATGCAGCTTCGGCAAATGTTGCACCAAGTAGGTCATCAATGAGATATCTTTCGGGTCTAACCCCAAAGTTCGATGACCGGGCTTTATGCATCAGATCCACAATAACGCTTGGTTCGACATATTTAATCTTCAACCCATACTCTTCACCAACTTCCGCAATGGCGAGTGCTACAATTTCAGCCCTTATTTCTGGACTCAAGGGACGAAAAACAAGAAACCGTCCAATTCTTCCAACGATTTCTGGCGCAATGCCTGCAGCGTGCAACCGGCGGCGGCATACCTCATCCTCAATCGCACGTTTTCCAAAAGCCTTGCGAGATTCAAGTTCATCAAGGATTGAATTTGCATCTATGTTACTTGTGAACATGAAAACAGCATGACGACAGTCTATTTCCGGTCCGTTCGCGGTGCGTGACGCTGTTGACAATCGTCCCGCATCCATGGCATTCATCAGAACTCGAAGAATGGCCGGATGTGCTTTTTCGATCTCATCAAAGAGCACGATGGTACGAGGATTAGAACGAAGAGCATCCAGCAATTGACTGCCATCACCGTGGCCGATATATCCCTGCGGAGCACCTATCAACTGACTCACCCGATGAGCCTCCTGATACTCAGTCATGTCCAACCTAAGGAACTGATAACTGTTATTCTCGTCATAAAACTCTCGTAGTACCTGAGACATCATTTCGGCTGTGCGCGTTTTACCCACGCCAGATGGCCCCACAGCAAATATCACCGCAGGGCGAGACGGTTGCCGTCGAGCAAGGTGCCTGGCCATCACAGCCGATAATCCCTTAAGGGCATCAACCTGTCCTAAGATTCGTTGGTTGAGTCTCTCGAAAAGCACGGCTTCATCAAGATAGAGTGGACGATGAATGTCACGGATACCCTCATGAACAACTGCCATGTCGGTAATATCAGTCGTGGTTTCCTTCAACACCGGTTGAACACCAAGATCTTGTCCTGCTGCTAATTCTCCATTAAAAGCGTGAAGTAATGTGCCTAAAAACCAAGAACGTAAAGCGTTGAAGTCAGGAAACTGAATTACCCCTGTTTGGAACCAACTTTTTATTTCATGACTAGAACCATTATACTGGATTTCTTTATCTACAAAAAGTTTAGCAGCGGAAGGATTCTCCGAGATTTCGAATCCAATATCGGCATATTTGGGTATACTCCCAGGAGGCATTTCCTGGCTCCTGAAACGAATACATGCATCTCTGGCTTGCTCCTCAAGATTTCGGAACGCAATATCGTTGTTGATCAGAAACTGTCTCATCTCACACGCCCAAAGATTTTGCATGTATTAATTGCCAACACTATTGCAGCATTAACCAAATTTCTTTCGCTAAATTTAGAGCCGAAATTGCTTTTTTTTATCAAAACAGCTGCGTCAGGGGCAATTCTTGTATCGTTGAATTTTCCGACGACATTGCGGAGATCTCCAGTCCCTCCACAATCGGGACAGGGTTCATACCCAGTTTCGGGGCTCTCCTGATCTTGGGGAAGCCATACTACTTCATCGAAAAACAGCCGTTCCCTGTCGGCCCCTTCAAATACTTGATCAAATACACCCATTCCTAATGTTCCCGCCAAATCCGGGTCCATCCGAAGCTGTAAAAGATTGCGTTTGCCGATCATAGACAGCATGCTCCCCCATCGAGGATGCTTTGACCCATGGTGGATTAAGGCAAGTGCGATGTACCCTTTTATCGCATTTAAGCGTGTAGTAGCAAAGATAGGTGTGCCATGTGACGTAATATCATTCTCATGTCCCTGTTCAAGATAATAACGGTACCTTGAGCTTAAGATACAACGATGACATGCAGGAGTAACTCCTGGAAAAGTGAAAGTAATTTCTGCACTTCGCCCCTCCTTATATACCTGAGCACACAAACTAGGTAATCCGAAATTAAGGGCAAGTCTATTCACACGCATTTGAGCAAAGAAACTGTCAGTAAGGCCGCATATAATAGTTCTTTGAGCTTCGATACCATCTATCGGGTCAACCGTAAGTTGCCTCATCTGTTCATCGCTAATATCATCGAGAGATTTTTGAATTGCAACTATCCGTGTTGTGGGATTGATATCACGAATTCTCTCGGCAATACAATCTACCTTTGACCGTCCAATGTCTTTTCGATATGTCTGTTGAGTAGCCAAGTTTGTTTCAGATACTTCATCTGGATCAATCAAGACGAACTGACCAACCCCCGCACGTGCCAAGTCCTCTAACCAACCAGCAGCTCCTCCAGCTCCAACAGCAATTATTCTTGCATTTCGCATCAAAATAAGATCATAAGCGTTTTCAACACGGTTAAATGTATTAGGAACGTTGTACAACTTTTTTTCTTCAACTTTCCCATTCGTTGTTTCGAATTGTTTTGCTGATTTTCCAGCGAGAACATCGTCGTCAACCGTCTTTCGATGATCCAGCATGGTAAACTTAATCGTTGATGATTCAGTCTTTTGCGTCCCAACAATTATCTCATTGAGCGGCACGCCAGACTGGATTGATTGGAGAACATTTATACCGCATATCGTAAGAGATGATTCAGCTGGAGCATTTACGATTTGAACCACTCCTTTTTTTATAGAAACACCTCTATCTTCTCGAAACGCTACCCACGGTGTAAGCCTGAAGAATCCAGTATCCGGAATCGTATTGATGATCGGCAGCCATAGACAATCGAGATCATTAATTGCATTTAAAATTTGCTCAGCATACATCTCATCTCCATACGAAGGTCGCCCCATAAGACCAGGGTGACTATGGATGAACCCCCGGAGACGGATATCCTTAGGGTTCCATTCTGATTTAAAAAGCTGGTTAAGAAGCCTATAATCAGGAGAATAAGTAACACCCGAATTTTGGCTGCTCTCGTCGAAATGATAGCGCGAAACTTTATTACTATCGCCACTACCGCCAATAGCTCCGCCAGATTCAGCTGCCCTATATCCCACTGTTTTGACGACGGCCTCAAATACATCCCAGTCCAGAAGAAGAAGGGGAAAATCCGATTTTATCGAGTTATATTTGTTGTAGTCTGCTCGCATTACTCACCTCCATTTAAAAACTGTTTCCTGTTCGGATATATTGTTGCGTCTTGTCAGCCCAAAGTCCAGCAACCTGTTTAGCTTCTTCTAGTGAAGAAAGAGATTTTGTCCAGCATACATATTTCCGACCAACACCATCTGTCAAACGATGTGTTGAATAACCACCCGTTTCGCGGCCACGGTATGATGGCTGATCTTCGATATATGCTCTCCATGTCCCATCTGACTGGTTCTCAAAGCTGAAGCTGTAGTCTGCTAAGCCATCTGATGTTCTGTAATAGCGTTTTAATGACATTACTCACCTCCGTTTAAAAACTGTTTCCTGTTCGGATGTATTGTTGAGTCTTATCGGCCCAAAGCCCGGCAACCTGTTTAGCCTCTTCTAATGAACGAAGGGGACTTGTCCAGCATACATACTTGCGAGCTCCATCTGTCAAACGATGTGTAGAATGAGCTCCTGTGTCCCGACCTCGGTATGATGGCTGGTTTTCGATATATGCTCTCCATGTCCCATCAGACTGTTTTTCAAAGTTGAACCCGTAATCTGCCGAGCCGTCTGATGTTCTGTAAGAGCGCTTGGTTGGTTGAATTCCATTTAATTGTGCACCCCGAGAACGATTTTCCTCCTGAGTAGTAACAGGACTTGATGCTGAGTTTGATTTGAACAGCAAATAGGCACAAAGAGCAAGTATTCCTAATCCCCCGAGAGAGATTTCATCACCTTCATGAAAGGTTCCTGCTGGAATCTCATCTCCTCCATGACAACTCCCAGAGAAATCCCTGAGGCTAACAAGATTCACCTTTTTCTGATTGTAGTTTTTCATGTTCGGCTCCTTTTATTTGATTGCTGCTTCGACGACTTCACAGAGCCAGCTTCGAAGCCAAGCTGTCCCTCTACTTCTTATAGTGCGTTCCCCTCTAACCCGCTGAAATCTGCTGAGAAGCTTCACTTCTCCTCAAAGCCCTGCCTTAGGAAAAATCAAATAAATCATTCAAATACATAATATTAACGCTTCCCCCCTTTCTGTTTTATTATTAATCAGTTATGGTGCTACAAACTGCTAAGCGCACCATAACTGAGGACATTCCCTATTTCCTTTTACCAGCATATGGCGCAAGCCATCCATGCGCCACTTCGTGCGAATGACTTTTACCGTTCTTTTCATGATGCGTTATGTCAACTAACTTCCCGTGCCTATATGTGTTGGCCTCACTACTTCCATCTTTATACTTTGTGGTAACACGTTTTCCGCCACCACCAACTTTGGAAGTATTTTTGCTTTCAAAGCTTTTGCCAAATAATCCCATAACTCCTCCAGTGTTTTGATTGCTGCTTCGATGATTTTCTGGAGAGCCAGCTTCGAAGCTTAACTGTCCCTCTACTTCTTATAGTACTTTCCTTTCCGACTCACTGAAATCTGCTGATACCGTTCACCTCCTTTCTTTAAATTCAGGCTGTTCGAATCTGTGTAGCCTATCAAGCTTAGCTTGATTGTTCGAACAGCCTGATGCAACGTCCTCATTTCCCCTTAGTGAAATGTCCCCGCTGGAATTTGATCACCTCCATGAAAAGTTCCTGCTGGAATCTCGTCACCCCCCTGACAGCTTCCCGTAAAATCCCTGAGATTTGCGTGACTCATCTTTTGCTTGCTGTAGTTATTCATGTTCAACTCCTTTTGTTTGATTGCTGCTTCGATGATTTTCGAAAGAGCCAGCTTCGAAGCTTAACTGTCCCTTTATTCTTTATAGTGCATTTCCATACAAACCGCTGAAATCTGCTGATATACCGTCCGATAGAGCTGTTGGTTTCGGGTACAAGGCAGAGGCTCGGCCCCGCTGGCCATGCAAAAAAAATCATGTGTATTCAAAGCTGGAATAATTCATGAGCGGGGCTGTCTCAAAAAAGCAGACTGAAAAGCAACAGAGCCACCTTTTCAGGTAGCTCTGTTGCTTTCTGGTTTGTATTAATTCACCGTGTCAATACTTCAGCATTTCTGCATAACAATATCTCTCACCCCTGACAATCCCTTATCGAAAGAATCCGTTTTCAGCAATAACTTCTTTTTCCTATTTTAATTATGATAATGTATTTTATCATAATTAAATAGCAGCACAAACACCATCATCCAGGCGCCATGACCGACACCTTGCCAATCAAGCACCTTAGTTTTATGCTCTGAAGGCCATGCCTGCGGAAATCGAATGGTATGTCAATATCCGGATTGAAAAGACCCGACGGGCGAACCGATCTCGAACAGCGTAACCTCGCTGCCTCCACCATCCCGCGCAAACTTGCTTCGATCTTTTCGCTTTTCGACTTCAGCGTCTCATCAAATGACCGTTTATTGATGCAAACTGCAGAATGGTTACAAATCTTTAGTTTGGCTCAGCAGTTGAGGACACCTTGGTGCTCAAGTCATGCTATCATGATGTTGATGAATGTTCAATTATTTTTTATGTTCAAAATATATGAACAATGATATTATTGAACATAATTTAGCCGAGCACAAAGCACTAATCCTTCGGCAGGCTATGGAAGCCCTTAACAGAATCGCACCACTGGAATACGCTATCGAACCGGTTTACGTCATTCCTGACCATAAATACGACTGCGTTGTGAGGGTAAAAGTTTTCGGGAAAGAATTCGTTTGGTGCGTCGACGTAACAAAACATCTTACCAAACCAGGAGAGCTCCAGTTTTTGATGAACATGGATAAGATGCCACATCCATTCCTGATAGCAACAAGATACATCCCCCCCCCAGGGCGATATTGAGATTTTCAAACGGTTCTGGCCGCTGGGCAATGACTTT
>Ga0209697_10003364_pt1 | contig 21878 bp, 18 predicted proteins | sample AliMusrvi5mmetaG_FD_184115 | JGI IMG/M metagenome (GOLD analysis project Ga0209697, IMG submission 184115) | Freshwater lake bacterial and archeal communities from Alinen Mustajarvi, Finland, to study Microbial Dark Matter (Phase II) - Alinen... | ecosystem: Environmental > Aquatic > Freshwater...
GGGTGAAGAACAGCGTGTGGTTCAAAACCAGCACATCGGAAGAGAGGATTCGATTGCGAGCCCGCTGGAAGAAACAAATGCCGTGCTGCTTGCCAAAATCAGAAGGATAACCGCAGAGTTTGGGCGAGCACAGCCCGCGTTCGGAGCACACCTGCGACCAAACCTTCGGGTCAGGCTCTATCTCAAAGTCCGAAAGGCTGCCGTCGGTGGTGGTCTTGGACCAATCGTGAATCCGCTCCAGTTCCTCGGCTTCGGAGGAGGTGAAGAGGTTGGCGGCCTGCTGACGGGCCTTGTGGAGGCGGCGGGTGCAAATATAATTCCCCCGGCCCTTGAGCATGGTGAATTGGAACTTCACCGGGAGGATTTGCTCGAGCATGGGCAAGTCCTTCTCGGTGAGCTGCTCCTGCAAGTTGATGGTATGCGTGGAGACAACCGCTTTCTTCTTGTTCGCTATGGCATAAAGGATCGCCGGAACCAAGTAAGCCAGGCTTTTACCGACGCCCGTGCCGGCCTCGACCGCGAGGTGTTCGCCGTTCTCCAAAGCCCGTGCCACGGCAACTGCCATCTCCTGCTGCTGCGGGCGGAACTCGAAGTTCGGCGACCGGGACAGAATCCCTTTGGGGGAGAATATATCAGCGACCTGCTGCACGAGGTCGTGATCAGAGGCGGTAGGCTGAGATTCGACGGCACTGATCATAGAGGACAAGGAAAATGCGGGACGGCGGTCCTACCTTGGCCGACGCACGACGACCTCCTGGGCCGCCTGGTTCTTTACGATCATATTGGCCGGCAAGATGCCCCGCCAGCTAGTGTTGGGATAGACCACTGACCCGCGACCGATAATGGTGCCGGGGTTCAGAATGGCATTGCAGCCAATATCGGTATGGTCGCCGACCAGCGCCCCGAATTTGCGGAGACCAGTGTCGAAGGGCCGGCCATCGATGTCCACCGTGATATTGGCTGGATCGAGTTTGACGTTCGAGATCTTCACCCCCGCCCCCAGGTGCGCCCGGTAGCCGAGAATGGAGTCGCCGATATAGTTGAAATGCGGCGCGGCGGCCTCGTTGAATAGGATCGAGTTCTTTAATTCGCAGGAGTTGCCTACCACGCAGTTGTCGCCAATGATGACCTGCTCACGAATGTAGGCATTGTGGCGAATCTGGCAGTTACACCCGATAATAGTCGGGCCTTTGATCATAACGCCGTCCTCGACGACGGTGCCTTCGCCGATAAACACCCGTTTGCCAACAAACGCGACGCCTTCGCACCGGTTATGCAGCCCCGGATGGAGGTTTGCTTCCAGATAAGCCTGTATCTTCTTGAGCGCATCCCAGGCATATTCGCACCCGTCAAAGATCGCCGCATGGGCAGTCTGGGTGAGGTCGAATAAGTCCGCTGGCTTGAACATGCGAGCAAGGTAGGCGAAAACTTGTCTCATGCAAACGGTCTATTTTGATTACAACGCGACGACGCCCCTGGACCCGCAGATCCGGGAGGCGATGCTGCCGTTCCTGGGCGAAGTCTGGGGCAATCCTTCAAGCGTCCACCACGTCGGCCGCCAAGCCCGGGCACAGCTCGACAATGCGCGCGAACGAGCCGCAACGGTCTTGGGCGCTAAACCCAGCGAAATTGTGTTCACGGCCGGGGGAACGGAGAGCGCCAACCTGGCAATCATGGGCACTGCGCGGCTCCTTAAACCCAAAGGCCGACATATTATCACTTCGGCAATCGAACATGATGCAGTGCTCCGCTGCTGCGAATATCTAGCGCGGAAGGAGGGTTTCGACGTGACCTGCCTGCCAGTGGACCGGGAAGGCTTGGTTTCGCCAGATTCCCTTGCCGGGGCTATTCGGGGGGACACAATTCTGGTTTCCATCATGGCTGCCAATAACGAGATTGGCACGATCCAACCCATTGCGGAATTAGGTGCCGTTTGCCGGGAACATGGCGTAGTATTCCATACGGATGCTGTCCAGTGGTTCGGCAAGGAGCCCTTTGAGACTATCGACCAGCTCAATGCTGACCTGGTTTCCATCTGCGCGCATAAAATCCACGGCCCGAAGGGGGCTGGGGCTCTTTATGTCAAATCCCCACTGAAGCCAGACCCGATTTTGATCGGCGGCAGCCATGAGAACGAGCGACGCGCGGGAACTGAAAACCCAGCGGGTATTATTGGTCTGGTGGAGGCACTAGAACGCTTTGTCCACGCGCCCGTTTTCGACAGACAAAGGCTGAGTTCACTCACAAGGCGCTTGATTCTCCTGATAGACCGGCTTCCCGGGATCAAGTTGGTCGGATCGCGCGAGCGGCGGCTCGTGAACACGGTTGCCTTTGTGGTCGAGGGTTCGGATAGCCTTCCGTTGCTGGCAGGGCTGGATTTGGAGGGCATTTGCGCCTCCAGCGGGTCGGCTTGCTCCGCCGGGTCGCTGAAGCCATCCCATGTTGTCGAAGCGCTAGGCATCGATAAAGGGCTGGCGAATTCTCTCATCCGTTTCTCGCTCGGCCGCGAATCCACCTTGGCGGACGTCGAGCACGTGGAAAGCACTTTGCCAGAGGTGGTTCACCGGGCGCGAGGGCATGGTGCAACCAATAACCGGTGAAATGCCCGCCCGGTTCTCTGTGAATGATTTGTGCGTAATGTGAATAACTAGGACTTTCCCAGTTTCTTGGCTGGCTTTATCCTTGGAATCCGACTTCCGTTCTTACATAAGTTGTTGACGTGACCTTGACAGCGAGGGTTGTTTGCCTTATTCACAGCCCTTAATACGGATAGTAATTTAGAGATAAATACAGATATATTAAGCACCCGATGAATCTGACCATCTCGAAGGAGCAAATCATAAATGGCTTGCAGGCGGTGCAGAATGTGGTGAGCACGCGAACGACGCTCCCCATCTTGTCGAACGTGTTGCTGCGGGCCGAGGGAGAGCGGCTGGAGTTTACCGCTACTGATCTGGACGTGACGGTCGCATGCGCAGTAGAGGCCAAGGTCACGAAGCCGGGAGCTACTACTGTACCGGTCAAGAAGCTCTTCGGCATCGTGCGCGAGTTGAGCAGCTTGGAGATCGAGTTAGAGGTGGACGAGAAGAATTCTTGCAGCGTGCGTGCCGGCGCGTCCTTTTACAAGATTAACGGACTTAGCGCGGATGAATTCCCGCCCCTGCCTAAGTTCAAGGAAGAGAAGAAGGTCGTCCTGCCTCAGGAAACGCTCAAGAGCATGCTGAAGAAGACATCCTTCGCCATCTCCACCGACGAATCGCGCTATGTTTTGAATGGGATTTTCCTGAGCCTGAAGGACCACAAGATGACCATGGTTGCAACCGACGGCCGGCGCCTGGCCTTGGTGGACGAGGAATTGGATATCCCGGAGAAGAGCCAAGGTGAATTCATCGTTCCAGCAAAGACCGTCAATGAGCTTAACCGCCTATTGCAGGACAAAGGCGAGGTCGAAATACAATACGCGGAAAACCAAGCCTCGTTTACGCTTAAGGATGAAAAGGGATCGTCAGTCCTCATTGTGACTAAGTTGATTGAGGGCAATTATCCCAACTACCGCCAAGTTATTCCGGCGGAAACCAAAGAACGGGTGGCGCTGGTTCGGGAGGAGTTCCTGCACGCGTTGCGGCGGGCTGAAATAATGACCAGCGAGAAATCGAACTCGGTCAAGCTAAGCTTCGCCAAGAACAAGCTGGAAATAACCGCCAACTCGCCTGAAGTTGGCGAGGCGAAGGAGTCGCTGGCCATCAACTACAAAGGGCCGGATATGGCCATTGCCTTTAATCCTAAGTACGTCATTGACCCTCTCAACGCCCTCCCCAACGATGAGGTCTTCCTCGAATTGATTGACGAACTCAGCCCGGGCGTCTTGAAGATCAATGGGCCGTTCCTCTACGTTGTAATGCCGATGCGGTTGAGTTAGGGGGGATGCCTCACATTTGCTCGAGGGTTTGGATTCCCAGCACGTCCAAACCTTCTTTGAGCACGCGCGCTGTCAAATCACACAACGCCAAGCGGCTGGCCCGTTGCACAGCTTCTGATTTCAGCACTGGACAGTTCTCGTAGAAACCAGTGAAGTGCCCGGCCAGTTCGTAAAGATAATTACAGAGGAAATTTGGGCGGTAATCCTCAGCGACGGCTTCCAGCACCAACCCGAAATTGAGCAGGTGACGGGCGAGCGCGAGCTCTTCGGGAGCGGCGAGGTGGATGGAGGCGGGCGATTTAGGCGCGGGGACAGGCGAGACAGGCTGTTCGGCGTCGCCTTTGCGGAAGATGCTGCGGATGCGGGCGTAGGCATATTGCAGGTAGGGAGCTGTGTTGCCGTTCAACGCCAGCAGCTTGTCCCAACTGAAAACATAATCACTCTGGCGGTTTGGCAGGAGGTCGGCGTATTTGACCGCGCCGATGCCAACGATACGGGCGATCTCGCGCCGCTTGGCTTCGGGCAATTCCGGGCTCTTCTCCGACACGACCTTGAACGCCCGCTCCTCAGCCTCGTCGAGGAGGTCGGTTAGTTTGATGGTCTCACCCGAGCGGGTCTTGAAGGGTTTGCCGTCGTCCCCGAGGATGGAGCCAAACCAGACGTGCGCCAGCTTTACATTGGCCTCTGGGTGCCATCGGCGAAACGCGGCAAAGAATTGCTGGAAATGGAGCTGCTGACGGGCGTCAGTGACATAGACGATTGCGTCGGGGCGCCAGTTCTCCAGCCGGTGCCCTAGCGTAGCAAGATCCGTAGTGGCGTAGTTGAAGGCACCGTCGCTCTTCTTCACCAGGGCGGGGTGTTCCTTTAATTGAGGTATGTCCTCGAAGAAAACCGCTATGGCGCCGTCGCTCTCGCGAGCAATCCCCCTGGCTTGCAGCTCCTCGACCAGCGGCCCTAGGCGCGGATGGTAAAAGCTCTCGCCGAGCGTGTAGTCGAATTTCACGCCGAGACGCTTGTAAATAGTGTCGAACTGGACACGAGACAACGAGATCATCTCGCGCCAGATACGTAGGTTTTCCTCGTCGCCGCGCTGGAGGTTGACTAATTCCTGCCGGGCTGATTCGAGTGCAGCAGGATTGGCTTTGCACTCGGCGCTGACCTTCTTGTAGAGACGCTCCATTTCGGCAATGGGGTCAGCCTTCAACGCGGCGGTATCCAGGTCGCGCTTCCAGGCGACGAGCAACATCCCGAATTGCGTGCCCCAATCACCCAGGTGGTTGTCGGTGATGACCTTGTGGCCCAGCAATCGCAGCGTGCGCGCCAGGCAGTCGCCCAGGATGGTCGAGCGGATGTGGCCGACGTGCATTGACTTGGCCACGTTAGGCGAACTAAAATCGACCACCACGGTTCGCGGCTGCAGGGCGGGCTCAAAGAAGAGATGTTCTCCGCGCGCCGCGCCTTGTAAAGATTCGACCAGCGCCTCAGGCTTGAGCCGGAAGTTGAGGAAGCCGGCGCCGGCCACCTCCACTTTCTCACAGACATCGGCGGCCTGAAGATTGGCGACCACATCGGCTGCCAATTGGCGTGGGTTCATCTTGCGTGCTTTCGCCAGCGACATGAGAGCGTTGCTCTGGTAGTCGCCGAATTTCGGGTCGGGGCAGGGACGGACGAGGACGGCGGTAACGTCGGCATCCGGCAAAACGGCGCGGACCGCCTGCTGGAGACGCTGTTCGAGATGTTTGTGGGGGAGCACTGTCTAGGGAGTTAAATGAGTTAAACGGTTACAAGACTGCAATGGCCTGCTGACTTTACTCTGTAACTATGTAAGCCAGCAACGCTGTAACTGCTTTCCTACTGCCCTTGTCGTCGGACGATTTGGAGCATCGCGTCGGCGTCCGGAGCCTGTTCGAGGGCTTGACGGAAATCTGCTTTGTGGAGCAGCTTGGCGATATTGGCCAGCGTGTGCAGGTGTTTTTGAAATTGGCCCTGAGGTACAAGGAAGAGCATTACCAGGTTGACCGGCTGATTATCCAAGGCATCGAAGCTGACGCCTTTCTTGGATCGACCCAGTGAGCCCACCACTTCACTGATCAGGTCGGTCGACGCGTGCGGGATCCCAATGCCGAAACCGATGCCAGTGCTCATGGAGGACTCGCGCTTCTTGACCACCGCCGCAATCGCATCGTGATGTTCGGGGAGAATCTTGCCCGTCGCCACCAGGTTGTTGATCAGCTCATCTATCGCTTCCCAGCGATTGGTCGCCCGCAGGTCGGGGATGATCTGCTCTCTACTGAGAATGTCGCCTAAGTCCATAAGCCACTGAATCGGTCCGTCTCGTCATTTCGCCTGAAGTGCCGAGACATTTCAAGCATGAATTAACTTCACTTTCACCGCATCCTCACGAGGAGACGCAGCGTTTCGCTTGTGCATTCCACCCACCAACCCAGCGCCGTCATCACTCCCACCTTGGAGATCAGCAGCGGAATGCCCACTAACAGTGCGGCCACGTTGCCCAAAAAGATAATCACGGCGGAAAAAAGGTAACCCTGGTCGCTGATGTCCGTTTGGTTGTACTTGAGGATATGCCAGTTCAAGGTCACGTGAAAGGCGTAAGCGGCGCCGAGCAGCAGGTGATACCATACGAGGTAATGTCGCCAGTTCCACAGCCAATGGCCGGCGAGAAACACGAGCACGATCAGGATGGCGTAGAGGGGGAAGAAGTATGGGGCGAGGGCAATGGCGAAGTTGCTCTTGTTGACAACCACGTGGCCTCCCTTGGCTGAGGCTTTAAACTTCTTCACTTTGCCCCCGAGCAGCCAGGTCCAGAGGGCGTGGGTCAGTTCGTGCCCAAGAACATAAACCCACATCGGTTTAGGAAGCAGCAGGTAGATCGTCAGCCAGCAGGCGGCGCCTGACAGGAAAGCCACCCAGATTGTGTCGGCGTCGCCGCTTTGGCGCAGGACCATCCACAGGGCGGAAACCGCGCCGATGCATACCGGCAATAACAGAATCGCTATGATCGTCTTGCACCATTTCGGCACGGCGGAGTTTAACCACAGATGGACACAGATGAACACAGATAAGCAGCCTTGGGTCATTCACGTTTCACGCATCTCTTCACTTTACTCTTTGCACTTCCGCCGGCGCCCTTACCATTCGGCCATGAACGCTACCGAAGTCATGCGCATCTTCCGCGACAGCGGGGCGCTATTGGAAGGTCACTTTGTGCTGCGCAGCGGATTGCACAGTCGCCAGTACTTCCAGTGCGCCCTGGCCTTGCAGCAGATGCCAATCGTCGAGCAATTGGGCGGGGAGTTGGCACGGCAGGTCAGGCCCTTGGGCGCAGTGACGGTCGTCGCGCCGGCCATGGGGGGCTTGGTGCTCGGCCAGGAAGTAGCCCGTCAACTCGGCCTCCGGTTCATCTTTGTCGAGAAGGAGCAAGGTAAACTGGTGCTGCGTCGTGGGTTCAAGATCGCCCCGGGTGAGAGAATACTCGTTGTCGAAGACGTGGTCACCAAAGGGGGTCGCGTTCAGGAGACCCTTGACATTGTCCGCGCCCACGCCGGTGAGGTGGTTGGCGTGGCCATGGCCGTGGACCGCTCGGGTGGCACGGTCAAGTTCGGAGTGCCGATGTTCAGCCTGCTTTCACTGCAAGTGGAAACCTTCGAGCCCAACAACCTCCCCGCCGATCTCGCGGCTGTTCCCGCCGTCAAGCCGGGCAGCCAATAGATGTTTCTTGAGTGCCCACGCGTTGTTTTCACGCAAGTTGAGTGAAAATCACTGCAAGTGCGACTGCTGAACACGTAAAAAGGCCCATTTTCGGGCCATCATAGCGCTGGCACAGTGCATGCTTAAATTCCCACATAGCCTAGTTGCGTGGAAAGAAACCGCGTGCTGGGCGGGCAGTGTAGATTATTGAAAGATTCCGGCGGATATGAGAACAGTTTTGCGAAATACGGCCACAGGGCTTTACTTCCAAGGTCCTGACAAGTGGACCAGCAATCCTGCCGACGCTCACGACTTCAAAATGATTGACCGGGCACTCAACTTCATTGAAACCTGGAGGCTCCGGGACATGGAGTTGGCGTTTGCTTTCAAGAACTCCCGTGCCGTCACCGGAGTGCCGATCGAGAAGGTAGCCCTCAGGTTTTCGGAGCGTTAGGAAACCCGGCTTCGCGTCGCCGCGCAGGACCGATCACCGACCGCAAACGCTTCTGGCACCAGCGGCGCTGGTCTGTCAGAATCCCGCCGCATGAACAACCGGCGAGCGGACCCAGAGCGCGGCTTTACCCTGATCGAGTTGCTGGTCGTGATCGCTATCATTGCGATTCTGGCCAGCCTGCTGTTGCCCGCGCTGTCGCGGGCCAAAATGAGCGCCCAAGGGGTGGCGTGTGCCAACAACCTCAAGCAATTGTCCCTGGCCTGGGTCATATACGCCGATGATTACAACCAGTTGCTGGTCAATAACTCCGGCACCGCCGACACGAAGACGTATCGCCAGAGCTGGGTCAATAACATCGAGGACTGGGGCACTAGCGTGGAAAACACAAACCCCGCCTACGTGCTCAGTGGGAAGCTGGCGCCCTACGTGAACAACAATCTAGGCGTTTACAAGTGCCCTTCGGATCGCACAGTGGCGCAAAACGGGCCGCGGCTGCGCAGCGTCTCGATGAACTCCCTGGTGGGGGATCCCCTCATCAACCCCAACCGGTTCAATCCCAACCTGCTCCAGTTTCTCAAGATGACCCAGTTCCCGGGACCGGCCAACTTCTACGTGTTCATCGAAGAGCATCCGGACACGATTAACGATGGCTATTTCATGAATCGCTGGGATGTAATCCAGTGGGGGAATGTGCCGGCATCCTGGCACAACAGCGCAGCCAATATCTCCTGGGCCGATGGCCACGTAGAACGGCATCGTTGGATACCCGACACCGTGCGGCCCTCTGTCCGCGGCGGTGTGGGCAGCGGTGGCTTCGCGCCCTCTCCCCCGACCGACTATCTGTGGCTGCGCGAGCGCACCAGCGTTAAAATCAACTGAAGCCGGGGCTTACCACTTCTTGGCCATGCCGTAGCCTCGGACGAAGCCAATGCATTGGGCGACTTCCGGTGTCGAATTCTCCCAGTGGTATTCGTATTCGATGGAGATGTTGCCGGCAAAGCCCTGTGCCTTAAACTCGGTCAAGATGGCGGGTATGTCCGACACGCCGGTGCCGTACGGCACGTCATGCGCGCCTGGGCTCATTTCGTTCAGATCTTTGAGGTGGCTGCTGATGAGCCGTCCCTTGAGAATCCGCAGGCATTCAACCGGGTTGAGGCCGGAGCGGACCCAGTGGCCCGTGTCAGCGCCGGACCCGATCCGCGCGTCGCGGTCCTTGATAACGGACATCACGTAGTTGGGGTCCCACATCTTGTAACCGGGATTGTTGTCCTGCTTGGGGTGGTCATGAAAGGCGACCTTGATATCGAATTCCTTGACCAGCTTCTCGATCGTATCGATAGAGCCCACCGATTCCGTGGTGACGGCGTAAAGGCCCATCGCTTTGGCGAACTCGAAGATCTTGCGGGCGGCCGCTTCGTCTTTAGGAATGTCCACGACGCCATAGTTCACCGCTGTGACTTTGCTGGCGGCAAGCTTTTCTTTGACCTTCTGGATGGTCTCGGCGGAGGCGTTGTGATCCCATGAAACCGTAGGCTCCTCTTTGCTCAGTTTCTGGCCGGGATAGAACTCAATGACTTTGCCGCCGGCCGACGCTGTCTTCTCGATAGCTTCAAATACGGTGAAGTGATTAAACGTGTAGGCCTGGCAGCCGATGAAGAACCCGCCGGTCTTGCAGTCCTCTGGGATCTGGTTTTCGGCGACAAGCGACAACGGCGCAGCCAGGGCAACGGCGGCGCAACAGCCGCAGAGAGTGAGAAATGGTTTCAGAATCATATTGGCCTAATTCAACCCTATCGCCCAATAAAGGCAAAGCCAAATTACAACCCGAATCATTCGTGAAAGTTATCAATGCCATGGCTGCCGGTGTTGACGCCTGAGGGCCAAGCCCGTAAAGTGTCCCGGCAAACGGCTTATTATTATGGTTGCACACAACTTTCCCACTGGTATCGAGTCGGTCCTGAACGAACAGCGCGTCTTTTCTCCGCCCAAGGACTTTACCCGCCAGGCCCACCTCAAATCGCTCGCCCAGTATCGCAAACTCTATCGAGAGTCAGTCCAGTCCCCCGAGAAGTTCTGGAGCCGGCAGGCCAAGGAAGAACTGGTCTGGTTCAAGCGCTGGACCAAGACACTCGTATGGGACGAGCCGTATGCGAAGTGGTTCGTCGGTGGCCAGCTCAACGTCAGCTACAACTGCCTTGACCGGCACCTGGGCACCGCCCGCGCTAACAAGGCCGCGCTAATTTGGGAGGGTGAGCCCGCCGCCCCCGGCAAGCCCGGCGAGGAACGCACCCTCACTTACAAGCAGCTTCATCACGAAGTCTGCCGCTTCGCCAACGTCCTCAAGCGCAATGGCATCGTCTCGGGCGACCGCGTCCTCATCTACCTGCCGATGGTGCCTGAGGCTGCCATCGCCATGCTCGCCTGCGCCCGCATCGGCGCCGTGCATTCGGTCGTCTTCGGCGGCTTCAGCGCGCAGTCCGTCGCGGACCGCATCCAGGATTCGCAGGCTAAGATGGTCATTACGGCGGACGGCGGCTTTCGCCGCGGGGCGGTCGTGCCACTCAAGCAGAATGTGGACGAAGCGCTCACGCTCAAGGATGCCCAGGGTGAACTGCTGACCAAGACCATCGAGAAAGTCATCGTCCTGCGCCGCGCCAACAACAACGTGCAATTCCAGGAAGGGCGCGATCTCTGGTGGCACCGCGAGCTCGAGAGCGTGGATGCGCATTGCCCGCCCGAGAAGATGGACAGCGAAGCCCCTTTGTTCATTCTCTACACCAGCGGCTCGACCGGCAAACCCAAGGGTATCCTGCACACTACTGGCGGCTATTTGCTGTATGCCAAGCTAACCTCCAAGTACGTGTTCGACCTCCGCGATGAGGACGTCTATTGGTGCACCGCGGACGTCGGTTGGGTCACCGGCCACAGCTACGTGGTGTATGGCCCGCTGGCGAACGGCGCGACGAGCCTGATGTATGAAGGCGCGCCCAACTTTCCCGAGCCGGACCGCTTCTGGCGCATCGTCGAGAAATATGGGGTGACGATCCTCTACACCGCTCCTACTGCCATCCGCGCCTTTATGAAGTGGGGCACCGAGTGGCCGCAGAAGCATGATCTCAGCTCCCTCCGCCTGCTCGGCAGCGTCGGCGAACCCATCAACCCCGAGGCGTGGATGTGGTACCACGAGTTCATTGGCGGCAAGCGCTGTCCCATCGTTGACACCTGGTGGCAGACGGAAACCGGCGGCATTCTCATTACCCCGCTGCCCGGCGCGACGCCCACCAAGCCCGGGTCCGCCACGTTGCCGTTCTTCGGAATCGTGCCAGAGGTGGTGGACGACTACGGCCGAGCGGTGCCGCGCAATTCCGGCGGCAAGCTCGTCATCCGCAAACCGTGGCCGGGCATGTTGCGCGGCCTGTGGGGCGACCCGCAACGCTACCAGCAGGTGTATTGGGGTGAAGTGGAAGGCAGCTACTTTACCGGCGACGGCAGCCGCCAGGACAAAGACGGCTATTTCTGGATAGTAGGGCGCATTGACGACGTCCTCAATGTCGCCGGCCACCGTATTGGCACAGCCGAAGTCGAGAGCGCCCTGGTCAGCCACCAGAAGGTCGCCGAGGCCGCCGTAGTCGGCCGGCCCGATGCCATGAAGGGCCAGGCACTGGTGGCCTTCGTGACGGTCAAAGGCGGTGTCCACGCCGATGCCGCCCTGCGCGAGGAGCTGCGCCAGCATGTCGCCAAGGAGATCGGCCCGGTCGCCAAGCCCGACGACGTCCGCTTCGCCGAAGCGCTCCCGAAGACCCGCTCCGGCAAGATTATGCGCCGTCTGCTCAAGCAGATCGCCGCCGGCACGGAAATCAAAGGCGACACCACCACCCTCGAAGACCTCGGAGTGCTCGCTCGTCTGACCCATGTCGAAGAGTAACCCCGCCACCCTCGCGGAGGTTCGCCAGATCCTCCGCGAAGTCCCGCTCATTGACGGCCACAACGACCTGCCCTGGCAATATCGCAAGCGCAGCAATGATTTGAGCGCAATTGACCTCGCGGGCGGCACCAGCAAGCTCAGCCCGCCGGTAGTCACGGACATCCCGCGCCTGCGCGCCGGCGGCGTCGGCGCTCAATTCTGGTCGGTCTATGTCCCCCCAATTCCCCGCGGCCCAGCCGCTGTCCAAGCGGTGCTCGAACAGATTGATGTCGTCCACCAGATGGTGGCGTGCTGGCCCAAGACGTTTGAGCTGGCCCTGACGGTGGCAGACATCGAGCGAATCCATCACCAGGGCAAGATTGCCTCCCTCATCGGCATGGAAGGCGGCCATTCGATCAACAACTCGCTCCCTCTGCTGCGCATGGCCTATGGCCTCGGCGCACGCTACATGACGCTCACCCACGTAAAAAACACTGATTGGGCTGATGCCGCTGGCGACAAGCCCAGGCACCACGGCCTGACCCGCTTCGGAGAAGACGTCGTAAGCGAGATGAACTGCCTCGGCATGTTGGTGGACCTCTCGCACGTCACCGACGAAACTATGCGCGCCGCGCTGAAAATCACTCAGGCCCCGGTGATCTTCTCCCACTCCTCTGCTTGGGCCTTGTGCCACTCCCCGCGCAACGTCCCCGACGACGTGCTCGAAATGACCGCCCGCAACGGCGGCGTAGTGATGGTCTGTTTCCTTCCTGGTTACCTTACGGAGCAGGCCCGCGTAGCCATGGCGGCGGTGGAAGCCGAAAAAGCCCGCCTACGCAAGCTCTACCCGGAGAATTCGGCGCGCTACAAGAACGCCCTGGCCACCTGGCGCCGAAAGCATCCCGCGTCCCATGTAGCCAGCCTCAGCGACGTGGCTGACCATATTGACCACGTGCGCAAGATCGCGGGCATAGAGCATGTCGGTATCGGCTCGGACTTTGATGGCTTCGAAGGCACGACCGACGGCCTGGAGGATGTCTCCTGCTACCCCGCGCTGTTGGCCGAACTCATGCGCCGCGGCTACACCCGCGAGGAGATCCAGAAGCTCGCCGGCCTGAACTTCCTGCGCGTCTTCCGCGAGGTCGAGAAAGTCGCCGCCCGCCTGCAGCGCCAAGCTCCGTAACGTGGCAAGCCGCTTCTCTGCGCTATCGGGGCAATCCGCTCCCGCGCTTTGAGCTTGGCCTCCGCCGTGTCGTGCCCGAGAGTCCCTCCGTGCAGTCTGCCACCGGATATCGAATCGTTAAGCTCGCCAACGGGGCGCACAGTGTCCATTCGCTCGCCCACCGCGAAACCTTCCATCCCGTGGTCGGCCCGGTCGCCGAAGCCGATGCCTTGTATGTTCGCCAACTGCGCCTCGTCGAGCGGCTCAAACATCACACGGGCGAGTTTGTCCTGTGGGATGTCGGTCTCGGCGCGGCCGCCAACGCCATCACCGCATTGCGCGCGACCCGCAACGTCCCGTGCGCGATCCACCTCCTGAGCTTCGACCACACGCTCGATCCGCTTGCCTTCTCCCTCCAAAATCACGAAGCCCTCGGTTACCTGGCGGGCTACGAGGCGCACCTCGAATGCCTGCTGCGGGATCGCCACTGCGCCTTCCAGGACGGCCCGCAAACCATCAAATGGGATATGCACTTGGCCGACTTCCCCACGTTGCTGACCCAACCCTCCGCTCAGCAGCTAGCCAGGCCGCATGTCATCATGTTCGACGCCTTCTCCCCCGCCACGAACCCTGCGATGTGGACGCAGCCGCTCTTCTCGGACCTCTTCCGCCTCCTCGCTCCCGATCGCCCCTGTGCGCTGCCAACTTACTCGCGCAGCACCATGCTCCGAGTCACGCTGTTGCTTGCTGGATTTTATGTCGGCGTCGGCCGCGCCACCGGACAGAAAGAGGAAACGACTATCGCCGCGAACACGCTCGACCTGATTGCCGAACCCCTCGACCGCCGATGGCTGCAGCGGGCGCACCGTTCCACCAGCGCGGAACCGCTGTGGCAGCCCGTCTATCGCCAGGCTCCCCTTTCGCCGACCACCTGGGACAAACTCCAACAGCACCCACAGTTCGGTTGCTAAGCGCATCGGCTGCGGCATCAATTTGTTCGGGCTCCGGCGTGCCGTTTGAATACGAACGGGAGTGGAAGACGTCTAATTGGGAAGGAACGCGATAGGGTCAGGCCATGGCACCCTGCCAGCCACCGTGCCAATCCCCCACCTGAACCAGCGTGATGAACAAGAGGAGAATAAGAGGACAATAAGAGGAGAACGAGAGCAACACAAGAGAGCCCCTCCCATGCAACCGGCTTGCACTTGGCTACCTCTTGGCTCTCCTCGCACTTGCCCTCGGCTATTCCTTCGGTGCAGTCCTCACTTCAGCAGGTGAACGTTTTAAGGCACCGCCTGGACTGCCCGAAGGAAGGCGGTCCTCCGTATCAAATTCTCCTGAAACTCGGCCCCGCTGGCATGGCTCGTGCGTTTCCCGAGCGTGGACCTTGGGCTCGAACTCGCGGGGTGCCTGAAGAATATTGCGTATGAATGCTCTTAAAACTTACAATTACGCCGCTGGCAGGTCTATGGGAATGGCGCTGGCGGCATTGTTGATCCTCCTCCCGGAGATCGTATCGGCGGCAGCCGTGGAGAAATTCGATCTGCTTCAGATTGGGACACGAACGTACACGAACGTTACGGTGACCACCCGGGCCAAGAATCACATCTTCATCAATCATGCCGGCGGGATTGCCAGCCTCAAGATAGCTGAGCTACCTCTCGGGATAAAGCAACAGCTCGGTTATGCCCCCTCCGGAGTGGGTAGAGTCGCCACCAACACAACGGTCGTTTGGGCGAAGAAGGAATTCGCCAAGATCAGCGTGCTGCCTCTCAAGCAAATGAACCAGAAACTGGGCTTGAAACCGTCCTGGATACCTTCCGTGCAACTCTCCGCGAGGAAGCTGCTCGCTTCCAAGATGGTGTTCGTCGTCCTGGGGATCGCCTTGCTGCTCTATCTGCTCCACTGCTACTGCTGCGCGTTGATTTGCCGGAAAGCCGGCCATCCCGCCGGCGCCCTGGTCTGGCTGCCCATCTTGCAGCTCTTCCCGTTGCTCCGCGCGGCCGGCATGTCGGGCTGGTGGTGTTTGGCGTTCTGCGTCCCACTGCTGAATATCGTCGCCCAGGTTCTGTGGTGCCTCAACATCGCCAAAGCGCGCGGCAAGAACGTCTGGGTCGGCGTCCTGCTTTTTCTGCCCATCACCAATCTATTCATGTTCCTGTACCTTGCCTTTTCCGACAGTGATCCGGTGGAAGAGCAGGAACAGCGCGGGCCGAGAATCATGTCGCTGGAGGCGACTTGAAGTCTCAACCGAGGACTTGTCCAAAGTCCATTGCTGCGCCGGGAGGTCATCCTTAACGAAGCGCCCGATCCTCGCACGACCAAAGTGGAGGCTGATCCACCAACTCTCATTATGGTATGCCACGTGGGACAGACTTCCTGTTTCAAGGCCTCCAGGATTGATCCCAAAGAAGTAAACATTTGGCAAACACGCAAGCCGAGGAGCGCGGCCTTCAGGCCGCAGCAATGTCGGATGAGGCCAAGCACTGGCTTTCTCCAGAGCGCCTCTGCATTCGGACGTTGCTGCGACCTAAAGGCCGCGCTCCTTTGCGGGTTTGCCGCATGTTTACCCAAAGAACAGCCGCGAAACCGGGCCAAGTCTTAGTCCCGGAGGGACGGCTGATGGATCGCGCCGGGTTTCAGTCGTTATGTGAATATTCACATAACGGCTGTTATGTGAAGTCCTCAATTATGTGAAGTTTTCCCAAAACGAGCCTGATTTGCGGGGCTTTTCGCGGGTGCACTTCACATAATATTCGGCTCCAGGTTGGCCGGGATGGGTCCGCTGCCGCACGATCAGGGATATGCAAAATATCCCTCTGAATTCCGGCTTGGAGGCTGTTCTCCAAGCGTATGACCATCATTGCCGCCAAGTCTCGGGTTTGGCCTCAGGCACTTGCGCCAATCGATTGCGGTGGGCGCGGTCGTTTGTCTCCGATCTCTCCGCGGCTGGCCCTCTCGCGCTGGCGCAACTGTCCGCCAGAGCTGTGGTGGGGTATTTGGGAAAGGCCAGCGCGGACTGCTCCTCCCAGATCTTACCCAGCTTCATTGGCGGCATTCGCTGCTTCTTGAGGTTCTTGGGATTGCAAGAGCTGACCCCGGTGGGCTTGGAGCAGGTGCTCCTGGCAGTCGCTCGACCTGCGACAGATCCCCCGCCCAAATACCTCTCCCCTGAGCAACAGGAACAGCTGCTGGACGCCCCGGATCGACGCACCGCTGGGGGCCGGCGGGATTATGCCATTTTGCTGTGCCTGGCGCGTTTGGGCCTGCGCGCCGGTGAAATCGCTCGAGTCAGGCTGGAGGATGTGGATTGGCAGCAAGGCACCCTCTGGCTGCATCAGACCAAAGGCCGTCGGGCCAGATCGTTGCCTTTGCCGGCTGACGTCGGACAGGCTTGGGTCGGTTATTTGCGCCGAGGGCGTCCCCCGACCACTCTGCGGGAGATCTTTGTTTCCAGCCATCCCATTGCGCGGCCCATGAGCCCCGGAAGCATTTCCAACCTAGTCAGCCGCGCGGTGACCCGCGCCGGGCTGTCGCTACCCTCCCGCGGTGCCCATCTATTTCGTCACACCGTCGCGACGCCCAAAGAAGCGTGGCAGAATGGGATTGACGGCTACCCAGGCGTGCCATCTACCGGGCTTGAACAATTGCCTGATACGGCACGCTGGGTGTTTGCATCGCACGAGCGCCCGGAAAAAGTCAAAGCAAATGGGAACAACGCCGGGGGGATAACTTTCAATATCGGGCGAATGCCCTACTACTTTTGGGGCCCCGAACTAGAGCCGTATCAAAATGAGATCCTGCTCTGCCGTTTCAATTTCGAGCAGCCGGATTTGCTTTGCTGCCAGGACCAGGATGGCAAGCGATTCACGTTAAGAGCGCGGGTTACTATGGCTAACACTGAACCGAAAGAAAGCCAGGCACAGATCGGGCGCGATCGGGCGAGCTGGATGCGCCAAGGCAAGATTCTGTGCGACGGCTTGCAACACGAGAATATTTCGACAGTGGTTCGCGATCTGAATTACAGGCCGGAGGTTCACGAGATTGGCCGATTCCACAATCAGGAGACCGAGCGGGTCAGGACTGAGCAGAACGAGACTGCGAGTGCGACGACGCGGGCCAGAAGAAAAGCGGCGGCGGCGGGCTTCGACCCGAGCCGTCTCAGGATCAAGAACCCGAAACGCGTGGCGGCGGCGGCTGAGCGCATCGCGGATCGGTTTGCCGCCCTCCGCCAGAAAGAGGCGGAAGAAATTGAATCACAAGGAGCCCAATGACTGAAACGACGTATCAACCTATCGGAACCATACGAATCGAGGATGTCGCCAAGAAGCTAGAGGCCATTGGCAATCATGAGTATCCGGAACTGCTCACGCAGTTCACTGCTCAGCCGCGGTTGCATGAAATGGTTTTGTTCCTACAGTTCATGTCGAGGCAGCCAGGCGGTCTGGTGAAGTTCGTTGCTGACATGTGGGAACAACTTCCGGAGCGCTTTGGAACGTCAACCATGCGCGGCGCCAAGCGGCCAGAGTATACGCGGGACATAAAAAGCTACATCGCGGGCGAAATACCCTCGCAATACCTCCCAATCCGCGAGCCCAGCGCCGAGCCGGGTTATGGTTGCAGGGCCTTGCTAGATGGGGAGCCTTGCTCCGAAGAAGATCTTGCCTTTGAGCGGAGGGAATTTGAGCAGTTTCTGAGGGCGTGGTCAGTTCAGGAAATCCGGGGAATCTGCCACCAGGCAGCCGTGGAGAATCTGCCCCGGTATCTTGAGGACATATGCATCCAACCTGATAAGGGATTCATTCGACCGCAGGAAATGGCGAACTATTGGAAAAGTCCCTACTGGTTCATGGACGATCCTGTCGCGGCGGTGCTAGAGATGATGGACCGTCGGGGCGAAGAGGTTGCTAAACGCCTGGCAACGACAGCCGTCACTGAAATCGTATTTGATGCGCTTGATTTCGCCTATCAGGAAGGCACGACGGTCGAGATTGTGGGCAATTCACGCTTTGGCAAGACGGAATCGCTCAAGGGACGTGCTGCCATGAGGCCTGGTCTGGTTCGCATCGTGAGAGTTCCATCCTCAAACTCACTCGAAGACTTGATCCGCGCTATAGCGGAGGCACTGGGCATCACGTTCTCAAGTGGCACCAGGACTCTGGTCCTGAGGGAGCGGATTAGATACATCCTCCGCCACTGCCACTTCTTCTTGGTTCTTGACGAGTGCCATTATCTCGTTCCGCAGAACTACACCAAGACAACAGCTCCGCAGCGATTGAATTGGGTGCGTGAGGAGATAATGGAAACAGGCTTGCCATTAGCGCTGGTCCACACGCCACAAACCTTTTCGCCCGACGTGAAGAAGTTCGTGGATAAGACGCACTTTGCTATGCAGCAATTCCTTGGTCGCCTTTGCCGGGTTGTGCAGCTTCCTGATGAGCTGCCGCGAGCGGATCTGATTGCTGTTGCGAGGATACACTTCCCAGAGCTTAGCGATGAACACTTGGAACTGATTGCCGACCTGGCAGAGATGTCCGAAAACTACCTCCAGACGGTCGAGGCGGTTGCGAAGCTGGCACGCTATATTGCCCGTCGGGAAGGACATCGTCGCATCACAGTAGATGACCTGGAGGCTGCCGCCAGCGAAGTCATACCGCGCCAGCCTGCTTCAACGCCGGATTCCGCTGTTCGCGACCGCCAACGGCCTGCTACCAAGAAGACGCGAGGACAAGCCGCTGAAGTTACCCTTAAGGCGCCTTGCAAGGCCCCGGCAAGGGAGATGCAGCCGAGCCGGACGGAACCCGCTAAGGCCGGAAGTGTGCCCGATTTTCCTTCACGCGGCGGCGGCATTGATAGGGTAGAAGTGGGGCTCGTCACAGTGGACGCCTAACGATCAAGGTCGGGCATAGCCGCCGACAGCGACCATACCCGACAGAAAGAACGTATGAAAACCACCAAAGCCAGTAAACAGAAACGCGCGGAGGCTGTTGCATTCACAGCCTTGTTCGGGGATGGGACGGGGCGCCGTATCGTGGGCATGTTGACGACTGAGCTGGGGGCACCAAGCGACGGAAAGCCAGTGTGGCACAAAAGTGGCGCAACGCTTCCACGCAAGGGAACGGTGACCTTCAAGACCACAGTGCAATTGGACGACGGCAGCCGATGGTCTATACAACATAGAAGCATTACGGGACACCCGCCGCCACTGGAGTGCATTCTTGAAGCGGCTAAAAACTCCAGATGGTTCTCACCGGAGCCGCGTTCACATCACACCAAGGCGAGCAGCTCCGCAACACCCTCGTGGCTGCTGGCGATCCTGGTGCTGGCGATCTCGGTGTGGCACAGATGCATGTTTTGATACTCGTTCTTTACGGGGCACTGGCCCCGATAGGGTAGCAACCGACCCTGAATCGGTCGCTGCCTGACCAGCGGAAAACCGATCAGTTTTTGAATACCCGCTAAAAGCGGGGCTTGTCATGTACGGACATGACTTCCATCGCTTTCGTTACTTTTGGACATTGGACATTTCAAATCTGCCGGATTTGTGGGCCAACATACAATCCGATGGCTGGAGCAGAGCCGATGGGGCCATTCCTAACCCGGATTCTTCACCCTCGCCTTGAAACCCCTACAGCCCGGAGCGCCGGTCTCCGACCCGGCGTCGGCTAATAGCCGGGAGACGCCGGGTCGGAGACCGGCGCTCCAGAGCATGTGAAAGGATCGGGCTAAGGACGCGCGCATCGAGGTCCCTCCCGGTTTGCCGCGGCAACCTGGCCAGTCTCAAGGATCGTAGCTGAAACCCGACTCACATGCTAGGATCAGGGCCACGACGGAGGCCACCGCTCCCACCATGACTGTGTCCCCAACAGCAGCCAATGGGGTTAGTGCAATGCGCACGATCGTGCCGGAGCTTTCGGGATAGGCAGGCAACTGGAAGGCTCCGAGGCGTTCCGCCTGCGGATGCAACGTGAATTCCCGCCCAGATGCTGAGAGGATGGCATAATTCGTTAAGTGTGTCAGGGGGTTAGTGATGACCGTCGCTGCTTCAATTACGGGAATCGATGTCATGCCCCCGGCGGCCGCAAGCGCGACGAGTTTAGGCGCTTTGCCCTCACTAATCCGCGCCTGGTTTGACTGAAGATCGTAAGCTTGTCGTTTGACGACTGAGTGCTTTTCACTGTAGGCATCATACTCCACAAGCAACTTGGTATGGTCCGGACTCTCGTATATGGCCAAGCGCGGGTTGGCCGACGGCTCGCTCCACTTGCTGAGGTCGCTATTATTCCACACTTTGTAGGACAGGCTGTACTCCTGCACCGTCTCGCAGCCGCTGACCAAGAACAGGAGGCACGCCGCCAGAGCCGTGACCCGCCAATCTCGCGATAGTTGCTTCATAGCTTTGCCGTGCCCAAATCTCCGACGGCCACGTTGGCGCATAGTGATCCCGTTGGCAATGCTAAGCTGAATCATGCGTTTAGTTCCGGCCCGGCTGCGCGGCCGATGTCTGTCGGAAGCAACGGGCACGAAACCGCAGATTGATAATCCGGGGCAGACTCGCTACACACAGGGCCTCTGATACGGCGACAATAGAAAGAAATATGAGTACAACCACGAATGAGCCATTGGACCTCATCTTCGGCCGGCGCAGCATTCGCGTCTATTCGCCCGGCGACGTGAGCGAGGCGGCAGCAACGAAACTCCTGGAAGCGGCTATGGCCGCGCCTTCGGCCATGACCAAGGACCCCTGGCGGTTTGTCACTGTGAGGAACAAACAGACGTTGGCGAACCTCGCGGCACTCCATCCGGGTGCGGCGATGCTCTCGGCCGCCGCCATGGCCATCGTGGCGTGCGGTGACCTGGATGTGGCGTTCGAGCGCAACATCAGCTACCTGTTGCAGGACTGTTCAGCCGCCATCGAAAACCTGCTGCTGGCGGCGCACGCACAGGGCCTGGGTGCCTGCTGGGTCGGGCTCCATCCGGGCGAACCTCTCCTCAAGCGTGTGCGAGACTTGTTGGCACTGCCCGCCTCAGTTGTGCCGGTGGCGGTGATTGCAATCGGGCAGCCGGGCGAGCAGCCCCCTCCCCGCACGCGCTACAACGCGGGGTACGTCCACAGCGAGAAGTGGTAAGCGCGCTTCACTGAAAGGCCCACCCTGAGCTGTCCACCCCGAGTTGGTTGAACAGGAAGGCCAGCACGTCGGCTTGCTCGGCAATCCGGTCCTTAAGTGAGCTGCCGATGCCGTGCCCGGCGCTAGCCGTGCTGCGAAAGAGAATCGGCAGGTCGGAGGCCGTGGCCGCTTGCAGGCGGGCGGCCATTTTGCGGGATTGTGCGGGGTTGACGCGCCCATCATTTTCACCCGTGGTAAGAAGCACCGCCGGGTAATTCACCCCATCGCGCACGTGATGGAACGGAGAATAGGCGAGCAGCGCTTTGAATTGCTCCGGGTCCTTCACGGTGCCGAATTCAGTGACGTTGAACTGGCCGTTCGGATCCAGTTCCACGCGCAGCATGTCGTGGATGCCCACGTGGGCAACGACGGCCCGAGCCAGGTCCGGGCGCTGCGTCAGGAACGCCCCCATCAGCAGCCCGCCGTTGCTGCCGCCCTCGACCGCCAGTTTCGACGGATTCGTATAACGGCGCTCGATGAGGTGCTCTGCCGCCGCGATGAAGTCATCGAAGACATGCTGCTTGCGTGTCAGGTTGCCGGCCTTGTGCCACTGCTCGCCGTAT
>Ga0209697_10003373_pt1 | contig 21831 bp, 20 predicted proteins | sample AliMusrvi5mmetaG_FD_184115 | JGI IMG/M metagenome (GOLD analysis project Ga0209697, IMG submission 184115) | Freshwater lake bacterial and archeal communities from Alinen Mustajarvi, Finland, to study Microbial Dark Matter (Phase II) - Alinen... | ecosystem: Environmental > Aquatic > Freshwater...
CGGCTGGAATGCGGGCTTTGCCGAGGAATTTTCCGCATTTGCCGGGAAAGGGTGGATGCCCGCCCGCCTGATCCGCGACAACAAGATCACCTGCGGCGCCTTGCTCGGAGATGGCCGGGAGCTGGAAGTGGTGATGGGCGGGAAAGTTTATCACGACGCCGAGACAGACGCGGAACTTCCCGCCGTTGGAGATTGGGTGGCGCTGGAGATCGGAGGCAACGAGCATGTCATCCGCGCGCGGCTCGCCAGACAATCCTGCCTCTCCAGAAAAATGTCCGGCCGGAGCACGGAAGAACAGGTGATCGCCGCCAACATCCAAGTCGTGGCCGTGGTGACCGATGCAGGCCCGGATTTCAACCTCCGGCGGATGGAACGGTATTTCGCGATCATCGGCCGCAGCCGGGCGAAAGCGGTCGTGCTCGTCAACAAGGCCGACCTTTTTTCTGACACGGAGAACCGGGCGGCAGCCGATGCCATCCGCGCCCAGAATCCGGAAGCCGATGTGCAAGTCACCAGCCTAAAAAGCCCGGGCAGCCTGGACGCGCTGCAAGGTTATCTCAAACCGGGCACCTCTATCACCTTCATCGGATCCAGCGGCACGGGGAAATCCACGGTGATCAACCACCTCCTCGGCGGGGATTACCAGTGGACCGACAAGGTCAACGTCACCACCGGAAAGGGCCGGCACACGACCACGGCCCGCGAGTTGATGGTGCTGCCGCGCGGCGGGATCATCATCGACAACCCGGGCATCCGCGAAGTCCACATGTGGACGGACGAGGCGACGCTGCGCGAGCGGTTTGCGGACATCGAGGAACTCGCGCTGAAATGCCGCTTCGACAACTGCCGGCACGGCCCCCACGCCGGCTGCGCGATCCGTGAGGCGGTGGCCGGCGGCACCATGGCTCCCGCGCGGCTCGAGGGATTTCTCAAGCTGGAAGACGAGATCGCAAAACTCCGCCTCAGCCGGCAGAAGCGCCAGATGACGATCGCGCGCCGCGACCGGCGGGATCACCGGACCAAATCGCGCAAATACGATGCCCGGCACGATCCCGACCCGGAAGATTAGCGGCCACCCTAAAGGCTTCGAGGGTTGGTGATCACCGGCCTGTCACCATCGAAATCCAACGGGAGCCAGAGATAGCCGGAAGTCCCGAGATCCTGGATGTTCCAGCGGTCGGCCATGAACAGGTAGCCTTCTACGCCGCCCGCCACCGGCAAGACGAACGTCCCCTGCGCGGAAAATGTCTTCTCGCTTTCCGGGCCCACTGCGGGATTTTCCAGCTCCTGCCAGGGACCCCAGATCGAGTCGGCAACCGCGGAGCGGGCGGCGTTCGGATGCCAGCCGGTGCAGCCGGAGGCGAGAAAGTAGTATTTCCCGTGCCGCTTGAAAACCGCCGGAGCCTCCATCCAGCGGTCGATGAACGCATTCACAAAACGCCCGGTCGGCCGGAGATAGTCGTCGCTCAATTCCGCGATCACGGTGGTCTTGTTGCCGTCCGACGAGTGGATCAAATACGCTTTCCCGTCCTCGTCCTGGAACAGCGTCATGTCCCGGCTCTCGAGGCCGTTCGGCCGCACGCTGCCCAGATACTCGAAGGGCCCGGTCGGAAAATCGCTGGTGGCGACGCCCGCCCGCGCGGCGGTGTAATCCCAGGAATCGACATGCATCCACATCACAAATTTTCCGGTCTGCCCGTTGAAGATCACCTTCGGCCGTTCGACGACCCGGCCGGGATGCAGGTCGTGGCCTTCGTCGTCCGCGACCGCCTTCAGAGCCAGCCCGCGGTCCGTCCAGTGGACGAGGTCCGGCGAGGAATAGCATCCCACCCCGATGACATCCACGCGGGCGCCGCACCCGCCGGGCTTTGTCGGGCCGTCCTTGTTCTCGCCGCAAAGATAGTAAAGCCCGTCGTGGAACATCACCCCGGCACCGTGCGCCTGGATGAACTTCCCCGCCGTGTCCTTCCAGTCCGGTGGACGGAGGTCGGAAATCCCGGCCGGCAGGATCGCCGGGGATGGCGGAGAAACGGAGGACATGGCAGATCATGAAATGGCAGCGCGGCAATTGATGCGGCAAGAATATTTTTGCGCGGCGTGGATTTCTTTCCTTGCCTCTCGCACGAACGCCGTGCGGCGCCGGCGGATCACGGCGCGCGCAAGAAACCGGATATCCGCTCTTTCCCTGCTTGGAAAATCCCGCTATGAGCGGGTGCAACCTTCTCCGCTGCATGGCCAAAGAACGCATTTCACTCGACGGGCTGGACCAGTCCAAATCCCTCGACCAAGAGGATTACAAGAAGCAGCTCAAGCAATACCAGCTCGAGCTCCTGAACATGCAGCTCCAACTGCGCGAGAAGAAAAATTCGGTGATCTTGGTGATGGAAGGTCCCGACGCGGCCGGCAAGGGGGGTGCGATCAAGCGGGTGGGCGAGCGGCTGGACCCGCGGCTGGTCCGGGTCTATTCGATCGTGAAGCCCACGATCGAGGAATACGGCCACCATTACATGTGGAGGTTCTGGAACAAGCTGCCCGCGAGGGGGGAGATGGCCATCTTCGACCGTTCCTGGTATGGGAGGGTTCTTGTCGAGAGGGTCGAGGCGTTTTGTTCCGAGGAGGAATGGAAGCGGGCCTTCCGCGAGATCAACGAGTTCGAGCGCTCGCTCAGCGACAGCGGGGCGATCTTCATCAAGCTTTTCCTGCACATTTCCAAGGACGAGCAGCTCGGGCGATTCAAGCGCCGCGAGGCGGATCCCTACAAGCACTGGAAGATCAGCGACGAGGACTGGCGGAACCGCAGGCACTGGGACGAGCACACCGAGGCGGCGGAGGAAATGTTTGAGAAGACAAACACCGAGCAGGCCCCTTGGACGGTGATCCCCGCCAACTTCAAATGGTATGCGCGGGTCAAGACCCTGAAAACCGTCTGCGAGAGGATCTCCGCCGCCCTGAAAGCCTGATCAGTTGGTGCCCAGCACCGCCCGGACCCGCGACACGGATTCGCCGGGCGCGAGGATGATGGCGTTCCCGAACCCGGGCTATGGGCCCGCTTTGCTCCAGCGGTCCCGGTCGGAGAAAATAGTGCACTCCCCCTCGATCGGCAGGGCGGTGTAAAATGGCAGCGCGAACCCGTCCACCTTGGGCGGGCGGGTGATGAGCAGCGCCCATTCTTTGTAGGCCCCTTTGTAGATATCCGAGAAGAGGCGGAGGTTTCCCGTGAGGGGCGTGAGATAAAGTCCCGAGACCGGCTCTCCGAGAACTCGGTAGTCGTTCAGGCGGTTGAAGGCGCGGACGGACTCGGGCAGCAGCACCGATTTGCGCTGGGCATACCACGCGACCGCCCACGGCATGTCGGAGGCGATGATTTCCTTTTCCCCAAACCAGTCTCCGAGGATGCCGATGAACGGAGGCACGTAGGGCGGCCACTGGATCGCGGCTCCCTTGTTCGAGAACAGCGAGGCCAGCATCGGCAGCGCGCAGAGGAAAACCACCACGCTCAGGAAAATCACCCGGATCAGCGGGTAATTGAGTTCCCACCGGCTCCAGAGGACCATGAGGAAGGCCAGGCCATAAAAAATGAACAGCGGCAGGAGAAGCACATGGAGCTGGTTCGAGGAGATGACGCCAGCCAGCCCGAACGCCCCCATCCCGATGACCGCCCCCACCCACATGAGGCCGACACACCACCGGAACATCGAGGCCACCGGCGAACGGAACGGGTGCATCAGCGCCAGAAAGAACGCGCCGGCGGCAAGGTTCATCCCCAAATAGCCAAACAACGCTTTGATCTGCTCAGCGACTCCGGATTTGATCTTTGCGATGAGCCCGGAACTACTGAGCGGCGGGGCGTCATCGAGCGACCGCAGATAGCCTTCCTCCGGGCTCCCACCCGCTGCGATGGCGGCATAGATCGACAGGCCAAAGGGGTTACCGCAAACCGAATAATTCCGGACCATCCACGGCAGCGTCACCATGAGCACCGCCGCCAGCGCAGCCATGGCGGCGATCCCGCGGGGCGAAAAATACACGGCCGCAAACACCATCCAGCCCAGGAAAATCCAGACCGCCAGCCCGTGAGCGAGAATCATGAAACCGAAAAGCAGTCCGGCCCCGAAGAGGGACACCAGCACCGTCACCAGCCTGTCCCGCTTGTGCATCGCGTTCACCGTCAGCCAGGCCGCCCCGGAAAACAGGAGCAGCATCAGCATCTGCGGGAGCCCCGAGAGCGAGAACTGCCACATCATGTCGGTCGTCAGGATGATCGCGCAGGAGATCAGGGAGAGCTTGCTGTCGAACAGGCGGGCCCCCACAAAATACCAGACCCCCACGGACAGGAGGAAAAAGAGGATCGAAAACGTGGCGATGATTTTATCTCCGGCATAAACCAGGTCCGTCGGGGTCATCTTCCAGGCCGACTTCACCAGCAGCAGTGGCAGCGCGTTCACGATCGGGTTCAGCGGGGCCTGGTAAAAATCCGGGAACAGGTCCGCCGGGATTTCTTTCCCCGATTTCTCGAGCTGCCAGATGGCGAGCGGACGGATGAAATTTGTGCTGAGGCCCTTCCCCGAGGCGATATTGCGGGCGATCTGGGCCTGGTCCATCGCGGTGACGGTCGAGAACCCGCGGAATTGCACGAACAGATAAAGCAGGGTGAGCGCGATGATGAGAAACGCCAACATGGCCCCGCGGATAATGGGGGCCAGCCGGCCCTGCTCGATTGAGTGAACGGCTGTTTGCACGCCGACTTCGCCTGATACTGCCATAAGTTAAGAGAGGTTGCTGCGTTTTGAGATGTTCAGTTCTTTCAGACGGCGGTGCAGCGTGCGGCGACTGATCCCCAGCATCCTCGCCGCATCCGTTCGGTTGCCCCGGCAGTCTTCCAAAGCGCGGAGGATAAGTGCCGTTTCGGTTTCCTGCAAATTTAATCCGCCGGGTGCCGTCGGGGAGGATGGGGCGTCTCTGCGGTCGCGCACGGAGGCGGGCAGGTCGCGGAGGGCAATCCTGTCAGCGGTGGACATCACCACCCCGTGCTCGATGGCCGTGCGCAGCTCGCGGACGTTCCCCGGCCAGTCGTAATCGAGCACGGCGGCCATGGCGTCGGGGGCGAGCTCGCGGAACGGTTTGCCGTTCTCCGCCGCGGATTCCTTCAGGAACGCATCGACGAGAAGCGGGATGTCCACCTTGCGGTCGCGCAGGGGCGGCATTGTCAGCGGGACGACGTGCAGGCGGAAATAGAGGTCCTCGCGGAATTTCCCCTCGCCCACGAGCCGGGCGAGATCCCTGTTGGTGGCGGCGATGAGGCGCACGTCGGTCTGGAAGGTCTGGCCTCCGCCCACCCGCTCGAAGCTCCGCTCCCCCAGAACGCGGAGGATCTTCACCTGCGTGCCCGCGTCGATTTCCCCGATTTCATCGAGAAATAACGTCCCGCCTTTCGCCTGCTCGAACCGTCCGATCCTCCGCTCGAACGCTCCGGTGAACGCCCCTTTTTCGTGGCCGAACAACTCGCTGGCCAGAAGCTCGGGGGCGAGGGCGGCACAGTGGACAGCCAGAAATTTTTCCTTGGCGCGCGGGCTGAGGTGGTGGATCGCGTGAGCGGCGAGTTCCTTGCCCGTGCCGCTCTCGCCCTGGATGAGCACCGTGGCTTTCGATGGTGCGACCTGCTTGATGGTGTCGAAGACCTCGATCATGGCCGGCGAACGCCCGATCATGCCCTCGATCGTCAACTGCTTCTCCACGCGCTCGCGGAGCACCTTGTTTTCCTGCCGGGTGGCGCGGTCTTTCAAGGCCCGCCGGACGAGCATTTCCAGCCGGTCGATATTCACCGGCTTGGTGACAAAATCGTAGGCGCCTTTTTTCATCGCCTCGACGGCAGAATCCACCGAGCCGTAGGCGGTCATCATGATGCAAATCGGCGGCTTGGGCAGTTCGAGCGCCCGCCCGATCAACGTCATCCCATCATCGCCCCCCAGCCGCAAATCCGTGAGCAGGACATCGATCGGCATCGTCTCCATCGTCTTCACCGCCCCGTTCGCATCCGCCGCCACATACACATCGAAATCCGAATCCAAGGCATTGCGGAGCCCGTCGCGGGTGTTCTTTTCGTCATCGACGATCAGGATGGATGAGGACACGATGGCGCAGTAAATGCCAGATTGGCGCAACCTTCAACACGCGAATTCATTGCCGGCGCACGAGTTCGGGCCCGCGCCGGAGATCAGAAATGTTTCCCGCCTTCGATGCGCAGGGAATACCCGGCTTTTGTCTTCCTCACGCTCACCGGTTCGCCGAAAGCTTTGCTGAGAGCCGAGGAGGTCAGGACGGATTTCACGCCAGTCGGTTTCGCCATATTGTTCGCCGAGCAGTTGGATCGTTCCGCGCGTGGGGGTGAGGTAGCCGGTGAGCGCCTTGAGGAGCGAGGTTTTTCCGCAACCGTTCGCGCCGAGGACCACCCAGTGCTCGCCCTCCCGGATCGTCCAATCCACCCCGCGCAGGATCTGTTTGTCCCCGCGATGGACTCCGAGCCCCTCGATGCACACGAGAAATTTGGAGCTCGCCGGCATGCGGTCAGAGAGCGGGATTTGCGAGATTCCCGCTGCGCTGGGCCGCCAGTTCTTTGCGGTTCACGGCGTTCACGTAGGCGCGGGCGCTGGCTTCGATGACATCGGTGCTGGCGCCTTTTCCGGTGATAATCTCGCCGTCGCCGAAATCCACTTTGAGCGTGACCTCGCCCAACGAGTCGCGTCCTTGGGTGACCGCCTCGACGCGGTATTCCGCGAGGTGACCCTTGCGGTTGACAATCCGGTCGATGGTCTGCATGGCCGCGTCCACGGCCCCGTTGCCGGGGCTCGAATCCTGCAGGGTTCCCCCGGCGGTTTTCAGGCGGACGGTCGCGGTCGGGATCGTGGTCGATCCGCTCGTGACGTGGATGTAGTCGAGCGTGAACGTCTCCTTGGCGACCGACATCGAATCCTCGACCAGTGCCGCCAGGTCGTCGTCGTAGACAAATTTCTTTTTGTCGCCGATCTCCTTGAACCGCTCGAAGACCGCGCCGGTCTCGTGCTCGGTGAGCTTGAAGCCCAGGTGATCGAGGCGCGCCAGCATGGCGTGTCGCCCGCTGTGCTTGGTCAACGGCAACTCGGTTCCTCCCCAGCCGACTTCCTCGGGATCCATGATTTCGTAGGTCTCTCGCTTTTTCAGGATCCCGTCCTGGTGGATGCCCGAACTGTGCGCGAACGCGTTTTCGCCGACGATCGCCTTGCTGCGCGCGACGTGCAGCCCGCTCATCCGGCTCACGATCCGGGACGTCTTCAAAATTTCCCGCGTGTGGATCTTCGTGTGCAGTTTTCCAAAAAAGTCCGGCCGCGTCTTGACCGCCATGACGACCTCCTCGAGGGCGCAGTTTCCCGCGCGCTCGCCGATGCCGTTGAACGTTCCCTCGACCTGGCGGGCGCCGGCTTTGACCGCCGCCAGCGAGTTCGCGACCGCCAGGCCCAGGTCGTCGTGGCAATGCACGCTCAGGACCGCGTCGTCGATGTTCTTCACGTTCGACCGCAGGTAGGTGATCAGCGCGGCGTATTGCTCTGGAACCGCGTAGCCGACCGTGTCGGGGATGTTGATCGTCGTGGCCCCGGACTCGATCGCGGCCCCGACGACGCGGGCCAGGAATTCCGGCTCGGTGCGCGAGCCGTCCTCCGGCGAAAACTCGATGTCGCGGGTGTGGGATTTCGCCAGCGCCACTCCCTCGCGCGCCAGGCGGATGATTTCGTCCATAGCCTTTTTCAATTTGAATTCGCGGTGGATCGCGGACGTGGCCAGAAAGACGTGGACGCGGCCGCGTTCGCCGGCGGGCTTGACGGCGGCGGCGGCGGCTTCGATGTCTTTGGGCACGCACCGCGCGAGCCCGCAGATCACCGGGCCTTTGATCTCGGTGGCGATCGTCTGGACAGCTTCGAAATCCCCGTCGCTGATGACCGGGAACCCGGCCTCGATCACGTCCACGTTCACGCGGGCGAGCTGGCGGGCGACTTCCATTTTTTCCCGCAGGTTCATACTGGCGCCCGGGCATTGCTCCCCGTCGCGCAGCGTGGTGTCGAAAATGATGATTTGGTCTGACATAATGGTGATGTTATTTGGCGAAAGAAAACGGTCTTGGCGGCGGGAGCCGCCTTCGCCGGGTCAGCTTTGCCGCAGGGTTAGAGAGATGCAAGAAGCCGGCCCGGGAGCAACCCGAGTCGCGCGTCCAAAACAAAATGGCCTGCGAAATCAACCATGGCTTTCCCGTATCATAAGCTGACCCGGGACGCAAGCACGGCGGCGCCAAGAATTTTTTTGACTCGTGCAGGTCACTCAGGCAATTACGGTGAAAACACCGTGAACATCGCTCTCTGCACGAGCCCGAGGGATTGGAAAAAGTTTGCGCGAAACTGCCGCATGCTCGGTGCCATCCAGCGGCGCACTTGGAATATCTACAAGAAAAGCCTCGTGGCCTGATCGCCGCCAGATTACGCCTTGCCCATGCACGAGTTGCTTGTCACCGGAGCCACCGGATTTGTCGGGCGGAATCTACTCGTCCGCGCCGCCCGCGAACGCGTTCCGGTCCTGGCCCCGGTCCGCAACCGGGAAAAACTTTTCCGCTGCATGGACGAGGATGGCATCCCGCGCAGTGCGGTCGCCCCGCTCCCGGCGGAGCCCGCGGAATGGCCGACACTGTCCCCGTCCCATGCGGTGCTGGGAGCCGGCGTGCTTTTCGCCCGCACCCGCGCCGAATATTTTGCGACGAACGTGGACTGGACCCTGCGCGTCCTGCGGGCGCTCCCGCCGGATTGCAGGACCGTTGTCCTCTCGTCCCAGTCCGCCGGCGGCCCCACGCCCGCCGGCAGGCCGGCGCGGTCCGAGCAGGACCCCGATGCGCCGATCACGTGGTATGGAGAATCCAAACTGGAACTCGAGAGGGCGATCGCGCGGGAATTTCCGGGCCGCCCGATCGCGATCCTCCGTCCGCCGATGATCCTCGGTGCCCGCGACACGGCCACCCTGCCGCTGTTCAAAATGGCGCGCGGCGCGGTGCGGACTAAGCCGGGGCTGAAAAGCAAGGAGTTCAGCTTTTTGGCCGTCGAGGACGTGGTCGCGGCAATCTATGCGGCATTTGGGCTCAACGAGCGCGGTCCATTCTACATCGGGTCCGACCGGCCGATCTCCGATTTCGAACTCCTCGCCTCGGCGGCGCGCGCGGCCGGCGGCAAAGGAATCACGCTCCCGGTGCCGCTGCCGCTCGTGCGCTTGCTGGCCGCGGTCGTCGACGCCGTCCCGTCCCTGCGCGAAGCAACGCCGAGCCTGACCCGCGACAGGGCCCGCGAAATCTGGCCCGACCGTTGGATCGTCGATTCCTCCGCCTTCCGGCACCTGAGCGGATGGAGCCCGACCATTTCTCTCGACGAGTCGCTTCTCTCCGCCTGCCGGCACTTTCAGGCCCGGGGGCAGCTCGCCTGATTCCCGGCCTGTCGGGTCAATGAATTCTGGCAGTTCTCGAGGGAATTCGAAAAATCACTTGCGCGGACGGTGTTCCCGGCTTCCACTCCAGGTCATGAAATTTCTGGAACCTTCGGCGCTCATCGAGACTCTCAACTGGCGGTATGCCACCAAGCAATTCGACCCGTCGAAGAAAATTCCGGCCCCGGTCTGGGAAGCGCTCGAGGACGCGCTTGTCCTGACGCCGTCCTCTTACGGGCTCCAGCCATGGCATTTTTTTGTCGTGACCGACGCGAATCTGAAGGCCGCGCTTCGCCCGTATTCGTGGGACCAGCCGCAGGTGACCGATTGCTCGCACCACGTGGTTTTTGCCACGCGGCTGGACATCGATGCCGCGTTCGTGGAAAAATATCTCGCGCGGATCGCCGAGGTCCGCGGCGTCGCCGTCGAGTCTCTGGGATTCTACCGGGACATGATGACATCGGATATCCTGAACGGCCCGCGCTCGAAGTGGGTGCAGGAGTGGGCAGCCCGCCAGGTGTATATCGCCTTGGGGAATTTTATGACCGCCGCCGCCCTGCTTGGCGTGGACACCTGTCCGATGGAGGGCATGGACCCGGCCAAATACGACGAAATCCTCGGCCTCCCAGCCAAAGGTTTTCGCGCGATCGTCGCCTGCCCGGCTGGCTACCGCGCCGAGGGGGACAAATACGCGGGGCTCCCGAAAGTCCGGTTTCCAAAAAAAGATCTCATCGAGACACTGTGAGCCGCGATCCGGTCCGGGACTGTTCCACAAATGTTCCTGGCCCATCAAGGGTGGCCGGGAAGTCCGCGCCGATGGCGAATCTCGCCGCCGGAAATTTTGTTCGCCTTGCATGTCCGGCGGATTCCCTGTGAAATGGCAAAAATGACTGACGAACTCGCCCAAGCCGTGGAGAGCGGCTCCCTTGACAAGAAATCTGCCGCCGCCCTCACCCGCCTTGTTCCCGGCTCGTATTGCCAGCACAAAAGCTGGGGATTCGGGCGCGTGGCGGAGTGGAACCTCATCGCCGGCCAGATCTTCATCGATTTCGGAACCAAGAAAAGCCACCCGATGCAGGTCGTTTACGCGGGCGAAACGCTCACGCCGATCCCCGAAGACCACATTCTCGCCCGCAAGGTGAAGGATCCCCAAGCGGTCCGCGATCAGGCCAAGCACGACGCCTTGGCGCTCGCGCGCCAAATCCTCGTGGACCTCGGCGGCCGGGCCACCGCCGAACAGGTCGCGGCCACCTTGGTGCCCGAAATATTCGACGCGGCCGGCTTCAAAAAATGGTGGGATGGGGTGAAGAAAAAAATGAAGGCGGACGGCCATTTTCAGATCCCCTCGAAAAAATCGGATCCGTTCATGCTCCTCGAAGTCGCCGTGAATCCGGGCCGAGGGTTCATCGACCAGTTCCGCGAAGCCCGCCACACGAAGGACCAGGTGGCCGCGCTCGACCAGATCACCAAGGCCCTCGGCGATCTCGCCGACGAGGTCGAGGAGCTCAAGTCTCTCGCCGCGCAGATCGAGGACACCGCGCAGAAAGGCCGCAAACTCCAGTCGGCGGCAGCGGTCGAAATGCTTCTCGTCCGCGACGAAATCCTTTCGCGCCACAGCGCGCTCACCCCGGGCCCGGAAGCGCCGACGGTCGCGGACATCCTCGTTGGCGAGGAAAACCGCCTGCCCGCACTCTTTGCCAGCCTCCCCGCCTCGAAACACCGCAAGGTGCTCGAGTCGTTCGAGAAGGCCTACGGGGACCGCTGGACGGACAAGGCGCTCAAACTCGCCCAGCAGGCAAACTCCCGGCTCGTCATCGAAATCGCCAAACTTTTTGAGAAAGTCGGGAAGGGCGACGTGATCCATGCCGCGCTCGCGCGCTGGATCAGCGAGCGCTCGATCTCGTCGGAAACCCTGATCTGGCTTTGCAAGGAGCGCGGGGCCGGGTTCGCCGGCATTTTCAACGCCGAGCTTCTCGCCGCCGTCTTCAGCGCCCTCGAGTTTGATCTCCTCTCCGAGCGCCGCACGTCGCGCCTGCGCGACCTGCTCATGGACGACCGCAATCTCCTCGGCGAGCTGATCGCCGAAGCCGACCGCGACACCGTCCGCGACACGATGCGCAAGCTTCTGCTCACGCCGGTTTTCGACGACCTCACGAAGCGCTCGCTCATGGCGCGCATCGTGAAGCTCTACCCCGAAACCCAGAGCATGATCACCGGCGACGCGCCCGAAGAAAAGGTCGAGTCGCTCACCGTCTCCTGGTCGAGCCTGGAAAAACGCAAGGCCGACTACGAGCACCTTATTTACAAGGAAATCCCGCAGAACCTCAAAGATATCAACGTCGCCAAGGAACAGGGCGACCTTCGCGAAAATTTCGGCTTCAAGGCCGCGAAGGAACAGCAGCGGGTCCTCGAACGCCGGAAAATCGAGTCCGAACGCGATCTCTCCAACGCGCGCGGAACAAATTTTGAAAACCCGGACACCAATCAGGTTTCGATCGGGACCATCGTCTCGCTCGTCCAAGAGTCGGGGGAGCGCGAGATTTACAGCATCCTCGGTGCCTGGGACAGCGCCCCGGACCTCGGCATCGTCTCCTACAAAGCCGGCATCGGGCAGATCCTCCTCGGACGCAAATCCGGCGACACCGTCGAGCTCCCCGGCGATAAAGGCACCCGCCAATTCCGCATCGAGTCGATCTCCGTGTTCAGCGATCTGGATCTCCTCCGCGAAAAAGTCCACGCGCTGAGCCCGTCGGAGAATTGAACCGCAGCACATGAACGGCCTCGACCGTTACCTCGCGACACTGGCCGGCCGCCCCACCGACCATCTCCCGCGGCTGCCCATCCTCATGCAGTTTGCCGCCGAGCGCATCGGCAGCAACTACGGGGCTTTCGCCTCCGACTACCGTGTTCTGACCGATGCGAACATCGCTTGCGCCCGCGAGTTCGGGATCGATCAGATGAGCACCATCTCCCATCCCTACCGCGAAACGCAGGGATACGGTGCGAAGATCATTTACGAGCAGGACATGGTTCCGCACTGCGAAAAGCATCCGCTCGAGGATGCCCTCGACCTTTCGAAGCTGCCCCGCCCGAACCCGATGGAATGCGAGCGCATGCGCGACAGGATCGACGCCGTCAAGCGCTACCACGAACTCGTCGGAGGCGAGTATTCCATCATGGGCTGGGTCGAAGGCCCGGCCGCAGAAGCCGCAGACATCCGCCGGCTTGACAATTTCTTCATGGACCTCATCGACGACGTGGTGGCCGTCGGCGCGCTGATGGATCTTTGCGTCGATGTCGCGCTGGATTTCTCCCGCGCCCAGGTGGACGCGGGGGCAGAAACGATCGGCGTCGGCGACGCGGCCGCCAGCCAGGTCTCCGCGGATCTTTACGAGTCCCTCGTTCTCCCCCGCGAGCAGCGGCTGGTGCGTGGGCTCCATGATATGGGTGCCAAAGTGCGCCTGCACATCTGCGGCAATATCACCCATCTTCTGCCAGGCATCGCCACGCTCGGCGTGGACGTCCTCGATGTGGACCACATGGTGGACCTCCGCGCCGTCCGGAAAGCGGTCGGCCCGAAGGCGGCCATCGCGGGCAACCTCGATCCCGTCTCCGCCGTCCTCCGGTCAACACCGGAAAAAATCCGCGCCCACGTCCTCTCCTGCTACGAACAGTCTGGAAATCCCTTCATGGTCAACGCGGGCTGCGAGATCCCGAGCGCCACGCCGGCGGAGAATCTGCTGGCGCTTTGCGAGCCGGTTCCCTTCAAGGCCTAGTGAAACATCACGCCGCTTCGAGGATTCATTCGTGCCGCGCCACGGCTCTCGACCGCGGCTTTTTCACGCGCGATCCCCTCACGTGCGCCCGGGCGCTTGTCGGCTGCGAGCTGCTCTGGAGGGGATGCGGCGGGGTCATCGTCGAAACCGAGGCGTATTCCGCGCGGAATGACGAGGCCTGCCACACGTTCTCCCGCCCGTCCTCGCGCCGCTTCGTCGCCAGTCACCCGCCGGGCACCGCATACGTTTACCTGAACTACGGCGTCCACTGGCTCCTGAATTTCCTCGTCAAAGGCGGCCCCGAAGATGGCTTCGTCCTCATTCGCGCCCTCGATCCCACCCGCGGAATTCCTCTCATGCAGCGGCGACGGAACACCGCCAATCCCAAGCAGCTTTGTTCCGGCCCGGGGAAATTGACTCAGGCGCTCGGGATTGACGGCTCCTGCCACGGGCTCGATCTCTTGCGCGGAGAATCCCTGAAAATCCTTCCGGCAACGGACCTCCCCCCGGTTGTCGAAACCCCGAGGGTCGGGATTTCCAAGGCCGCCCATCTCCCCTGGAGATTTATCCTCAAAGACAACCCTCACGTCAGCGCAGGCCCGTTCTTCCGAAAGTAAGGACTTTGCACAGAAAAATTATCGCCTCAAGGGTGTCCCTTCGACCAGATCCTGCACAGCACAAGGACACCAATTGTCCTATGTATGCCACCGCCAGAGATAAGACATTATGTGTCCTATACCTCCTATCTTTCCAATGCCTTTTTCGCGGAAAAAATGGAAGCTTCCGGCACCCTCGACACCCGGTAGATTTTCTATCATACTCTGCGGATGCCTGTTCCCGCAAAAATCGCCCGTCCATCAGCCTGTTCTCCCGCCATCCCGTATGGGATTTTCCTTCTGTTGGCGATTCTCACCGGCTGCCTGCACTTGGCAACCATCCTGATCACCGCGCTCTTTGCATTTCTCGTGCTACAAACCCTCTCTGCCAGGCGTTACAAATGGATTGCGGTGGCTGTCTTCCTTGTCTTGCTCTCGTTGTTCTTTTACGGGTTCGGCCTCTTCGTCAGGCAGGCCATTGTCGAGTTGCCCGAGATCGTTTCCGCTTCCGTCCCACGCATCGTCAAATACGCCACGAGCCGCGGCATCGACCTGCCCTTCACCGATGTCGGGAGCCTCAAATCCCTAGCCATCGACACCGCCCAGCAGGCCGCAGGCTTCCTCGGCAGCTTCGCCAGAATTGCCACCAAAGAATTCCTGTATTTCGTCGTCGGAGTCGTGGTCGCAATCGGCATCTTCATCAACCCCGGGCTTGATTTCGGTTCGTCCCCAAATCCGCTGAACCTCTATTCGCTGCAGGCGGGGCGGCTCGCCGGGCTTTTCCGCTCGTTCTACACGAGCTTCCGGAGGGTCATCGGCGCGCAAGTCATCATCTCCGCGATCAACACCACCCTGACCGCCTCTTTCGTCTATGCCTTCGGGCTTCCCTACGCCACGATGGTCATCATCCTGACTTTCCTCTGCGGATTGCTTCCGGTCGTCGGCAACCTGATCAGCAACACCCTGATCGTCGGGCTGGGATTTACTATCTCTCCTCAGTTTGCCGGATGGGCGCTCCTCTTTCTTGTCGTGATCCACAAGCTGGAATACTTCCTCAACAGCCGCATTATCGGCGGCCGCATCCGCCACCCGATGTGGTTGACCTTGCTCGCACTCCTTGCCGGGGAGCGACTGCTGGGGATCACCGGCATCATCCTCGCGCCGGTGGCCCTCGATTTCCTCAAGACCGAGGCGTCGAAATTTCAACTTGCCGGGGATGCGGGAGGACCGTCCCAAGCGCAAACCCCGACGCCGACCGAGGCTCCCCTTCACTGATACCCTGCCGAGCGCGGTATCATCCTCGCCCACACGCCGGAGGCGGCATTGTTCCACGTGGAACGTTACTGTATGGCGGCGAGGCAGAAATCAGTTTTCCTTCGTGACTTCGTGCTCTCCGTGTGAGCAATCGCCGGGTTCTGGCTGAAACAACAGGGCGCCTTCATGCAGCGGCTTTCTGGGATACCATTTCCACGTTGGAATAGAGCGAGTCGATGAGCGCTTACATTCGGTCCAGAGAACCTCGCCGCCGCAAAGCAGCGGCTATAGAACTGTTTAAACCGCTCTAGGTTCCACGTGGAACATTTGTCATAATAGACTTTCTATTAGTTTGTTAAATCTGTTTACGCTAAATCGTCTGCGACAAAAATCCGCCATCCACGCGAAGATCGATGCCGGTCACGAAGGACGACGCTTTTGGCGAAGCGAGAAAGACGGCGGCACCGGCGAGCTCGTCGGGCGAGCCAAAGCGGGCCATGGGAGAATGGGAAAGGATCGACGCGGCACGCGGCGTGGGAGAGCCGTCCGGGTTGAAGAGAAGGCGGCGATTTTGCTCGGCGGGAAAGAAGCCAGGGGTGAGCGAGTTGACCCGGACCTGATGCGGAGCCCACTCGCGGGCGAGGAACTGGGTCAGGTTGAGCACGGCGGCTTTCGCCGAGGAATACGCCACGACATTCGAAAGCGGGAGGTGGGCGGACACGCTGGCGATATTGATGATGCTCCCCTTTTTTTCCGCGACCATTGCCGGCCCGAAGACCTGGCACGGAAGAAGCGCTCCCCCGATGAGGTTGAGGTCGAAGCTGGCGCTCCAGTCGCCGACAGAAATATTTTCAAAGCGATTTTCCGCGCTGACCGTGACCTTCGGGCTGTTTCCGCCGGCGGCATTGACGAGGACCGTGGGGGTTCCGAAGTGGATCCGAACGGCGGCGAGAAGGCCATCCAGGCTCTCCTTCGACGAGGCGTCGGCTTCGAAAAAAACCGCCGTTCCTCCGGCTTGGGAAATGGCATCGACCCGTTCGCCGCCGCGTCCGGCATGGCGTCCGGCCACGGCGACCTTGGCGCCGCTCGCCGCCAAGCCCCCGGCGATCGCCCCTCCAAGAACGCCCGTCCCACCAATCACCACGGCCACTTCTCCAGTCAGATCAAATAAGTTCATCCCCTCAGAATTAGCAAAACCCCACCGGCCGGCATAGCCTTTTGATTTTCTGGCGGATTTGCCCGGGGCGTATAAAGTGGGCGCATGAAAGACACGCAGAGCGAGCCGGACAACCGCCAGATCCCGATCGACCGGGTGGGCGTCAAGGCGTTGCGGTATCCGATCCAGGTCCGCGACAAAGACCGCGCGATCCAGAGCACGATCGCGACCGTCCAACTGACCGTCGATCTCCCTCACCATTTCAAAGGCACGCACATGAGCCGGTTCATCGAGGTCCTCGGCTCGCACGGCCCGGTCGTCCATGTGGACAATATCCGCGATATCCTCGAGCAGCTCACCAAGCGGCTCGAAAGCGACTGCGCGCACCTCGACTTCGAGTTCCCTTTCTTCCTGGAAAAAAAGGCCCCGGTCACCGGCTCGACCGGGCTGCTCGATTACACGGCCAAATTCCAGGCCACGCTCGAGCGCGGGAAAATGGACTTCCTCGTGCAGGTCATCGTCCCGGTCACGACCCTGTGCCCGTGCTCGAAGGCGATCAGCAAAGCCGGTGCCCACAACCAGCGCGGCCATGTCACGCTCGCGGTCCGCTGCCGCAAGCCGATGTGGGTCGAGGACATGATCCGCTTGGTCGAGGACTCCGCCAGCTCCGAGCTCTACAGCCTCCTCAAACGCCCGGACGAAAAAGCCGTCACCGAGCGTGCCTACGCGAACCCGGTGTTCGTCGAAGACCTCGTCCGCAATGTCGCCGTCCGCTGCGAGGCGGACCCCAACATCGTCTGGTTCCGCGTCGAGGCCGAAAACTTCGAGTCCATCCACAACCACAACGCCTACGCCCTCATCGAAAAGCCGGGCGCGCGGGCCCCGCGGGGCTAAGGGGGCTGCGCCTAAACACATCCATGAAACGACCTCTGTCCCTGGAATTCATTCGGGGCATTCTTGTCGCTTTTCTTGCGTTTGAAATGTGGAACGGAGTTGCTCGTCTCTTGACCTTAATCCACCCTTTTTATCTTGGTCAGTTTATTGCCGGGGCACTGTTTCTTGCGGTATCGCTATGGCTCTTCCTGCTGCTTGTATTCTCCCCATGCACTTGCGCAAAAGCGATATTTAGGGCCTTGTTACTTTTGTCGGTTTTTTACGCTATCCTCATCGGACTTGGGAGCATGATTATTTTCCATTTGGACAAAGGGATTATATCTCCTATTGAAGGCGCGCTATTTGAGAATGGAATAATAAATACATTTGAGTTCATCGGCGCAGCCGCAGTGGCCTACCTTTATTACAAAATGCAGAACAAGATGGCCAGCTGAACGGTCCACAGCCCCTCCCACTGACGTTGGGCATGAACCAGGCAACGCATCTCTAATGTTTTGCCTCAGGCTAACTAATTACGTCTGGTCCTCTAACAGCAGAGCGCGGTCTCGCGTGTCCAAAGATTAGCACCGAAACGGGCATTAGCCCGCTGTGCTAATGCGCCTGCGTCGCCGCGCAGGACGGCGAGCATTGTTGAGCCGGAGCCGGACATCACGGCTGCAGCGACTTCGTCCTGTTCGAGCAGCCAAGCCTTGATCACCGGGAGGAGCAGGAATTTGTTGAAAACTGGCCCTTCGAGATCGTTGGCGAGTTCGATCCGGCCGTGGAACTGCCGGGTTCCTCTCGCGGGAGCGCGGGGATCCCACGCTTGGTAGGCCCAGCCGGTGGAAACGGGAAACGGTGGTTTCAGAAGAAGAATTTTGGCGGGCGGGATATCGTCGGCAGCCTGCATCACTTCGCCCCGCCCGCGGCACAGCGCCGCGCGGGAACGGATAAAAAACGGAATGTCCGATCCCATCGTTGCCGCCAGTTCCTCCAGAACCTGAGAGCCAAGCTGGGTTTTGTGCAGCTGGTCGAGAGCCTTGAGAACCGCTGCCGAGTCGCTGCTCCCGCCGCCGAGGCCAGCACCGTGCGGGATGTTTTTTTTCAGTGTGATCCGCGTGTGGAAGTCCAACCTGGCGTGCCGTTGAAAAACCTCCACCGCCCGCCAGACCAGATTTTCCGGACCGGTCGGAATATCGGGCTGATCGCATTCCAACTCGATCCCGCTGCCGCTGAAAACCTCGATGTCGATCTCGTCGGCCAGCGAAACCGGCACCATCAGGGTTTCGATGTCGTGAAATCCGTCGGGGCGTTTCGCGAGAATCCGGAGCACGAGGTTGACTTTGGCGTGGGCCTGAATTGTCATGCGGTCTCCATCATCCGCCAATGTCTGTTCCTGCCAAAGAAAAAATCATCGTCGCCATCGATTCCCCGGATTTCGACTCCGCGCTCAAGCTGGTCAGGCCGCTGGCCGGCGAGGGCTGCGTCTTCAAGGTCGGGCTTCAACTCTTCACGGCTGTCGGCCCCTCCATCATCAAAGAAATCCAGTCGCTCGGCGCGAAGGTTTTTCTCGATCTGAAATTCCACGACATCCCGAACACGGCAATGGAAGCCGTCCGCTCGGCCGTCGCCCTCGGCGTGGACATGACCACCATCCACCTTGCTGGCGGCCCCGCCATGGTCGCCGAGTCGGTGGCGGCGGCAGAAGGTTCAAAGACCCTGGTGCTCGGCGTCACCGTCCTGACAAGCATGGACGACGAAACGCTGGATCTTGTCGGCGTACCGCGTCCAGCCGGCGACCAGGTTCTCCGCCTTGCCGAGATGGGCGCAAATTGCCGGCTGCGCGGTGTGGTGGCGAGCCCTCACGAGATCACGCCATTGCGCGAGGAGTTCGGCCACGGCCTTGTGATCGTGACCCCGGGCGTCCGGCCAGCGGGTAGCGACAAAGGCGACCAGCGGCGCGTGATGACGCCGGGCGAGGCCGTCCGGTGCGGGGCCGACTATCTGGTCATTGGCCGACCCATCACCGCCGACCCGTCACCGCGCGATGCCTACCTCCGGATAGCCGAAGAAATCGGCGCTGCCTTGTAACCGATTCCGGAGTCTATTCACAACCTAGAAGAAGAAGAAATGAAAAGGGCGGGTTCTTTCTTCATATTCATCATGTGAACAACCCGAACAAAACCGGTTCCACGCTGAACCCACCGGTGTTCCACGGCGGATCGAGCCTGTGAACAAAAACCGGTGATCAGCGAGGTCCGGCCAACAAATCGGGAAAGCGGCCGACTTTTTGGCAGAAAGCCGAGGAAACCCACAACCTGTTCACAAACGATTCTCAATCGACAGATTGGCGTCAGCGCGAAAAGAAAAAGGGTTGAAATCGGCGCGAGAATCGGGATCACAAAAACAACCCGGATTCCAGTGCCGGCCGCCGCAGCCTCAATGTGGCAGAATGCCCGTGCCTGGCGATCAAGCTTTCGAGGCTCGTCCGCACGAGCTCACCCATCGTCGAACAATCCAGAAACAGCGGCTCCTTGTAGTGTTCGGCGAGCTCGGCCCGGAGCTGGCGAATATTATGCTCGGGCGCGAGATCCTCGACGACCATCACATCAAGCAACGCCCGGAGCCGGTCGTGGCTGAGCTGCATCCGGCGCAATATCAGCGACTGTTCCTCGCGCTGGTATTGCATCGCGGTCTGCGGGTTCAGATGCTTCATGCAGTAGAACACGAGCGGCTTGTTCTCTTTGAAGAACTGCGGGAGGTAAAAGTTTTTCCGCGCGTTGTGGGATTGCTGGTCGAAATCCATCGCGCGGATCCGGATCTGGACCTCCTCGACATCCGGCGTCATGTCCATCACGAAGTTGCAGGCGCGCATATCCCCGAGAAGCCGCACGAAACACCGCTCGTTGAATTTGACGAGCTCTTTGGCGAGCCGGACGATTTTCACCTGGGGGTTGTGCAGCCAGTCCTTGATGAAGAGATCCCCCGGAATCCCCGCCACGTGCTCCTCGACGAGCGTGTTTCCGCAGGTCAGGTAATGCATACGGTTGGGCGAGAGCAGGTGCTCGAGCTCCAGCCCGTAAACCCGCGAGGCATCCGCCCGCTTGATGTAAAAGTAATCCTGGTTGTCGTTGTAGGAATTGACGATCCGGATCCGGAACGGCTGGGTGTTTCCGAACGAACAATAGTCCACGCGATCGACGTAAAGGTGGTCGAGCGCCGAACGGTCGCCACCGCTTTTCAGCAGGGCGTAAATGTCTTTCAGCGCCTCGAAAATCCTCGGCATCTCGAACGACCGGTATCCGACCGTCTGCCACAAGGTGTCGTTCCCGGACTTGTCCAGCAGCGGGCAACTGACATGGAAGTAAAATAAATCCGAGTAGGTCAGCGGCAGCGCGGTCTCCCGCCCGCAACCCGCCAGATACTCGCGCAGGCCGGGCTGCACCGGGTAGATCGACTTTTTGAAAATTGTCGGCATGGTCCCGGTTCGCCGGCTCAGGATTTCCGGCTCTCCGGTTTTTCGTCGGGCGGCTGGGCGGTCGCCGGATCAATCCAGAGCCCGCCAAAGAGCAGATACCACAGCGTGATGCGGAGATAGGGTTTCATGCGTGAAATGCTCGTGGCGCCGACAGCTTGCAAGCTCGTGGGCGATCCGGCAGCCTGCCACCACGGACGAGAGGATGCAATCCGGGAATCCGTCGGAGATCGGCCGTCGACCTGATATTCTCCGTATCAGGAAACGGGACGGCGCGGCAGCTTTCCCTTCAAGCTCTTTTGCTGGCACATACCGGGCCCGGCAATTTGTGCCAGAAAGCGGTTGCATTTCCCAGACGCCGGGTCCAGTCTCCACCTCCATCCATTTTATGAGCCAGCATCCCAGTTTGAAAGGCAAAGGCGCCATCCAGGCCAAACGCAGTGTTTTGAAAAGATTCGAGCGCGTCGATCTCTTGAAGAAGCGCGGCCAGTTCAAGGACGGCCAGCGCGTCATCGGCCTGCCCAAGACGAAACCGGAGGATTAATTCCTCGCCTGCGCCCATGCGGCTGAACCGCTTTCTTGCCGCTGCGGGCCTCGGGTCCAGACGGTCCTGCGAAGATCTCATCGCCTCGGGCGCGGTCGCGATCAACGGCAGCCGTGTCGAAAAGCTGGCGACCGTGGTCGCCGAGGGTGACGATGTCCGCGTTCACGGCCGCATCATCAGAGTCGCCCGGCCAGTTTACGTGCTCTTCCACAAGCCGCGCGGCTTCGTGGTGACCAAGTCCGACGAGCGCGGGCGGAGGACGATCTACGATCTGTTGCCCCCGGAGTTCACGGCGCTCTTTCACGTCGGGCGTCTCGACAAGGAAAGCGAAGGCCTCCTCCTGCTCACCAACGACGGGGACTTCGCGCAGAATCTCACGCATCCTTCCCACGGGATTGAGAAGGAATACGAAGTCGCGCTCGACAAATCCTTCAACCCCGCCCACTCGGCCAAAATGATCCGCGGGATCTTCATCGAGGGCGGTCGCGCACGCTTCGAGCGCATCCACATCCTCGGCCAGGGCCGTGTCAAGGTCGTGCTCCGCCAGGGGATCAAACGCCAGATCCGGCTCATGTTTTACGACATGGGCTACGAGGTCGAGCGCCTCAAGCGAACCCGGATCGGCAGCATCCACGACGAGAAAATGCCTGCGGGAAGCTACCGCCACC
>Ga0209697_10003378_pt1 | contig 21802 bp, 15 predicted proteins | sample AliMusrvi5mmetaG_FD_184115 | JGI IMG/M metagenome (GOLD analysis project Ga0209697, IMG submission 184115) | Freshwater lake bacterial and archeal communities from Alinen Mustajarvi, Finland, to study Microbial Dark Matter (Phase II) - Alinen... | ecosystem: Environmental > Aquatic > Freshwater...
GCTGTCCTGGCCGTACACGCTGAGCATCTGCTCCTGCTGCTGGATTCCATCCCACGATAACAGCGAGGGTTTCCCGAGCCTTCCATCGGGATCGAGGCCGTTGACGGGATCGCCGTTGCAGAAGATCCCGATCCGCGTTTCCATCGTAAGGTGGATCTTCTCAACGGGATAAGCGCATTTTGCCGCCACATGCAAAACCGGCGATGATGGGATCGCCGGTGCGGGCGGGCGGGGCGCGTAGGCATGCGCTCGCGTCGTGCCGCCGATCAGCAGCACAGCAACAGCTAGGAAAAAAAGAAGCCAGCGGCCCGTTCGCATCGGGGCGGATTCTGGCAGCGGCTCACCCGTCTTGCCGAGTCTTTTCGCGCGGGTGGTGCTTTTTGTGGGCCTCTTTCAAATCGGTGATGGTCAGGTGGAGGTAGCGCTCTGTCGTCGAAAGATTGCGGTGGCCGAGCAGTTCTTGGACGAGTCTCAGGCTGGCCTTGTTCTGGATCAGGTGCGTGGCGCACGAATGCCGCCACAGGTGGGCGGTGACATGCTTTTTCACTTTTCCCAGCCGGGCGTATTTGGCCATGAGGTGGTCGATGGTCGTTTTTCCCATCGGTCGCCCGCGCATCGAAAGGAAGAGCCGCTCGGAGGATTGCTTGCCGAGAAGTTGGGGGCGCACGGCGTTGATGTAGGATTCCAGGAACCGGGCGGACACGTCGGTCAGCGGCACGACGCGGTCTTTCGCTCCCTTGCCGCCGTTGATGCGCAGGAGCCCTTCCTCCAGGTTCACGTCGGCGAGGGTGAGGTTTTGGAGTTCGCTTTTTCTGATGCCCGTGGAGTAGATCACTTCCAAAAGCGCCCGGTCGCGGTAGCCGAGGACGGTGCGAACGTCGGCGGCCTCGATGATGCGGCGGGCTTCCTGGGGCGTGAGCACGTTGCGGGGAAGCAACTGCGGCTCGCGGGCATAGCGCAGTTCCTTCGCCGGATCGCGCGCCAACACGCCTTCCTCGTGCAGGAACCGGCAAAACCCACGCACCACGCTCAGGCTGCGGTTTTGCCCGCTGGCACAGCGGCCCCGGCCCGTCCAGGTCGGCTGGTAAAACAGCCACCGCTGGTAATCGCGCAGGACCTCGGGCGTGAGGGCCAGCACATCGTCCAGTTTCACTTCGGCCAGGAACCGCCCGAGCCGCAGGAGGATGCCGCGCGTCGTCGGCCATGTCCTCGCCGAGTGGTTGAGCAGTTCGAGCTGCTGGCGGTATCGCTCGATCCAGAACGCCAGGGCGTCATTTTCCATACGCTCCTTTCATGCGGCGGGGTTTCACCGCAACGGCCTGCGTGCCTGCCCGCGCCCGCGGGTGGCGTTTGGCCACCGCAGCCTTGACCTCCGGGATCGTGATCCGCGTGTAAATCTGCGTGGTGTCCAGGCTGCGGTGCCCGAGCAGCCGCTGCACGTAGGCGAGGTTCGCGCCGCCCTGCACCATGTGCGTGGCGCAGGTGTGCCGCCAAAGGTGCGTGCGCCCGGGGCACTCGATGCCAGCGAGGATTTTGTATTCCTTCACCATCACGGCGATGGCCTGCTTTTTGAGCGGTCCATGCGGCCGGATCGAGGACAACCACAGCGAGCGTTCGTCTTTTAATGCCGGTGCGGCTCCGCACTGCTGGCTCCAGGGATGCCGCACCTTGCGCAGGTATTCGGCCACGTAGCCCGCCGCCTTGGTCCCCATCGGGACAACGCGGTCTTTGGCGGACTTGCCCTTGGTCACGCGCACGAACCCGTTTTTGCAATCGGCGTCGTGGATCGTGAGCGAGGCCATTTCCTCGCCCCGGATCCCCGTCGAGTAAAACAGCTCCAAGATCGCTTTGTCGCGGATGCCTTTCTTTGTCTGCGTGTCGGGGGCATCAAGGAACCGCCGGGCCTCGGCCTGGCTGAGAACACCGCGCGGCAACCGGTCTTCGAGCTTGGGCAGGATCAGCCCGGCGCAGGGGTTCATCAAGATGGCGTCGGTATTTTCCAGATGCTCGAAGAACCGCCGCAGGCCGATCAGCTTCACATGCAGTGTTCGGGTGCTCCATGAGCGCGACGCCAGCGAGACCTGATACGCGCGGAGGTGTTCGCGCGTCACTTCCCGCACGTCTTCGATGCCCTCCCCCGCCATCCACAGGAAAAACGAGGCGAGCGATTGCGAGCGCGACTTGAGCGTCGCGGGCGACTGCCCGCGCACGCGCAGGGAGTCCAGGAACGCGGTGCGCAGGGTTTCGAGCTCGGGAGTGAACGCCTTCATTCGCCCGCCTCCTCATCTCTATGAATACGCGGGGCTGCGTCTCTATGAGTATGCGAGGCCTTTTTGCACAAAACCCCAATAGGTTCCCGCCCGTGAGCGGCGAGGTTGTCGGCGGAGTGCCCGTTCGCCCTGTATTGATCGGCTTTGGCGGGCGGTTGAACCTCGCCGTTTGGCGGCGGCGAGGTTGCGGCGAGGTTGCCATTTTGGGCGGCGAGGTTCACTCCAGCAGCGGCGAGGTTTGGGCCGGGCGGGCGGCTATTCGCGCCGGAAAGGCAGGCGGCTTCTTTGCGGAGGGTTTCCACATCCTTGACTCCGGGGACCCGGCGCACTCCCGGCGTGCCGCCGTCAATGAGCCGATAACAGAACCGTGATCCCTTGCGCCCGCTCACCGGCGCGAGGTGCTCCAGCTCGACCAGCTCCCGCAGATACACCCGCAGGCGCGTATCGCTCCACCCGAACTCCTCCCGCAGCTCCCGCCGCGAAAACTCCACTTTGTCCCAGCCCGTTTTCAACTCGGCCGCCCGGCGTGCCACGTAACCGGTCATCCGCTCCAGGGCTTCACGGCTGGGGAATGAAAGATCGTCCAGGCTCTGACCAAAAAGCTCGTTTGCCAACTCGTTGGCAATGGCGATGTCCTCAAGGGTCGTCTCGATGTATTCGCCGAACTCGTCCCGCTTCTTCCTCCGCTGCATCTGGTGCAGGAACGTCACCGCCAAGATCAGATTCAGGTATTTGGGGTGATCGCGCCGGAAGGCCAATCGGTCGTCCCCGTAGGAAAGAAGCGGCTCGAACGGGTTCACCACGGCCACCGGTTCAAGCAGCCGCTGGAAGGCGTGGTGCTTGGCGAGGACCGCCTCGCGGGCCTTGCGGCGCTTCCGGCCCTCCAGCGTGTGCGAGTTGCGCTGCGCGTGCAGGATCGCCCGCGTCTGCTCCGGGGATTCGTCCACGGAGAGCAACACGTAGCGGCTTTTGGTTTCCGGGTCGCTGTCCGGCTTCGTCGTCGTCACAAAAACCGCGTCCGGCCCATACACCGTGTTGAGCTGGGTTTCCAGCCGCCCCGTCAGCGCGTTGGTCACCGTCGTTTCCTTCGCCAGCTTCTTTTCGCTGATCAGATTGCGCAACGCGTAGCTCGCGTCCTCCGCCCCCGCGACCTCCGCGATCGCAAGGCACTTGTGCCGCAAGCTGTCCTCGCCTTTGTAAAAGAGCGCCTGCCCGGATAGCGACGTGAGCTTGATCAGGTCTTCCTCCGGGCACAGCGACAACACCGCGTCTTGCAAATGGCTCTTCCCCGCCCCGCTGGATGAAAGGATCAGCACCGCCAGCGGGTCCTCCATCTTCCGGGAGGTCATCGCGATATAAAGAAGCTGCCGCTTGGTTTCCTCGCCGGTGATCCCGAGCTTGCCCATGTCCCGCTGCAACTCGCCGACAAGGCCGGGATTTTTTCCCATCCGCAAAGCCTCCAGCCGGTCGCCATCCGGGATCGCGAGCGTTGCGGGGGATGCCCCTTCGAGCTTTTGCGCGACGAACTTTTCCACCGCGAGGATGATCCGGTTCACGTCGGCCTCGATGGCCTCGGGCAACGTAGCGCCGCCAGCCTGGTTTCATGGGAGTGGGATTTGTTGTGGGAGCGGGTGATTGGGTGGCGGTTCTTTGTCTTGGTGGATCTCTGGCGCACCGCAGCGCGCGTGAGCGCACCTTGGAGCGCGAGACATTTCCCAGAGATGCGCGGGCAGGTCAAGGGCGGAATTTGAAAAATGCGTTCGGGTTGACCCGGAGCAATTTTTTCACCGGTTTGTTTCCCGTTCCGATGTTGCTTGCCATGCGCCGCTGCGGTTTAGTGCGGGCTCATGGTGACACCAACGGAAAATCTTCAAGCCGAAATGCTCCGCCGCTTTGGGCACGCGGAGTTCCGTCCGGGGCAGGAGGAGGTCGTGCGGGCGCTGCTCGCCGGGCGTTCGGCTTTGGCTGTGTTTCCTACTGGCGGGGGAAAGTCGCTTTGCTACCAGCTCCCCGCTTTGCTGTTGGACGGTCTGACGCTGGTCGTGTCCCCGTTGATCGCGTTGATGAAGGACCAGGTGGATGCGCTCCGGGGGCGAGGGATTCCCGCGGCGCGGCTGGATTCGACTCTGGCGGCCGCCGAGGTCACGGAGATTTTCGAAGGCATGGCTTCCGGGGCTTTGAAGCTCCTTTATGTCGCGCCGGAGCGGTTCGTGAGCGAGGCCTTCATGGCGAAGCTCAAGCGGGCCGATATCAGCCTTCTCGCGATTGACGAGGCGCATTGCATCTCCGAGTGGGGGCACAATTTCCGGCCGGAATACCTGCGGCTGGCGGCACTGGCAAAAAAACTGCGGATCCGGCGGGTGCTGGCGCTGACAGCGACCGCGACGCCGGCGGTGGCCAAGGATATTTGCCGCGGGTTCCGGATCGCCGCTTTGGACCGCGTGCAGACTTCCTTCCACCGCGCGAATCTCGCGATCCACATCACGCCGGTGGACGCGCGCGCGCGGCTCGATCTTCTGACGATGAAGCTGCTTTCAGAAAAGCGGTTCCCCTCGATCGTGTATGTGACGCTCCAGCACACGGCGGAGAGCGTTGCCGCACACCTCAAGAAATCCGGGCTGAATGCGCGTACCTACCATGCGGGGCTGGCCGATGATGTGCGGGCGGCAGCCCAGGACGACTTCATGGCCGGACGCTGCGAGGCCATCGTGGCCACGATCGCATTCGGCATGGGGATCGACAAAGCCAACATCCGCTCGGTCTATCACTACAACCTCCCGAAGACGCTGGAAAATTTCCAGCAGGAGATCGGCCGCGCCGGGCGGGACGGCCTGCCCTCGCATTGCGAAATGTTGGCGTGCGCGGACGATTTGATCGTCCTCCAAAACTTCACGCTGGGAGACACCCCCGACGAGCAGGCTCTGCGGCATCTGGTGGACCATCTCCTCCGGCAGGGCGACGAATTCGACATCAGCCGCCACGACCTTTCCCGCGCGACGGACATCCGCCCGCTGGTGCTCGAAACAGTCATCACCTATTTGGAAAAAGAGAAAATCCTCGAACCGGCAGGGATGTTTTATTCGAAGTTCCAGATCGCGTTCCGCCATCCGGAAGACCGGGTGATCGCCGGCCACACCGCGGAGCGGCAGAGGTTCCTGCGCGGGATTTTTGCCGCGGGGAAGCGCGGGCGGATTTGGCTGAGCATCGACGTCGCTGCCGTCGCCGGTTCTACTGGAAGTTCGCGCGAAAGGATTTTGAAGGCGCTGGGATACCTGGAGGAATCCGGCGACATCGAAATGAAGCCCGCCGGACTGAGGCACCGGTTCCGCCTGCTGGCCGGGGCAAAGGAGCGCTCTCCCCGCGAGCTGGCCACGTGGCTCTACGGGCTTTTCACGCGGCGCGAAGCCCAGGACATCGCCCGCTTGGACCGCATGGTCGCCTTCGCCGAAGATCCCGCCTGTTCGACGCGGCATCTTCTCGGTTATTTCGGCGAATCCCTCCCCTCGCCCTGCGGTCATTGCGGCCATTGCAGGGGGGCCGGTGCGGCTCCCCTGCCTCGCAGCCCGGAACGGGACATCTCGATTTCGGACCTGAAATTCATCCGGGCCCTGCGTGCCGAAGGCCATGCCGCTCTCCGGGGGAATCGCCCGCTCGCCCGCTTTCTCTGCGGGATCAGCAGCCCTGCCACGGCCCGCGAGCGGTTGACCGGCCACGATGCGTTCGGGCTTCTCGAGGGCGTGCCGTTTTCCAAAGTGCTCGAACAAATGGACGCCGGTGGATGAACGGGGAAATTTCTTGCAATGCCTGCATTTATATGTTTCTATGCAGGCATGAAAAAGAGGCGCACTGCTCAATACACCGTGAGAGATATTTCGGAAGCCGCTGACGCGCGCGTGCGGGAGACCGCCGCCATGGAAGAGATCAGCCTGAACCATGCCATTTTGAGGGCGTTGGACCGGGGCCTCGGCCTTGCGGAGGAACCTGTCCGGTATCGCTCCCTGGGCAAGATTGTGGCCGGGGCATCCGGCAAAGTGGACCGCAAGGGATGGGCCGACATTCTGGGATCCATGGACAAGGCCAACCCGGAGGATTGGAAATAAGCCATGCGGATCCTCATCGATTCGAACCGCTTCATCGATTTCTGCGCGGGAGTCGAGGAAGTGGTCGCCACCTTCGAGCGGGCGGCGATTCTGGTCGTCCCGTTTATTGTCTTGGCGGAGATCCGGGTGGGAGCCCAACTGGCCAAGCGGGGGGAAAACCAGGTGCGCGCGCTGGGCGAGCTGCTCAACCAGCAGGGCGTGCGAACCGTGCATTCGACCAACGGCACGGCCCACCACTACGCGTCGATTTTCGCCCAGCTCCGCCGCAAGGGAACCCCGATCCCGACGAACGACATCTGGATCGCCGCCCTCGCTCTCGAACACAACCTGATCCTCTACACCCGCGACGCCCATTTCGACAAGATCCCCAGCGTGCCGCGCTTGGGGTGAGGGTCCCGGGGATCGCAGCCTCTCGCCTCCATTTATGCCACGCTGGTTCCTGGTCTCTTTGGTTCACCCCGGAATCTCGGTTTTTCTCTCCCTGATTCCAATCATTCTTCCCTCCACGGGATTATCGGGAACCGGCGGGGCAATGCTCGGCGCGGTGGGCTACGCGGCGGCTCTCGGCACATTCATGATCAACCTGCCCGGAGTGCTCATCATCCAGAAAACGGGATACATTCACTCGGCGCGTGACCCCGAATGGATGGTTTACGCCGGTATTGCCACGATCATTCTTCTGACCTGGGCGCTGACGGTGCTGCCCATCTGCTGGCTCCTGGGACGCTTGATTCGCCGAGCAAAGATCCAACAGTGAAACTTAATCCGTTTGACAGCACGATGGCCGCCAGCTTATAGCAATATTCGAAATATTCGAATATCGAAATATGTTTTCATGTGCCGGGCAGCGCGCTGACGAGGTTCTTGATGTGGTTCCGCCTCGCCATGCGTTCGATTCGAGCCAGAATAGGCGGCCGCTCTATATAGGGGCTTTCCGCGCCACACTTCCGGGCGCTGGCGTTTGTCGGGATGAGCCGGGGCGGAACTCGCGCGAATCTTCCCTCTCGCCAGAAACTTCGAACCCACAGCCATAATCACAATGCCCAACGCCACCAAGCCACCGCGCTCCAATCGAAGTGAAACCATGCCGCGCAAAACTTTTCCATGGATAACCTGCCTGGTTGGCGCGCAGATCCTTGCGCTTGCGGCGGCGGGCTGCAAAAAGGAGGAGACCCCATCGCCGGGCACCAAAAAGCCGGGGCCGCCGCCGGTCTCGGTCGGCACTGTCAGCGCCCGGCGCGGGGACATCGGTGTTTACGTGAACGCGCTGGGCGTTGTCACGCCGGTCAGCACCGTCTCGATCAAAAGCCGCGTGGACGGCCAGCTCATGGCCGTCCACTACAAGGAAGGCCAGGATGTCCAAAAAGGAGATCCTCTGGTGGAAATTGACACGGGGCCTTACCAGGCGGCGCTGGCGCAGGCCGAAGGCCAGATCGCGCGCGACAAGGCTTTGCTGGAAAACGCGAAGCTGGATCTCGATCGGTACCAGAAAGCCCTTGCCAGCAACGCGATTCCCAAGCAGTTGCTCGACACGCAGATCTCGACTGTCCACCAGTACGAGGGCACGGTCCAATTGGACCAGGGCCTGCTGGACAACGCGAAGGTGCAGCTTGCCTACTGCCATATCGCGGCACCGATTTCCGGGCGGGTGGGGATGCGCGTGGTGGATTCCGGCAATATCGTGCATGCCGGCGATGCCAACGCGCTCCTGGTCATCACCCAGATCAAACCGATCACCGTCGTTTTCAATGTCGCGGAGGATTATCTGCCGCAAATCCAAGCGCGGATGAAAAATGGAACCCCGCTTCCCGTGGAAGCCTACGACCGCGCGCAGGTCATGAAAATCGCGACGGGCACCCTGCTGACATTCGACAACCAGATCGACACCGCCACCGGCACGGTAAAGCTCAAGGCGCTTTTCGACAACGGGGACGGTGCCCTCTTTCCCAACCAGTTCGTGAACGCCCGCCTGCTGGTGGACACCAAGCGCGATGTGGTCCTGCTCCCGAACACGGCCATCCAGCGCAACGCGCAGGGGGCGTTTGTCTATTTGGTCAAACCCGACCAGACCGTCGCGATGCAAACGATCACGGTCGGCACCACGGACGGAAACGAGTCGGAAGTCGAGGGCGTGGAGCCGGCGGATGTCATCGCTTCCGATAATTTCAGCCGCCTGACCGACGGGGCAAAAGTCACCGTGCGGGCCGAGCGCGGCGGGCAAAAAGACGGAAAGCTAGGCGGGAAGACCCAGAAGTCTCAGCAGTGAGCCCGTCGCGCCCATTCATTTTGCGGCCGGTGGCGACGTCGCTGCTGATGGTGGCGATTTTTCTCACCGGGCTGGTCGCCTACCGGCAGTTGCCGGTTTCGGCCCTGCCGCAGGTGGATTACCCGACCATCCAAATTGTCACCTTTTATCCGGGGGCAAGCCCCGATGTCGTCGCGTCGGCGGTCACGGCGCCGCTCGAGCGCCAGTTCGGGCAATTGCCCGGACTGAACCAGATGACCTCGATCAGCTCCGGCGGCAGCTCGATCATCACGTTGCAGTTTTCGCTGGACCTGAACATCGACGTGGCCGAGCAGGAGGTCCAGGCGGCGATCAACGCATCGCAAAGCTACCTGCCGGCCGGGCTCCCCTCCCCTCCGATCTACAGCAAGTCAAATCCCGCCGACACCCCGATCCTCACGCTGGCGCTGACATCGAAGGCGATTCCGCTGGCAAAAATCGAGGATTACGCGGACACGCGGCTGGCGCAAAAAATTTCGCAGGTGCCCGGAGTCGGGCTGGTGACCATCAGCGGCGGCCAGAAGCCCGCGGTGCGGATCCAGGTGAATCCCACGGCGCTTTCGTCGTATGGATTGAGCCTGGAAGATGTGCGCGCCGCGCTCCAGCAAACGAGCATCAACCAAGCCAAGGGGAACTTCGACGGCCCGAAACAGGCGTATCAAATCAACGCAAACGACCAGATCGTCACGAGCAAGGACTACCGTCCGGTCGTGGTGGCATACCGCAACGGCGCGCCGGTGGTCCTTTCCGAGATCGCGACCGTTCTGGACGACGTGGAAAACTCGAAGCTGGCCGCGTGGAGCAACGAGCAACCCGCGGTTATCGTGAACATCCAGCGCCAGCCGGGCGCCAACATCATCCAGGTCGTGGACCGGATCAAAAAATTGCTGCCCCAGCTCCAGGCCAGCCTCCCCGCCGACGTGAACGTTTCGATCCTCACCGACCGCACGGTGACGATCCGCGCCTCGGTGCAGGACGTGCAGTTTTCGCTGCTGCTGACCGTCGCGCTGGTCGTGCTGGTGATTTTCCTGTTCCTGCGCAACGTGTCGGCGACGATCATCCCGAGCGTGGCGGTGCCGCTGTCCATCGTCGGCACGCTGGGGGTGATGTATCTGCTCGGTTACAGCCTGAACAACCTCACGCTCATGGCGCTGACGATCTCGACCGGCTTTGTCGTGGACGACGCGATCGTGATGATCGAGAACATCGTCCGCTACGTCGAGGCGGGCGAAAACCCGATGCAGGCCGCGCTGAAGGGGGCCGAGCAGATCGGCTTCACCATCGTGTCGCTGACGATTTCGCTCATCGCGGTGCTGATCCCGCTGCTGTTCATGGGCGACATCGTCGGGCGGCTGTTCCGCGAGTTCGCCGTGACGTTGAGCGTGACGATCCTCGTGTCCGCCATCGTCTCGCTCACGCTCACCCCGATGATGTGCTCGCTCCTGCTGCACCACAAATCCGCCGCGAAATCCGGGCGGTTTTACCTCGCCTCCGAGCGCGCCTTCGAGCGCGTGATCCAATTTTACGGGCGGACCTTGCAATGGGTGATGAAGCGCCAGGGCGCGACGCTGGTCGTCGCCGCCTCGATGCTCGTGCTGACGGTCTGGCTCTACGTCATCGTGCCCAAAGGATTTTTTCCCGTTCAGGACACCGGGGTGATCCAGGGGATTTCCGAGGCGGCGCAAAGCATCTCCTTCGGCGCGATGGCGGAAAAACAGCAGGCGCTGGCGCGGGTGATTTTGAAAGATCCGGCGGTGAAAAGTTTGTCGTCCTTCATCGGCGTGGACGGCATCAACACCACGCTCAACAGCGGGCGCATTCTCATCAACCTCAAGCCGCTGGACCAGCGCCGCATCAGCGCAACGGAAGTCATGCTGCGCCTCCAGCCGGAACTCGCGAAGGTCGAGGGCATCACGCTTTACATGCAGCCGGTGCAGGACTTGACGGTCGAAGACCGCGTCAGCCGCACCCAGTATCAATACACGCTGGAGGATGCCAGCGCAGACGAACTGAATCATTGGACGGCAAAGCTGATGGAAAAACTGCGGGCGCTGCCGCAGTTGCGCGACCTCGCGACCGACCAGCAAGCCGGCGGTTCGCAGGTGACGCTCGTCATCGACCGGCCCACGGCCTCGCGGCTCGGGATCACGCCGCAGGCGATCGACAACGTGCTCTACGATGCGTTCGGGCAGCGCCAGATCTCCACGCTTTTCACGCAGTTAAACCAGTATCACGTCATTCTCGAAACCCAGCCGGAATTCCAGAAAAACCCCGACAAGCTGAACGATATCTACGTCAATTCCACCGCGGGCGGCGCGGTGCCGCTGGGCACGTTCGCGCACTTCGAAACGGGCACCGCGCCCCTGGTGATCAACCACCAGGGGCAATTCCCGGCGGTCACGATTTCTTTCAACCTCGCGCCGGGTGCATCGCTTGGAGAAGCGACGGAAGCGATTGAAAAAGCGCAGCGGGAAATCGGGATGCCGCTGAGCGTGCTGGCATCGTTCCAAGGGACGGCGCAGTCGTTCAAGTCGTCGCTGAGCAACGAAACCCTGCTGATCCTGGCGGCGATCGTCACCGTGTATATCGTTCTCGGAGTGCTGTATGAAAGTTACATCCACCCGGTCACGATTATTTCCACCCTGCCGTCGGCGGGCGTGGGAGCCATTCTCGCGCTGATGATCTGCCGGATGGAACTCGGGGTCGTCGCGCTGATCGGGATCATCCTGCTGATCGGCATCGTGAAGAAGAACGCGATCATGATGATCGACTTTGCCCTGGATGAGGAACGCATCGCGGGCAAGCCGGCTGAGGAGGCCATTTACCAGGCATGCCTGCTGCGGTTCCGGCCGATCATGATGACCACCTTCGCCGCGCTGTTCGGCGCCCTGCCGCTGGCTTTGGGTTCCGGCGTGGGCTCGGAACTGCGCCGCCCGCTCGGCGTCACCATCGTGGGCGGACTGCTTGTCAGCCAGTTGCTGACGCTCTACACCACGCCGGTGATATACGTTTTCTTCGACCGGCTGGCGAAGAAGGTGTTCCGCCCGAGGCCGGTGGTTGAAATCAAGGAGTCGCCCGGAACGGCGTAGGGAATGAACGTCTCGGCACCATTCATCCGACGCCCGGTGGCCACGTCGCTGCTGACGGTGGCCATTGTGCTGGCGGGGGCGGTGGCCTACTTGCAACTGCCCGTCTCGCCGCTGCCGCAAGTCGATTTTCCGACCATATCGGTGTTCGCGTCCCTGCCGGGCGCAAGCCCGGAAATCATGGCGGCGGCGGTCGCCACCCCGCTGGAACGCCAGCTCGGGCATATTGCCGGCGTGACCGAAATGACGTCCCAAAGCAATCTCGGCACCACGTCGATCACCCTGCAATTCGATTTGAACCGCGACATCAATGGTGCCGCGCGCGACGTGCAGGCGGCGATCAACGCGGCGCGCGCCTTTCTTCCGACCGACCTGCCATCGAACCCGAATTACAGGAAAGTCAATCCCGCCGACCCGCCGATCATGATTCTGGCGCTCACGTCGGATGTTTACGACCGGGGCCAGCTCTACGACGCGGCGTCCACGATCATCCAGCAGAGCCTGTCACAGATCGAGGGGGTCGGCCAGGTGAGTGTCGGCGGAGGGGCCCTCCCGGCGGTTCGCGTGGATGTCAATCCCCAGCCGTTGAACAGCTTCGGCCTCGGCCTCGAGGATGTGCGCGCGATGTTGAGCAGGCAAAACGCGAATTTGCCGAAGGGCCAACTGGCGGACGGCTCCACCACGGCCGACATTCTGGCAAACGACCAGTTGATGAAGGCGAAGGATTACCGCCCGCTCGTGGTGGCGTATCATGACGGCGCGGCCGTGCGTCTCGGCGACATCGCCGACGTGCAGGATTCGGTCGAAAACATCCGCGCGGTGGGATATGTCAACGGCAAGCCGAGCGTGCTCCTCATCGTTTCCCGCCAGCCCGGCGCGAACATTATCGAGACCGTGGACCGCATCAAGCAGGCGCTCCCCTCGTTGAAAGCCTCGATTCCCGCCGCGATGAACCTGGCCGTTGTGCTCGACCGCACGACCACGATCCGCGCCTCGGTGCGCGACGTCGAGCGCGCGCTCGTGATTTCCGTGATCCTCGTGATCTTGGTCGTGTTCCTTTTCCTGCGCGACTGGCGTTCCACGCTGATCCCGAGCGTGGTGGTGCCGGTGTCCCTGATCGGCACCTTCGGCGTGATGTATCTCTTCCGCTACAGCATCGACAACCTTTCGTTGATGGCGTTGACGATTTCGACAGGCTTCGTCGTGGATGACGCGATCGTGGTCATCGAAAACATCTCGCGGCATCTGGAAATGGGCTTGTCGCCGGTGCAGGCCGCGTTGAAAGGCGCGCAGGAGGTCGGGTTCACCGTCTTTTCCATCAGCGTCTCGCTGGTCGCGGTGTTCATTCCCATCCTGCTGATGGGCGGGATCGTGGGGCGTTTGTTCCACGAGTTCGCCGTCACGCTGTCGGCGGCGATTCTCGTCTCGCTGGTCGTGTCGCTCACGACGACGCCCATGATGTGCGCGTTCCTGCTGCGGCACCGGTCACCCGAAAAACACAACTGGCTTTACCGGGCGAGCGAAGGATTTTTCGCCGGGATCCTGCGGACATACGAGCGCAGCCTGAGATGGGTGCTGCGCCATTCTTTCATCGTTCTGTGCCTGCTGGTGTTGACTGTTGCGCTCAATGTTTACCTGCTGGCCCTCGTGCCGAAGGGGTTGTTTCCGGTTCAGGATAACGGGACGATCACGGGAGGGATCCAGGGCTCCCAGGACGCTTCGTTTCCCGCGATGCAACGCTCGGCGCAAAAGTTCGTGAACCTGATCAAGGAAGATCCGGCCGTGGCCGACGTGATGGCATTTACCGGCGGTGGAGGGCCGGCCAACAGCGGGTTTTTGTTCGTCGGGCTGAAGCCGCTCGAGGAGCGCAAGATCAGCGCGAGCGAAGTGGTCAACCGCCTTCGCCCGGTGCTGTTCGGGGTTCCGGGCGCGTCGGTGTTCGCGCAGGCCGGGCAGGACTTGCGCATCGGCGCGCGCCAGAGCAGCGCGATGTATCAGTATACGATCCAGAGCGCCAATCTGGACGACCTGGTGAAATGGGGCCCGGTCCTTCTCGATCAAATGCGCAAGGTGCCCCAACTGACCGACGTGAACAGCGACCAGCAGAACAACGGGCTGCAGAGCTCGCTGGTCTATGACCGCGCGACGGCGGCGCGGCTGGGGATCTCCCCGCTGCTGATCGACAATACGCTCTATGATGCGTTCGGCCAGCGACAAGTCTCTACGATGTTCGCCCAGCTCAACCAATACCATGTCGTGATGGAAGTCTCGCCGCGCCTCTGGCAAAGCCCCGAGGGGTTGAAAAGCATTTACCTGCGCAGTTCGGGCGGCGCGATGGTCCCCTTGGACGCGGTCGCCCACTTCGCGCCGACAACCGCCCCGATCGCGGTCAACCACCAGGGGCAGTTCCCCTCGGTCACTCTCTCCTTCAACCTCGCGCCGGGCGTGTCGATGAGCGACGCGGTGGGGATCATCGAAAAACTGGAGCAAGCCATCGGGATGCCGGGCAGGATCCACGGGAGTTTTTCCGGAACGATGCAAGCCTTCCAATCCTCGTTCGCGAACATGTGGCTGCTGGTCCTCGCCGCGCTGGCGGCGGTTTACATCGTGCTGGGGATTCTTTACGAGAGTTACATCCACCCGATCACGATTATTTCCACGATTCCGTCGGCCGGCGTGGGCGCGGTCCTCGCGCTGATGCTCTTCCACACGGACCTGAGCGTCATCGCGATCATCGGCATGCTCCTGCTGATCGGCATCGTGAAAAAGAACGCCATCCTGATGATCGACTTCGCGCTGGCGGCGGAGCGCAACGAAGGCAAGGACTCGAAGGATGCGATCTTCCAGGCATGCCTGCTGAGGTTCCGCCCCATTTTGATGACCACCATGGCGGCGATGATGGGGGCGTTGCCCCTGGTTTTCGGGGCAGGCCCAGGCTCGGAGTTGCGGCGGCCGCTCGGCATCACGATTGTTGGCGGGCTGATCCTCAGCCAGATGCTCACGCTCTACACGACGCCGGTGGTTTATCTTTACATGGACCGGCTCAGGATGTGGTTCGAAAAACGCCGCCAGACTCGGGTGCCCGGCGGGGCGCTGCCCACGCCAGGATGAAATGATACTTCCGATGAAAAACCAGCTTCGCAATTGCACGCTCCTCCTCCTTTGGCTGCTCCTGGCCGGATGCAGTTTCAGCCCGAAATACAAGCGGCCGGCGATGGACGTGCCGGCGAACTACAAAAAAATGGCCGGCTGGAAGGCGGCGCAGCCCAGCGACGGCGTCCTCCGCGGGAAGTGGTGGACGGCGTTCAACGATCCGGAACTGGACAGGATCGAGGAGCAGGTGGGCGCTTCGAACCAGACAGTAGCCGTGGCGGCGGCCAATTACCTCTCGGCCCGCGCCGTGGTCAAACAGGCGCAGTCGCAGCTCTTCCCGACGGTCGGGACCAACCCGTCGGTAACCCGCACGAAACTCGCGACCGCCAACGCGGTCAGCATTCCGGTGACGCAGTTCTCGCTGCCGGCCGATGCGTCGTGGGAACTCGATTTCTGGGGAAGCATCCGCAATACCGTCAAGGCAAGCAAACTCGAGGCCCAGGCGACGCTGGCCGACCTGGAAAACGCGCGCCTCAGCGTCCACGCCGAGGCGGCAGTCGATTATTTCCAGATCCGCTCGCTGGACGAGCAGGCGAACATTTTGAACACCACGGTCGAAGCCTACCGCGAGTCGCTCAAACTGACAAAAGTGCGTTTCGAAACGGGAATCGTCTCGGACGAGGATGTCGCGCAGGCCGAGACCCAGCTCGACACCGCGGCCGCGCAGGCCACGGAGATCGGCATCCAGCGCGCGCAGTTCGAACACGCGCTCGCCGTTCTTGCCGGCCAGCCGGCTCCCGTTTTCACGGTCCCGTATGCCCCTCTGAAAACAAAACCGGTCCCCGTGCCACCGGGCTTCCCCTCCGCGTTGCTGGAACGCCGTCCCGACATTGCCGCCGCCGAGCGCCGGGTCGCGGAAGCCAACGCGCAAATCGGCGTGGCGCGCGCCGCATTTTTTCCCACCGTGACGCTGAGCGCGCAGGCTGGCTACGAAAGCATCGACATTTCGAAACTGGTCAGCGGGCCGAGCCTCCTGTGGTCCGTCGGCATCACGGCGGCGGAAACGCTGTTCGACGCCGGGAAGCGCCAGGGCGTCACCGACCAGGCCTGGGCGTCCTACAAGGGCACCGTGGCGGGCTACCGCCAGACCGTGCTAACATCCTTTCAGGAGGTCGAAGACAACCTCTCGACCCTGCGGATTCTCGCGCGGGAATTGAAGCAGCAGGACGCGGCGGTGGACTCGTCCCAGCGCTACCTCGACATCGCCAGCAAGCGCTACAAGCTCGGCATAGACAACTATCTCAGCGTGATCACCGCGCAGGCCATCCTGTTGAACAACCGCCGCACCGCGGCAACCCTCCGCCTCAACCAGATGAACGCCACGGTGCTTCTGATCAAGGCACTCGGCGGCGGATGGGAAGCCTCCCAACTGACGCGGCATCCGGGCAAGTCCGGCACCGGAAAGCCCCGGGTCAATTGACGTCTTGGTAGGAGCGGTCCTGCAACCGGTCAATGGATTCGTCGAGATTGTGATTCAAGCGCCTGCTCCCCTCGATGGGATCAAATTTTGTACCCTGCGGCGTGCTGACACACCCCGCGTGAGACAGAAGCACGAGGGCGAGAAGCAAGGCCCGTAGAAAGACCGGAGGCATTTTTCCAAGACACATGAACCTATTCTCGGCAAAACGGCTCGCGATACCAGCCGGGTTTTTTCTTTTTTTGGGGACATCTGCCACCAGCGATGAAGGATCAGCCCCGGCGATTCCAGCAGTCGTTCGGCATGGGTCTCCCGGTCGGCGCGCCATTCTTCCGGGACGAGGAACCAAGCCCCTCCAACCGTGGAATCACTGAAGAGTGCCGACGCTGCTTTGTCGAAAACATACCGTGGCATGGGCATGCCACGGGAATTGGTCGCAGGCACGCCTTGGAGACAATGGTTTCTACGGAGCAATCTTCACTGAACTTTCGGGGTGCCGAGAATCCCTCCGGCGGCCGCGGCAATGGCCAGTTCGCTCACGGTGACCGGCCCGCTCGACTCCAGAAAAACCCCGTCCTTGATGTGCCGCTGCGAGAGAATCACGGGAGGGAGGTGGCGGGCGATCGTCTCGGTCTGCGGAAGTTTTCCCGTGTCAATCATGTCGGCGGCCCCCGGCATGACCTGAGCGCCGAATAGAATCACCGGGCGCAGCGCCGTGTAGGCGCACACGAAAATGGATCGCGTGTCGATGAACGCGAACGTCTCGTTTGCCGACCGGTAGGCGGGGATTGCCGGCGCGAACGAGGGGAGCCCCTCGATGGCGCTCCCGTCCGAACGGGCCGCCTTCGACACGCTCGAGGGATCGATTCCGAGAATCAGAAATTGGTCGATCAATGTCAGTGTCGGTGAAGCCAGAGGATTGGAGACGGAGGGAATGCTGAAGAGCTTGATCCCGTCCTCTTCGACGACGCGCGTCTCAGGAAAAAATGCCATGAGCTTTTTGAGCGCTTCATCCGCCTTGGCCCGGTCGCGGACTTCGACGGCGAGCACGCCGTGGGGAGCCATCTGGCCGGTGCCCCAGTTGGCGACCACCGCGCATTCCGGGCCGCAGGCCGCGGTGGCCAGTTCCGCCAGTTCGACAATCGACGGCTGCGGGGCAGCTCCGGCAAGCGCTTTTTGCAGGAGGGCTGGCAGCCCACCGAACCGCGCCAGGAAATCGATAAATACGACGGTCTCGGGAGCCGTGAACCGCGCCATTTTGTGCTTGAGGAAATCCGTCGGCTTCGGAGTTTTGCGCAGGAGGAACAAGGCGTCGCGCTGGAGTTCGCCGTCGAGTTTGAGCGAGCCGCCCACCGCTTCCGTGGCGCGAAAATCTTCTACCTGCTCGGGAATCGACTGCGCCCCGAGCGACCGTCCGGCCTCCAGGAGCGCGTCAATCGCTTTCTGCGGCTGCAGGAAAAAGGAAAAATCCGGGGTGTTCAGCATGTGCTTGGAAACCGCTTGGAAGCGCGGGTTCTCGGCCAGAGCGGGCGAAGACTGTTTCCCTTGCGCGCGGTCCAATGCCGACCTGACCAGCTCGCCGTTCGTGGAAACGAACCCCCACTTTCCATGGGCGGCCGTGAAGACCGTGAACTTGCCGTGCTGGCTGCAGACGATCTCGTCTTCCCCGTGGTTTTCCCGGGCCGTTTCCCCGTGCGGAAGCTCCTGCCGCATCCTCGCGACCGCCCCGTCAAAATCTTTGCGCCCACCCCAAAACTGGAATCCCACCAGCGCGTCCACACGCTCGGCGGTAACCCCCGTCACGGCCAGAAAAATCCTGCCGGGCTTGAGCCCGACCAGAATCTTCCCGGTCTCGTCCGCGCCCGGATCCAACAGCAACCTGGCCATCGGCTTTTCCAGGAACGCCTTCACCTCCGGCTCGTTTCCAATCTTGGCCAAACTGGTTCCCTGCCAGCGCAGAAACGAGCGCGGCAGATCGGGGAACGAAGCGAAGAGCACCGTGTCCCCGGGAACCAGCATCGCCGCATCCGATGGGCCGGCGGCCCTCAGGAACAGAAGGACGGCGGCGAGAATCAGGGCCGCGAGCACTGCCGCGGCAATCGACAACTTTTTGACCATGCCCCAGTGTTAGGGCAAATCGTTTGACGCCGCAAGCGCAGGACCAGCGTGCACGGCAAACGCATTCCAATGCGCGTGCGATCGGCTACCTTCCGGGGAGCATACCCGTCTCGGGTGTGGTTTCCGGCGTCCCCGCCGGAAAATCGTGTCGGCGGGACGCCAACCCGGACACGCGAGACGCGTGTGCTCCCCAGCAAAAGAGTCTCGCGCAATGGGTGTTATGTGCTCTCGAGAGCAATGGAGTTTTCATGCGGTTGCCCTGGCCGGCTTGCCGGGATCGTTGACGCGCGGCACCGGGGGCGCTAGCTTTTGGTTTTTGACTGATGCAAGCTGACTGGGAAATCAAATCGCGGGCGCATGAATGCGCGAGGACGGGTGTGGCGTTCCAGCCGGGAGAGACGTTCTTTACCCTGCTGGTCCGCGAAGGGGACGGCTTCCGGCGCGAGGATATCTCGGAGGCCGCCTGGGAGTCGCGGAATGACAACATCCAGCCGTTTTCCTTCTGGCGCTCGAAATACGAGCCGCCGCCCCCGCCGGGCCCCGAACCACTTCCCCGCGATGATGCGGAGAGCCTGCTGCGGCGGCTGGTTGCGGAAAACGATCCCGCCTACTCGAACGTGCGGTTCATTCTCGCCCTGATGCTGGAACGGAAGCGGATGCTGCGCCCGATGGAGAGCCAGGACGACGACATGCTCGTGTATGAGCACGTCGCGACGGGAGAGACGATCGTGCTCGCCAACCCTCACCTGAGTTTCGACCAGATTCCCGCCATCCAAAAGGAAGTCGGCGCGCTCCTCTCTCCCGGTTCCGCGACTGGCTGATGCCTGGAGGGACGGCCGCCGTGCCGTCCCTTGTTTCTGGTTCCCGACAACCGGGCGCTGACGGCGCATCGCCTTTCCTGCCACTCCTTGCCAAACACCTCCCCTCGCCCGTTGCTGTTTCTCGCTCCGATGGCGGGCGTGACCAACACGGTGTTCCGCCGCCTGTGCAAAGGCTTTGGCGCCGACGTGCTCACCACGGAATTCGTTTCCGCGGAGGGAATCCTTCACCGCAACGAGCGGACCCGGCGGTATCTCGATTTCCATCCGGAGGAGCGGCCGATCGGGGTCCAGTTGTTCGGGGCGGATCCTGTCCGCCTCGCCGAGGCGGCGCGCGCGGTCATCGGCTGGGTGGCCCCGGATTTTATCGACCTGAACTTCGGGTGCCCGGCCAACAAGGTCGTCTGCAAAAACGGCGGCTCCTCGCTTTTGCGCGACGGCCCGTTGCTGGCCGGTGTCGCACGAGCGGTCGTCAATGCCGCCGGCCCGGTGCCCGTGACGGCAAAAATCCGGACCGGATGGGACGCCCGCTCGATCAACGCGGTGGAAATCGCGCGGATTCTCGAGGCCTCGGGAGTTCAAAGGATCGCCGTCCATGGGCGGACCAAAGACCAGGGATATTCCGGCCCGGCAGACTGGGCGGTCATCGCCGAAGTCGCGGACTCGGTGTCGGTTCCTGTAATCGGAAACGGGGACATCACCAGCGCCCCGGACGCCCTGCGGCGGCTTCACGAAACGCGGGTGGCCGGGCTCATGATCGGGCGCGCGGCCATGAACCACCCGTGGATATTTTCCCAAATCCGCCAAGTTCTTGACGGCGGAGCCTGCCCGGAACCGCCATCATTGCGCCAGCAGTGGGAGTTCATTCTTCTCCATTGCACCAAGGAAATCGAATGGTGGGCCGGGCGGGAACAGCCCGCCATGAAAGCGATGCGCGCCCGGCTGATGGCCTACACCCGCGGGATGCCCGGCGGCCCGCGCCTCCGCGAACGCCTCCAGAAAGTCGAGTCCCTCGACGAGGTCCGCGAAATCGCCGGAATTTGAACGAGCCCGGATACTGTTGTGGCGCGGGCGTCCCGCCCAATGCTGGCAGTTTAAGTGGCATGGGCAGGATGCCCATGCCACGATTTGCAGCAAACCTGACAGTATTTTGCGCACCGCCCACGAAATTGTCGGCATCCGCTACGATGCCTCGGATGTCGGCTCGCAGCAGTCGGCCACCGAGGTCCTCTGCTACGGCACGGCCGTTGTCGTCCAGCCGAAATAAAGAACCCGGGAGCCTGGTTACCACCCGAGACATCCCGCACGTCCGAGAACTGGCCGCCGCGTGAGCCAGATCCTGAAACCGGGCCGAGGATCTCTCCGGAACGGTCTCCCGGTTTCCGTCCGCAGGCATTCCAACCTCAATGGGAAAATTGAACCGCGAATGAACGCGAATGGACGCTAATTCTGAATGAGTTGTACTCACGATCTCCAGACACACCAAAGGCCAGCTTGGATTGCTCCAAGGCTGGCCTTTTCTGTATCAGCGATTATCCACGAACGATAGATGAAAGGAGGGGCGTCGCCCCCGGCGCCCTTGCTGTGGCAGTGCGGATGCCGCGGGCGACATCCCTCCATTGATCCCGAAAAACGTTTTTGGCACACGGAGAACACAGGGAACACGGAGGAAAAACAAAATATCAAGCCGCCTATTTCTGTCCCGATGAAACCTGCCCTTTTTCCCTGTTCACTCCGTGCTCTCCGCGTCCTCCGTGTGAGCGATCGCTGGATTCGGGTTGATTGCACTTACACCTCTGATCAGGGATAGATCCCGTGTATTGCGTCGCATGCCATTGGGGTCTGATACTGCGGTCCATTTTGCTCTCACTGGACCTTTTTGATAGCCCTTGCCTTCTGACACAGCGCCCGGATTTCATGGGAAAATGTCAATGAGAAATGCCCGCGTCCCGGGGTTCTCCTTCGAGGGGTTCACCACCTGAAGAACATTTAATTTATAGGCGAGCGCCGGGGAAGCCGGAAGCCACGTGGGTGAAAGTCCCACCGGTCGAATTAGACGGTTCACGACCGAAAGAGATGCCCGGAAAGAGGCCGCGAGGCCGAATCCGCAAGCGGGGCATCTTCTGAACCAGCAGGCCATAACGAAAGTGAACTCCATCCAATGAGCATCGAAAATAATACAACCGGAAAGCCGAGCGGCTGCCTATACGGCGAAGGCTGTCAGGAGCAGACAAGACAACCGTCGGAGTCTGCTTATCGTTCCGGCGGTGTCGGCGGAGATGGCATGTTGGGAAGGGCAGCCGGGATAACCCGGGAGACCTGTCCGCGCGGGGTGCAAGCCCCAACGCCCGGCACAACTTTGGAGACAAAGGAGGTCAAGGCGGCGCGAGCAGGAGTCGGAGCCCTGCATAGTAGCGAAGAAGCTCCTGGGAAGGGAATTTTTTTCCGTTAGAATTTAAAAAATGAAGTAGTGCTGGTTGACAGGGCTGCGCTTTCGCGCCGCCTGTTTGAAATGAAGGTTTCGAACCAACCAGCACCATGAAAAAAACTACTGAT
>Ga0209697_10003381_pt1 | contig 21784 bp, 18 predicted proteins | sample AliMusrvi5mmetaG_FD_184115 | JGI IMG/M metagenome (GOLD analysis project Ga0209697, IMG submission 184115) | Freshwater lake bacterial and archeal communities from Alinen Mustajarvi, Finland, to study Microbial Dark Matter (Phase II) - Alinen... | ecosystem: Environmental > Aquatic > Freshwater...
TGCTAAAGCTGCTGAACATGATCCAGCCTGACATCGCCTATTTTGGCCAGAAGGATTATCAGCAGGCCGCTGTCATTCGCCGCATGGTTGCCGATCTGGACGTGCCGGTCGAGATCCGCGTTTGCCCGATCATTCGCGAACCAGATGGCTTGGCGATGAGTTCGCGGAATGTCTACTTGAGTCCTGACGCCCGGCAACGAGCTACCGTGTTGTGGCACAGTTTGGAACTTGCCAGGCAGCTTGTCGCCCGGGGTGAGCGTGACGCGATAGCCATTGCTCAACAGATGAGCGAACTAATCCTCGCCGTCGGCGCGACGATTGATTATGTGGCTCTGGTCGATCCCGATTCGCTGGCGGTGGTTGAGCATATCACCGGGCCGACGCTTGCCGTGCTGGCAGTGAAGATCGACAGCACGCGACTGATCGACAACACTATTTTGAATAGGAGTTAGAAGTTAGGAGTTAGAAGCTAGAAGGAGCGAACTGCTCGCGTTTCCCAACTCCCAACTCCTAACTCCTAACTCCTAACTCCTAACTCCTAACTCCTAACTCCTAACTCCTAACTCCTAACTCCTAACTCCTAACTCCTAACTCCTAACTCCTAACTCCTAACTCCTAACTCCTAACTCCTAACTCCTAACTCCTACATGCGGCAAACGCTCTTCTCTATTCCTTGCGAACTTTTTGGCCTGCCGGTCTTCGGCTTCGGCCTCCTCTTGGCCGTGTGGGCCGTGTGCAGTGCGGCTTTGCTGGCGTGGCTGGTCCGCCGCCAGGGCTTCAACGCCGATACCCGCAGCTACGCGCAAGTCTTGGCGGTGCTCGGAGTGGCCATAGTCTTGGTGCTGCCGTTGCTCTGCGAACCGCGCGGGCTGCCGATCCGCGGCTATGGCATGATGATGCTTTTGGCCGTGCTCTCCGGCATGGGCCTGGCCGCTTATCGTGCCCGACGCGTGGGCGTCGATCCGGAAATGATCTTCGCCCTGGCCTTCTGGATAATTATACCGGGCATGCTCGGTGCTCGGGCCGTCTATGTCACGGAGTACTGGTCCGAACAATACTGGCCGGTGTATGTCGAGAATGGATGGAAGGCACTGGTCTTCGCCATCGTCAATGTGGCCGGCGGTGGATTGGTTGTGTATGGCGCGTTTTTTGGTGCCATGTTCGGGCTGGGGTTATTTTGGTGGCGGCATCGCGTGCCGCTTTTGGCCACCGCCGATCTGATCGCACCCAGCATGCTTTTGGGCCTGGCCCTGGGGCGAGTCGGCTGCCTGTTGAACGGATGCTGCTTCGGCGGCCCCTGCGATCTGCCATGGAAAGTAACTTTTCCTTGGAACAGCCCCGTCCATCAACACGAAGTCAGCCACGGCACGACCGACGTCTTTGGGTTGAAGTTCCGCGATGCGCCGAACCATAAGACCCTGATCGAGAGCGTCGCACCCGACTCGTCTGCCTCGCAAGCAGGGCTGGCTGTAGGAATGGAAATCGTCGAAATCAACGGCGCGAGAATAACCTCTGCGAAGCAGGCAGCGGGTGTCGTGCTGGGAATCGACAAGATCGACTTGATGCTTTCCGGCAGCGGCCAGATTTCGTTTTGGACCGTCGACGACCCGCCCGAGTCGCAAACCCACGGCAGCGGGTTGCTGAAGATACATGGCCTGGAAATTGCCGGCAGTGATGAGCAGGAGGCCATTATTAGCCATGTTCGCCGACAATCGCCCGAATCTGCGGCCGGCATTCACGAAGGCCAGCGGGTGGAGAGTATTTCCGGCCGCAAAGTTGGCACGATTGGGGGGCTTCGCCAACGTCTTGACGCGCATTGCCAGCATCCCTGGCTTCGCATTCTTCCTGTCGGTCATGCACAGCCGATCGATCTGAGCGTTGAGCGTCCCTTGCCACGGAGCCTGCCGGTTCATCCGACACAGCTCTATAGTACTATCGACGCCTTGATTCTTTGTTTCCTGTTGCTCTGCTACGATCGTTTCCGCCGCCGCGATGGCGCGTTGACGGCCTTGATGATGACCGTCTATCCGATGACGCGATTCCTGATCGAGAAAATCCGCACCGACGAAGCGGCCATCTGGGGGACCGGGTTGCACATTTCACAGAACATCAGTCTGGGAATCCTAGCCGTGGCAATCTGCCTCTGGATTTATATTTTGCGTCGGCCGGCAAAGCTGGTGTTTGGGGACGGGTGAGGGAAATGGGGGGCAAAATGGAAATGAATGGAAAAGAGTCGGGAGTCTTTGATATTGGCAGGCGAATGAAAAATGATGGTTTTTGGGCAAGATAACGATGAACACTCGAGGGATCTTTAATGACATTCCTACGTATCACTGTTGCCGTCGTTTTGACGATGGCCTGGGGAAGGACGGGACTTTGCGAGGAGAAACGCACTGTTCCCAATTTCGTAATTATCTTTATTGATGACATGGGATACGGCGACATCGGGCCTTATGGCTCGAAGGTCAATCGCACTCCGCACCTCGACAGCATGGCTGCCGAAGGGATGAAACTCACCAGTTTCTATGCCGCACCCGTCTGCACGCCGTCGCGGGCGCAAATGATGACCGGCTGCTATGCCAAGCGGGTTTCGCTGCCCAATGTCATTTTCCCGGCGTGTCCCATCGGACTGAGCGCCAAGGAGCAGACGGTGGCAGGACTCCTCAAGCAACAGGGCTACGCCACGATGGCCATCGGCAAGTGGCACCTGGGCGACCAGCCGGAATTCCTGCCAACCCAACATGGTTTCGACCACTACCTGGGTTTGCCCTATTCCAATGACATGGGCGGCAATGCCACGCCAGGATCCAAGGGGCGTCCGCCCTTGCCGTTGCTGCGCGATACCAAGGTGATCGAGGCTCCAGCCGAACAGGATAAACTCACCGAGTTATACACCGAAGAAGCCGTCAAGTTCATCGCGGCCAACAAAGACCGGCCCTTCTTCCTCTACCTGCCGCATACGGCGGTACACGTACCACTGTACCCCGGCAAGGCGTTCCAGGGGAAGTCGGCCAACGGCAAGTTCGGCGACTGGGTCGAAGAGGTGGATTGGAGTGTCGGTCGAGTGCTCGGTATCCTCAAGAAGCTTAAACTCGACGAGCGGACGTTCGTGCTCTTCACCAGCGACAACGGTCCATGGCACGTGCAAGGCAAGGACTCTGGAGTTGCCGGTCCTTTGCGCGGGCACAAAGGTTCCACGTGGGAAGGCGGCATGCGCGAGCCGACAATAGCCTGGTGGCCTGGCAAAATCCCCCCCGGCTCAGTCTGTGACGCTCCCCTGAGCGAAATCGACGTCTTGCCTACCCTGGTAAAACTGGCCGGCGGCCAGGTGCCGTCCGATCGCAAAATCGACGGCAAGGACTTCTGGCCGCTGCTGTCGGGGCAGAATAGGGAGCCGCCGCACGAGGCCCTGTTCTACTTCAATGGAAATCGCCTGGAGGCCGTCCGTTCAGGCCCCTGGAAACTGGCCATCGTCCAGCAGGCCGAATTGGACCAAAAGCTTGGCAAGGCCCAACTGCGATCATTCACGCCCGCGCTGTATAACCTCGATGCAGACATTGGCGAAAAGACCAATGTGGCCGCTCAGCATCCCGAGGTAGTGGCCCAACTACAAGGGTTTGTGAAGCAGATGGACGCAGACCTAGGCGCGACAGGCGTCGGCCCCGGCGTCCGTCCTCCGGGTCGCGCTGCGGACCCCAAGCCGTTGTGGAAGCGGAGCGCAAAGGAATACGATTAAATCCGGGCTGGGCCTCTTCACAACCCGATGGATTTCCCTTCACCCACGGTCACCGCTAAGCCTTGGTCAGTTTCTCCAACCTTCCAGGCGGAACACCGTTCGGCGCATCAGCCGCTACGGCACGCTGAGCGCAGGAATCTTCATGACGGTGGAATTGAACTTCAGGGTGACCACCGTGTCGCCGGCATTGCGATGGGCGGGTGCAACGAAGATTTCAATTCCATTTTCCGTCTGGCGAACGTCCGCCTTGCCGCCCTCGAGCAATTCCGCCTTGACCATCTTCGCTGCAATGTTAGGCAGCTTCACCGGGCCATCCGGCCATTTCACAATATGCACATAGATGGTATCGCCCTTGCGCGTGCTGGCGCCGTAGTCCGCGGGCTTGAATGGCCCACCGCGCGTGCCATAAATGCTCTGACCGTTCTTCTCGACCCAAGCGCCGACCTGTTTCAACACGTCCACCTGGCGCGGTTCGATGCGCCCGTCTGGCATCGGGCCGACGTTGAGAAGCAAATTGCCATCGCCTCCAACGGTGTAGGCAAGGATGCGGATAACTTCACCGGCTGACTTGATAGTGTCATCGGGCAGCCATGACCACTGCGTGCCAAGTGTCATGCACGTTTCCCACGGGCGCTGGTCGTCATAGCCGCCGATGCGCTGCTCCGGCGAGTAGTAGTCGGCCTGCGGGGCCAGCATCTCGGTGTTTTCGTTGCCGGTGCTGAGGTCGAGCCGGTTATCAATGACGATTCGTGGCTGGGCTTTCTTTACCAGTGCATAGGTGCTGGCCTGGTCATAGACCGCTTTGTGCCCGTCGTGATCAAACCATAGCAAATCAACCTCTCCATAGTTGGTGAGCAACTCGCTCAACTGACCCTGCATCCGGGCAATGAACGCGGCGTTGCGGTCGGTGCGAAAATCTGGGTCGCGCCAATCCATCGGCGAGAAATACCAGCCGAGTCGCAGTCCGTCCTTGCGCGCCGCCTGCACCAGTTCCGCGCAGAGGTCACGCTTGAACGGCGTCGCGGTGATGTTGTAGGGGTCTACTTTGGAATCCCAAAGCAAAAAGCCGTCGCAATGCTTCGCGGTCAGCACGACGTATTTCATGCCCGCTGCCTTGGCGATGCCTGTCCAATCGGCTGCGTTGAACTTGGTCGGGTTGAATTTTTTGTAAAGGTTGTCGTAAACCTCGACGGGCGTCGGACCTTTATTCGGGCATTTTGGATTCGTATTGGCACGCGACCAACTGATTTCCTTTCCGGTGAGAGACACCGGCCCGTAATGGATGAACATTCCGAAACGAGCCGCGCGCCACCACGCCATGCGGGTGTCGCGCTGTTCCTTGGTTTCCGCGCCGGAACAAAGGGTCGCCGTCAGGGCCATCACGGCGATAGTCAGGTTCATTGATATTGATTTCATAGTGTCCAGCCTTTGCGGTATTCGTAGTGGAGGTATTGGTTGGCCCTGGGAAGATTGGTGATCTTGAGGTTTTCGCTAGGATATTATAGGGGTTCAGCCCAAGAATCCAATGCCGCCACCCTCCCGGAACCCATATTCTGCGCAGGAGGGCAAGAATGTCACAAGCAAATCGGAGGAATTCCGCTGAGGGGGCCAAGTCGTCTAGTGCGCGGAGTCAAGGCAGCCAGCCTCGCGACTTTTTCGCGAAGGCGTCCGTCCTCTGGCGGAAACCCCATTCGTTCTCGATCAGCTCGAAATGCACCGGCCGACTTTAAGGATAGAGGTTGTCGCGGTGAAGTTTAGAGCATTAATTTAATCTGGAATGGTTATGGACTGAGAACCAGGGAAATGGGATACTCAGGGAATGTCGGCCTGATTTACCCTCTGCCGGTTGCAGTCAGGGGGGCCGGGAATGCCAATCGCGATCGTTTCCATAAGCAACGGGGCTGCGCCACGAGGATCGTCGTTAAGTGGCGCCTGGGCGACCAGCCGGAATTCCTACCCACCCTAAAGCTACGAGCGCGCGTTTCATAACTTTTGCACTTAACCAGAAGAGTCGGAATGTTTCGTAAAGCCCTCGAACTATTTTCGATCGCCATCGTGGCGATGCTGTCCATCCCGATACCAGCGAGCCAAGGTGCCGAGGAGCCTGCGAAAGACGCAATCGCCGCGAAATTCGCCACCCCGGCGCAGCGAAGGCCAAACCTGGTGTTCGTGTTCAGCGATCAGCAGTCATTCGACATGCTGGGCTGTTACGGTAACCAGCAGATCATCACGCCGCATCTCGACGCCTTCGCCACGGAAGGGGTCCGCTTCAACCACTGCGTTTCCAGCCAACCGGTATGTACGCCCTTCCGCGGCATGTTGCTGACGGGGCAGCATCCGCTCCGTTGCGGCGCCATCAAGAACGATGTCCGCATCGTCCCTGGCGAGGGGCACTACTTCGGCGAGGTGCTGCGGGATGCCGGTTATCGGCTGGGCTACTTCGGCAAGTGGCACCTCTACGGCGGCGACCGCAACCGGCCCATCCCAGCCGGGCCGTTCCGCTACGGCTTCGACCACGATTTCCTCTCGAACAACTGCACGCTCCTCTTCGACGCCCAGCGCGCCTTCTACTGGGATGATCGGGGCCAGAAACAACTCTACGGCGACTGGGAGCCTTTCGGGCAAACTCGGCAAGCCATGCGGTTTATCGAGGAAAACGCGGCCCGGCCATTCGCGCTGGTTCTCTCCTTTCATCCGCCGCACAACTGGCCGTCGGGGCACGGGGGCTACGAGGCGCCGAAGGAACTGCTGAAGTTGTACGACCCCAGCAAGCTCACGCTCCGCGCCAACGTCAAGGACACGCCGCGACACCGCCAGATGTATCAAGGTTACATGGCCATGTGTACGGGCGTGGATCGCGCGTTTGGCGACCTGCTCGAACAACTGAAAGCCAAGGGCTTGGCGGAGAACACCATCGTTGTCTACACCTCGGACCATGGCGACATGCTGATGTCGCACGATTGGCCTTATAACAAAAGCGTACCGGAGATGGAATCGTGCCGCGTCCCGCTTCTCATCCGCTGGCCGCGCGGGATCCAACCGCGCAGCAGCAATCTGCTCTTCGGCACGCTCGATTTCATGCCCACGCTGTTGGGCCTGATGAGTCTGGCGGTGCCGGAGACCTGCCAGGGCAGGAACCTGTCCAACGCCATCCGCGTAGGCAAAGACAACGCGGTTGAGTCGGTGCCGCTCTTCCACTTCGCGGGCAACTGGCGCGGAATCTATACGCGGAATTACACCTACGCCTTCGACCTATCCAACCGCGAGATCGGTCAAGACGCCGTTACTGCCGATCGGGCGCGCTACGCCTGCCTCTATGACCACAACGCTGACCCGCGAGAGTTGCATAACCTCTTTGATGCGACGGAACATCGCACGCAGCGTGAAACACTCCACGCGCGGACGCTTGCCTGGATGAAGCAATTTGGCGATACCGGCATGCCCTTCAAGGATTTACAAAAACGGGTAATGGTTGCGGAAGACATCGGCCCGAACCCGGGCCGTGGCGACGGACCGTTCGGAGAGGGCCGTCTCCAGGGCCGACCATTGGACGTGTTGTCGGGTAAATAAGCTATTTCGGCATAATACTCTCGCATCCGGTTGCTTTGCAGCCAGGAACTCGCGTCTATCGCAGTGCCAGTGGTCGTGGAATGTTCAACAGCTGCAGTGAAATCCACTGACAGCCCTGTTACCAAATGTCGTCCATCTCACCGAAGATCCGCGGAGCAGCAATCCACACGACCGTATCGGCTGCTAATGAACAAAATGGACGGACGAGCAGAAGGCATAGGCCGACTAGGTCCGTGACGATGCCGGGAAGCAGGAGCAACAGGCCTGCCACGAGAAGACCAACCATATCCAATGAGGCATACTCAAGACTATGGTCTGGACTGAATATATAACCGTACGATCGGCACATCCTTACTGCCTGAAGCGCCGCCGATCCGTGTTTTCTGAGCGCATAACCTATTACAAGAAGACCAATCGCGGCGCTGGCGACCATTTGTACCAGCATGCCCACGTAGCCAAAGTACTCTGCTGCGTACCTCAGAATAGTCCAATCAATAGCAAAGATGGCGACTAATAGAACAATCGCCACCACGCTCCGGCAATTCATCCGAATTCCCCCCCAACAGTATGGTCGGGATGGCGTAAAATCTAGCCACCAAATATCCATTGTACTCCGGGGGCAATTTCTTTGCGCTTGTCAAAAATAGGGCGCTTAAATTATCACGCCAGCCGCTAGAAAGCTCGCGGCCGGAGGAGCGCAAGACGTAACTTCGCCGCCATGACTTCTTCATCGCGGATCAACAGGGAGCCTGCCAGGAAAAAACACAGGCACACAATCGGATGATGCAGCATCCTCGATTTCAATGCTTGGGAGCAGGTTTGGGCGATGGCTTGGGGGCAGGTTTGGGCGCAGGTTTGGGAGCCGGTTTGGGCGCAGGTTTGGGTGCCGGCTTGATCGCAGGTTTGGGAGTTGGCTTCGCGGTATTCTGAGGGTTTGCGGTAGTGCTGCTCGTACCCGCACTGGAACCGCTATTTTTCGTGCCGTGCGAGGATGAATACAGGTCGCGCGAGCTATAGGGATAAAATCCGCCGGGATAATAGCCCCTCGGGTAATAGCTGGGGTAATAGCCGCCATAACTGCCGTACTGCGGCACATAACCGCCGAAACTCGATCCCCCGGGTGCGCTGCCTCCGGACGGCTGGCTCGCCTTCTCCGTGGCCTCATGATAGGGCATTGCGAGTATCTCTTGAATACCGGCACGGATCTTCGCCCGAGTTTCCCTGACCTCCTTGAGGGCCAGCCCCGTCGCAGTAGTGCCGTTGGCCTGCTGGACGTCGTCGAATGCCTGCCGCAGCGCTGGCTCATGCTTCTGCTTCAGATCGTCGTAGGCTGCCTGTTGCGCGGGATTCAACATGACCCCTTTGGGCAAGGCAAATGCTGAAGCCACGGAATCCTTTGCCCCGGCGGCCCGGCTCTTTTTTTTGGGGCCGCCCTTCTCGGTGGCTGCGGCCGCACCGCCATCGGCCACAGCCGCAGCGCTATCAATCGCATCGTCTTTCGATTTGGGTTCCGCCCCTGGCAGCGGGCTGTTCAGCGTGATGATAGCTGCCAGCCCCGCCAACCTAAGCCATATTCCAGAATGTGCGCGCATGAACCGCTCCCTTCGTAATTATCCAATTATTTAGTGTATACTATTCCACGATCTTACACGAGGTCACGGCAATCCATTTCTCGCCGTTCCTATTGCTTATAGTCCCTTTGATCTCGACTTTTCTGTCTTTCGCATCCCTGGCGACTTTTCCGCCATTCACGTCTTTTGCAACTTTGTAGACCACTTGACCGACTTTCAGGATGGCGGCTTCTTCAGCATTCGCCGTAGCGGCTTTCACGATGCCGATCATCGGCGACTCATCCGCGGAAACGGCAGTTGGCGGCATGAGGCCAATCAAGCCGACCAGTAAAGCACCTAATAGCGCACGCCTGAACATACGAATCCTCCCTGAAAAAGTTCACCTTCGTAAACCGGAATACATTTCACTGTCGTCTGCTGAGCAAACTTATTGGCCTTTCTTCTTCTCCGTTTTCTCCTCGACCACGATGATCTTGACGCCCACGGACGCCGCAGTGATCGTCTTCTTGCCATTTTTCTCGCCGAGGAATCCGGTGACATCGACCTTCTTCCCATCGGCTTGCTTGGCGATGATAATGCCACCCCAGCCATAGACGTCGTAAATGACCGAGGTTCCTTGCCCCTTGACCGTCAAGGTGGCATTCGCGATAGCGGGATCCATCTTGCCGCTGGCGTGGCCAAGGGCTTTGCCCATTCCCGTGAGGGTAACCCTCTTTGCCTTCGTCGTGTCGTCAGCGCGTACAGCGCTTGCGAACGCGAACCCAACCAGACCGACCACCAAGGCCACCAACATTGCACGATTGAACATACTCATTTTCCTTTCACGAATTCATTTGAATGAATAAACAACACACTTTGCAGGACTGGTTTACCAACCTGTCCTACGGTTTCTGCGACGGCTCTTCCTCGACCACGATGATCTTGACACCCACGGAGGCGGCGGTGATCGTCTTCTTGCCGTTCTTCTCGCCGAGGAATCCGGTGACCTCGACCTTCTTCCCATCGGCTTGCTTGGCAATGATGATGCCACCCCAGCCATGTATATAGTAAACGACCTCGACGCCATGTTCTTTGACGGTTACGGTAGCATTGGCGACTACGGGATCGAGCTTGCCGCTAGCATGACCGAGGGCTTTGCCCATTCCCGTGATTGTCACTTTCTCCGCTCCACGAGGCGGCACGGGTTGTTTTGGCCCTGTGGCGGGTTCCTCGCCAAAAATCTGCTGCGAGCCAGCCAGGAGATTGAAAACGCCGCCATTATGTTCCACGCTCACGCTGCCGGCGGTGACCGCCACGGCCAGCACCCAAGCCGTCTTGCGAATGCTCCCGAGAGTTTCTGCACCTTTTCTTTCCAAAAGTTTGACGGAAAAACTCGTTCCTACCACGGAAACTGTCCCAGCCCGGCTGCAAACGGCGAAGGCCCCGCGGCCAGGGGTCACGTCACATTGGACGGCCCCTTTTTCCAGAAAAACTTGTTCCGCGTCTCTTTTCCCCTCGATCCGAAGTTTCGTATTCGGTTCCAGTCGGACTTGGCAGTACCCGCCCAATGCGAGGGAGGCCGGCTGGTCCTCCGTGACGAGGACCGCTCCCCGGCGAACTTCTGTAGCGTCGAGAAGTTTGTACGAACCAGTCGCCTGCGGCTCCGGATAGCGGCCCACGGTCCACCATCCCGCGAGGACACACACAACAGCAAATGCGGTGACTGCGGCAATCGCGGCACCCCGCAGTCCGAAGCGGCCGCTGCCTCGCAGAGCAGACTTTAATCCGCTTTGATCATGGCCTACGAAGACGCCCCGCAGCCAGGAGTGGCGATCGTGCTGCAAGGCCCGCTTTAGAACCCGATCGGTCACGTCCGGAACCGTTTCGGACCCGATTTCTTCGCAGAGCAGTATGTGAATGAGTCTCTCGGTCTCCTTGCTCATCTCATATTCCGCACGGTTGGAAGTAATCCGAAGGGTAGACCTCGGGAGTGATTTGCACCATTCTTAGCCGTTCCCGGAAAAATCCGTTCCGTCGAGGGCAAGTCGCTTCTCGACGCATTGGGCCAGAGCAGCCCTCAGCCGGCGGAGCAGCGACTTGATCCCGTCCTCGGATATTCCCAGAAACTGTGCCATTTCACTCCGAGATTTTTTGTCTCGATAACGCATATCCAGGGCATCGCGTTGCTTGGTCGAAAGATCCTGTAGACACCGCCGCAAGGCTTCGAGGTAGTCGAAACCGTCACCGTCGCGGAGGAAAACCGACTGCCAGGTACTCTCTGCCTGTTCCAGGTGTTCACTGCCGACAACCACGGGGGACCGCTTGCACCGGCGGCAGTGTTGCAGGAAGAGATTACGGGCAATTCCCCTCAGCCATGCGGAGGGGCTGGAAAGGTCTTGCTCCGCTGTCCGGCTCTTGAAAGCCGCTAAAAACGTTTCCTGGACCAGATCCTCGGCGGTTGGCCGGTCAGCCCCCAAGTAGCGGAGGTATCGGTAGATCCCTGCCTGGTTAACTCCGACGACGGCCGCCAATTCATCGCGATCCACGTTTTATCCACTCTTTACAGGTTCTCTGCCATGTCTAGCCGTGGCATGGCAACTTTTCACTCTCGATCGAGACCCACTACCTGTATAGTTGTTGCTTTGGGGAAAAAGGGTGCAGCACTCCTGACGTGATTTCTCAATCACACGGCCTATCAACAGACGAGGAAACAGAAGGAGGAAACACTAATGGGCACTATGATGGTTGCGGTTCGGGAAACGCGATACGAGGACGCGCTTCCCGTGGATCCGGCTCGGGAACCGTGACAGGCAGCCGTCCGGGAGCCGGATCGCCAGGCACCATTGGCTCCGTGGCGCTCGTCGGCTTCACGTCGGCCGGCGGGACATCGTCCAACGGCTGAGGCGCGGCAGGGGGTTCCTTGGGGGGAAGTTCCGCGGGGGCACTTCGCAGCTTCACTTCAGGCACATTGAAGCGGATCCTGCCCAATTGCTGCTGTCGCCGCCAGCGTTGCACCGACTGGAGTCGCTTCGTCGCGCTGGTGGCCTCGGGCTGGTAGTAGAGACCTTGATGGGTAATATCCTTCAAGTTCCAAAAGGCCAACACGCGGAAGACCGGGGCCTCGTGCTCGAGAAACTTGACCAGCCGGGCATCTTCGCCCGCCTCAAGATCCTTGTCCGTATAACCCCAAAGCATCCGGTACAACGCCGCCGACTCGTTACCGTATTGCTTCTCCAACGACTGACGAATACCCGCGGACGTTTCCTGACCGCGGGCGATTGCTTCCTTGAGTTGATCGATGTAGTCGGGCCATTCGCGGCGGAAATCGACATCGTTCAATGCGGCGGTCATGGGATCGAATTGTCCCAGATAGCCCAGGCATCGAGCAGCCAGCCAGCGGATTTCTTTCTGCCGGGCTTCGGTCAATTCCATCAGGCCGAGACTCGCGGCGCGGTCGGCGGGCAGGGCCTGCGATACGGAGAGCGCTGCGCGTTGGTCCAACTCGTTGACGGTATTGGCCGTAATCCACTTCGGCATGTTCTTCACCGTGCCAGACGGCGTGTCGGCTTCCGCGCCGTCCAGCATCAGCTCTGCCGGTGCAGTCAGCCGGGTCGGCTGCTTGCCCTCGCCCTCTTCCCAGACGGCACCGCCACGGGCTACGTAGAGCGTCGTCTTTGCGTGCGAGAGAACCTTCTCCGGATCGGCACCGGGATCGTGAACTCGCGTTACCTCCAGCCCGGCAATCGATTCCACATTCGTCAGCGTGATGGTGCCCGCATGTGAACCGACCATCACCCTCAGGCGTGCGCCTGCCTGGGCTAAAGGCTTGATGACCACGCGGCCGAAATCGATATCGACGCCCGGCTGGTCCTGGGCGTCGTCGGGAAGCAGCTCAATTCGGGTGCCATTGATCAGTTCCAGCGTGGCACCGACGTTCAGGATGACCAACCGCGGCCGATAGGAAGGGAGTGCCAAGAGCGGCTGGCGACCGGCGAGAAACTCTTCAGGCAAGACGCGGCGCCAGCCGGCACGGTTCGCCTCGAATTTCAGCAGCACATCTTGTCCGTCCGACATGAAGCGGCCGATCTTCAGTTTATTTTCGGCGGTGGGTGGTGGGCTGGCGGGGCCGACTGCCGGCGGTGTGCTTCCCGGTTTCGGCAAGGCTCCGGTCGGCAGGGGCGAATCGATCTTTGCTACCTCGACCGGCGGCTTGACGAGCGTTGTTCCGGCCGCAGGGCTGCCAGGCAAGTTTTTTGGTTCGGTTTCGGTCCCTTTCTGGTCGGGGCCGGCGACCGAAGCCAGCGGCGATTTGTCGCCGCTGACGGGCTTGTTTTCCGGCGTCGTTGACCTCGGTGCCACGCTGAGGGGCTGCCCGGGAGCACCCGGTGCTGGACTGGGGGTGGCCGTTGCCTCTGGGGCTTTGTCGGAAATTGCAAGCGGCGGATTCTCGGGAGCTGGTTTTTCCAGCGGTTTTTCGGCGGGTGGAACCGGAACTTCGCTCTTGCCGGCGGCTATGAGAGAATTGCCGATGTCTTTGGCGGCAGTGTTGGCCTCGCGGTCCGACGGCTTGGCGGGCTTCTTGCCGTCAGCGTCGTCTCGGTCTTCGTCGTCGGCCGATTTGCCGTGCATTTTCGCTTGTGTCCATTGCATGACGTTGCCCAGCGGTGTTCCAGCATTGAATTGGCCTAGCATCAACAGTAGCAGGCCAATCGCCACACCGACCAAAAGCATGATGGCCGCGGCAGGCAAAAGCCGCGATGGCTTGGGCGGATCGCGGAGATACTCGGGCACCACGGGGCGGGGACGTACCTGGGTTGGCGGAGCAGGGGGAGCCGTTGCGCGGCCATCGCCCGATAGCGTGGAAGCGGCCTCGACGGCAGCCAGACGCTCTTCATCCACGAGATTGGTCGCGGTCGGCAGTTGATACATCCGCTGCCGGCTTTCCGGATCGATTTCCGCCGGCTCGCACAACACCATGGTGAGGATCTGGTGGCACGACGCCACTTCCGCCAGATGCATTTCCGATTTCAGGCTAACTTCTTCAAAGTCAGGCACGCGATCCGCGGGCAAGGCATTATCCAAATACTCGGCAACCGTGTTGCAGTCGAGGTTTGCTCCCCGTTCGGTGACCGCCGGAGCTGCCAGTCGCAGCCGACGCATCACGTCGCGAATCTTATGGAACAGCTCGGAGGCAAATTTGCTCTCCTCGATTTTTTTGCCGATCTCCTCGGAATCCTTCGGATTCAGTTGACCGTTCATGTAGTTCAGAAGTGCTCGCAAGGTCAATCGCATGATGAAGCTCAATTTGGGGGGGGCGTTTATCGTAGGCCACTTCCAATACTCGTATTAGTGGCGCCCGAGAGAAGATTTCGTGCAAATCTTCGACGGAAAAGAAAAATTTCGCCAAAAGAGTGGGGCTTGATCGGTGTAGGGGGCGTTAATTGCGCCTCAGGCCAGACAAGCCCTGCTTTTTTACAACACCTTCTTTGGAAAACGCCAGCATTGCAGCCATCGTCAGAAGAAGCTCCAGCGAACTGACGACCGCAGGATGCAGTGCAGGCCGATGATACTCAATTGCCGGACAAAAGAGTTCGATGCGCTGCCATCCTTCACGGGTCCGACGCCATCCGCCGGACATATCTTCGGTGGCAATGGCCGGAGTGGCGGCCTCACTTGCAAGCCAAGAGAGGATGAACACCGCAATGATGAGCCAACGAAGCCTGGACACGGCAAAACCCTAGAAGAGCGATAGGGCGAATTGCCGTTGCTTTGGATGCAACCGCGGGGCCAATGCTTCATCGGGAACCGGCGCAGGACTGTAAGTCGTTGACCTGTCAAGCGATTCGCAAGCATGCGATTCCTTGCGTGCCGTTGCGGATGGGGAGAAATCGCCACGCGCATGAACCCGTGCGTTGCGATTTGGCAACAGGATGCCCCGAAGCAACGCCCGGCATCTCAAAGGCCTTGCTTGCCGCGGTTTGCTTCTTCAAGGCTCTTGGCGTAAGTTTTCCTTAGAACCTATACTACGGAGCAGAAAGCATGGCAGTTCTTAACAGTAGCGCTCGTCCGAGTCTTCAGCAAATGCTAGCGAACACCCAGCTTGCCGCCTTGCCGCAAAGTGCGATCCGACTGCTGGAATTGTCGCGCGATCCGAACTGTGGTCCGGCCGACTATGCGGAGCCGATCGAGGCCGATCCGGGCCTTATGGGTCAGTTGCTGAAGTTCGTTAATTCGTCCTATTTTGGCTTCTCGCGAAAGATCTCCAGCATCAAGGTCGGCATTTCCTTGGTGGGCGTGCGGACAATTAAAAACTTCGCCCTCTGGAACGCCGTGTTCAGCCTCGTGCCCAATCCTCGCTGCGGTCCCTTCAATCTGAAGAGCATTTGGCAGGACTCGTTGCGGCGGGCACTTTTCGCACGGGCCGTGGCAAAGCTCCGTGGCCTCAAGACAACGGAAGAGATTTTTACCGCGGCTCTCTTGCAGGATATGGCCGTTCCGTTACTGGCCAGGGAGTTTCCACAGCTCTATGTCAGGCTGCTGGAAGCCCGAAACCTAGGGCAGCAGCGGCTTTCCAATCTGGAAAATGACACTTTTGGCTGGACGCACGGCCAAGCTGCGGGCATGTTGGCTCGACAATGGAATTTTCCGGAAGAGTTCGCGATCCTGCTCGAGGGCCATGCCGACGGTACTGTGGAGAGCAATAAACCGGGCGAGCTAGGCAGGCAGATCGTAGCTCTCTCGGCTCTATTGCCTTCGGCGGCCGATCCGCTCTGGATCGAATGCTCCCAGTGGGAGGAAGTGTTTGGACAAATTTGTCCTTCGACGGTCTCTCCGGCCGGTTTGCTGAACCAAGTCGATCAGGAGTTTACCGAGTTTGCGCCCGTGTTAAAGCTGGCCACACCGGGGAAATCGCTGGTAGAGAGCCATCAGGAAGTGGTTGTGCTGACTTAGAGCGCACGCAACGTCACTTCCGACTGGACTTACAGAATGCTGGCTCTCCGCCGGGTTTGCGGATAATTGTGGTGCGGGCGTCCCGCCTGCCCGAGATGTCGTGGTTGAACCAGGCGGGCGAGACGCCCGCACCACAAAATTGGCGGAGAGCCAGAATGCTATTTGGGCTTATTGGCGCGGCCGGCTATAATTAGAGTAAGGAGTGCGTCTCTTCCGGCAGTTAAGTCAATTCGTTTTGTGGCGGTGGATACCGACGTGACCAAGTCCAAAGAAGATCGAATTCGTCGCATGAAGCTTCAGCACCAAGCGGAAGGCTACTTGGAGCTTGGTCTACCCCAGCAGGCCCTCCAAACGCTTGGCCGACTGGGCGAGGGTGCCAATTCCGACCTACCAAGTGCCGACGTGCGGACCTTATACCTTCAAGGCGAGGCCCTGCGATCGCTGGAGCGGTACTCCGACGCCATCGTGCCGCTTCGCAAGGTGGCCGAGTTGGAGCCGGAAAATGTTCAGGTTCTGTTGGCCTTGGGATGGTGCCACAAGCGCAGCGGGCGAATTGATTTGGCGATCGAGTCCCTGGAAACAGCCCTGGCCGCCGACAACGACGAACCGCTGATTCGCTACAATCTGGCCTGCTACCACAGCGTGGCTGGCGAAAAGCGGCCTGCCTTGGCCTATCTCGAACAGGCATTGGCCCTGGATCCCAACTACCGCCTGCTGGTCGAGCATGAGCCTGATTTCAATCCGCTCCGTGGGGATTCCGAGTTCCAGGCCATCTGTGAAGGCTCGCGAACGCGAGGATAAGAAAAGCACCAGGGGCCGCCGCACTTGCGTACGACCGCCCCTGGATGGCGATTCCACTCGGAACGCTTACCAACTGAATGTCAATCCGCCGAAGGCACCGTGCAGGATCAAACTGCCGTTGCGATCGATATCGGCGATGGCTTGCGTGTCGTTGCCGTAGAACGGGATCTGGTTGTCCGCCAAACCCATCCCCGTCACGGCCACCACGCGATAGCCAAACTGGGTCGAGACGTGCCGGGTGACCTGCCAATCCAGGCCCAGATCGACCTGCGTCAGGAAGGCAAACCCATCCGTTGCGGCATGTACCGGATAGTTCTGATTGGGATAGGTCGGCGACGATGCTTGGTATTGCGTGCCGTTGGTGTGGCTCACCGCGTAGACGTTGTAATCCAGGGTCATGTGATTGTTGTAGACGCCAAACTTGGGCGCGATGAAGGCCTTCCAGCAATCGGCGAAACGGTAGCTGGCGTTAAAGCCCGCCTGCACGCCGACCAGATCGTTGGTGATCCGGTCGTTTAGGTAGATCCAGTCGCCGGCATAGTCGCTGCCGTCAGTGGGATCGCGCTGCGCGCCGAAGACCAGGCCGTCCTGGAAGCGGAACCAGCGAACGCCCACGAGGAAGTCGACGCCGACGCGGTTGCACTCGCCGCCACAGACCGTTCGCACGAGGTTAAGCTCCAGATTCTGGGCCTCATAGTTCCGCCAGATATGATGATCGGGCGAGTTGTCGAAATAATTATTGGCCGTCTGGACGCCACCGCTGCCGTTGGTCGTGTTGAGGATATCGGTCAAGCCGAAAATCATCGGCGTTACATAGGGACCGGTCATGCCTGGGTTGCCATCGCTGCTCGAGTCGGCAAGACCCCAATAGGTGCCTTGCAGTGCCCAATCACAGCCACAACCGAAGCGATAGCCGACCGTGGCCTGTCCGCCCCAGGTCCAGTTCGCGTCGTTGAAATATCCCTGGTTCTCCAGGTGGTCGGCCTGGGCCGAGGTGTAAACCTTGTTCGGCCGGTTGCGAGTCATATAGAGGGCGTCAAAGGAGGCAGACCACCGCGAGCAGCAACCATCACCGCCGCCGCAGACATCGCCGCAGGCATCGCAGTTGCCAGCATCCTTGATGTAGCCGCCCGTGGGTAGCACGTTGCAACCCGACGATGGGCTGACCGTTGCACTAGGCTCGCTGAGCATCGTCGAGACCGCCGAACTTTCCGAGGGTGGTTGCGGAATGTTGGCGGAGGGCGCGGGGGTCAGTTTCGGGCCCGAGCCGTCGGCCGCAGTCGCATAAGACGCGCGGCTGGCCAAGACCGGCGCGTAAGAATATTGCGGGGCATACTGCCCCAAGGGGATTGGATCTGGGGAGCCATAGGTTCCCAGTTGTGCCTGCGCGTCGGCTGCCATCCAGCCGACCAACGCGCAAAATAGCACTATGCGCATCGCGTTCATGTTTAGCTTCCTTTCCGAATGGAGGTCAATCCGTTATCACTCACGAATTGGATCGTCGCGCGGCTTATCGGGGATTCGATCAATTCACGCTTCACCCGGCTATTTCCCGAATTGCCGGCGAATCAATCGGTGCGCGCGGTGCGATACACATAGATCGTCCGTCGCGATTGTCGAGGCATCTCGGCAAATCCGGAATAGGCATGCGTTGCAAGCGATAAACACGGCAAAAAAGGACAGGGAAAAACGGCTCGCGCTCCCCCGACGCAATCCGTGAATTACCCGTGCAGGAGGTAGTGAATTGTCCGGGAATTCCGTCCTTTACGGCCCGCTCTGCTGGTAGTGCCGCCGCAAAGTCCTCGAACGAGTGCTGAGGGTCTCGTTTCAAGCAGAATTCGTGGTAGAAGACCGACTAGTGGCGGAACTACGAGCGCGCGAGAATTTACCCGCCCTTTTTGACCTCTTCGGCCAACCGGCGATAGTCCTCGGCTCCGTGCGAATCGGGCGAGTACTGGAAGATTGACTGCCCGAAACTGGGTGCCTCGGCCAACCGTACATTGCGACGAATACGGGTTTGGAAGGTATGGGTGCCAGACCAGGGCGAGGTCTTGTCGCGGGCATTGCGAAAGAACTGTTCGACGTTGTCGCTGACTTCGCCTGCCAGCCGCGTGTTGACGTCGTACATGCAAAGTACCACGCCGCTGATTTTCAGCCGCGGGTTCAGCCGCTGGGAGACTAGGTTGATCGTCTCCAGCAGCTTGCTCAGCCCGTGCAGGGCGAGGAAATGCGGCTGCAAGGGAATGAAAACCTCATCCACCGCCACCAGGGCGTTGAGGGTCAACACGCCCAGCGATGGCGGGCAATCGACCAAGAGGTAGTCGAAGGGCTGTTCTTCGGCATGGAGTTTGTCGCGGAGAATCATCTCGCGGCCCACCACGCTGGCCAGCTCCATGTCGGCGGCGGCGAGGTCGAGCGTCGAGCCGACAACCCAGAGGTTTTCGGCTACCTGGCGACGGACTTCCGAAAGCCGCGTTTTGCCGGTCAGCACGTCGTAGATTGAAGGCTGATCGGCTAGCGGTTCGATCCCCAGATGCAACGTGGCGTGGGCCTGCGGGTCCATGTCGATCAAGCAGATGCGCAAACCGGTTTCCGCCAGCGCCGCGCTGATGTTCACCGCGGTGGTCGTTTTTCCCACGCCGCCTTTCTGGTTCATAATGGCAATCGATCGCATGATCCCTCCTTGATAGGCACCTATTATAGCGAGTCAGGCGGTTTTCTCCAAGGCCGGCTCGGCGGAGGGCAGGAAAACCGCATTGCTTTTCCGTCCGTCTCATTCCGCCTGCGGAAGCTCATCGTCCAGTTGACATTTGGCCGCGGCAATCTACCCTTTCCTGGGAGTGTGCGCCACGCTCCCTCATGCCGGACTTCGCGAGTATAACAATTGTGACGCCTGCCCTGAGTTTACTGCTGACGACTTGCGTCCTGATGGCCGCACCGGCCAAGGAAGAAGATCCTGCTGCGCGGGCCCAGGCCACCCTACAGCGCGTTTCCAAATTGCCGCTGGAGCATCAGCGAGTCTGGCTGCGAATGATCGAACAGCGCTATGGTTGGGCCGTGCTCCTCACGCTGAAGCCCGAGGATGCCCAGCGCGAGCAAGCCCGCGTGGCGAAGATCCTTCACCAAAAAACCGTTGGCTGGAATGATCTCCTTGGCCTGCTGCGGCAATTGGATCAGCGCGAGAAGGCGGCCATCGCCCGCCTGGTGCGACAATATCGTTCGGATGTCTATGAAACATTCCGCAAGCAACCGCGCGACCTGGTCGATCGGCAAGAGGCTTGGTACCGCATCTGGTCGTTGTGGGAAAAGGCTGGCAGTCCGCCCGAGCAGCAAGATCGGCTGATGGATTGGTTGGCCGAGGCAATCAAGGCTTCGAGCAAGGATTCGATCCGTTCCCTGCCGGCCGATCCGAAGTTTGGCGACGATGTCCAGCTCGTCCCCGAGCTGCTCGTCAAGCAGTTGACCCGACCGCCGGCTGCCAAGCCGGATGAAACCAAGCCAGCCGCGCCCAGGTCGCCGGCAGACGAGATCTTGCCTGGTCCGGAGTTGCAGGCCCGCTCGCCGCTGCCACTGCGCCTTCCCGATCCGTTTCAAGCCTTTGGTTCGACGAAGCTCCCGACCGAGGCCGTCGTGGTCCGGCGCGAGGAGAACATCGCATGGTTGCCCTTGAGCGCGAAAGTGCCGCTGGCCGCGATGATGCCTTTGCACGACTTGCCACCGATTGCCGCGGATGATCCTCGGGAACTGACGATGCTTCCCTCGCCACGGCATCCAGCTCTGGTGGTAGTCAAACGTGAGGCGTTGGCCACACCGGAGAGCTTCGCGGAAGTCGTTGCGAAAATAGGGCACGGCGATGTGACTCCGCAAGCGATTGGCGCGCCGCGGCAACCGCCGGAACTGCCGCCGCGAACGGTTGAGCCGCCAACGTCTGAGCTGCCGGTTGCCAGCCCGGTACTGGTCGCCGTTGGGCCACGAGTAATCTTTCCCTCGGAAAGTGGAGCGGCCGAAGCCGCCCACCACCAGCGCGCAACGCAGCACGACGTGGTGGCCCAATTGCCGCACAAACTGGTGGAGTTCGCCCTGCCGCGATCGGAGCGGCCGCCGGAATACCGCGTGGAACGTAAACCGCTTGGGCCGGATGCAGCGGCGGACCAACTCCGTCGACCATCGTCCCCAACCGGCCAGGCGGAACAGCACGCGCAGGTGAATATCGAGGAGTTGGGCACGCGAATCGAGGGCATTAACCTCAGCCTGCGAAACTTGGAAGCCGAACTCAATGAGAAACACGACTTCGTCGCCGATCAATTGGACTCCCTGCTCAGCCGGCTGGACATCCTCGTGCTGCGGCAGAAAGATTTGACATTGTTTCGCGACCTGATCGCACCTCGGGAGCAGGCCAAGGTCGGTCAGATTGATTCCTCGCGTTCCGTCGTTGCCACCATAGGCACCCGCATCGCCGAACTGCGGGTCCGCACCCGCGAGAACGAGTCGCTACCCGAGGCCGAGCGGACTTCCGTCCTCAAGCAGCTTGACGATCTTTCCGATCGGCTCGCCACGATGACGGCGGAGAAATAATAAGCGATATAATAAGAATAAACGCGTGAATTCCTGGAATTCCAGATACCATGACTTAATTCGTATTCTGTTTCGGTTTTGGGCCGCGTTTTTGGGGTTTGAGGACACGACCTACCATTTCCTCCAGACGACCAAGGAAAGTTTCGTCTCCCAGCGGCCGGCCAGTGCGACCGTGCTGGCGTATATCTCTCAGTTCCTCTTCTGGCATGGCACTCTTCAAAAAGGCATTCCAATCGTCGATCATCGCCAACAAGGGCGCAACTTCCACCAACGGATCGTCTCGTCCAGATAGATGCGCCCGGGCACTGCTCCAATTCTCGTCGTTGAAGAACGTCTGCTGTCGGCGATCGCCCCGTTGCGTAATGTGGTGGGGCATGCCCGGTATGACCAATCTCGCTAGTCTTGCCATGCCCCCAAAATAGCAGATTCCTCGAATCTTGTCAATAGTTTAGTCATGTGTCCCTGAATTCCCCTAGGTCAATCAGGTGTTGCGCGGGTGGGCCAATTACTTCTGTTACGGAACGTACACCCCGGCGCACAAGATCGTGCATAGGCACATCTGTTGCCGGGTCCGTCGGTGGCTACGGCGAAAGTTTGAAGG
>Ga0209697_10003386_pt1 | contig 21756 bp, 18 predicted proteins | sample AliMusrvi5mmetaG_FD_184115 | JGI IMG/M metagenome (GOLD analysis project Ga0209697, IMG submission 184115) | Freshwater lake bacterial and archeal communities from Alinen Mustajarvi, Finland, to study Microbial Dark Matter (Phase II) - Alinen... | ecosystem: Environmental > Aquatic > Freshwater...
GTTTCAGATTTCCTCGTCAGGATTGCTTTCAAAAAAGGTTCGAATTTTGTACAATGAATACCGCAATTTTTCGAAAAGGGTTTCCGAACCAAAAATATGGTCGGCACGAAGTGCCGTCAGTTCTGAATTCCCCCCAAAAAGTCCTGAATCCAAAAGGGTTCGCCACGCAGAGCGTGGCTCCTCGTTAGCCAATGCAACAATATGAATAATCAAACTAGAAAATTTTTTATATACACCAGAAAATCAACCGACACCGAAGATCGGCAAGTTAGAAGCATTTCGGACCAACTGGCCGAACTCAAAGAGTTAGCAGTCAAAGAACAAATTGAAGTTGTAGATATTTTCGTGGAAAAACAAACTGCTAAAGCTCCGGGTCGGCCAGTATTTAACGAAATGCTTCTCCGTATCGAAGCAAATGAGGCAAGTGGAATTTTAGCGTGGCACCCCGACAGATTAGCCAGAAATAGTGTTGATGGTGGAAAAATAATATATTTGCTCGATACGGGAAAAATTGCCGAGCTAAAATTTCCAACTTTCTGGTGTGATACAACGCCACAAGGTAAGTTCATGCTTTCCATTGCTTTCTCTCAATCCAAATACTATGTCGATAACTTATCGGAGAATATTAAGCGAGGTCATAGAAACAAAGTGAAAGACGGTATATGGCCTCAAATGTCGCCTCTGGGCTATGTAAATGTAAAAGGTGCTGGAATAGTACCCGATGAAAATATTGGTCCGTTAATCAAGAAAACATTTGAGGCCTATGCAACTGGAAATTTCACTTTGCGACAACTGCACGATAAGTTTAATGCTCTTGGATTGAGTAGAAAGAATGGAAAGGTGCTTTCCGTTTCCAACTATCAACAAATTTTAAGAAATCCGATATTTACTGGTTTGATGAGATACAACGGTGAAATCTACGAAGGAAAGCACAAACCGATTATCACAAAGAAACTTTTTGATTCCGTTCAAGAAGTGATGAGCCGAAAATCTAAACCGCATAGCAAAGGTTTGAAACCATTTTTGTACAGAGGATTTTTCCGTTGCGGAGAATGTGGATGTTTTATAACTACTGAAACACAAAAAGGTCATAACTATTTGCGATGTACTAAACGGAAAAATCCTTGTGAGCAGAAGTATGTCCGTGAGGAGCTCATCACTTCTCAAATTCAAAATGAAATCAAAAAAGTTTCTTTGCCACTCGATTGGGCAAATTGGATGATTGAAGAAAACAGAAAAGACCAATCATCCGAAACCCAATCGAGTGAGATTTTTTCTCAAAAAACAAAAGATGAAATTTCTCTTTTGGACTCAAAAGTTGAAAAGTTGATGAACTTATATTTAGAAAATGTTCTGTCTTTGGAAGAATATCGTGATTCTAAAAATAAGTTAGTTAATCAAAAACAACTTTTAAAAGAGAAATTATCAGCTTTTGAGAAAAAATCTCATAATCGGTTCGAACTTACCGACAAATTCCTAAAAGCCAATATATCCAATATGGAATTGGCAAACGAGAAAACAAATGAAGAAAACCTTCATTTGTTTAAAAAAGTCGGTTCGAACTTTTTAATTAAAGATCGAACCGTACTTTTTGAGCCACGCGGAGCGTGGAAAACCCTTTTGGATTCTGAATTCGGCGGGGGAAATTCATTAGTGTCGGCGCTTCGCGCCGACCCCATTTTGCATTCGGAAACCCTTTTCGAAAAATTGCGGAGAGGACAGGATTCGAACCTGCGTAGAGTTGCCCCTAACGCGCTTTCCAAGCGCGCGCCTTCAACCACTCGGCCACCTCTCCATTTATCACTCTGTACTATCGTCCAGCGTTTCGAACAACCTGCGCCGTAAATCCTTCTTTCCATCACTGCTCTTCAGATACCGCTCCCGTGCCTGAGCTTCGCTCTTGTATGTATACGCCTCATAACAGAGAAGTTCAAGCGGACGTCTGTGTTTCGTAGATTCCACATTGCCTCGCGTGTGCTCATCCATTCGCCTTTTGAGGTCTCCGGTCGATCCGACATAAAACCGTGCATCTTTTCCGCTTCGCAAAATATAAACGTAAAACATATATTCGACGTTGGATTCGCCCCGCATCCGCGGGGCGCCCGGCGAATGCCCGGGCGAACCTGCGTAGAGTTGCCCCTAACGCGCTTTCCAAGCGCGCGCCTTCAACCACTCGGCCACCTCTCCGTAATATCAACTCACAACGTACAACCTACAACTAACAACCGTACTCGGACAGGCGCGCGCCTTTCCGCTACATCTCCGCCTACCGTATATAAACTGACAACGTACAACTGACAATACTCACTTCGGCACCCCTCACCTTCTAAGACTCAGGAGCTCCCCTCGGAAAGGGGAGTGGGGTGTGATTAATAGCATTCGGATGTTCCATTTTCTCCCATTTCAAACCCTTTCTTCCCATTTGTTCCCATTCGCTCCAGAAGCTAAAGAAGCTTGCGCAGCTCATGCAGCTTTAGAAGCTTCTCCCCCCCAAGAACCAAGCCTACCGTATTTCCCGAATTCCGACAAGGCGCATCATGTCGCGCTCGCCGGGAACACGCCCGAGGAAGACGACCGTCTTGTCGCCCGCAGCCAGACTCCCGTCCTCCTTGGCCAGGACGACCATACGGTCGATGAAGGTATCAAGGTGCGTATCCCCCTCGAAAAGGTATGGTCGGGCACCCCAGACGAGGGCGAGCCGATCGTAGGTCCGACGGTCGTTCGTGGCAACCAGGATACCCGTATCCGGACGGAAGTGTGAGGCAAGCTTCGCGGTATAGCCGCTCATGGACAAAAGGAGGATCGCCCGGGTCTCGAAGCTCTTGGCGAGTTCGTACACGCTCCGGATAAGCGCGGCATACTCGGAATGGATATAGAGGTCGAGCACCCCGAACACGTCATCGAACGGGGACTCCTCGGTCTTGGTGATGATCTCGCGCATCATGGCGACGGTCTCCACCGGATATTTGCCCATGGCCGATTCCTCGGACAGCATTACCGCGTCCGCATGGTCGACGACCGCGTTCGTCACGTCGCTCACCTCTGCCCGGGTCGGGATCGGCGATTCCGTCATGCTTTTCATCATCTGCGTCGCGACAATGACCGGCTTCACCGCCATGAGACTCTTATGAATGATCTCCTTTTGCAAAAGCGTCACCTCGGATTCCGGCATCTCGATACCCAGGTCACCGCGTGCCACCATGACCGCGTCCGTCCCCTTGATGATTTCGTCGATATTCCGGATCGCCTCCTTGCGTTCAATCTTGGAAACGATATCGGGCAGACGTGCGCCTTCCGGCAACTCGGAGCGCATGGCCTCGCGGGCGCTCTCGATATCCGCCGCGGAACCGACGAACGAGAGTCCGACGAAATCCACCCCCTCCTTGAGCACGAACGAAAGGTCCTTTCGGTCCTTGGCGGAAAGAATCGGCAGGCTCAGCTTCGAGTCCGGTAGATTAACGCCCTTTCGCGGTCGGATGAGCCCGTCGGTTTCCACGTTCGCGGTCGCAACACCATCCTCCTGGCCGGTGATGGTCAGACGGATCGTCCCGTCCTCGATCAGCACCTGATGACCCGCCAGAAGCGGGTCGGAAATCCCGGCGATGTCGAGGAAAACGACCGGCGTGTCAGATGCCGGAAGTGTGTCCTTGTGCGATATGTCGCTCACGCGTATCATCTGTCCCGCCACGACCGGGATCTCGGATTCGTTCCCGATGCGGATGCGCGGTCCCTGAAGGTCGGCCAGAATACCGATTGGCTGCCCGAGTTCCAGGGAGACCTCACGCACCCGGTTGATGACCTTGCGATGCCAGGCATGCTCGTTATGCGAAAAGTTGAGCCGGACGACGTTCATTCCCGCACCGGCAAGCGCCTTGAGCACTTCCTTGGATTCCGACGCCGGGCCGATAGTCGTCACGATCTTGGTGTTTTTCATATGCGTTTCGTTCTAGAATCGGAATATCCGCAAAGGTTTTTCTTTTTGCATTTTACGTTTTCACTTCCTCATTATAGCCCGCGTCGGATAAAAAGAAAACGTCGCGACTTAAGTCGCGACGTTCCCCGAAAATGAACCTTGCTAGTTCACATACTTCTCCTTGACCTGGAACAGGATGTACCAGCCGATAATGGCGCCGACCACGCCGCCGACGATATCGAAGGAAACGATATTGCCGAGAAGACTGACAATCGTCGCATAAAACGCGACGCTCCACCCTTTTTTCGAGCGCTTGAACAGTCCTGGAACAGCGATCAGCTCCAAGACGAGCGAGATGGCCGCGAAAATCGCCGAAAGGAACGCCACGACGCTATAGTGGGCACCGAGGAACGCGAACGGTGCCAGGATAGCCGTCAATCCGATCGCCCCGAAGATGAGCGGCAGGCCCATGACCGCGAAAATGAGTGAGATATAGGGGGAAATCTTGACGATAAGTTCCTTCCCGTCTTCCGGAATCGTGAACGGGGCCTTCTTCACCAGATACTCGTCGAGTGTCGACTCGAGCTGTGTGAGAACGTTTTTCACGTCCGTCTTCACGTCCGTCTTTTTTTTCCCGATCTTCGGGGCTTCCGTAACCGGTTCCGACTTGATTTCGTCTGTCATATCCGTTTGATTACCAGATTATTCCCTCTTCCTCAAGCATACTCCCTTCCTCTATTTCCCGCAAAATCTCCTCGGGTATGGGATTCCCGGTCGGACTCACCCCTGGATACCGCCATGCGCTGATAACTCTCAGGGAACAGGCGACGGATGACGGATGACGGGAGCTCCCAAAATCATCATGGCTTTTCAAAGCTTCGTTTTGCATTTTTCGTTTTGCATTTTTCGTCTGCACAAACATCACCCAGATTTCCTGACTCCACGTCTCCTTCCCGTCCTTGTGCCTCGTCGAGACCGGTTGCATGACCGCGATCGTGTCTTTGGCGATACCCTCCTCGCGCCGCTTCGGGTTCCGCATGACGGACCGGACCCGTTGCACCGACAGTCCATACTGTTTCATCTTGTATTCGGCATGACGTGTGAACAGGACGCCTCCGGTCGACGTTTTTCTTTTTCCCTGCCGCTCCCTCGCCATCTTCAGAAAATCCTGGTAGTTCGGCATAACAGTCACTTACGACTCACGACTTACGACAAACAACCAGGCTCTTCAAGAGACAAATATACATGTATTGTCAGTTGTTGGTTGTTGGTTGTAGATTGTCAGTTCCTAAAAGCGCCGCGATACGTTCCTCGACCGGCGGATGGGTCATGAAAAGTTTCGCGATACGGTGACCTTTGAACGGGTCGGCGATATAGAGGTGCGCGGTCGCTCGGTTCGCCTCGACCAACGGTTCCGGATCGGCCGAGATCTTACAGAGCGCCGAGGCGAGCCCTTCCGGATACCGGGTCAGGAGCGCCCCGGATGCATCGGCTAGGAATTCGCGCTTGCGCGAGATGGCAAGCTGGATAAGCATTGTGGCTATCGGCGCGAGAATAGAAAGGACAACGGCTAGGATAAAAAAGATGAGCTGCAACTGGCCGCCCTCGCTATCGTTGCTCCGGCGACGGCCGAACCAGAGCGAGTTCCGGAACCAGTCAGCGAGAAGCGCGATGAAACCGACAAGAACGACGACGACCGTCGAGAGGAGCGTATCACGGTTGCCGATATGGGAAAGCTCGTGCGCCGCGACGCCTTCGATCTCCGACTTCTCGAGGCGGTTCAGGAGACCCGTCGTGAAGCAGATCACGCCATGTTCCGGATCCCGGCCCGTCGCGAAGGCGTTCATTGCCGCATCGTCGATGACATAGATCCGCGGCATCGGCAGTCCGGCGGTGATGGACAGGTTTTCCACGATCCGAAACAGTTCCTTGTCGTCTTCCGGGCCGATCGGTCTAGCATGACTCATCGAAAGCACGATACTATCGCTCCACCAGTACGAACCGAAACTCATCAGGGTCGAGAAGATGACGGCGATCGGGAGAATGCCAGGCGCGTCAAGCGCGTTCGTGAATACATATCCTATCCCGATAACGACTACCAGGAACCCGGTCAGATATACCCAGGTCAGACGGACATTGCGGTCATAGCTCGTATAAATGGACGGCATAGCTTTGAAAAAAGAAAGAAAAGGAAAAGGGGCGGATATCCACCCCTCCTTTATACCCCAAACCGAAAGTATTTTCCAGTCGAAAGGGCGCTTAGAATGCCACCTCGACCGGCTTCTTGGCCGCTTCCTCATCGAGCTCGAAGAAGTCGCGCTTCGCGAAACCGAAGGCGGGCGCGACGATATTGACCGGAAACGACTGGATCTGCGTATTGAAGTCGCGGACGTTCGCGTTGTAAAACCGGCGGGCGGACTGGATCTTATTCTCGGTGTCGGACAGTTCCTTCTGAAGTTCGAGGAAATTCTGGTTCGCCTTGAGATCAGGATAGTTCTCCGCGACGGCGAACAGGCTTTTGAGTGTTCCGGATAGGGCGTTCTCCGCCTCGACCCGGGCATCCGGGGTCCCGGCCGACATCGCGCGCGTCCGGGCCTCCGTCACCTTCTCGAAGACGCCGCTCTCGTGCGCGGCATACCCCTTGACCGTGTTCACGAGGTTCGGGATAAGGTCGTACCGGCGCTTGAGCTGCACGTCGATATCGCTCCAGGACTCGTCGGTCCGGTTCTTGAGCGTGATGAGACGGTTATAGACGAGCACTCCCCACAGGGCCACCGCGAGTACGACGAGCAGTATGATGATAATCATATTTTTGAGTCCCTTTACGGCTTACGTCTTTCACCGCCAGTATATCGGAATACGGATCAAACCGCAAACGGTATGCACCGCCGAAGCGATCGCTAATCGACCGTCAAACCAAGCCTATTGATTCGGATTTCGAAAGGATATCTTCAAATGCCCGGAAAAGGGCTATACTGGAACCGATAAGCTATAAATATACTCCCATGAGAAAGAAAAGGCATCTCATACGATCGGCCATCCGAAAGACGAAGCGGCTCCTTTCCGGAGCCATCGAAGCGGTCGAGACGACTCCGATTTCCCTCGGCGGTTTTACGGCGACCTTTTTCGCAATCATACTTGTCCGGCTCCTGATCGAGAACGGCACAGTCCTCTACACCTCGGGACCCCCCTCCTATGTCCTGTACGAGTTCTCGCACACCTTCCTGTTTTTCCTCCTGTCATTTCTCGTTTTCCTCCCTGTCATAAGGCTCGCCGGAGCCACGTCGTGGCAGCGCGGAGTCAATCTCCTCCTCGTCGGATTCCTGATCGTCTGGACACCTCCTATCATCGACAGGCTAATCTTCGGCAACGAGGCATTCTGGAGTTTCTACCAGTTCGACGGTCTTCAGGCGCTCTTTTCCGATTTCTTTCATTTCTTCGGTGGCTCTCCGAGTATGGGCATCACGTACGGCGTGCGCACCGAGGTCGCGATCATGAGCATCGGCCTTGGCCTTTATGCGCTGTTCTGTTCACGAAAACCCCCGAGGGCAGCCGGCATCGCGCTTCTCGCCTACACGGTCTTCTTCATCCTTGGTACATTCCCTTCCTATGTCGCGATCGTCGCACTCGCTCCGCACAAGGGACTGCTCGGCGTGACAGCCGCCGATATCGCCGGATTCATGCTCACCCCGAAGCGTTTTTTCGGCTCCGACATCGGGGATATCCGAATGTCGCTCGGGTATCGAATGAGCCTTGTCTACGCAATTCTCTCGGTTCTCGCGGTCGGCGTTTTCCTGTTCCAATCCTCCCGTAAGGTCTTCCTCGCCCTCCTCCGAAACGTCCGCTGGCCACAGGTTTTCTGGCACGGCGGGCTCCTCTTCCTCGGCGGAGGTCTCGCCATACTCTATGCCGGTGCCGAACCCGACTTCGGTCTGTTCGAGATTCTCGCGATCATCGTCATGATTATCGCGGTCGAAAGCGCCTGGCTCGCTTCCGTCGTCGGGAACGACCTGTCCGACCGGCATATCGACGCATTCACGAATCCGACCCGCCCGATCCCGAAGCAGACCTTTCCCGAAACGCTTTACCGGCAGATTGGCATCCTGTTTTTCACGACGTCGATACTCTTCTCAGCACTCGTGAACATAAAAGCAACGCTCTTTCTCCTCGCCTATCAAGGAATCGCCTGGATTTATTCAATGTCGCCGTTGCGGTTGAAGCGCGTCCCGATTCTCGCAACCGTCCTCTCCGCGGCCGCCGGCATAACCGTCCTCCTTGCCGGATATTCCGTCCTCTCCCCCGATCCGACAATCAAATCTATCCCGTCTCCACTCCTCGCATTCCTCTTCGTCGGCTACGCGGCAACCCTTCCCCTGAAAGACTTCAAGGACATCGAAGGCGACCGGGAAGATGGCGTCTTCACGATTCCGGTCCTGCTCGGGGAAGAACGATCACGACTCCTCATCGGCACCGCCCTGTTTTCCTGTTACATCGCGAGCCCTGTCGTCTTGCACGAGGTCGGTCTCCTGGTCCCGTCGCTTCTTTTCGGTAGCCTCGCCTTCCTCTCCGTCCGACGCGCCAATCGTAAAAACAGCCGATGGGGATCCTTCCGATCCCTTCCGGCCTGGAACATGCTCTTCGTCTTCCTCTACGGCATCCTCACCGCGACGATACTGCTGAAATAGATAAAAGGACTGTTATCGTCATACGATACCGCTACCATGGTCATATTCTCCCGAACCTCGTAACGGGAGCCGATCAAAGAAGAAGATTTTCCGATGCCTCGTGTCCATTCACTTTTTCCGAAAACGAAATCCAGTCCTCGACGGAAAGTTCCTGGGCGCGGATACGGGAATCGAGCCCGAGATCGGCAAGCATATTTTCCACTTCCTTTCGCGGGATACGGAAACTCGAGGACAGATTGTTCGCGAGCGTCTTGCGTCGCGCGGCAAATCCCGCCCGGGCAACCCGGAAAAAACTCCTGTCACCGTCTATCGAGAAGGCCCTCTTTGGCATGAGACGCACCACGGCGCTATCCACCTTCGGTTCAGGGGAAAACGCCGTTCTCGGAACGAAAAGTTCCTTGGTGACATCGGCATAATATTGAGCCATGAGCGAAAGCAGGCTCATACCGCCGGGAGGCGAGGTCAGACGATCCGCGACCGCTTCCTGCACCGTCAACACCACCCGTTCGGGACGGATCGGAAGCGAAAGAAGGAGTCTTATAATGGGTGCCGTGATGTAATAGGGGATATTGGCGATGACCTTGAATTTCCCTTCCTCGAAACCGGCATCACGGAGATATGCTCCGAGCTCCATTTCAAGGATATTCCCCTCAAATAAAGAGAGGCCCTTCGATTCCCGGAACACGGTTTCGAGTCGGAGCACGAGATCATGATCGAGCTCCACCGCATTGACTGATGTCGCATGAGAAAGGAGATGCGTCGTCAGAGCACCAGTTCCCGGTCCGATTTCAAGCACTCGGTCCTCAGGACCAAGATCGGCGATCAAGAGGATATTCTTGACTACTTCCTCGTCGCGCAGGAAATTCTGTCCGAGTGATTTTTTCGCTTTCACGTGTTCCATATCCATAGTATACAGCATTCCAGGCCTTCACGGAACGAAAGGACCGGGCGGAGAATCGCTTCAGCATCTCTCTCAAATCTCATGTCGGGATTTTTTCGGCTTATTATCACGGTGAGATTTGAGAGGGATACTTAATTCAGCACCGGCTCCACCTTCACGCTTATCACACCGGCACCGAGGGACGCGATCTGTTCAAACGCGACTTTGTCAAGATCGATGATCCGGCCCTTGCCGTACGGTCCCCGGTCATTTATGACGACGATGACCGATTTTCCGTTCTCCGGATTCGTCACGCGCGCATAACTGCCGAGAGGGAGCGAGAGGCTGGCGGCGGCAAGCTTCCCGGTATACGAATACCAAGTCCCCATGCCCGAAACCGCTTTTCCCGTCTTCACATACGTCCCCTGCACGACCACCTCCGGAACCGGATCCTTCGTTACCTCGCTCCCGAGCAGTTTCCTGGCCACTTCCTTGCCGTCATGATAGCTCACGCGATAATGGGAAGTACGGACACCGTTCACGCCCTTCTGTTTCGTGACCTTTTTCCTCCAGCTCAGCGTATCATCTTCCGTCGTGGCCGTCGAAAACGCGATCGGCTTGTCCGTCGATTCTTCCCGGATCTCGACGCGTATCACAGTGACTTTCCCTGTTCGCGAAAGAAACGTCGGGAGGTCCGGCGTCACCAGGTCGTCGTCCTTGACGGTTGTCCCGACATCGTCAAGCGCCTCTCCGACCGTCCGCGCCGTCGTCCGCACGGTCCGTGTCGCACCGTCCGCCGTGACTGCGACCGATTTCATACGGAACACTTCCACGTTCATCCCCGAAGAAAGCGGCGCGGACCGGTCCGGAAAGATCCCGTCATCGCCGGAGACATCCAGCCCCGACCCGTCGAGCAGCTCTCCGACCGTCTTCGCGGTCGAATCGCGGAAAAGAGTCGGGAAGCTGTCGACAGTCACTGTCACCGACTTCGGCAGAGAGGCGTCGTAGTATCTCACCTCTTTTCGCGTAAAGAAAAAGAAAGAAACGGTGAGAACGCTTCCACAGACCGCAAATATGACGATGTTCTTTCCCGTTTTCCCCATGATAGGAATATTTTTTCATTTTTTCACTGTTCGCTCCGGAACCGGAACTGCAACGCCTCGGCGATATGCCCGGCCGCGATATCGTCCGCTCCGGCAAGGTCGGCGATAGTACGCGCCACCTTCAGGATACGATGATAGCTTCTGGCAGAGAGCTTCAGTTCCGAGACCGCCCCGCGCAGAAGTACCTTCGAGTCCGCATCGAGCATACAGAATTCCCGAATCATCTCGGGTCCCATCTCGCTGTTCGTCCGGATACCGCGTCCCTCAAATCGGCGTTCCTGCCTCGCCCGGGCCGATTCAACCCGCTCCCGTATATCCGCACTCGATTCACCGTGTCCCGCCTCCTCGAGCTTCTCGATCTTCGGCCTCGGCACCGAAACCTGCAGGTCGATCCGATCAAGGATCGGACCAGATATCTTCTCGCGATACCGGATGACGTGAAACGGCGAGCACGAGCACATCCGTTCCGGATCACCCGCATACCCGCACGGGCAGGGATTCATGGCCGCGACGAGCGTGAACCGGGCCGGGAACAGGCTCGTCCCCTTGATGCGCGAGACCGAGACGAACCCGTCCTCGAGTGGCTGACGAAGGTTCTCCAGCACCGATTTCGGAAATTCGGCGAACTCGTCAAGAAATAATACGCCACGATGCGCCAGACTCACCTCACCGGGTTTCGGAATGCTTCCCCCTCCGACCAACGCTATGGCGGAAGCGCTGTGATGTGGGGAACGGAACGGCCGATTCCTGACCAGGGCTTTTCCGGATGACAGTTTTCCGGCAACGGAAAATATTTTCGTCACTTCGAGGCTTTCCGGCAGCGACAACGCCGGCAAGATGGACGGTAATGCCCGAGCGAGAAGTGTTTTTCCCGATCCCGGAGGACCGACCAGAATAGCATTGTGTCCGCCGGAAGCCGCAATCTCAAGCGCACGTTTCGCGTGTTCCTGCCCGCGAACCTCGGACATATCCATACCGTGCGGATCATGAATTTCCGATCCGGACGAATTCGGGACGAACGCTTCCATCCTCTCGCGACCGAGCAGATGCGCGACGAGCGAAAAAAGATTCTTTACCGGATAGACCGTAATACCGGGAATGAGCGACGCTTCCTCGGCATTTTCCGCCGGGACATAGACCTCCGGAAATCCGGCATCGCGGGCGAGCACCGCCGCTGAGATAACCCCGTTCACCCGCCGGACCGCCCCATCGAGCGCGAGCTCGCCGAGAAACAGCTTCCCCGACGGGTCGAAATCGAGCTGTCCGGTCGTTTTCAGGTATCCGAGCGCAATCGGAAGGTCGTACACCGGACCCTGTTTCGGCAGATCCGCCGGCGCGAGATTGACTGTAATCCGTCCGTTCTGATGCGGTGGTTTGAATCCGCTGTTCTTGATCGCGGAACTCACCCGTTCCCGACTCTCTTTCACGGACGTATCCGGGAGTCCGACCAGCGTGAACACGTGCAGTCCCTGATTCAGGACATCGACCTCCGCCTCGACCGTCACTCCGTCGAGTCCGACCGTCGCCACCGAAAATATTCGTGCAGGCATAGCGAAGTGTTCACTTTTCTCCACTATAGCATATCATCCGCAGGCATATCCGCCAGCATGAAATACGCGACCAACGCGCCACCGAGCGTCAACAGCAGATCCGCACCATTGAATGCCGGAAACCACCCGATGAAAGGAAAATCCCGGACACACCCGAAGACCAGCCGATCAAGCAGGTTTCCCAGCCCGCCCGCGACGATCAGAAGCGATGCGGAACGGAACCGCGGGAATCGCGTATGCAGACGAAAGAGAAACGTGACGGAAACGAACATGACTCCAAAGACGATCATGATACGGTTCGGGATATCGATACCCCACGGTCCGCGCGCGTTACAGAACGGTCCTGGATACGCCGAAAAAAATCCTTTCGACAGGAAATCCGCCGAAACCAAAACCGCGATCAAAGCAATGTCGCGGCGGAGCATGACCTTCTTTCCCAAACGGGAGGACATTTTACTTTTTCAGACAGACCATGCATTCCCTCGCGGCGGGATACGCCCGCAAACGCCCCTCTTCGATATCGGCCCCGCAGGTGATACAGGTTCCATATGTACCGTCATCCAATCGGGCGAGTGCTTCGGAAACCTCGGACAGTTGTCTCTCAAGGTTTTCCTCCAGGGCAACATTGTCGGCATACTGTTCGACTTCGGTCGCATTGTCATCGCGATCGGTTCCGATCTCCTCGAACCGCGCCTGATATTCGCCGGGAACAGCTGTCTTGTCCGCGAACCGCCCCAGCTCGGATTCCAGCCTTTTCTTTTCGGCAAGAAGGGAAGCCTGCAGTTCCTCACGAAATTCATTGCTCAGGGTCATAACTTTGAAATACGGGATTATCCGACACCCTCATTGTACGACGATGGATATGGGAAGTAAAGACGACAAGACCAATAGGCCATGGGGACCGAAATCCGCTTTCGAAGATGACTCCGAGGGAATTTTACAGGAAAATGCTTTTGAGATGCCGGATTTCCGGCTTCTGAACATCTTCGCGATAGATGATCAAGACTGCATCGAACCGATACGGTGCCGACTCAAGATGTTTTTCCCGAAGATACCCCTGGGCGATCCGCACCAGACGACGCAATTTCTCCCGCGTGATACTTTCTTCCGGTAGCGGCTCGGGAGCGCCCGTTTTGGCGGTCCGGGTCTTCACTTCGACAAACACGAGCCCGTCACTGTCGCAAGCGATGATATCTATCTCACCAATCGCCCTTCCCCGGTCGTTACGATAGTTCCGATCAAGTATCCGGTATCCGAACGAACGCAAAAAGGATGCCGCTTCTTCCTCACCGCGGTTCCCAACCGCGTTTGTCGGATGGAATCTTCTCAGAAAACCCATAGGATTTCAAAAATTTTTTCCCTCATCCCCGATTGTAACAACAAAAAAATGCCCTATCAAGGCATCGTACATAACCGTCTCCGCCCGGCACCGGATCGATCGCCATCGAAAGATTGTTGGTGCCGGGCGCTCAGGCCCTATGGTCCAATATGTAGAATAATTGACCGGATGCGAGAGCGCCCGACTGCATGTCCCAACATGTGGCGAGGCTACCGCGACCCGGGTGAAGTAGGCGCTAAGTAATCCATTTCTGCCGCATGTAGTTTGTGAACATACGCTTTTGTCGCTTTTCTGACTTTACACGACTTCTTTTCACCGTTCTCTGGCGTATAGCCTTTTATTGAAAGAACAATTTTTCTCTTTTTGTGTTTCTTTTCTCCCCTGAATATATTATTTTTTCAGAGGCAAGACGTCAGACGATCGGGACATTATCGGAAGGCCGATATCGTGCCGGTTGCCTGACGCCTTGTTTTTGTTTTTGTTTTGGTCCTCGGGTCAGATCCGAGGCGGTAGAAGAAGAGTTCAACTTCTACGCTTGAACAGTGAAAGAGGTCTTAGTCACGACCGGAAGAGGTTCGTGGCTGAAACTTCTTTCTCCGTTCCCATGTCTTGTCAACGAACGTGACTTACAGATACATTATAGCAATTTTTTTTCGCAGGGTCAATCGTCGATCGGTCTTTCCGCTCTCTCAAGGCACTTGTCCGTCATCACGTCGCAAGTATATTTTTCATAGAAAACGATGCGGAGAGAAAAAATGGAATCACTTTTTTTTCGCGTCGATGAGGGACGAAACGTATCGTTCCGTTTCTCACGGACCCCGATATCGGGCGCGCGGATGAAACGGTGACGAACATGGTCTTTCATTCCCGGATCCGGAAATCCGCACGTGATCGCGATGGGCGTTGCGTGAATAACCGTGTCTTCACTGACTCACGTTCTGAGACTGGTCCCGCACAATCTGTCCGAGCACGGAGCGGAACGAATCCTTACTTGTCCCGATGACCCACTGCTTACCTGAGAAGGCACTGTCGAACGAAAGTCCCGTTGCCGGATCGATATTCGTGTATCGCGTCGGAAGCGATCCATACGTGCCGTCATGGAACACCGATGAAGCCGGAACGGACCGATTCCCTCCGTACAGGAGCGAGGCGAATATTGCCGGAAGCGACGTCTCACTCTTCAATACCGCCACTTTGAGCGCGATATCATCCTTCGACTGAACGACGACTGAACGGCGAACGACCCCGCCGTCGAGAACGAAATACAGGAAAAAGGTCTCATCGATATCCGACAGGATGGCTTCGGGAACCTTCAGCCCGATCAGATACGCGAAACGTGAAAACGCTATCGGATTATTGTTCGCGTCACGGATCAGGAATCTCACCGGGACCGAGGACGGCATCAGGACGATTTTCGAAGCCGTCTCATCGAGAATCGCTTTTATGCTGTCGGAATTCATATTCGCGGACTCGATATCGACCTGAAGATAATTCGGATTCGTCACGGAAAAAGGTGCGGTCGCGACCCCGGAATTTGGCACCGCATCGGAAGCGTTCGAGACAACGGCATTGTCGGCCGGCACCGGGCTCGGGGAAGTTCCTTCCTGCGAAGACCGGTTTCCGTCCACGAAGAAAAACAGGTATGCCCCGAGAGCGACGACCAGGACCAAAAGAATCGATACGGCCGGTATGATCCAACGATTCATGATTCCGGACATCGAAGACTTCCTCGCCACGGTTTCCGGAGAAACAGGACTCGGAACGTCTTTCGATACTACCGGTTCCCGGCCTAAGAAACCATCCCGTGAAGAAGCCGGCATGGGAACATTTTTTAATTCCACCGGTTCCCGATCTTTTGCCTGTTCAGATTTTCCCGCGGTTTCAGCATTCCCAAGGAACGGGTTCCCGGTCAATGAAGCGTCGGGCGAACCATCCGGCTTCTGAACCGGAACGGCCTTCCGATTCGAAGGCTTGCCCGTCAACTCATCGACATCGTCTTGCATGACACGGATGTTCTGAAGCTCCTCCGGCGGGACACCGTCGTCATGTTTCTTTTTGAACAGCATAGTGAGATTTCCCATACGTGCGTGTTGGTTGTTTTACCCGACATCGTCAGTATATCATAATTCGCGACGAAAAAAAGCGACCCGCAAGGGGCCGCTTTTTTCTTGCCAAAGGAAACCTATTTTTCCGTCTGGACGTCTTCCGTCTCAAGCCGGCGCAACGCTGCCTTATGGGAAAGGTTGATCCGCCCCTGACTGTCGATTTCCTTGACGATGACCGGGATGATATCACCGACCTTGACGACGTCTTCCACCTTCTCGACGCGATAATCCGCGAGTTCCGAGATATGGATGAGTCCCTCCTGGTTCGGCAACACCTCGGCAAACGCGCCGAAGCTCATGAGCCGGGTGATGCGTCCCTGGAACAACTCACCGGCTTTCACCTCGCGGGTCAGGTTGTTGATCCACTCGATAGCCGCCTTCGCACCGATCTCGTCGGTCGAGGTGATGAATACCGACCCGTCGTCCTCGATATCGATCGAGACGCCGGTCTCGTCGATGATCCGGTTGATCACCTTGCCTCCGGGGCCGATAACATCGCGAATCTTGTCCGGGTTGATATGGAGCGTGATGATGCGCGGAGCATACTTCGACATTTCCTTTCTCGGTTCCGCGATTGTCTCGAGCATCTTTCCAAGAATGAAGAGTCGGCTTTCCTTGGCCTGCTTCAGCGCCTCGGCGAGCGTTTCCGGCGCGAGTCCGTCGATCTTCACGTCCATCTGCATCGCCGTGATACCGTCGGCGGTACCGGCGACCTTGAAATCCATGTCGCCGAAGTGGTCCTCGAGCCCCTGGATATCCGACAGGACGCGGTATTCGCCGTCCCCCTCGATGATACCCATCGCTATCCCCGCGACCGGCTTCCGGATCGGCACACCTGCATCCATGAGAGAGAGCGTGGATCCGCAAGTCGAAGCCATCGACGAGGAACCGTTCGAAGACAATACCTCGGAAACGACGAGGATCGTGTACGGGAATTCCTCATAGGGTGGCAGTACCGGCAGAAGCGCCTTCTCTGCGAGGGCTCCGTGTCCGATCTCACGCCGACCGGGACCGCGCATCGGCCGTACCTCGCCCACCGAATACGGCGGGAAGTTGTAGAAGTGCATATAGCGCTTCTTCATGTCGACCTCCATCGTATCGACGATCATCTGGTCACCGGGGGCGCCCAAGGTCGTCACGGTCAGTGCCTGCGTCTCCCCGCGGGTGAAAAGTCCCGTCCCATGGGTTCGCGGCAACACGCCGACATGGGAGGTAATCGGGCGGATCTCGTCGAGCTTGCGTCCGTCCGGCCGGGTATTTTCCTTCAGAATCTTCTCGTGCAAAATCTCGTCGGACAGCTCGTCCATGACCAAGGCGGCGATTTCGCCGAGTCCTGCCGCTAGTTCGGGATACTTTCTCCCGATATAGGCCTTCATATTCTTCGAGATGGCCGCGAAATTTGCCTCCTTCTCTTCTTTCTTCACGAGGGAAAAAAGCGCCTCAGACAGGCCTTCCTTGCGCAAGAACGACTTCAGGTCCTCATCGAACCCGTCAGGACCGGCGAGCATGATGGCTTCCGACTTCGGCTTGCCGATTTCGGCGCGGATATCACCGATAAACCCGGCGATTTTCTGGACGCTCGCGAATCCAAACCTGAAGGCTTCCGCCATCTCGGCCTCGGGAATTTCATTCGCTCCCGCCTCGATCATGTTGATCTTGTCCTTGGTGCCGGAAATCATGAGATCGAGCGCGTTCTTTTCATGTTCCCGTTCCTCGATGGTCGGGTTCAGGATGAAGTTCCCGCCGTCAATCCGCCCGACACGAACCGCCCCGACCGGTCCGTTCCACGGGATATCTGAGATCGCGAGCGCCGCCGACGCGGCGATGATCGCCACAAGATCCGGATCATTCTCCCCGTCAAACGAAAGCACGGTCGCCACGACCTGCACCTCGCTCCGCATGCGACCGTCAAACAGCGGTCGGACCGTCCGATCCACCGCCCGTCCCGAAAGGATGGCATCATCCGACGGACGTCCCTCGCGTTTGATGAATCGTGATCCCTTGATCTTGCCCGCGGCATAATACCGCTCCTCGTAATCCACCATGAGTGGGAAATACCCGCGCGACTGCCCCGCGTTCTTCGACATGACCGCGGTCGCGAGGACCACCGTCTCGCCATACCGCACCGTCACCGCGCCGTTCGCCTGGCCCGCCAGGAGTCCGGTCGATACGCGCAGTTCCCGACCACCCAGATCGAGCGACCAGCTTTTTGCATTCTGCATAGCCTTGTGCCACCGTAAAACGCATGGGCTCAAAGCGCAAAAATAAGAGAAGAAGCCGTTTCTTTCCTCGTTTTTGAGATTTGAGCGAATCGTGCGCTCTCGGAAGCGATATCAATGATTACCTTCCTTCTCACTGTACGGATAATACGAGGAAAAGTCAATCAAAAACGTCCCAGAAACACTGGGACGCCCTCTTTCGTATTTCAACCGCACTTCCCTTATCGTCCGCCGAGCAGGAATTTCTTCCGGTCCGACGAAAGGTTCAAAAACTCATCCGCCGTCTCGACGAGTTTCGAGCTCGCCGATTCGGAAAATCCCGCCACCTCGACCCGACACCCGAACGTCCCCTGCAGGTATTCCACGAGCGGGATATAGTCCCCGTCACCGGAAGCGAGAATGACCACATCGAGCTTCGGCGCCATCTTAATCGCATCCACCGTGATACCGACATCCCAATCGCCCTTCTTAGCCCCGTCCGGAAAGATCTGCAATTCCTTCGTTTTCACGTCGTATCCGTACGTCCCAATCGTCTCGAAGAATTTCTCCTCGGTCGCCTCGGCTGTCGTTATCCCGTACGCGATAGCGCGGATAAGCTTCCGGTCACCGACCGCCTCGGACAGCACGTTCTTGAAATTGACCTTCTTCTTGTAGACAACGCGTGCGCTGTGATACAGGTTAGACACGTCGACGAGCACGCCGACGCGTTGTTCCATGAGTTTTGCCATAATATGTATTCAAATTACAAAATTTTTCGCTTCCCTACGCTCCCTTCGGAGGGGAAGCTGACGAGTCTGAAGGGTGGAAATACTTTCCCTTTGAAATTTCCCTTTTGAAACAAGAACTGCTCCCGAAAGGGAGCAGTTAAATGCGCTAAAGACCGAGCGTTTTCCTGAGTCCCTTCGCCACCTTCTCGTCCGTCCGTTCGAGATACGTGAAAAGTTTCTTCCGCTTGGCGACCATCTTGAGAAGTCCGCGACGGGAATGGAAATCCTGCTTGTTCTTCTTAAGATGGGCGGTCAGCCGCTTGATCTTCTCCGTGAACATCGCGATCTGGTATTCCGGCGAACCGGTATCCGTCACGTGACGTTTGACCTCCTTGGTCACCTTCTCCTTTTGCGCATGCGTAAGCGCCATACTCGTACATAAGCTATACCGTCGTGCCGTAGCAAAAAATGCCACGAAGCGCTTTCACGCCTCCACCCGCACCACTGTACGCTTCACCCTATGAATTAACAAGGAAACGATAACACGACGTCGAGTTATTGGCAAGCGGACCAAAAACCCGCCTGTCGGCGGGCTTCCGTCTTTTGTTTCCTTTCCCTGTTGTCCGTTATAAGTTGTCAGTTGTAAGTTGAGCTTACAGCATCGTGAATGCTCCGACCTTGTCGCCGGCCTGCGGTTTCATGACGCGGACGCCCTGGGTGACGCGGGAAAGGAGTGGAACGGACTTGAACGGTATGCGGATGATGGTCCCCTTTTCCGAGGTCAATATGAGGTCGTCCTCGATATTAGCCATCGAGGTGATCGCCGCGCCGACGAGCTTACCGGTTTTGTCGGTGACCTTCATAGTCTTGATGCCGGATCCGCCACGCTTCTGCACTTTGTAATGCTTGAGGTCGGATCGCTTGCCCTGACCGTTCTGGGATAGGATCAGGAGCTCGAGACCCTTTTCCCCCTTGTTAATGACGTCCATTGCCACCACCTCGTCACCCTCGCCGAGACGGATGCCGCGCACACCCGCAGCCGAGCGGCCCATGGCACGAACGTCCGTCTCCTTGAAGCGGATCGCCTGACCATCCTGGGTCGTCATGATGATATCGTCCCCGCCGTCCGTCGGCCGCACCCAGCTCAGAAGATCTCCCTTCTCGAGATTGATCGCGATGAGTCCCGATCGACGGACGTTCTCGAATTCCTCGATCTTGGTCTTCTTGACGGTTCCGGTACGCGTCGCCATGAAGAGAAACTTCGTATCGTCGCCATTCTTGCGCGCGACGAGCTCAGTGATCTTCTCCTCGGGACTGATCTGGATAAAGTTCACAATCGCGGCTCCCTTCGCAGTGCGGGAGGATTCCGGAATCTCGTATGCTTTCAGCTGAAACACCTTGCCCGTGTTCGTAAAGAAGAGCAGATCGGCATGCGTCTCGAGCGAGAGCACGAGGGCGATCTTGTCTTCCTCCTTGGTGACCGCGCCGATCACCCCCTTGCCCCCGCGCTTCTGGACGCGATAAGCGTCCGGGTTCATGCGCTTGATATACCCGTCCTCGGAAAGCGTTATGATCGCGTCCTCGTTCGGGATAAGGTCTTCCTGCTTGAACTCGCCGATCCCGTTCCGGACGACCCTCGTTTTGCGGGCATCGCCATACTTCTCGCGAAGTTCCAGAAGCTCGGTCTTCACCACCCCGAGCATCTTCTCCCGGCTCGAGAGCAGGTCCTCGAGCGTGGCGATGAGTTTCATCTTCTCGTCGAGTTCGTCCTCGATCTTCTGGCGCTCGAGTCCGGAAAGCGTCTGCAGGCGCATCTCGAGGATCGCGGTCGTCTGCCTATCGGAAAGCCGGAAATTCTTCATGAGGTTCCGATGTGCCTCTTCCTTGGTCTTGGACTTCTTGATGGTCGCGATGATCTCGTCGATATGGTCGAGTGCCTTCTTGAGCCCCTCGAGGATATGCGCCCGGTCCTTCGCCTTCGCAAGCTCGTACTCGGCACGACGCTTCACGACCGTCTGCCGGTGCGTGATGTAATGTTCGAGGATGGATTTGAGGGAAAGGATCTGCGGATCGATGCCGTCCACGAGGGCAAGCATGTTCACGCCGAAGTTCTTCTGCAGATCGGTCAGGGTATAAAGCTGATTCAGCACCTTTTGCGGATACGCGTCCTTCTTGAGTTCGACGACGACACGCACGCCGTCCTTGTCGCTCTCATCGCGCAGGTCGCGGATACCGAGGATCCGCCCCTCCTTCACGAGGTCGGCCAGCTTCTCAATGAGCGTGGCTTTGTTCGTCTGATACGTCATCTCGGTGACGATGATCTGGAACATGCCAGCCTTCGTCTCGACGATCTCCGCCTTCGCGCGCATCGCGATCTTGCCCCGACCGGTCGCATACGCCTCGCGGATGTCCGAGGACCCATAGACAAAGCCACCCGTCGGAAAATCTGGCCCCTTGATGAACCGCATCAGGTCGTCGATGGTCGCTTCCGGATGGTCAATCAGGTGACAGATGCCGTCGGAGAGTTCCTCGAGATTGTGCGGCGGGATATTCGTCGCCATACCGACCGCGATACCGACCGTCCCGTTCAAGAGGAGTTGCGGAAGTTTCGCCGGAAGAACCGTCGGTTCCATGTGCACGCCGTCGAAGTTCGGGACGAAATCAACCGTATCCTTTTCTATATCCAAAAGCATCTCCTCGGCGATCGGCGCGAGCTTGGCCTCGGTGTAGCGGTATGCCGCCGGACTGTCACCGTCCATCGAGCCAAAGTTTCCCTGACCCCAGACGAGCGGATAGCGGAGCGAAAAGTCCTGCGCCATGCGGACCATGGTGTCGTAGACCGCCGTATCGCCGTGCGGATGCCACTTGCCGAGCACCTCTCCGACGACCGTCGCCGACTTGCGGAACTTCGCCGTCGAACGCAGGCCCGTCGACCACATCGAATAGAGGATCCGGCGGTGCACCGGCTTCATGCCGTCACGGACATCCGGCAATGCGCGGGAAACGATGACGCTCATCGCGTAATCGAGGTACGACTGCCGCACCTCGTCGGTGATCTGTCGCTCCTCGATGCGACCATGGATATCGATTTCATGTTGTTCCTGGGCCATACGGTATGTGTGCTTAGTTGTAAGAATTAACAGCGTTGTTTACAAAAATTGATTGAGCGGTTACGCTCAAAAGTCATAATTTTTGGAAACAATATGGTAATCCACAAGAAAACGAAATTGACACCGGATCAGAGAAAAGAGCTCG
>Ga0209697_10003394_pt1 | contig 21709 bp, 15 predicted proteins | sample AliMusrvi5mmetaG_FD_184115 | JGI IMG/M metagenome (GOLD analysis project Ga0209697, IMG submission 184115) | Freshwater lake bacterial and archeal communities from Alinen Mustajarvi, Finland, to study Microbial Dark Matter (Phase II) - Alinen... | ecosystem: Environmental > Aquatic > Freshwater...
AGGATAACTCTGCGAGTTATCTCCCGTCTCATCCCCATTAATCAACTGTTCTTTTTATTTATTATTTTTGTTAAGTGGCGTGCTTAGTTAACTGAAATGATGGTATACTTTTCAATTGAAATATACACTCTTCAAAGTCATTCCTGATCTTCAGCCTGTCAATCTTGCTTTCCTGCATTTTCAAGAACCCGGCGGTCACCAGGAATTTCCGGCAAGGAAGGGCTTTAACGACGGGATAATCTTCAAAAGTGGCTATATCGGCTTCATAAGTAAGGTTTTCCAGCACCCGGATACAGTTTGATTCCAGGTATTTGCTGAAGCCAAAATCACTGGCAACAACCTGGAAGGGCTTGCGGTTAATTCCGTATTTTATCCTTTCCATGTCGCCGGTAAATTCACCTTTGGACTCAATGAGCGCGAATAATTCTCCGAAAAGCCTTTCGCTGATCGCCGCGACCGGATAAATCGTATTGTCAAGATCAAATATGATGGCTTTCTTTTTCATCCGTAATCGGCTAACGGTTACAACCCCAGCTCCTCATCGATCAATATGATCTTGATCCGCCCAGGGGGAAATGATTTTTCGGTAATGGTCCAGCTGTTGCAGATTCTCTGCGGGCTGCGGCATTCCTCGCAGGTACCGGTGACCTGACAGGGGGTTTTAAATTTTGTGTGCAGCTTTGCATTGGCAGGAGCCGAAATAGTTTTTATCCGTATAAAGGCCGCATCCAGGTCCCTGACTATCTTATTCCTGCCGGCAAACAAGGCCACATACCGTGGGCCAAAGGTCAATGCCGCAACCCGGTTTCCGATCATATCGAGGTTCACCAGCTGCCCGGCTTCCGTGATAGCGTTCGACCCGGCAAGGAACAGATCCACTGTTAATGCCTCCCTTCTTTTCCCGATCCGGGTCTCCCACGAATCGGCGGGGTCAAAAGTGTCAAGAAAGGCGATGGATCTATTCTGCCTGAGCACTTCCAGGACGCCTGTTGCCATCATGGTCTCCGAATCGCCGTAGGAGGCGCTTGCAATGTCATTCTTTTCCAGGATTTCTCTCCGGAAGATATCTCTAGCTTCGGCAATATTCGGTGCAAAATAGGTTTCGAAATTGTTCTGCTCAAGCCGTTTGATGACCTGGAAAAGTTTTTCTTTGCTCATGGGAGGGCTGTAATCAGACCACAAAAATACGAAAAGGAATGGTTGCAAATAAGACAGGTGAACCCCAAAGGTGTCTTCCCCGGTTGTAAAACCGTGAACACCGCTTTGTTATCAAATCAATTGAAAGGTTAACCTGCCTGACCGGGAGCAGGAATAGGCTGCGGGGAATAAGCGTGAATCTTTCCGGCATTTCCGAAACTTTACTACATTTGAGAAGCCATCGGGCAGCCAGGCACAAACCCGCCAGGGCAGCGCAGGCCGTCAACGGCCAAATCTCATAAACCATGAAATTGAAATACCGTCAGCCTGGGTTAATAATCCTGTTCCTGGTTACAGGAATTTGTTGTCATGCCGGAGATATCTTTATCAGGAACAATCCGCAGGAAAAGGTGATAACCTTCGGCAATGGCAGCCTCGCGATCACCCTTGATTATAACGGGAAATGTGCCGTTACCGCGTTAACCGTAAGGGGTCAACCGGTAATTTCGGGACCCGACGGGATATTTTCGGCCTTAAAAACCCCAACCGGTACCTGTTCTACCCTGAAACTACTGTCGGAGCCCACCCTTGAGATTGGCGAAAACCGGGTAACCATCGGGAATATCAGCTATGGCGACGGGGAGGGGAGGGTCAAGGAAAAATGGACCTTTCTGCTTACCCGGAACGATATCAGGTTTGAAACCGAGCGAACCTTCCCAACGCCGGTATTGGCACAGGAGGCCGCTTTTCCCTCCTTCAACTTTATCAATATCAAAACCTGGGATGGCGCTTTCTTGGGATATGGAGGCCTTGCCTGGTTTTATCTCTTCAACGAGAAACTATGCACCTATGGTGTCCATTCCGACTGCTCCCTCTTCTGGAACAGCGCCACAGGCAATGCATTGAAGGTTGCCGTTTCGGCGTCCGGGAAAAAGGTGGCGATGAAATACAGCCGATCGGCCGATGACCGCCTGCTCTTTAACGTGGCCGTTTCCGACAGCGAAATGACCTGCCGTTATGAAACTGAGAAAAGGAGCCGGTTTATCAGGGGGAAAACCGATATCTGGGATTCGTTCATGGTCCCGGCACAAAAGTATCTCCAGGCCATCACCCTGACGGCGGTGAATTATCATGAATCCTATAACAGGGGGATGTTTGCCGGGATCGACGGCAACCAGGTGACCCGTGTGCTGAATACCATTGCCAGGATCGGGGTTATCGATGAAAAGCATTTCGGGGGCAACAGCTGGCATACCCCCTACGGCCCCATTTGCCTCCATGAGCAGTATATCGCCCAGTTTGCCATCGGCATCAATGATGATACCTATACAGAGGGTTACCGGCAATGCCTCGATTTTTACCGCGACCATGCCGTCGCGCCCGACGGGCGCGTGATCGCACGCTGGGCCTACCTCAATGAAGATGCCATGGCCGGCACGGTGACCCGGGAGGGCTTTTACGAAGCACAATGGGGATACCTGATGGACTCCAATCCCGACTTTGTGGCCAATGTAGCGCAGCTTTATGATCTTACGGGCGACCTGACCTGGGTTTCGGGCCACAAGACAACCTGTGAGAAGGCGCTGGAATACATGTTGAAACGCGATGCCAACGCCAACCACCTGGTGGAGATGAAGACCGGCTCACAAGCGGAGAAGCGGGGCAGCGACTGGATCGATATCATCTGGGCATCATATGAAAACGCCTTTGTCAATGCCAAACTCTATTACGCACTTACGCTGTGGGCAGCGGTGGAACGGCAGCTGAATGATCCTGCAAAAGCAGCCGTCTATTCCGCGTATGCAGCCGAACTTAAAAAAAGTTTCAACAAAACTACGGAGGATGGCGGCTTCTGGAGCAGTCGGAACAAATGGTATGTACACTGGCTCGACAAGGATCATACTGCCCATGGCGACAATCTCGTGGTTCCCGTAAACCTGATGGCCATCGCCTACGGCCTTTGCGACGACACCCTCCGGCGCAACGCCATCCTCGATAAAATTGAAGAACAGACCAGCCGCGAAAACCTTTTCTTCTGGCCGATTTGCCTCTACCCCTATGCATCCGGCGAGGGGAACGACTGGCAATTCCCATTTCCCAATTATGAAAACGGGGATATCTTCCTGTCGTGGGGCAGCGTTGGCGTGGATGCCTATGCTGGTTATAAACCGGAGCTGGCCCTGAAATATGTGGAGAATGTGCTGTACAGGTACGAACTTGACGGCCTTGCCTTCCAGCGGTATGGCCGGGTTCGCCAGGATGGGCTGGGCGACGACATCCTTTCGGGAAACAGCCTGGCCCTGGTGGGACTGTACAAGGCCCTCTACGGGCTTAATCCGAAATATAACAGGCTTTACCTGAATCCTCACCTTCCCGGGAAATTATCGGGGACAGAGCTAAAATATAATTTCAGGCAGGACACCTTGAAAATAGGGCTGGCTACCGGGCATTACTTTATTTCGGATAAACAGTTCAAAATCTCGGCAAACCGCGACTTTGGCTTTTACCCGGGGAAAAACGAGGTGGATTATTTTAAGGGGAATGATGAGCAATGGTCGCTCAGGGTCATGGCTGCCGGCAAAATTTCACTGGAGATGGGGAAATGGGATGAAGCTGAATATAACTGGATTCAGTATTCAGCCGATGAAAAATGGAAAGTATCCTACATCCTTCATGTTCCGAAAGCCGGCATCCTGTATGGTATTACATATGGGAACAGGAGGATCGGCGTCAGGAGCGGCAAGGACGGGCTCCTGAAGTTCAGCGTGCAGGCCAGGGAAAAAATGGTTCTTTTGAAAATAGTTTCAATTGGATAAAATGAACAAGAATCTACTGTTTATCACGACCTTCCTCCTGTTATGTTGCCTGTTTTCATGCCATGGTGACCCCAGGTATTGGGATAACAAAGATTTTGACCTTGCCCTCGGTAAGTATTACGGATATGCCGACAAGGTTGGTTTTGGCTCTGTTTTGGAATATATCAGGATTGATGCTGAAGAGGCCGGCGACAGTACTGTATTCAGCATATACCTTGATGGAGGCGCCTCCCCGTTTCTTAATGAAACGAACAGAATCAGGGGTTTTTTCAGGTATAAGAAATATGATCTTCTGCTTAGCGGGGATTATCCTAACCGGATAGTCCATTTTGAAAGACATCAAAATTTAAATCTCCTTGAAAATGTTGTTAAGGTCAGGTATCCGGACGCGTATAAAAAATATTTGAAGGATAAATCCCCGGTGGCACCTATAATGTCTGACAATATGGGCATGACTTTGGTTTTCAAAAAGAACAGGCTGGTCAGATGTACCCGAAATCCTTTTTAGCAAAAATACCAGCACCGGATCAGGTTTTATTAAACATCCCGGGATATTTTTTCATAGCTTTGTCCTGCTTTGAAAATTGCTTTTGGGGTACACGAATTAACATTGCGTTTCTCCCTGAAACGGACTGACGAACACAACGGTAAAAACTATTTTTCAGCAAGTTAACTGAGGTTGATATGGATAAAAGTTCAATATTACGCATGAAATGGTTTGTAGAAACCTATGCCTCTGCAATCAGTAAAAAAGAGAAAATCAAGGTCCTTGACGTTGGAAGCTACGATGTAAACGGGTCCTATAAGCACCTGTTTGCCGATGATAAATATGATTATTGTGGCTTGGACATAGAGGCCGGGAAGAATGTTGATTTGATACTGCCAAGCGCTTACGATTGGAGTGGCATCGAAACGGATACCTATGATGTGGTAATATCAGGACAGGCCCTGGAACACATCGAATTTTTCTGGATTACCATGGCAGAAATGACCAGGGTGCTGAAAAAGGATGGTTTGATCTGTATCATTGTTCCGAATGGCTTCGGAGAGCACCGGTACCCCGTTGACTGTTATCGCTTTTTTACCGACGGGATGATTGCGCTGGCAAGGTATGTTAGCCTGGAGCCGTTGCACGCACATACGAATTGTGCCCCGACCAAAAAGGATAAAAACTGGTACAGTCATACGAAGGCCCATTCAATGCTGGTGGCAAAGAAACCCTATGCCGGTGTGCCGGTGTATGTAAATCTGAAAACCTATCAATGCGTGCCCGCGGATCAAACGACCTTAAGGTCTGGTTTCATCCCCTATAACCTGAACCGGTTCATAGTAAAAGTTTTTATCTATTTGACTAACAAAGTATTGAACATCTACCTGTGCCGGTAAAATTATCCCGGAAAATACCGCCGGACGTTTTTTCCAGGTAGTTCTGTTGGTTGACCTGGGGTGGAATCCCGGAGTATCCAACATCCCTTTATAATTGCGACTGACCCTATCATCCATTGATCAATCTGTTTTCTGCCGCACGACCGGAAATCGGTCACGCCGGCCGGGCGGTAAGAATCCTGACAGGATTGGTTCATACTACTATAATCTTTGGAAATTAAACGTTTCCGGCGAAAGCTTCCGGCAAAATCTTCCTGTCTAAATTCACCGGTGGCATCCGGGAAGGTTTCCGATCGCGTGCGGGGAGGTTGTCACAACCCCCTGTATCCCCGGATCCATCCCGGGACTGCATCTTTTATGATGATCGCAACAGAAAGCATCATCACCCCGGTAAGCAGGAGGTTTATCAATCCCTGGACAAAATATCCGGTTTGGGAAAGTTGCGGAATATAAATCCCGGTAATGTTCATGATCCCGGCGATGATGGTCGTAATTCCGACGAAAACCAGCGGGATGATGGTCACCCAGGCATATTTTACCTTCCCGCGGTTGATGATATAGGAGGTCCCGATGGCCAGGGCAATGGTTGCCAGCAGCTGGTTTGCCGTACCAAACATGGGCCAAATGGTTGAGACACTTCCGGTATAGATGAAATATCCCCAGAACAGCACCACCAGGCTGCTGCAGACCAGGTTTCCGGGTAACCAGTTTGTCCTGTTAAAGGGTTTGTAGAACTTCCCGAACATCTCCTGCAGGATAAACCGGGCAACACGGGTTCCGGCATCAATCGTGGTGAGAATGAATAGAGCCTCAAACACGATGGCAAAGTGATACCAGTACGACATCAGCTTGTCCAGTCCCGGAATTCCTGAAAAAACCTGGGCCATGCCCACCGCCAGTGAAACGGCGCCACCTGAACGCCCTGCAATCTTTTCGCCAACCTCGGCTGCAAGCCTTGGCAAATCCGATTGTGTAAATCCCATGGCATGCAGTTCCGGCAGGATCCGGGCGAATTTTTCAACGGGAACATTGATCTGGAAATAGTCGAGCGGATGAAGACTGGCAGCCGCAATCAGTGCCATGATGCTCACCAGCCCCTCCACCAGCATGGCGCCGGCTGCTATGGGGCGAATGTGCGACTCGTTCATGATCATCTTGGGGGTTGTCCCGGAACTTATCAGCGAATGAAATCCTGAAATGGCGCCACAGGCGATGGTGATGAAGAGGTAGGGGAACAGCGTACCTGGGATGATGGGCCCCCCGCCATGGATGAACGACGTAAATGCCGGCATTTGCATATCGGGCGCCACGATGATGATCCCGACAACCAGCATGGCAATAACCCCAAGCTTCATGATGGAGCTCAGGTAGTCGCGCGGTGAAAGCAGTAACCAGACCGGAAGGACGGAGGCGAAAAAACCATAGCCGGCCAGCAGCAGGGTCAGGGTTTTACGGTCGTAGGTAAACCAGGATGCCAGGGGCGAGGTGGGGATGAATTTCCCGAAAATAACGGCGGCGGCAAGCAGGATCACCCCCATGATGGTTGCTTCAACCACGCGCCCCTGACGGAACCGGAACATCCAGATCCCCATGAAAATGGCAATGGGAATGGTTGAGGCGATGGTAAACAACCCCCAGGAGGATTCGGCCAGGGCATTTACCACAACCAGCCCCAGCCCGGCAATGGCAATGATGATGATCAGAAAAGTGGCAATGGATGCGGTAATCCCGCTGGTAATTTTTCCTATTTCGATCCGGGCGATTTCAGCCAGCCCTTTCCCGTCATGCCTCACCGAAGCGGTAAGAATCACGATATCATGCACCGACCCGGCCATTACGGCACCTACGATCATCCAGACAAATCCCGGGAAGAACCCGAACTGGCAGGCCAGTACCGGTCCGACCAGCGGCCCGGCACCCGCTATCGCGGCAAAATGGTGGCCGAACAGCACCCATTTGCTCATGGGATAGTAGTTCTGACCGTCGTACAGGCGGCCTGCCGGCGTAATACGGGTCGGATCCAGCATCAGTACACGGGATGCGATGAATCCGAAATAAAAGCGATAGGCCAGGGCAAATATCGCCAGGGCGGCGATAACCAGTGGCAATGCATTCATGAGTCGGAATTTTATGAAGCGTAGGTACAGTTTACCCGCGTAAAGGTATAATTTTTACCGGTTTTGAAAAGTATATGGCAGGAAATATGAAGTGGTTCGATGATCATCATGCCCAGTTCGGCGCTCGATGGGATGAACCTTGGCGGGATTAGTGGCATTACGTCGCCAGGACAATTAATTATCCGGAAAAATAACCAGGCAAATGGTCCGGCATCACCCCAGGCAGAAACTTCGCCAGGTACCCTTATTCAAATTCCGTAACTTGCGTCCGGATTTGACCATTATCGGATATGGAAGGTAAAGAATTACACCTGTGTTTATGGAATTAACATGATGGCATATAATTTTGACAAGACTATTGACCGCACCCACACCTCCAGCGTGAAATATGATCTGCGGCAGTCTGTTTTTGAAAAGGACGATGTGATCCCGATGTGGGTTGCCGATATGGATTTCGAAACTCCCGGCATTATCCGCGAAGCCGTTATCCGGCGTGCCACGCATCCTGTATATGGCTACACGTTCAGGGAGACGGACTATTACCAGCCTATCCTTGAATGGATGCAGTCGCATCACGACTGGACGATCGGCAGGGAGGATGTTGTTTTTACGCCGGGCGTGGTTCCCGCCATCAATTTTGCCGTGATGGCCTTTACCAGGCCCGGTGATAAAATTATCGTTCAGCCCCCGGTTTATCCCCCCATCTTTCGCGCGGTTACGGATCATGGCAGGGAATTGTTGAACAACCAGCTGATCTATGAAGAAAACACCTATCTGATCGACTTTCCCCTTTTGGAAGAACAGGCAAAGGATGCAGCGATGCTGATTCTCTGCAATCCGCACAACCCGGTTGGCCGCTGCTGGAACGGGGAGGAACTTGAAAAGATCGCCCGGATCTGCCTGGAACATCAAGTACTGGTATTTTCCGACGAAATCCATGCCGACCTGGTCATGCCGGGGTTCAGTCACCATGTCTTCGCATGCATATCACCGGAAGTCGCTGATATCACCATCACTGCCCATGCTCCGAGCAAGACATTCAACCTGGCCGGACTTTCCACCTCCTCGGTGATCATATCGAATCCCGGCTTACGGGCATCATTTTCAGAGGTGATCGAAAAAATGCACCTGGGTATGGGAAACCTGTTCGGGAGTGTTGCTTCCACCGCCGCCTACCAGTATGGCGAACCATGGAGACTGCAACTCATTGATTACCTGTATAAAAATATCGACTTTGCCGAAACCTTCATCCGGGAATACATCCCGGCACTGCATATGTTCCGGCCGGAAGGCACCTATATGATCTGGCTTGATTTCAGAAATTTCAGCCTTGATGATAAAACACTGAAATACAAGCTAATTCATGAAGCGGGCCTGGGTTTTAACCCGGGCACCGACTTCGGGCCCGGCGGTGAGGGGTTCATGCGCATGAACATTGCCTGCCCGCGGGCAACCCTTACGATTGCCCTGGAGCGCTTGCGGGTGATGCTTTCGGGGATTTGATTCCAAAATACAGTCATATTTCCCTCAATCCCTTGCTGAGATAATCACAACAAGGGTTAACTTCGTGGCCTTTCGCCTGATGGATAGTTTTATTTTATATATGACGTTGACGGGTATGGTATTGGCGATCCTGACTGTCACGCAGAATCATGGATATAAAAAAGCCAACCTTTACCTTGGGGGTTATCTTTTCTTTTCATCCTTCTTTTTCCTTATTGTCGGAATTGGCTTATACAGGAACTCGCCGGACTGGACCGCCCCGCTTTTAATCAACTTCCTGCCGGTTTTCTTTCTGATCGGGCCGTGTGCATTTCTAAGCGTTCGCTCTCTTCTGAAGGACGATTGCCGTCTCAGCAAAAGCGATTTTCTTCATTTTGTACCCTTTTATATAGCCTTGGCTGGGATGGTCCTCTGGTACTTCACCTCCTGGGAGGGAAAACTGTCGGTTCTAACGGTCTTTCAATCTGATAATTGGCGTTTTTTACAGATTAGTCTGAACATCATTCCTGCCATTGTAAATTTTATATTACGGCCGCTGCATCTGGTATTTTATATGGGCTGGATCCTGCTGATGGTTTTCAGAAAAGAGGATGCCAGCAAAGAAAACAAAACTGGCATTACGGTGAAAATAACAACCCGGTACCTTATCCTTTTTGTATTTTTATTGGGGTGTCAATTTGTTACCATCACCCTTTGTTCGGTCAGTCACCTGATATATCCGACCCGTGCTGAATTTTTAACCTATGACCACATTTTCATCATGTTGCATGGCCTTGTAGTGGCAGCCTTTAATCTCCTGCTGTTACTCTTCCCGACCATCATGTATGGTCTCTCCGCAACTGATCAGTCACCCTTTCCGGAGACTGCTGGTTCCCAATGGGGAGGAACTTCCCGGGGAGTTCCTGAACATGGTGTTTCGAACAGAATGACTCCTGTAAGCTGCGTATATACTGATGCAAATCACCTTGTTGAGAAAAAGCGCGATTCACAGCAGGTTTTCCAAACCAGCTATGAAATTGAGCGTAAGCTGGAAACCATTTTATGGATGTCGCAACCATACCGGGATAAGAACTTTTCCATTTACAGCCTTGCTGTTGAGATGGAGATCCCGGTGCACAAGCTCAGGAAGTATTTTCAGCAAAAGGATGAATCCTTCTCTGAATTGAAAAACCGGTTACGGGTTGCCCATGCCATAAACCTGCTAAAAGCCGGTGATTATAAACGGTATTCCATGGAAGCGATAGGCCTGATGTCGGGCTTTTCTTCAACAGCCAGCTTTTTCACAGAATTCAAAAAGCACACCGGGCAAAGCCTGTTGAATTATATCAGGTTTCTTCAGGACGAAGCCTGATTGCCGGTTTCCTCCCTCAATCTGTATGCTATTTTACAATCCTGAAGTACTTTCTCCGGCAGGATTTGATTTTCACTCATGAATACTGGTTCTTTGTCTGTTAATTCATTCACAAAAACCATTACCATGAAAAAAACCTGCTCGCTTCTGATTTTTTTCGCGTGGCTGCTTTTCATTGACAGTCATGCGAACAAACCTGTTCCCGCTTTTCCGGCAGAGTCGGGAGGGATTGACTCGACCGTTACCGGCAAACCTAAAAAAGCCGGTCACTTTTTTATCACTCCTTTTTACCAGTACACGAAATTTAAAAATCTCAAGCTCATTTCAAGTACCAATTATTACAAAGTTACGGGTGCCGAAACCGCTGATCCCTACAGCCAGCACCTGATCGATAAATACAACAAGCATTACGATACCGAATATACCAATAGCATGATGGGGCTCAAATTCGGCTACCAGGTGCTGAACGGACTAGGGGTCAGTGTATATGGCGGGCTCAGCAATTTCATCCTGAAAAGCTGGGTGTCTAAAGAAAACACCCAAACCCTCTCTACTCAGGAGCCCGCTGTATCGCTTGGTGTTTCGGTTGATTACGAACGGATATTATGGAAGGACCTCCGGGCCATGGCCCTGGTATCCTTCAATTATTGCAAGACCGGGTTTGGATTGTCAACCACCACCTCCGGTGCAGATATAATTTCATCGAAGCTGACCGATATCTACTGGGAGGCGAACCTTGCGCTGGGTTATCGTTTCGGACGTTTCGTCCCATATGCGGGTGCGGGTTTCACACAGCAATTCATCAACCCCGTCATTACCGAACAGTATGTCACCACCAACGACAACGGAAATCCTTACACCGAGCAGGACCGGTTTGATTCACATTTCCGCGGGATGTCGGTTTATGGTTTTGCCGGGTTGGACTTTACCGTTAACCGGATGTTGTCATTTTATGCAAGAGGTGCCTTTTTAAACCCGGCCAGAGCCACCTTTGGTATCAATTTTACATTTTAAAAGGAGGATGAACCATGAAAAAATTATTTCCTTATTGTATGCTTGCCGGCCTGTTGTTTTTTGGCTCTTTCAGTTTAAAAGCCGGATCGGACTGGAATTCAACGTCTAAATTGTTTAAATACCAGAAAGGGATTGATAATAGTATTTCAGCATATTCCGCCGCAATGGCAACCATCTATTTCAATGATACGCTGTTTAATTTCATCCTGTATGATAAATCAATCCCTGCCAAGATTATCCTGAGAAAACTCTACAACACTTCGACTTCAGCGGATTCAGTAAATTTTGATTATATCAAGCAAGACGAGATTGTAAATCTTAGCAGTGCAGGGGACAGCCCCCCCGACCCGGTAATATTTAAAAACTCCCTTTACCTGTTTTTTACGAATGCCTCAAATACTGCGGTCTATTCGGTTTATAATACAGGTGCATGGTCTGCCCCCGTTTCGTTGCCATGGTCCGGAGGGAATTACAGGAGCATGCAAGCCGCGGCAGTTATCAATGACAAACTGTGCCTGGTTTCAACTTCTGTGGAAAATGCCAACGGCTGCTTTTCCACCTACCTGGAATGGACCACGGACCTGATACACTGGAACGAAATCACAATCAACAATTGTACGCAGGGTGCGACCGCCATCGCAAAAACATACCTGGAATCTGATACGTTGAAGTACAAACTTATGGTTGGCTATCTCGATAACAATTTCCATGCCCGTTGTGCAGACTACCGGTTTAACAAAGCAAACCAACCTGTTCTGTTAGTCGATAAGGTAATAGCCAACGATGATGAATATTCTTCAATCGCATTCGCGGAGGGATCGGTTAATGGCGACCCGAATGCTACAGGTGACTGTGTCCAGGCATTCCTGAAAAAGGTGTACATGGATTGCGGCCAGAAGGCCTACATGATAAAGCGCTGCCAGCTAACTACCGGGGGAACCTGGACTAATCCGGAATCGAATCTGCTTCCTTTGACACAACCGAGTAAAATGTGGGCCGAGGAGAGTATAAATCTGACAGCGGCAACTTTTCCGGTCATCGGGGCCGGAACCGGTAACATCAGGCAGTACATGTGTCTTATATATGTCGGTTATGATGGGAAAAATCCGTTAAACTGTGCCTGGGCAGAAACCGACCACCTGCTTTTTGATAAAGCATCCTCTAAGTCTGTGCTTCTAGATACCAGCAGCCTGGTTCAGTTTATAGGTTACATAGAAGGTGTGCCTCCCTATTATTTTAATGGCGGCAATACCTCTGTCTTTAATGCAACGGACCTTATTTCAGAGGCAGAATATACCTACAGCAGCTCTGTCGGAAACGCCTCTGATGTGAGTGTGGATGTATCGGGAGAACTCAGCGCTGAAATAGCCTGCTTTAAACCATCGCTTTCCTATACCTATGGAAAACAAATGGGACATGATACAACGGTTACGGTGACCGGGAGCGTTGGTTCAGAACCAGGTCCTGGAGGCATTTATTTTACGCTGCAACCTCAGATCAAGGCTTATCTGTACAACGTCTATGACTGGAAGAACAACTTACTGTATCCAACCTATTATTTTAAAATGTCACAGCCAGCATTTGCAGTGATCTCTGTTGACACACTGCCGAACAGGCTCCTGGTCCCAGGCAATCCTGCCTCCTATATTCACCGATGCATTACTTCTGATAATAATACGTATGCCACTTCCACCGCTTCCTGGGCTGACGGTCATCCTTTCACCGGTCAGCTCGTGCTTGAAACAGGGTCCAACGCAACAGCCACGCATACCTTCAAAGTGGGAGCTGACGTATCGGCAGAAATTTTCTCGGTAAAATTCGGCATCAAGGCTGAAGGGTCTCTTGAGGGGAAAATGACCACGACATCCACGCAAGATTATGAAATAAAATATGCTACCCGGCTGAATGCCAAAGGTAGTGTTGCCGCTTACCCCAATGATATCGTAGGTATGAACTACACGGCCTGCTGGCTTTTGCCAACATCGGGAATGAACAATTGGTGGTTATATCCCGGACAGGATACTACGGAAAAAACGTGGTGTGTAGCCTACGAGGTAACGAAAATCATTTACAATAATGGCGTAACGCTTGAAGATACCATACCTTGCCCCTTTTCCCATAACAATGGGTCAGGTAATGGTGGCACCGTCAATGGGAAACCGGGAGATACCGGCAATCCTGATGCCGGATATTTCCTGTTCCAGAATTGCCCCAACCCTTTCACCTCCTCTACGAAATTTAAGTTCACCCTCGGTAAGGATCAGCAGGCAAATTCCGGGGACAAGGGCTGCCTGACAAAACTCGTGGTCTATGACCTGAGCGGAACCGAGGTGGCTGTGCTGGTAAATGAACCTAAAGTACAGGGAAATTATGAAGTGACCAGGGATGCATCACATTTCGCTCCCGGTATCTATTATTACAGCCTGGAGAGTGGGAATTTCAGGAATACCAGGATACTGGTCCTTTTAAAATAATTGCGGATAAACCAGCCAGGTCAGTCTCGCGCAGCTGGTTTCACGCAGTCATCCTATACCATTGTAATTCAGGAAACTGATTGGCACAGGAGGACCCCGGCGGCTTGCCGGATTACTCCTGTGCTCTTGTTTTACTATTCAGGAATGTTGTACAGTTTGCAAACCTCCCTGTACGACATGCTCCTTAGCTCCTTTTCGCTCCGTGTTCCCGCTGTCGCTGATTTTAATGCCGTGACGGTGCCGGGAATGGCGATAAACCTGAACTTGTTGCCGGCAGTGAGTGGCGCCGAAAGCATGTCGCAGGTGAATTCAATGCTTCCGTACTCGTGGATCAGGAAACTCCAGTTTGCTCCAACGGCGTAGGCCGGCAGGGGGCGAACGGATGATCCTCCGTAATTATCATTGGCAAGCCATGCATAGGCCAGCACGACGCCGCTCTCAACAATTCCCTGGGTAAGATCGGGGGCGGTTGCCGCGAAATACCAGTCACCCGAAGTACCCGACCATGAGGTTGGTGAAAACCATTCGGAGTAATAAACCGTGGCGTTTTTCCCTGCGTTTCCCTGGGGGCCCTGCTGGCCATCCTTGCCGCATCCTGCAAACATAAGGGCCGAAATGGCTGCGAACAAAAATAATGTTCTGAATCCTGTTTTCATATTATCCGTGTTTAAAGGTTATAAATCGGTGGTGTGATGAGTTCATCCACGTTTTCACTGCAAAAGTAAGACAGCTGACCCGGGAATATGTTACATAATCTTTGAAAGTTTACATTTTATTCCATTCCGGCTGAAACCCGGCGACCTTTGCTTGTACCGCAACTACGGGAAATGCTTGATTATGACCATAAGGTATGTCATTGTTCAGATGCGAGTGGAAAAAAGCGTTAGTTTTACCAAAAAAAAATGCATAGGTTCCTATCACCGATTATCCTGCTGCTCCTGTTCTCCGGAAATATCGCCCTTGGCCAGAAGGAGGATTCGCTGGTTATCCGGAAGATTTTCACGGAGGCAATCTCTGATACAACTGCTTACCACAACCTCCGGCACCTCTGTACCCGGATCGGAGGCCGGTTGTGTGGCTCTCCCCAGGCGGAAAAGGCGGTACAATGGGCAAAAACGACCCTCGAAGCCATGGGACTGGATACGGTCTGGCTCCAGGAATGCAGGGTAAGGCACTGGGTACGGGGAAACACCGAAGAGCTGGCTGTCGTACGGGGAACTTCCGCTGTTGTCAGGTTTCATGCCTGCGCCATTGGCGGGTCGGTCGGGACAGGCAAGGCCGGGCTGGTTGCGAAGGTCGTGGAGGTACCAGATTTTGACGGGCTTAAGGCGCTCGGCCGGAAGAATATAGAAGGAAAGATCGTCTTTTTCAACCATCAGCCCGATCCTTCCCATTATAATACCTTCGGGGCCTACGGCGAACTGGTGCGCTACAGGGTTGCAGGTGTGAATTACGCTGCATCGTACGGGGCGATCGGTGTGATCGTGCGATCGGCCACCCTGACGCAGGACGATTTTGCCCATACCGGCATCCTCCATTATGCTGATACCGTAAAAAAAATACCGGCCATGGCCCTGAGCCTGAATGATGCCGGGAAGCTCGCCAATCTGCTGAAAGCCACGCCGGGGCTCGAAATCTCCATGAATTTGTCGAGTACCGAATATCCCGAAACGACCTCCTACAATGTGATCGGTGAAATCCACGGAGCTGTTCACTCGGAGAAGGTCATCGCCTTCGGAGGCCATATCGACTCGTGGGACACAGGACAGGGTGCACACGACGATGGTACGGGCATCATGCAGGCGATCGATGTGCTGCGGATCTTCAAAACACTGAACCTGAAACCGGCGTGTACGATCCGCGTTGTGTTGTTTATGGACGAGGAGATGTCGCAACGGGGGGCGAAGAAATACGGCGAATTTGCAAAGGCACAGGAGGATCTGTACAGAACCCAGCAGGCTTCGGGCAGCACCGGTGACCCTGCGGGAGCAGCAAAGTCGCAGCATTTGGGGAGCCATCATGTTGCAGCCATTGAGACCGACCGGGGAGGGTTTACCCCGTTTGGATTTTCAATCGAAGCCACGGATGACCAGATCGGAAAAATACGAAGGTGGAAAGATCTGCTGCTTCCTTACGGATTGTACTCTTTTGAAAAAGGGGGCAGCGGTGTCGATATCCGCGAGCTGAAACAGCTGGGGATTCCCCTGCTCGACCTGGTTCCTGATTCACAGCGCTATTTTGACTTCCACCACTCGGCCAGCGACATCTTTGCCAATGTGAACCCCCGGGAGCTTCAGCTGGGGACCTTCTCCATCGCTGCCATGGTATACCTGATCGACAAATATGGATTGTAGCCCTTCACAAAATCGTGAAATGAAGTAACTTTACTCCAACATAAAACCGGATATATGATTTCCCGAGAAGAGGCCCTGGGGCTGCTCTACCTGCATGTGAAAAACGAAAAGATGATCTTTCACTGCCTGGCTTCGGAGGCGGTGATGCGCGGACTCGCGCGGCAGCTGGGGCAGGATGAGCAGAAATGGGGACTGGCCGGACTCCTGCATGACCTCGATGTGGAGGTTACCCATGCAGATCCCGTTGTCCATGGCACCCAAACCGAGGTTCTGCTAAAGGGATTTGAGATGGACGAAGAGGTGCTTGATGCTATCAGGATGCATAATGAGTGTTCGTCGGGAAAGGAGCGGAGTACGCTGTTCCAGCATGCCCTTGCCGCAGGGGAGACCATCACCGGGCTGATCTTTGCCACCACCTATGTCTATCCCGAAAAGAGGTTGTCAGTGGTAAAGGCCAGATCAGTGGTCAAACGGATGATGGAAAAGGCCTTTGCCGCGTCGGTAAAGCGGGAAAATATCCTTGAATGTGAGAAAACCGGAATCCCGATTGATCAGTTTGCCGAAATTGCAATCCTTTCGATGCTGCCCATCGCGGCGGAGATCGGGTTATGAGCAGCATGTACCCAAATCCGGAAAAGCCGGCTGGTTTTTTGTCGTTGAAACGTTAACTTTTTAGGATAACCTTAACAAAATCCCATTTATCATGATGCAGATTCTTGTACCTGTCGATTTTGAACCCCAGTCGCTTATCGCCCTGGAGCAGTCTTACAACCTGGCGCGCCTGCTCCCGGCAGAGATCGTGCTGCTCTATGTTTATGATCCGCCAGCCGGCATAAGATCGCTGTTCGGCGCCTCTTATGATGAAGAGATCCTGAAAAAACTGGAGGAGCGGCTTGCCGGACTCTCCGCCAAAGTGCTGGACGAAACAGGGCTGCAGGTTTCAACCATCCTGGAAACAGGCCAGGTTTATGCCAAAATCCTGGCAACGGCCGACAAGATCCAGTCCCAGTTCATCATCATGGGCACCCATAGCCAGCCCGAACTTCCCGGCAACACGGTCGGGGTGCTGGGGGCACACAGTTCGCGGGTGCTGCGCTCGGCCAAATGCCCTGTCATCACAATCAATGCCCGGCACCACTTCGACGGGTGCAGGAACATCCTGCTTCCCCTCGATCTCACCACCGAAAGCAGGCAAAAGGTTACCTGGGGCATCAAAATTGCCAGGATATATGGCGCCGGGATCAAGGTGGTTTCGGGGATCTGGAGCAAAAACGACCCTGCCGTTTATAACAGGCTCCGGTTCCTGGCCGGGCAGGTCAAACAGGTTATCGAGCAGGAGGGTATCCGCTGTACGGCCGAAATTGTGGAGGATGTGGAAAATGAGAAGGGGCTCATCCCCGCTGTGCTGAAGTATGCGGAACAACAAGGCGATATCGACCTTATCATGATCATGACCCAGCAGGAATCAGGGGTGATCGAGTTTTTTGTGGGCTCGCGCGCCCAGGAGTTCGTACGGCTGTCGCCGGTACCTGTCATGTCGATCGCACCGAAAGAGCTGGGATTCGTCTCCATTTTCAGTTAAACCGGCAGGTTCAGTCAGCCTTCCCTCATATCCTTATGATGACCGAAAGGAAACGGCCCGTCTGGAAGCATTCAGCGATGGGATATTCAGCGTAGCCCGTTAGCGGATCCTCCTGTTAACCGGGATGGTACTGCTTTTTATGGTATTGTTCCCGTTTCCCACCAAAATGGCCCGTGTCTTTATCGGGACCGTCTTCCGTCAGAATAAATAAAAACATTGTATCTTTATCCCCATCGGGGCTATACCATGATTTTCACAGATTCAGCGTGGTGAAAATTTGTATTGGCTTTTGAAATGAACCAGAAAAAGCCATAGGTGGGGCCGAAATAGCACTCCGTTTCGTGTAACCGGTTAATCGACCTGACTTGAAAAGATATTTTTGCATTATAGTCTTCCTTATGGCCCTGTGTTTCATGGGTCATGCTCAGTCTGTCACGAACAGCGGCACCGATTTCTGGATCGCCTTCCCGCCTAACTCTACCCTTTCAGCCACGTTATCGATTTTTATCTCTTCAGGAACTGCCACCAGTGGGCAGGTACAGTCAGCCTACCCGGGAGTGAACCAGAATTTCAACGTGGTTCCGGGTGTGGTAACCCAGCTCACGGTGCCGAACGGCGCCGCCCTCTCGGCAGGTACCGAGAGTAAGGGAATCCATATCACCTCGAACGACCCTGTTTCCGTTTATGGCCTCAACGAGTATACCATGACGACCGATGCTTATATGGCCCTGCCCACCAATGCCCTGGGGATGGATTACCGGATCGTCAGTTACCACTGCACGATCAGCAATTATGCCGTCGCGTTAAGTGTTGTGGCGACGCAGGATGGTACCAATGTTTCCATCTGGAACCATCAAACAGGTTCGACGACCAATATCACCCTTAACCAGGGACAGACCTATTATCTCAGGGATCCAGTCTCGATGCATGATCTCACGGGGTCGAGGGTCCAGGCGGACCACCCTGTTGCCGTTTACGGCTCCGCTGAAGGCACGCTCGTAACCGATCTTTGCAGTGCGGCGGACCATATCATTGAAGAGATGTTCCCCTATTATTCATGGGGTAAAAATTTCGTAACAGCCTTTTTTGCCGGGAGAAACAACAGTGGCGACTATTTCAGGATCGTAGCGGCCGACAACACGACGGCCATTACCATCAACGGCACCCTGGTGGCAACGATCAATGCGGGCGGTTTTTACGAGACCACCCTTGCCGGGTACAACCAGATTACAGCTTCAAACCCGGTGATGGTGGCCCAGTTTGCCCGGGGGTCCACCTGCTCGGGCGGTGTCGGCGATCCCTTTATCATGCTGATCCCCCCGATGGACCAGTTTCTTACCAGCTACACCATCTGCAATGTAACCCTGGCCCAGGTGACCGCAGCTCAGCAATGGGTGAACGTTCTGGCGCCGGGCAATGCCCTGGGAATCATTTACCAGGACGGTGTGCTGATCCCGGCAAGTTCCTTTGTTCAGATCGGAACCTCCAATTATTATGCGGCACAACAACCCATGACCGGCGGGTCGCATACATTCAGCAGCACCATTCCTTTCGGGGTCTTTGTGTATGGATGGGCATTCGGCGAATCATACGGCTACCCGGGGGGAATGTCCCTGGCACCTATTGTATCCATCGACACCATCACCCTGGCACCCGATACCGCCTACGGGCAGCTGAATGTCACCAGTGTGTGTCTGATGGCCAACGTCAAAGACAACCTCAGCAACAATGTCGCCGGTGCCCTTGTCAATTTTCACGTAGGCGGGATCAATCCCCTGCTGGGAAATGCCTATACCGACCAGTTCGGCAATGCGCAGTATTGTTATACCCAGTCAGGCACGATACCCGGGACGGATTATGTTTACGCACAGGTTCTCAGCATCCGGTCAGATTCCTCAGTGGTTATCTGGAACAACGGCAATCCCTGTATCAACCCCACCAGCGGAGGAACGATCGGCGGGGACCAGAGCGGCTGCGGAAGCTTTACCCCTGTTCCCCTGGCCAGTATCCAGCTGCCTTCCGGTGCATCGGGAACGCTTGAGTTCAAATGGCAGGAATCGACAACAAGCGGAATTACCGGTTTTGCAGATATTCCCGCGAGCAACTCCCCTTCGTATATACCCGGGTCAATTTCGCAGACAACTTGGTATAAGCGAATCGCAAGGGTCACCTGCAAAACCAGCTGGGCCCAGGCTGTGGAATCAAATACGGTTGTTGAAACAGTCAATGCTATTCTGCCGGTTTCGGTCACGATATCCCCTTCAACCAATGATATTTGCGCCGGGACCACCGTAACCTTCACCGCAACCCCCGGTTTTGGAGGAACACTGCCTGCCTACCAGTGGCAAATCAATGCAATTAATGCAATCAATGCAATCAATGCAAGTTATGCGTATGTTCCGGCAGATGGCGATGTGATCACCTGCATACTGACCTCTTCCGAAAGCTGCACCTCTGGCAACCCGGCAACCTCCGGCCCGGTCATCATGACGGTGCATCCCAACCTGCCGGTCACCTTGTCGGCTTCGGCATCGTCAAACCCGGTATGTGCCGGTACCACCGTAACCTTCACCGCAACCCCCGGCTTTGGCGGAACGCAGCCTGCCTACCAGTGGAAAATCAATGCAATCAATACAATCAATGCGATCAATGCAAGTTACGCCTATGTTCCGGGCGATGGCGATGTGGTCACCTGCGTGCTGAACTCTTCTGAGACCTGTACCACCGGCAACCCGGCAACCTCAGCACCGGTCACCATGACAGTCAACGCCTATCTGCCGGTCACCGTGACGGTCGCGGCATCGTCAAACCCGGTATGCGCAGGCACACTGGTGGCCTTCACCGCAACCCCCGGCTTTGGCGGAACACAGCCTGCCTACCAGTGGAAAATCAATGCAATCAATGCAATCAATGCAATCAATGCAAGTTATGCCTATGTTCCGGCCGATGGCGATGTGGTCACCTGCATGCTGAACTCTTCTGAGACCTGTACCACCGGCAACCCGGCAACCTCAGCACCGGTCACCATGACAGTACGCAGCAACCCGGTGGTTAGCCTTTCGCCCTGTTTTGATACGATAACGGTTACCGGTGCCAAACCCATCCGGCTGCGGGGCGGACTTCCCCTGGGAGGAACCTATTCGGGAACCGGGGTCTCCGCCGGGTTCTACGATCCGGCACTGGCAGGGCCTGGAACACATATGATTACATACACCTATGCGAATGTGGCATCCTGTGCGGCCTGGGCCGGCTCGCACATACACCAGTACACCGCTTCAGTCTTCACCTGCGGCAATAATCTTACCGACATCCGCGACGGGAAGACATATCCGACCGTCCAGTTCGGCAGCCACTGCTGGATGGCATCAAACCTGGATTTCGGAACGCAGATCGGGGAGATGATCCCGCAGTCGGACAACTGTATCCCTGAGAAATACAAAGCGCCTTTGCCCGTTACGCCAAACCCCGCCTTCTATCAATGGGATGAATTGATGATCTATGGCATTACGGAGGGCTCCCAGGGCCTTTGCCCGCCCGGATGGCATATTCCATCGGCCGGCGAGTGGGATGCGCTGCTGACCTTTAACAGCGGCGCCGGTCTGGCCGGATGGCCGTTGAAGGACCTGTTGCTGGTCAGCGGGTTTTATTCATACCAGCCTGGTTTTCTATACCTGAACCATACCTGGGCATTCGCCACGGGGCCCTACGCCGGATCCATGTACTGGACTTCGACGGCCTCAGGCCCGGAGCGCGCAATTGCAAGAGGACTCAACGAGTTTAACCCGAGTGTATCCCTGTACGTATCATCACGCGGTAACGCTTTTTCAGTGAGGTGTTTGAAAGACTGAGTGCGCCCAGACGCACACTAAACGACCGAAAAGAAATTTTCGGTTAATATAAGTGAAGCTTGCTGTAATCAAGATGGTGGGCTGCAAACAAGATATTTCATTTGAAACGAAACGAGTTGTTATAGAT
>Ga0209697_10003399_pt1 | contig 21673 bp, 18 predicted proteins | sample AliMusrvi5mmetaG_FD_184115 | JGI IMG/M metagenome (GOLD analysis project Ga0209697, IMG submission 184115) | Freshwater lake bacterial and archeal communities from Alinen Mustajarvi, Finland, to study Microbial Dark Matter (Phase II) - Alinen... | ecosystem: Environmental > Aquatic > Freshwater...
GGGGTACAGCAAATAGCCAATTTAAGAATAGCTCATAAAAGTAGTAATTGGCATAGAGTAATTGAGATGATTAAAGAAGTAAAAATTATTGCTTAAACCTACAAAGGGACTTTTGTCATGCACCCGTATTTCTTACAATCAGCCTTTTATTGCTGGGATTTTATGTGTTTCCACAAGCCAAAGATAGCATCCTATACAAGTACAAAGACTATACTGTTTTTAAAATTAATAATCGAATGAATTCTTCACATTCTAATGATACAGTGAAAATTTATTTGACTTCAAGTAAAGACAAAAACAAATCATATAATTTGAATTTTAGCCATCTTGATTGCGGAGAGATTTATTACTTCTCAATAAAATTTGAGAACAGAGATGAGTTGTTTTTTGAAAGATCCTTTACTGGTGAAGATAATTTTGAGGATAAAGGTTTTTACTTCGTTAGTGGCTTTAAAATTTCAAATAAAAATTTCAAAAGATATAAGCATAAAAAAATTTCCGAACTTAAATTCTTTACAAATACCTATTGCAAATCATCGCAGGAATCCTATTTTCAAATTTGGACTTTTGAATTAAAGGACTTCAAGCTGGATCAATTAAAATTTAAAAAAACAGAGCTATAAAAAATTTGTCTCAACATATTTTACAAGGAAATATTGGGGGGTGAAAGCACATTAAAATTCAACAAAAAAATAAATTCAATCATGATAATTCTTGATGTAAATGATGAACTAAAACCATGCTTTGGTGCAGGTGAAAAATTGATATGGTCCGGGCGACCTAAAACGGGATTAGCATTCAGAAATTCCGATTTTTTTCTGATCCCATTTAGTTTATTCTGGTGCGGATTTTTTATAATTTTTATTACCGGTTCGAATGTACCGGGAGCGAACTTCGTATCGTTTATAATGCTTGTTCCATTTGGCATTATGGGTCTGTATATTTCCGTAGGCCGTTTTATTTTTGATGCAAGAAAAAGAGCCACCACTGTCTATGGCATCACCGACGACAGGATCATTATCATTTCGGGCGTTTTCAGCAGAACGGTAAATTCAATAAATATCAAAACCCTTTCCGATATGAGTCTTACTGAAAGATCCGACAACAGCGGAACAATAACTCTTGGTGAAACGGACTTTAAAATGTCAATGTTTCAGGGCATGGATTGGCCCGGAGTGAAACAACCACCGAGGCTCGAATTTATCGAAGACGTGAAAAAAGTTTACAATAAAATCGTAGAACAGCAAAAGAAAAATAATGAAAAGATGACAATCCAATGAAACACATACTCACCATTGCATTTGCAGCCCTCATTCTGCTTTCATTCGCTGCCTGCAATCAAAAGAAAAATGTCAAAGAATTTTACATTGTTTCCAAGGGAGATTCAACAGATTTTTCAAACAAATATGCCATTAAGGATACATCGTTACAGCCACCACCTCCTCCTCCGGGGTTTTCAAGTTCACGTGTTAAAGGTGTAGAATATTTTTATAATACAGTCATCATTTTTGATTCAACCGATTTGGTTTATTTATACCAAACAGACTTTACTGAAAATAAAAATTCTTTGATAAAAGTCCCAAGAGGATGCATCGTTGATGAATCTGAAGACTACTATAAATTCATTAAACATCCTCCATTCATTGGCCTCAGACCTGAAAATATTTTAAAATTTGATTCGAAAAATTTTCTTGATTTTATTAAAGCCAACAACGATATTTTTCAACTCGATACAACAAGACGATGCAATAGAATACTAATGATTGCAAGTAATAAAGACACTATTGAAAATCCTGCATTTTATGATTTGATGAAGCTCACAAAACAAGACAGAAAAACTCTGGACAAGGTTTTCCCGATAATTCGAATGACCACGGAAGAGGAAAACAAAGTCATTTACTGCAAGAGAAGGAATGTGAAATATGATCCTGCAAATGTAAAATGGTCAACAAATTTTTTAAACGGGAAATATTATCCATTGTCAAGTGAATATGATTCCATCGTGAAATATGTGATCCCAAATATTTTTACAGCACGCAAATTATTCCGGATGGATACTTTGAAAGTGAAGAGTAGAAAATAATTAACCGGGTTGATCAATATTAAAAGCAGTTCTTTGATGGCTGTAATATTTTTATTAAATTCGCATAATAATAGAACAATGATTCACACTTCAATAACACCGGTATCAACGAAAGTGTCTGTTTCAATACCCAAAGAATACATTGGTAAAAAAGTAGAAATTCTTTTGTATTCTGAAGAAGAAGCCAAAGAAGAACATCCTGATAAGAAAAGTACAATGTCTGCTTTTTGGGGTATTTTGAATTCGAAAGACGCAAAAGAACTACGTAAACATGTTGAAAAAAGCCGTGACGAATGGGAAAGAGCTATTCAAACGAAATCTTGTTAATGCTCGTTTTCAAAGCAGATTTCAGAATAACTTACCTCATCACTGCTTCACAAACCTCCTGCCAATAACAGTTTCATTCGTATAGATTTTTACAAGATAAAGTCCGCTTGCAAGGCTTTCTGTATTTACGATTGCTTTCTTGTTGAGTGTTGAATGATAAACCACCTCCCCTGTAATGTTCATTATTTCAAAGTGGCAATTGGTGCTTAAGCCAGATGCTTCAATGGTCAGTTGATCATTTACAGGATTTGGATAAATTAGAACATCGTTTGAAATACCTGAATAATGGTCAATACCTGAAAAGAAAGAAACAACTGCCGAGGTGTCGCTTGAGCAACCATGAACAGTAACTATGCAATAATAATTGCCGTTTTGCGATGGAGCAAAATAAGAATTGGTATCACCTGTCATGATGCCGGTTGTTGTGCTGTACCATTGGTTTCCTGTTGGAGATGATGAATAAATGGTGTCGGCATTGATCATCATGACAGGCGTTGCAGGAACAGGATAGATCGAAAGATGTATGGTGTAATTGCTGTCGCAGCCGTGAATGGTGTGAAATGGGTCGTTATAAGTGCCGGGCACGTTGGCATAAGTTCCATCAGGAAGAAGGTATGTTTCGCCCTGGCAGATTCCCGGCGAAAGCGTTATTGCGTATGTAGGATTCACTGTGAGATTGGTGGTGATCACACTGTCGCAGCCATGAACTGTATGCAGGTTTGAAGTGTAGGTTCCCGTTGTTGTAACCACGATGCTGTCAGGAAGCATATAGTTTTGACCATTGCAGATAGAAGGATTATGAGTCATTGCAAAGGTTGGGTTGACGTTAAGATGAGTAATGATAACACTGTCGCAACCCATGATAGATTGATAAGTTGTGGTGTAAGTTCCCTGAGTATTTACAACAGTACTATCGGGCAGATAAAATAACCCGTTGTCACAAATAGTGTCATAATGAGCAATTGAATACACTGGCAGAATAGAGAGATTGGTAGTGATCACACTGTCGCAACCATGAATGGAATGAAGCGTGGTGTAATAAACTCCCCCGGTTGTTGCAATAGAATTGTCAGGAAGAACGAAGGTGTCGTTTGCACAAATGACAGGTGATTGCGAAGAAGCCTGTGTTGGATAAACAGTGAGGAATGTAGTGATCACGCTGTCGCAACCATGAACGGTTTGCAGTGTATCAATGTATGTTCCCGGAGCAGAAACTGATGAATTATCAGGCAAAGTAAATGATTGATTGCTGCAGATAGCGGGCGACTGCGAAGAGCTGACTGTTGCAAAAATCGAAAGGGTTGCTGCATTCGATGTGTCATTGGGGTTGCATGTTCCGCTGACAATGCATCTATAATGATACCCGTTCATGCCTGAAGTTATACCTGTAAGTTTTAGCGTGTCATTGGTTGCACCTGAATAAGGAGGAGCATTGGTGATATCAGTGTATCCCGTTCCTGTATTAACCTGCCAGCGATAACCAGTTCCTGCACCACTTGCAGCAACAATAAATGATGCATTGCTGCCCGGGCAACCGGATGTGTTGAAAGGATGAGCCGTTACAATTGGCGCAGAATTTACAGTTAAAGTAGTGGGATTTGAAACATACTGTGCCGCACATGAAGAGCTGATAATACATTGATAAGTGTATCCGTTCATGGTTGTTGTAGCAGTCGTGATGTTAAGTGTGTTACTGGTAGCGCCGGAATATGGTGTTGCATTTGAAATATTCGTAAAGCCGGTTCCGTTATTCACCTGCCATTGATACGTGAGATTTGTTCCTGTAGCACTCAATGAGAATGCAGTAGTCTCACCCTGACAAATGGTGGACGAAACAGGCTGAGTTCCCATGATCACGGGAGCACAAACTTCAATCAAATTCGTGTAATAAGGCAGTCTTCCATTGTCGCCGTTAAAATGGTTTTTAACGGTCAGTGAATTCAGGGTAGGATCATACTGGAACAAGACACCGAAATTGTTTGAACCTCCTGTATTGGTCATACCATACAACATTCCGTTCAATGCCTGCATCAAAGTCCCGTAAGGATTTTTTCCATTGCTTGCTCCTGCAAAATCAATTTTCTTCGTGAGGGTGTTTGTAGTATAATTATAACTGAACAAAACACCATCACTGTTAGCGCCGCCATTATATGTCATTCCATAAAGATTCCCATTGGATGCCAGAACGAGTGAGCCACCGGGATAACTTCCGTTTGTTGTTCCTGCAAAGTCAATCTTTTTTGTGAGTGTTCCGGTGGAAGGGTCGTATTCAAACAAAACACCGTCACCATTTATACCGCCACCGTAAGTCATTCCGTACAGTTTATTATTCGATGCCTGCACAAGACTGCCATAAGGATTGCTGCCATTGGCAGTGCCTGTTAAGTCAGCTTTTTTCGTCAGTGTGCTTGTCGCAATATTGTACTCAAACAACACACCTGTTCCGCTTGTTCCGCCCTGACATGTTATTCCATAAAGTTTACCGTTTGATGCCAGTACAAGACTTCCGTAAGGATTGCTTCCGCTTGCAGTGCCTGAAAAATCCACTTTTTTTGTCAGTATATTTGTTGCCGGATTGTATTCAAACAATACACCGTAGTTGCTTGCGCCTCCTGCACTGGTCATGCCATATAACAATCCATTTGAAGCCCGGATCAATGAACCACCGGGATATTTACCATTGGATGTACCGGCAAAATCAATCTTTTTCACATAAGTATAAGTTGAAGGATCAAATTCGAAAAGAACACCATCATTGCCTGTACCGCCTGTGTTTGTCATACCATAAAGCTTACCATTGGAGGCCAGCACGAGGCTTCCCTGAGGAATTTTTCCATTCGGAGAAGTTGAGAAATCAATCTTGTCAGTGATCGTATTGGATGTAATATTGTAGCTAAATAAGATCCCGTCATTGTTAGCCCCGCCTTCATTGGTCATCCCAAATATCAATCCACCTGTTCCCTGAATTAATGTGCCGCGCGGATGGCTTCCATTGATTGCACCTGCCAGATCAATCTTCTTTGTGAGTACACTTGTTGAAGGGTCATAAACGAACAAAGTGCCAAAATTGAGCGTACCGCCTGAATAAGTCAAACCATAAAGCTTCCCGTTTGAAGCCAGCATAAGATTGCCATTAGGATAGCCACCATTGGTTGTACCAGCAAAATCTATTTTTTTAGTAAGAGTGTTGGAAGTGGAATTATACTCAAACAAACTTCCCTGATCGGTTGCACCACCCATGTATGTCAAGCCATACATCAGTCCACTGCTTGCCTGCACAAGTCCGCCATAAGGAAAACGACCATTTGAAGTTCCGGCAAATGTAATTTTCGGTGTAAGAGTTCCAGAGGTTGTATTATACATGAACAAGATACCATCAGTATTTCCACCACCGGCAAAAGTCATTCCGTACAAATAGCCATCCGAAGCCAGCATAAGACTTCCATAAGGCCTGCTTCCGTTAGAGTTATTATTAAAGTCAATTTTTTTTACCAAAGTACTTGTAGCAATAGTGTATTCAAACAAAACACCGTAATTGCTGGTACCACCTGAATAAGTCATTCCATATAGCTTTCCGTTCGCAGCCTGTACCAATGTGCCATTGGGGTTCTGGCCATTTGATGTTCCTGCAAAATCCACTTCTTTTGTGAAAGTGTTAAGTGCAGGGTCATATTCAAACAGGACTCCAAGGCCATTTGCACCCCCGGAATAAGTCATTCCGTATAATTTTCCGTTTGAAGCCTGGATAAGTCCGCCATTGGGTGTGTCGCCATTTGCAGTGCCGGAGAAATTAACTTTGATAGTATAGGTATGAGTGGTGGTGTCGTATTCAAACAGAACACCAAGACCATAAATGCCACCCGACTGAGTCATTCCATAAAACTTCCCATTTGTTGCAGCACACAAGCCTGAATAGAAAGGATACACTCCCGGGAAACCGGGCATAAAATTTTCTTCAGTCACAAGGTTGCTACCATCTGCATCGGTTTTGAATATTGTTCCGAATTCTTTACCACCGGCAGATGTCATACCCCACAAATTGCTTTGAGAATAGGTAGAATTTATTGCCGTGAAAAGGAGAATTGAGATAAAGTAAAGTTTTTTCATGAGTGAGAGAGGTTAATAAATACCTGTTTGTTTTGCAAAGTAACAAATGAATTTGATAAGATCATAAAGAATTTACCGGCAGAATATGGGCAAGAACAAAATAAGAAAAAGATTGTCTGAAGTTTCACAGTTAAGTTTTTATATCACTTTATTTTTGTGGTCAAAAAAAGAAAGAGTGACATTTGCGTCACTCTTTCATAACATATTCATAACCCAAAAACACAAAAATATATTAACACATTGTCATACCAAATTTAGCAATGTAAAATTACTACAGTTTGACCCCTGTTGCGTGTTAAAGGACGTTAACAAACGTTAAAAAACGTTAAACACTAATGTTGTCAAGTGTTTAAAGCATTTTAAGAAGTAATTTTGTTACAATGAACAGGAAGGTTATTGTACTTGTAATTATTCTTATTTCCTTTGCTTTAGTAGGGCTGGTGGGCATTCAACTGTATTGGATAAAAAACGCACTTGCTGTTAAAGAAGCAAATTTCGACCGTGGTGTGAACGAGGCTATGACCAATGTGGTTTATAAACTGGGAAAACTCGAAATTGCAGGCAGGATCAGGAATAAGATCAACTCTAAAAGTCCAAACATTTCACTATACGGGTCCATTGATTCGATCAACAACATGTTCATTAAAGAAATGGAATCAATGACCAATGATTTCAACATCCAGAAAGCTTCGTACATCAATTATACAAGCAAGAAAGTAGTCGTCCAGTATGATACTATAGCGGGGAAATCAATCAAGCACATTGATTCAAGCATAATAGCTGTCAAGAACAGAGATACTATTAAAAAAGTAAAATCAGAAATTCTGCGCCCTGTATCCGTTCCCGATTACTATATGCCAACGAATCATTTTGACAGCATCAGTGACAAAATTGATAAGTTTCTCAAAAAGTCCTTTCTTGTCAGTGATGTGTTTGATGAAATGTTTAATAATAAAACCAGCAAAACCATAGAAGAGCGCATCAGTTCAGTAAAACTTGATTCTCTGATAAAGGCGGAGCTTGACAACAAAGGAATACATACAGAATACGAATTCGGAATTTGGAGTCCTATAAAAGACACACTGGTCATTGAAAAAACCGGGAAATATCATAAGGAGCTAACTGAAAATAAAAACTGTGTTTCATTTAATATTTATCCGACAGATCTTTTCAGAGCAACGGAGTATTTGGTGATTTATTTTCCGAAGAAAGAAACTTATCTCTTCACGCAAACATGGCTCATGCTAACCATTGCAGCCATCCTTATTCTTTGCATTATTCTTTCTTTCGTTTACACAATAAGAACCATCCTGAAACAAAAGAAACTTTCGGAGATGAAAAATGATTTCATCAACAACATGACACATGAATTCAAAACTCCAATATCCACTATTTCTTTAGCCTGCCAGGTGCTCACTGATGATGATATGCTGAAGTCGGAAGCACTTTATAAAAACTACCTCTACGTAATAAGTGATGAAAATAAACGGCTGGGGGTGATGGCTGAAAAAATATTGCAGACTGCAGTCCTGGAAAAGGGACAGGTGAAGTTGAAGAAAGAGCCAATGGACATTCATTACATCATTAATGAGGTCATCAAAAACCTCAACCTGCAGGTTGTTGCCAGAGGAGGCGAAATCATTAAAGTGTTCAATGCAACAACAAGCATAATCAATGCTGACAGGCTCCATATCACCAACGTTATTTATAACCTTGTTGACAATGCTAACAAGTACACACAGGAAGTCCCCCGCATCACTATTGCCACTGAAAGTAACGATGCGGGAATATATGTTTCAGTGGAGGATAATGGGATAGGTATTAGTCACGCCAATCTGAAAAAGATCTTTGATAAGTTATACAGGGTACCTACGGGAAATGTTCATAATATAAAAGGCTTTGGACTTGGTCTGAGTTATGTAAAAACAATTGTTGAAATGCATCATGGAACGGTGGATGTTGTAAGTGAATTAAAAAAAGGTTCAAAATTTACAGTATATTTGCCGTTTGGAGAATCAAACGAATAAGAAAGAAATAAAAAATTAGTAACTGGAAATATCAAATTTTAAATCTGGAATAATATCATGGAAAATAAAGAAATTAAAATTCTGCTTGCTGAAGATGATCACAACCTTGGAACAATATTAAAAGCATATCTTGAAGCCAAAGGTTATCCCACAAAATTGAGCATAAATGGCAAAGAAGCTATGGAGGCTTATGCAAAAGAAAAATTTGATTTCTGCATTCTTGATGTGATGATGCCGGTGAAGGATGGTTTCACCATGGCAAAAGAAATACGCAAGACTGACAAGAAAATCCCCATACTTTTCCTGACAGCAAAATCATTGCAGGAGGACAGGATAGAAGGGCTACAATTAGGCGCTGATGATTACCTGACAAAACCTTTTAACATGGAAGAGTTGCTCCTGAGAATTAAAGCCATTTTAAGACGAGCTGATAGCAATGCAACAACAGAGCAGAGTGTTTACATTCTGGGATCGTATGTTTTTGATGTCACTCACCAGTTACTGACAAGGGCTAATGAATCGAATAAACTTACCTCGAAAGAATCGGAACTTCTAAAACTCCTGTGCGAAAACATGAACAATGTCCTCGACAGAACCATTGCACTGAACAGGATTTGGAATGATGACAGCTATTTCAATGCACGCAGCATGGATGTTTATATTGCAAAACTCCGCAAATATTTAAAAGATGATCCGACCATTGAATTGCTGAATGTGCATGGAATAGGATTTAAATTGTTGACAAAATAACTGAACGAGGGAAAACCTCTACCTTATAGCATTCATTCTTGTTCATGAATCACAAAAAATCCTGTGATCTTTAATTGTTGTGGAATAATTAAAATAAACAGTACTGGAAGTACATTTGCATTAGTATAGCAGGCAGATTAAAAATGCATTTGGTGATAATCTTCATAATCAAAATCGAGCTGATCTTTGATTTCCTTTATGCGTTTTGCAATGACCATAAATACCTGAAGCTTTTTTTTATTGAGCCATTCCATTGCCTGCTTTTTACCCATGCTGGCTTCGGCAAGTATGAATAGAAAATCGAAATTGTTTTTTTTCAACCAATCCCAGGCTTTTTCATCACCGTCAATTGCATTGCTGAAAGCAGCCAGGTGCTGAAAATTTCTTTTCATCAGCCAGTCGAAAGCTTCAGCATTACCTTTGATCGCACTCGTCAATGCTGACAATTCAGGATACCCGTTCTTGAAAAGAAACTGATAGAAATTGTCTTTGCCATCCAGCGCTTCTGCAAAAGCCAATAATACTTTTACCGGATAATTGGTCATTCTTAATTTTTAATTCAGGCTTTAATTGATATCACAATAATACCTTTAAACTTTGAACAAAGTTACTAATAAACTTCTGTTTTGAATCCAAACTTCTTAACTTTTGATGCAATTATTTCGAGTTCGTTCATGCTGACTTTTTCAAGTCCTTTAGCGGGAGTAGCTCTTGCGATCGGATAAATCATCACCAGATCCGGTTTAATATCCCTGAGATATTTCAACCACTCGTTCACTTCAGTTTCCGTTGTATTATCAATGATTTTTCCATTCAATTCTCCCCTGACAAATAATGTCTGTATGATGAGATTTGATGTGAATTGTTTTAAACCTGCAACTATTTTTTCGAGCGTGATGTCAGTCAGAGGGCAGTTGATATTTCTGTATGTTTCCTCTGTTCCAGCATCTAATTTCAAAATGTTCATGTCAACTTTTTTCAGTGCATTTACAACATTTGGCAGGTGAAGCATGGTGGCATTGGAGAGCACATCCACTTTACTTTTTGGTGAATATTGATTGCGTAGTTCAATTGTATTATTAATAATCTCTGCAAACTCAGGATGAAGAGTAGGCTCACCATTGCCGGCAAAAGAAATTGCTTCAGGCAACTCATTATTGTCTCTCATTTCAATCAACTTTTTTTCGAGAAATTGCTTAACTATGTTTGCAGGAGGAAAGGTGAACTTATCAATTTTACTCACTTTGGTCCATCCGCACTCGCAGTAAATACAGTTGAATGAACATATTTTATGATCAGTTGGCAGCAGGTTCATACCCAATGAAACTCCCAACCTGCGGCTATGAACCGGTCCGAAAACTATTTTGTCAAAAAGAAATCCCGACATTTATTTTATCTTTAATTTTAATGTTTATTAATTGTCATTTGCTTCGCGTCATTGATGGTCATTGGTCAATAAGTCAATAGTCATTGGTCAATGGTCATTTACTCACGTTATTTTTTCCATTCTTTCCATTCGCAGACATTCCTGAATCCGGTGTAGGCATTCGGAGATTTGCGGATGAAAGTGTCCTGTTTTAATATTGTTTGTTTGCTGTCCTGCCAGCCGCCACCCATGCTTATATCCTTTTCAGAAGTCCACTCGCTGACATTGCCTCTGAGATTATAGATTCCAAGATCGTTTGGCCAAAAAGCATAAGTATATGTTGTGGGTTCGTGCAGAAAAGTATCCTTCACACACGGAATAATATCACATTGAATTTCATTCAGGCTTCTTTCCTGATCCCTGATGATTTTTGCCTTCTTTTTTGCCTTCCAGTTTTTATCAATAAAAGGCTTGTGATAAGTAACTTCTTTCCACTCCTCTATTGCAGGTAACCTGTAACAGGGATAATACTTAAATATTGTGTCTGGTTTATAATTCAGATACAAACCGGCAAAATATTTTTCAGAAGTGAAACAAGTAGCGCTATCCTGGCCGGGATTTATTTTGATTTTGCCATACTTTATAAGCAGGAATTCGAAAACCCTGTCGGATCTCCATTTTGAATAATCTTCAGCTTGTTTTTGCGTTATCCCAACCAAAGGATAATTCCTGTATGCCGGGTGCCTCATATACTCCAGTGGATAAGATACCCAGGTCTTAAAAGTGTCCTTACGAAAAGTGAACAATCCTTTGATATCATTCAGACAAGGAAATGTCTCTAACCATACCAAAGTGTCAGGATACGTTGTTTTATATTTTGTGGAATTACTACCATAAACACGTTTCGTCCAGTACATGTATTCAAGCCAGCTCAGGTTATCTATTTCAGCTATGTCATAGTATAAATTTATTCCAACCTTCACTGTTCCCGGAGGTATATTATCAATAAAATACTTAGAACTATCAAGCTTTTTAGGAAAGATACATGAAGTAACAACCAACAGAATAATAAGGGTAACAAAGTTTTTCCATTGAAAATATTTAATAAGTCCTTTACAATCTTTTCTCATCAGTTTTATGATCATGCATAATAACGTAAGGTCAGCAAAATTAGTATAAATCCAAGTTTCCCTTTCATAGTTTTTTATTAATGTGCAAATGTTTGTAATTATTTCATTTCAGAGTACAGAGATGCCAATAATTATTTAATTTTGGAATGAAGAATTACGACATGAAAGTTGATATTGATGTAATAAAAGCCCCTATAGACAAGTATCTTGAAGAATTTGACAAGGAGTTCAGAGTCGCAATGAAAAGCTCTGTTCCACTACTTGATATTATTACAAGATACATTGTCAAACGAAAAGGCAAACAGGTTCGCCCCATGTTCGTTTTCTTTTCTGCTGCATTGTGCGGAGGAATTACTGACTCTACAAACAGAGCTGCAACACTCATAGAATTGCTCCATACTGCAACACTTGTACACGATGATGTGGTTGATGATTCCTTTGAACGCAGAGGTTTCTTTTCAATTAATGCTTTGTGGAAAAACAAAATTGCAGTGCTGGTTGGCGACTTCCTTTTATCTAGAGGAATGTTGGTTTCCGTAGAAACAGGAGAATATGAATTGCTGAAAATTGTTTCGAATTCAGTAAAGGAAATGAGTGAGGGTGAATTATTGCAGATTGAAAAAGCCCGCAACCTTGATATTGAAGAGCATATTTATTTTGAAATTATCCGAAAGAAAACAGCCTCTCTCATTGCCTCCTGTTGTGCCTGTGGTGCTGCATCGGCAGGAGCAAATAAAGAAACCATTGAAAAAATGTACAGATTTGGTGAAGCCACCGGTGTTGCATTTCAACTGAAAGACGATCTCTTTGATTATGAAAATAACGCTGCTATCGGGAAACCTCACGGAATAGATATCAAAGAAAAGAAAATGACATTGCCTCTCATTTTTATGTTGCGCAACATGCAATATTTTGAGAAAAGACACGTTATTAATATTGTAAAAAATCATAGTAACAATCCGGAGAAAGTAGCTGAAGTTATCAGACTTGTCAATGAAAGCGGAGGCATTGAATACTCTGAGATAAAAATGATGGAATATCAAAGGTCGGCATTGGATATGCTGATGGAATTTCCAAAAAGTGAAACACGGGATTCGCTTGAAACGCTTGTAAAGTTTATTGTGGAACGAAAGAAGTAAAAAATGAAAAAGATATTATCAATACTAGCGGTGCTGTTCATCTGCAATTCCATATTTGCGCAGGTAAGAACCGAGTACTGGAGCAACAAGAATAAAAAAAGTGTAGGAAATTATAAGGATAGCCTGCAGGATGGCAAATGGACCATGTGGTATGAAACCGGACAGAAATGGTGTGAGGGGGAGTTCAGACAGGGAGAAAGAGTGGGTCTTTGGAACTACTGGTTTCCGAGCGGGAAAAAGCTAAGTCAGATTCATTATGATAACGGTATTAATACCGTATGGTTTGAAGATGGAAAGATTGAGAAAACAGGAAAAATTGTAAATGGAAAGCTCGACAGTGTATGGAAAACCTGGCATCCGAATGGAAAACTACATGAAATTACTATTTACAAAAATGGCCTGAAGGAAGGGAAATGCATTTCATTTTATGCTGACAGCACAAAAGAATTTATTGGCATATACAAGGACGATTCACTTGAAGGTTATGCAACATGGTGGCGCAAGACAGGAAAGAAAGAAATGGAAGGTAAATCAATACGTGGCAAGCAGGACAGCATTTGGGTATTTTATAATGAAAGCGGCAAAGTAGGTAGTAAGGGAAAATTTGTTAAAGGTTTGCAGGATAGCATCTGGAATTACTGGTACGACACCGGCGAGAAGTGGAAAAGAGGTGCTTTTAAAATGGGGAAAAGAGAAGGCCTCTGGACAACCTGGTACGAAAGCGGACAGAAAGAACATGAGGGTATGTTTGCCAATGGAAAAGAAACAGGCATGTGGACAAGATGGTATGCAAATGGCAAATTGAAAACAACAGGCGCATTTAAGGAAGGACTTATGACAGGCGTTTGGACTGGTTATTATGAAACAGGCATTAAAAAATATGAGGTGGGATATATTCCTACTACTAAGAAATGGTTATGGAGAGGTTACAACATTGATAGAACCAAGAAGGATAGCCTCGATCTGAAATACGAAAATGCAACCCTTACAAATATTAAACATGGCAACTCTACCAACTGGTATGAAAGCGGAAAGTTGATGAACAAAGGAAAATATAAAAACGGGGAGTTGAGCGGCAAATGGACTGCCTGGTATATTACCGGTATTTTGGAAGAACAGGGAAGCTACAAAAATGATAAGAAAAGTGGTGACTGGACTTTCTATGATAATCACGGAGTGAAATTTAAAAAGCAAAGATTTTCGAATGGCATTGCAGATGGTCCATGGGTGACTTATTTTTCAAATGGAAATAAAGAAAGTCAGGGTGCCAATATCAAAGGATACAAAGAAGGCAAGTGGATCTTTTGGGATGATAAAGGAAAACTTGTTTACATGGTGGAATATAAAAAAGGAAAAAAGATCAGCGAGTTTCCAAAGCCCAAAGTGGATGTGCCGGTAAAAAAGGATAACTAAAGTAGGCCTGACAGCAGGTCATTGATGATGTCTATCTAGGTGCAAATTTTGAAAGCAATCCACGTATTGCTACTGTTCAAAATTAAAATCAGATAAGAGCAAGCTTTGTTAAAGGGTTAAGAAAAGACAGGATTTGATTTGCTCAAATTGATCTATCCGATACTATAAATGCACATCATTAATAAAACAAAGAGGTAAGGTAAACCAACACCTATAACCATTATAACATTACCCTGTTTGTTGAAGGATTCAATTTTCTTGGTAGTGTAAGTTGAAGTAACTGATTTTACATTAAAAACTTTCAGGTAAATAATAAGGTTCCAAACGAAAAAAGCTATTGCATAAATACCTACGGACAACAAAGTCCAGAAACAAATATCATCAATAGGGTCGTCAGAATTATTTTGAGCAAGGAAAAAAATCACAATGACAATGAGAAGCAACGAGAGCCCAAACAAATTTATATTTAAAATGTTCTTCAGTTTTTTATCAATCATACTACTTACCTTTTAATGATCCGTGAGTTTTCAATGAAAATTATAAATAGTTACAGCAATCTGGTGCCTCGCTGCTTATTAAACAAATAATTAATCAAAAACGGCAAATTTTTAACTGTGTAAATGTACTAATAATATTATTTAATGGTGATAGGCTTACGCAAAAAAAAATGTCAGAAAACCTTGCAATATCACCAATCTTCATCTAAAACCAAAAATAACTCCCTGATATAATTCTGATCCTTTTACTAAATTATTTTTTCATCAAAGGACGTAAGGAATAATCATCCTGCTCTTTTTCATATACTCTTTGTACTGCTCACCAAAATAACGGATGTTTTCCTTTTCTTCAATCAGCATAGTTGCAATAAAAAAAATGCTTGAAGCGGTGCAAACAATTAATAAAACGGGAGTAATATTTTTCAAACAAATTCCCCAGGCAAGGAAAAACAATGACGCATACAAAGGGTGGCGAATGTAGTGGTAAATGCCCGAAGTGATAAGTACAGTGGTTTTTTCGAATGTATAAAGAGTGTTATCCTTGCGGCTGTTGCGCGCTTTGCCTTTTATCTTTATTAAAATCACTCCGAAAATGGCGAGATAAAGCGAATACACAAGCAGTATCCAGGAGAGGATCTGGTAAACAGAAAAAGGATCAACAACCCAGAATTTATAATTGCACGAAAGTAGCCATGCCAAACATTCCCATCCGAAAAACCTGTAGAATCCGTGGCTTTTAGGTTTGACAAGTACATGCAGCGAAAAGAAAATACAAACTGCACTCATCAGCATGAACAAAATAATTCCCTTATTCATCCTATCCCTTTTTAAGAGTGAAAGCAAATGTAGTTCCTATGCCAATAGTGCTGCGAACATTAATGGTTTGCCTGTGGGCTTCGATAATATGTTTTACAATTGAAAGTCCCAAACCAGTTCCTCCCTGTTCCCGTGAACGTCCTTTATCAGTTCTGTAAAAACGTTCGAACAAACGGGGAATATCATGTTGGGTCACTCCAATACCATCATCAGTAACTTCAATAAGAATGTTTTCATCCATATCGAATAAACTAACTTTCGAAAGCCCTCCTTTATTTCCATATTTGAGTGAATTGTCAACAAGGTTAATCAGCACCTGTCTTATCTTTTCCTTGTCGGCATTGACGATGGCCGGCTTGTCATAATTCTTGTCAAACGCCAGTTTTATTTGATTTTTTTTCGCAACTCTTTCAAGAAATTCAAAAACTTCTTTCACCAGCAGAATAATATCAAAACGTTCAGGCATCAGTTTTAATTCGCCCGATTCAAGTTTTGAAATTGACTCAAGATCTTCAACAATGTTGATCATCCTGTTGATGCTTTTTTCTGTCCGCAAAAGGTATTCCCTGTTGATCTCAGGATCGTCAAGGCCACCGTCGAGCAAAGTAAGCACATACCCCTGAATATTGAAGATTGGCGTTTTCAGTTCATGCGAAACGTTGCCAAGAAATTCTCTTCTGTACGCTTCCAGTTTTTTCAGTTCTTCAATTTCTTCTTTTTTATCTTCGGCCCATTTCACTACCTGCTGGTTCACGGACGAAATAATATCGCCGTTATTTTCGTTTTGTTTTTTTTCAGCGCCACCCGGTGATTTCAGGCTGAGAATGGTTTTGTAAATAGGTTTGATCTTATCAGAAATAAATTTTTCCAGGAAAAATCTGACAATAAGAAATGAAAAAATGAACAACGTAAATACGGAAAGAACAAAAAATAAGAAATGAAAATGATCAAAATAAAACAGGTCGAAAAAAACAAACACCAGAACAAAGAACCCTGTAATGATAAGGGAAATGATAGCTGATAAGTTTCCTGTTTTTGAGTTCTTCATAGCTGTCAGATCTCGAATTTATATCCCACTCCTTTTACAGTTTTGATATTATCAATTTCAAGCTTTTCGCGGATCTTGCGAACATGCACATCAATTGTTCTGTCGCCAACAATGACATCGCCCCAAATGATCGAATAAATTTCATCACGCGTGAAAACCTTATTGACTTTGGAGATCAGCAACCATAATAACTCAAACTCTTTTTTGGGCAAAATAATTTCCTGTTCATCCCTGATGACCATATATCTTTCCCTGTCTATCACCAGTCCTGCAACAGACATTTTATCACTCGTTTCTTCGGTCACCATAAATCTCCTCAGCAAAGCTTTGACCCGGCTGATAAAAACGCGGGGCTTAATAGGCTTGGTGATATAGTCGTCTGCGCCTGCGTCAAAGCCGGCGATCTGCGAATAATCTTCACTGCGGGCTGTGAGGAAAGCAATGATTGATTTGTTGAGTGTTGAAATTTTTTTCATTTCCCTGCAGGTTTCAATGCCATCCATTTCGGGCATCATCACATCGAGGATAATGAGATGGGGCTTGACACTTGTGGCTATTGTCACTGCATCTTTGCCATTATTCGCCTTGTAAATATTGTAACCTTCTTTGGTGAGATTGTATCCGAGAAACTCAAGAATGTCGGGTTCGTCATCAACCAAAAGTATTTTATACTCGTTGTTTTCCATAATAGATTATTGCCAGTAACAAAAATAGATATTTTATCGCACTCTTCTTATGCCATTTCATCTATCAGAAGAAGATTTAAGAATAACTTAATATTGAGAGTGGATTCAATTTTTTTGAGCGAATGTTATTTTCATTTCTATTCTGCCACTTTCCGGTTTCATGAAAAACCAGGATTGATCCTTACTGGAAAAAAGTTTCATTAAAATTCACAAGATAAACTTTTTCGGTGGCTCTTGTCATTGCAGTGTAAAGCCAGCGCATATATTCCCTGTCAACCATATTTTCTTTCAGATAACCCTGTTCAATAAACACCGCTTTCCATTGTCCACCCTGTGATTTATGACAGGTCAGCGCCCATGCAAATTTTACCTGCAAAGCATTATAATAACGGTCTTCCCTGATCTTTTGCATTCGTTGTCGCTTTTGGGGGATATCATTATAATCTTCAGCAATACTATTGTAAAGCCTGCTGTTTTCAATGCTTGTCAATGCCGGCGCTTCCGATTCAATGGTGTTGAGCAGAAGCAATGCATCAAAACTAAACTCTTCAGGTGAGTCCTTCAATAAAACGGTTACTTCAGCAAAGCGAAAATCATACATTTCCCGGATTGATTTCACGCGCTGCACTTCCATCATTTCGCCATTGGCAATGAAACTCGCTTTTGCATTATCCTGAAGCCAGAAATAATTATTTTTCACAGCCATCAGCAAGTCACCTCCTGTAAGTTCATTTTCGCGACCGAGTATCCTCATTCTTACCTGTTGATTAAAGAGGTTCGCGCGTTTGTTCGAGCGGCAAACAATAATTGTTTCATCTTTCCCATAACGCGAATATGCTTCATTCAAACAGTCCTCCATTTCATCTCCTCTCACCCTGATGATATCTGTAAAGCCCTGCAGCCGGAACTTTGGAGAGATATCATTTTTGCCGGAGGAAATTAATTTTCTTATTGTGGTTGCATTGAATAAAATTCCTGAACCAGCCTCTTGTCTCACCACTTCGGTCATTTCAAAAGATCTGATCTTAACTCCGAAGGCAGCCTGAATGTAGTGCACATCAAGTGCTGGGCTGATATCCATTCCTACCGGGGGCAATTGAGCAGTGTCGCCCATCAGGATCATCCTGCAATTATTGCCATTGTAAACATATTCCATAAGATCGTTGAGCAGCGCCCTTCCGGAGAACATACTTCCCTCCTGCCCTATCTGGCTATCCGCTATCATCGAAGCTTCATCAACAACAAACAAGGAATTTTTATGCAGGTTTGGCAGGAGCACAAGATGCACACTGCCATCTGCACCCGATTGCAGTTTGTATATCTTTTTATGAATAGTGAAGGCCGGTCTTCCGCTGTAAGAAGCCAGAACCTTTGCCGAACGCCCTGTAGGGGCAAGCAGTACATTGCCATGATCGTATTTTTCGAGCACATCAACAATGGCTTTGACAATGGTGGTTTTCCCTGTTCCCGCATAGCCTTTGATCACAAGAAGGTTTCGCTCTTCCCTGTCGAGAAGAAATTCAGCAATCACGCCAATCAGCTCCCTTTGCCCGGCAGTAGGCTCATAAGGAAAATGATCTTTCAATAGCTGTATTAGCTGATTTATTGTCATGGACGATTGTAAGAAAAAAATGAATCAGAAAGGATAACCAATGCCAAGGCTGAAAGTAGTATGTTTAACACCAGTAAAAAAAGGAACCCATCTTTGTGTTTCTTCCTGCGACGGATCTCTGACTTTAATAGCGGCATCAATTCTGATCACAAAAAAACTGAAGTCAAACCTAAAACCAAATCCTGCGGCAACAGCAATTTCTTTATAAAACCTGTTTAGCGCAAACTCGCCTCCCGGCATGGCTACATTTTTTTTATTCAACCAGATGTTTCCTGCATCAACAAATAACGCACCCTTGAGAACTTTGTAGATCGGGAAACGATACTCTGCGCTTCCTTCCAGGTCAATATCACCTGTTTTATCCAATTTTATTTTCGAAGTATCAATGCTTGAACCTGGACCTAAAGTATAGATCTTCCATCCACGTATGCTGTTTGCACCACCTGCATAAAAACTTTTTTCAAAAGGCATCACTGTTGAATTGCCCCAGGCATAACCATAACCACCGGTGGCATGAACAGCGATCATATTCAGTTTGTCAAATACGAAATAATGCCTGTAATCAAGCATTCCTTTGACATACTCTGCGTATTTAATATTGAAAAGTTCGTAACTGCCATCCGCAAAATGATAGCTGTTAAGAATATTTTTATTGATAAACCGAAGGGGAAATCCCGATATTTCAGCATCGCCCCTGAACCATGAAAAACTCCTGGTTTTGTTCAGTTGCTGACCATTAAAAATAAAGCTGTATTTAATGGCTTCGATCATGTGGTCAATATAACTATTAGAAATTTTGGGATCATGCAATGCGTTGATGGTTGAATCGAATTTGGCTGACGGAAATATTTTAACCGAATTCAATTCAGGGAAAGAAACAAGATGCGTTTTGTACTGCGATTCTTTCCATTCAAAACCATAGCCTAAATTGATAATATACCTTGTGTAGTCCGTCCTTTTCTGATAGTTGATACCGCCTGTTATTTTGGTTTTAGGTTTGAAATATTTCGGAAACCTTTCCTGTTTAACAGGGATGAGAAACTTGGGAATGTCAATGCCGAATTGTGCCCCTGTTTCAACAGTATTGAAGGGAAGGAGGTGAGAGATATTGTTTTTATTTCCGCTTTGCCCCAACACTTTTTGTATTTCCATTGCGCCACTTAATTTCAGACTGAATATTTCAGCGCCCTTGAAAATATTTTTATTCAGATACTCAAAATTCCCTGCCACGCCCAGGTTTCCTGCTGAATTGGTTGCTTCAGCTTCCACAGAAAATGATTGCACCGGGGTTCTCGTCAATTGTATTTCGCATATCAGTTTGCTGCTGTTAACTCCGGTATCTCCCGGCGACTGATAGAACTGTATATTGACAAATTTGTACATTTTCAGATCTATCAACCTGTTGTAAGTTTCATCAACATCCTTGATCTTATAGCCATCCCCCTGTTCAAAAAACACCGATTGCGTGATTGTTTTGGGTTTGATGCGCAAGGTATCTTTATAGTAGAAATTATAGATGGTCGGTGCATCCGCTTTCTTGCGATGTCTTGCAAGATAGGAGTACTTCTTATAAGGAACAGTGTCTGATTCTATCAATTTATAATCAGGATAGATATTGATCTCTTTGATCGTATATTTTTTGTGTGTAACGGCAATCAGGCTATCCGGATTTTGCGGAGATTTGATCACCGGGTTTCTTATCCGCAGCTTTATATCCAGTTGATGATTACCCAAAGTGCTGTCAATATCATAACTGATATATTCTTTGGTAAAGAAAAAATAACCATTGTTCTTAAGCAGCGTGGTGATCTTTTCTCTTTCGCTTTGCAGTGCATCAGCATCATAACTTTTTCCCGGGATGATCAGTGAATTGAGACTATCAGCAAGAACGATGGCTTTTATTGTTTTGTCGCGGATGGCATATCTCAGTTTTTTGATCAGATAAGGTTCCGAAACCTGTGCAATATAGGTGATCCTGGCTTTTGTTTTCTTCTTATTGTATTCAATTTTTTTGGTAACTTTTGCATTAAAATACCCTTTCGAGTTCAGGTATAATTTTATTTGATTGACAGATTTGTTTGTCAGAAATGTGTCGAGAATAACCGGTGCTTCACCCATTGTTCTTATTAAAACAGAATCCGTTTTGGTAACGGTTTTCCCTTTCATCGCATAGTTGTAAACGTATAAATGAAAAGGGTAAAAGCCTAACATTCTTCTGTTGGGTTTCTGCTTGATGTAGCTGTTTACTTCATCAGTATTGATATCTTTATGATCTATTTTGATCTTGTTTTTTCTGACAAGATATTCCCCTTCCTTTAATAACCGTGTGGAATGGCACGACACAAGGACAATGGTTGTCATCAACAGGAGGAAAATATTAAAGCAGGTTTTCTTCAAGAAAAAAATTTATAAACTTATTTGCAAATTTAAGAATAGTATGACATAAAAGTGTCCGAAGGTGAATTATTAGTGTTTGTCAAGAAAGTCATTGGTCAATAGTCATTGGTCAATAGTCAATATGACCATGCCTGAATTTGGTTGACCCTTTTTTGTAAATTGTAAACTGCCTTTTTTGACATTCGGGTAATGTGAACCAGAGAGCCTTTTTTCGGCATTTTTTTTTGAACTTGATATCGTTAAAGAAAATAAAAACAAGAGGCTACTCATGTTTC
>Ga0209697_10003400_pt1 | contig 21668 bp, 8 predicted proteins | sample AliMusrvi5mmetaG_FD_184115 | JGI IMG/M metagenome (GOLD analysis project Ga0209697, IMG submission 184115) | Freshwater lake bacterial and archeal communities from Alinen Mustajarvi, Finland, to study Microbial Dark Matter (Phase II) - Alinen... | ecosystem: Environmental > Aquatic > Freshwater...
GCCTCGCGCACGGGGTTGTTGCCGCGGAACGAGAACGAGACATTGCTGATGCCGCCGCTCACGCGGGCGTGCGGGAGGTTGGCCTTGATCCAGCGCGTGGCCTCGATGAAATCCTTGGCGTAGTTCGCGTGCTCCTCGATGCCGGTGGCCACGGTGAGGACGTTCGGGTCGAAGATGATGTCCTCCGGCGGGAAGCCGACTTCGTCCACAAGAATCCGGTAGGCGCGTCCGCAGATCGCGATCCGTCGCTCGTAGTTGTCGGCCTGGCCGCTCTCGTCGAACGCCATGACAATCGCGGCGGCACCGTATCGGCGGACGAGCGCGGCGTGGCGTTTGAATTCCTCTTCGCCTGACTTGAGCGAGATCGAATTCACGATCCCCTTGCCCTGGACGCAGCGCAGACCGGCTTCGATGACCTCCCATTTCGAGGAATCGATCATGACCGGCACCCGTGAAATATCCGGCTCGCTCGCGATGAGGTTCAGGAACTTCGTCATAGCGGCCGCTCCGTCGAGCATGCCCTCGTCCATGTTGATGTCGATGACCTGTGCGCCGGCCTCGACCTGCTGGCGCGCGACCGTGAGCGCCTCGTCGTAATTTCCCGCGAGGATCAGCTTAGAAAATTTCGGCGAGCCGGTGACGTTCGTGCGTTCGCCGACATTGATGAACGGGATCTCCGGGCGCGCGGTGAACGGCTCGAGCCCGCTGAGCCGCAGGGTGGTCTGGCGTTCGGGGATCCTCCTTGGCGGCAGGCCCTTCACGGCATCCGCGATCGAGCGGATATGGGCAGGCGTTGTTCCGCAGCAACCGCCCACGATGTTCAGCCAGCCCTGCTCCGCCCAGTCGCGGAGCTGCGGGGCGAGGCTCTCCGGGGTCTCGGGAAATCCGGTCGCCGAGAGCGGGTCTGGCAGGCCGGCGTTCGGATACGTGCTCACGAAGAAGGGTGCGATCCGCGAAAGCTCCTCGATGTGCGGCCGCATTTCCTTCGGTCCGAGCGCGCAGTTCAGGCCGATCGAAAGGAGCGGGAAATGGGAGACCGAATTGACGAACGCCTCGACCGTCTGCCCGGTGAGCGTGCGTCCGCTGAGGTCGGTGATCGTGCCGGAGACCATCACCGGAAGCCGCGGGTGCGTGGTAAAAAATTCCGTGATCGCGAAGAGCGCGGCCTTGGCGTTGAGCGTGTCGAAAACCGTCTCGACGAGCAGGATGTCAACGCCGCCCGCGACGAGGTTTTCCACCTGTTCGAGATACGCGGCGGCGACCTGCTCGAAGGTGACATCGCGTTTGCCCGGATCATTCACGTCGCGCGAGATCGAGAGCGTGCGGTTGAGCGGGCCGATCGCTCCCGCCACAAAAACATGCCGGCCGGTGCAGGCGTCCGCCGCCTCGCGCGCCAGCTTCGCGGCCTCGCGGTTCAGCTCGGGGACGAATTCTTCGAGCCCGTAATCCGCTTGGGCGATGACCGTGCCGCTGAACGTGTTCGTCTCGATGATGTCCGCGCCCGAGGCGATGTATTTGCCGTGGATCTCGCGGATCACATCCGGGCGCGTGAGCACGAGAAGGTCGTTGTTTCCTTTCAGGTCCTGCCCCCTCCAGTTGGCAAACCGCTCCCCGCGATAGTCGGCTTCCTGCAGTTTGTATTGCTGGACCATCGTCCCCATCGCCCCGTCGAGGATGAGGATGCGTTGGGACAGCAGTTCGCGGAGCCGCTTTTCGGTGGATGAAATCATGAGAGCAGGGCAGTTTACCCGCTATCTCGCCGGGGCAAACCGAAAAATTCCGGGACCCGACCACTTCAGGCGCATCTCCGAAAGTTGCAAACCAAAGGAGCGCGGGCATCCTGCCCGCTTCGCGGGGCATGCGGGCGGGACGCCCAAGCTCCCTTCAAGATGCGCCGTGCACTGGAACTGGTATTGGGTCTATGGTTGGCAAACCCGCTTCGTTCCGCTAGGCTCGCCCCTCAATCCGATGACTGCGCCAGACTCTCCATCCCAGCATCTTCCTCTCGTGTTTGCATCGCCCGGATCTCCGGTCCACGATCTCGTTGCGGCCGTCAGGGATGAGGAGAGCGATGAGATGTCCCGGTCGATCTGGTCGGATTTCCGGGCGGAGCTCCTGCCGCGACTGGAATCGCTCGACCGGGCTGATCTGGACCGGGAAGAACTTCTCAGGGAGCTGCACGCCCTCCGTGGAACCAGCTCCCAATTCGGGCTCTTCCTGCTCGAGGTTCTCCTTTTTTCCTGGGAAAAGAAGGAGCCCGACCCGGTGGGTGCCACCTCCAAATACCTGCCGGGGGCCCAGGTGATCGCCCGCCTCTCTCTGGACGCGATCGAGGGCGAATTCCCCCATCTGAAATCTCCCTGCGGATGAAACGGGAACCCGCGCCGTGAGGTGAAGATATGGATTATCTCACATTCGTCTGGGCGTTCCTGCTGTCCCTGTCGGCTGTTGTCTGCCTGATTCCCAACCGGCGGACCACGAGGAGAGGCTGGAGCGCGCTCGGGGGAAGCCTTCTCTTCGCGGCCTTGTTGAGGGGCTGGCAATTCCTCTGGTGCGGGGAAGCGGTGCCCGCGCAATGGGGCTGGGTTCCGGCGTTCCTGCTGACCATCGCATGTTTTTGCGCCTTCGAGGCGGCGAGGGGGTTTTCGGAAAAAAGGGTTTCTCCGGCATGGCTTGCCGTGCCTGCAGGGATCGCCGCGGCTTGCTGGGCTGCCGGCGGGCCGACGTTTTTCGTCGAGCGGGCGCAGTGGGTGCTCTGGGCTCCCGCAATGATCTGCGCGGCCTGGGCGGTTTTTTTCCTGTCCCGAAGCGAATCCGGCGAGGCGCGATCCGCCGGCCGCCTCCTGGCCGCCGGCCTTGCGATCCTCGCATTTTTGAAACCGATGCCCTCGGTGTATTTGCCGGCCAGCCATGCCAGGGAAGAAACGATCCGGGCACTGCTGTCGAGTTCCCAGCTGCTGCCGGCGCTCATCACCACCATCGCCTGCGCATTCCTGCTCGCCGGGTCGTGGATCACCTACCGCTTGAGCCGCATGTCCGCCATCCCCGCCATGGACGGGCAAACCGGGTTGCGCCGCGGCTGGATCTTCGGGAGCCTCGTGAGCGCGGTCCTGTTCGCGGGGTGGCCGGTGACCGATCGGATCAGCGAGCGCGTGGACCGGGAGTGGCGGGAACAGCTCGTTCAGGAAACCATGCTGGCTACCACCGCGATTTCGCCGGAATGGATTGCCGGGCTGGCCGGGTCTCCCGACGATGTCACCTCGGCATCCTACGCCGCGATCAAAGAACGCCTGCGAATTCTGGCCAAGGCCGGCCGGGGCTACCGGCTCGCCAGCCTGACCGCGATGAAGGGCGGCAAGGTCATATTCCTGGCGGATTCCGAGGCCGCCGGTTCCCCGGATGAATCGGTAGCGGGCGATGTGTATATCGACGCATTCCAGGAACTGGCCGGGGCGTTTTCCCACCCGTATGCGTTCGCCGTCGGGCCAGAGACCGACCGTTGGGGGACGTGGGTCAGCGGGTTCGCTCCGGTTCCGGGGGCCAAATTGGCGGGGCTTCCGGTTTTCCTCGGGCTCGATCTGAATGCGGGAACCTGGCAGAGCGAGCTCTCGCGCCTGCGCCAGGCGAGGATGCTCGCGATCTATGTTTTCGCGCTTTTCGTCGTGGGTTCCTTCGCCATCAACTACGTCGCACTGGAGGCCAGAGCCCTCCAGGAAGCTTCGGAGGACAGGCTGCGCGTGTCGCTGCAGGGAGCCGAACTCGTGGCATGGGAGATGGATATCCCTTCGCGGACCATCGCGCTCGACAGCGCCTGGAGCAATCTGGCGGGCCGGCCGGACACGACGAGCACGCTGGACTGGGACTCGTTCCTTGCCCTCGTGCATCCAGAAGACCAGGAGGCCACCAAACGCGGTTTCTTTGGCTTTTTTCACTCCCGGGAAACCATCGAGTGTGAGTTTCGGATCAAAAAAGACGCCGGGGACTGGATCTGGGTTCTCAATCGCGGGAAGATCATCAAGCACGGCACCCAAACGAACCGTCGAGCGGCCGGACTGTTCCTGGACATCTCGGCGAGGAAACAAACCGAGGCCGAGCTTTCGAGGCAGCGGGAGGAATCCAAGCGCCTCGCCCTTGTGGCGGAGAGCACGACAAACGCGGTCATCATCACATCGACTCAAGGCTTGGTCGAGTGGGTGAATGCGGGGTTCACGAGAATTACCGGATTTTCCCTGAAGGAAGTCGCGGGCCTCCGCCCCGGGACTTTTCTGCAAGGCGAAAAAACCGACCCGGAAACCGTCCAAAGGATGCGCGACGCCGTGGTGGCGGGGCAGGGATTCAGCGAAACCGTTGTCAATTATTCCAAGGCCGGCCGCGTGTATTGGGTCTCCATCGAATGCCAGCCGCTGCACAACGACGCCGGCAAACTCACCGGTTTCATGGCCATCGAGGCGGACGTGACCAGAAGGATCGAGGCCGAAACCGCCCTCGAGGATCAGCGGAAGCGCCTGCAGAAAATCAACGCGACCCTTCTCGGGCTGGGCGACAGCTACGAAAAGAACCTCGCGGAGTTGACGGCCCTCGCGGCAAATGTCTTCCATGCGGACCGGGCAGTCTACCAAAGGCTGGAGGACGGCCGGCTTGAAGTGAGGGGAAATTTCGGGGCACCGGAGGAAGCCTTCGGCGACCTGGGTCTCGAGGTCATCCGGGGGGGCGAACATTTCGTGTTTGTGGAGGATCTGGCAGCGGATGGCCGGGCCGCATCGGATCCATCGGCGGCGGGTTTCGCCACATTCCTTGGCATGGGCGTGGACATGGGAGGGGCAACGGTCGGCTCCCTGGGAATCCTGTTCCGGAAGCCCTTCCTCCTCACCCCGGATTTGAAGGATTGCCTCTCGATCATCGCCCAGGCAGTCGGCCGTGAAGAGCTCCTGCAACAGAACCGGCAGAAGCTCGACGCGCTCGCCTCGCGCGAGGCGACCGAACGCAGCCGGTTTTCCACGTTGCTCCTCAATATGGATGACGCCGTGCTCGTGGAGGACGCGAGCAGGGTCGTCACCTTCGCCAACCAGTCGATGGAAAAAATGTTCGGCATTTCCGCGTCCGAGATCCAGGGCCTTCCCTGCCCCCTCCTCGCAAAAAGCGCAGCGCTAATCTTTGTGGATTCCGAAGGGTTTCTGAGTTCTATCGACGAGGCCATCTCCACCGGGAAACCCTGCACGGACATGGTTTTTGAGACCGCGGACGGCCGTTATCTTTCCAGGGATTTCATCCCGATCCGGGACAAGGGGACCCCCTACGGATACCTGTGGCATTACCGCGATATCACGCGGCAGAGGCGCAACCAGATCCTTTTGGAGTCGGTGGCGGATGTGGGGCAATCGGTGCTCCGGACCCCGCTGAACTCGCCCGCCGCGTGGGCAGGGCTCGCCGCAGCCCTTGGCACCAAGATCGGCGTGGACCGGGTCCACATCTGCCGCTTCCTCGGAGGCATTCCCGTTTCCGCATCGAGCTTCCGCTTGATTTCTCACTGGACCCGCGGCGGCATCGAGCTGCTACCGGACCCGGAAGCCCCTTGGGATGCGACCGCTCACCCCGGCCGCCTCTCCGACTGGGTGAACCGGCTGGCGCGAGGCTGCTGCGTGATCGACGACGGCGGAGAGATCCCCGGCCGGGGGTATCGATCCATGCTCCTGCTTCCCCTGCTCGTCGAGGGCGAACTCTGGGGGGCCGTGGCTTTACAGCACTGCTTCATTCCCCATTTCTGGCACGAGGAGGAAATCGCGCTTCTGGCCACTGCGGCAAGCCTGATCAGCTCCCGCATGGACCTGCAGAGGTCGGAGGAAGCGCTCATCGCCGCCAAGGAAACGGCCGATGCGGCGAATCGCGCGAAGAGCACGTTCCTGGCCACGATGAGCCACGAAATCCGGACACCGCTCAATGCCGTGATCGGCATGTCCTCGCTCCTGCTGGAGACAAAACTCGATCCCCTGCAGCACGATTATGCCGCCACGGTGACCACTTCCGCCGAAACCCTCCTGGATCTCATCAACGACGTCTTGGATTACTCGAAGATCGAGGCGGGCCGCATCGAAATCGAGCACGCCCCCTTCCATCTGTCCGAGGTCATTGCCGAGCCGCTGGAAATTCTCGCCGGCGCGGCTGCGGACAAAGGGATCACCATTTCCCAGACCTCCGACCCCGCGCTCCCGCAGGTCGTCGTCGGCGACCGCACCCGGCTCAAACAGGTCCTCCTCAACCTCATCTCCAATGCCGTCAAATTCACCGAAACCGGCGAGGTTTCGATCCGCGTGGAACCGGACGGATCCCGGCCGGGTGCCGTGCGTTTCCTTGTGACAGACTCGGGGATCGGCATGTCCGAGCAGGTCCTGCAACGGCTCTTCCAGCCGTTCGTGCAGGCGGATTCTTCGGTCACGAGGCGGTTCGGAGGAACCGGCCTCGGGCTGGCGATCTGCAAGCGCCTCATCGAGCTCATGCACGGGGAGATCGACGTCCGGAGCTCGCCGGGCAAAGGCGCGACTTTTCGCTTCACCGTCCCTCTCGCCCCAGGGGAATCTCCTGTGGAAACAAAAAATGCTCCGGAGCCGAAAGAAGTTTCCCCGCCCGCAGCCGGCGGCCTCAAGGTTCTCGTGGCCGAGGACAACCCGACGAACCAGAAGGTCATCAACCTGATGCTCGTCCGCCTCGGCATCACCCCCACCATCGTGCCGAACGGGCTCCTGGCGGTCGAAAGGGTGAAGAAAGAGCCGTTCGACCTTGTCCTCCTGGATGTTCAAATGGCTGTCATGGACGGGCTGGCCGCCGCCAGAACGATGCGCGCGCACTTCGACGACGGCCGCCCCAGGCCGGAAATTGTCGCCATCACGGCAAACGCCTTCAAGGAGGACCGCGAAGCCTGCCTCGAAGCGGGCATGGACGGCTACCTCATCAAACCGATCACCCTGGACAGGCTCAAAGCGATCATCGACAGGATCCGGCCCTCTCGCGAGCATGCCGCCTGAAGAGGTTTTGGCAGGATCGCATCTTTCTATTTCCAACACTTGCGGAGCAATGCGACCCGGGGCATCCGTTGAGGGAGCTTTCGGATCGAATCCCGTGGGGGAGTTTTGAAGAAGCCTTTGCCGAGCACGGCAGCGCGGAAGGCAGACCGGCGAAGCCGGTTCGCCTGATGGTGGGGCGGCTTCCGACTCCAACTATCGCTCCAAACGGCATGAGGACTTTTTCAGGGTCGACTATCTGGATTGGAATCTTGCCGATTACGGAACCCTGGTCGCTGCCGCCTCGGGGGCGGACCAGAATGCTTTCCCTGCATGAAGCAGCAGCTACCGCTACCGCAAAATCGACCACCACCAGTTTGCACCGTAAAGCGAGCTCCGCATTGAGTCGCGCCATTCTTGGTCACACCGGCTGACTGGCGGAGTCAGCGAGGCCGCGAGAGGACCTCTGTAAAGAAATCTGTCGCCAGTTCGCGGGTTTTTCCCAGTTCGTGCCCCGCGTCTGGCTCGATGATGAGTTTCCATACGGCCCCGGCCTGATGATTCAGCGCGAATATACCCTGGATACTCTGGATCCGGAACTCCGCATCTTTTCCTCCAATAAAGAAAATGCCGGGCACGGCACGTGTGGCGGCGGGTGCAAGGTGGGTGAAATAGTAGCCGCCTTTGTTGACTACGAAGGCAGCCAGCCGTTCCGGTTTCCAGCAGGCAAACTCGTAATTGAACTCGCCGCCAGCGGAGTGGCCCCATAGCAGGAGGGGTGCCGTGGCCGCTTCCGGATGCGCTGCCGCCTCCGCGAAGTGATCCACCGCATCAAGCAACGCCTTGCCGGTGCCATCTTGAGCGCGGGCATACTCCTCGATGTTCTGATTCTCGTGCGGGCCATCCTTGAAGTAGCAAGCGACAAGCGCGAGACCATGCTGCCTGGCGAAATCCTGCCAGAACGGGTCCTCCACCTGCGCCCGTCCATCGCTGTTGCTGCCTGGGACAAGCACGAGCACCCCAAGCAATTTCCCGGTCTCCGGCGGATGCCACCAACGGAAAGCCGCGACGGAGAAGTTAGGCCCGGGAGAAGCCTCAAACTCAAAAGCAGGATTCGTGTCGGCGAAACAAGCTGTGGCCAGGAATCCACTCAGCGCGGCAATCATGGTGAAAAAAACGGGGTGCTCAAGGTCATGCGGGATAGCAATGCGCGGAGACTGCCATGTTAGCTTGGAGAAATCCAAGCGCAAAACCGGAAACGCAAAAAAAGGCGTGCGTGACTGTGCTCCCCGGATGGCAGCAGCGCGTGGCGCGATTTTTATTCGTTTTCCCCGCTTGACACCGCCACGGATCCAAATAATGGTGAAAATCCGTGATCGGTAACGGAACTCTATGTGGGGGCAGTTCTTGAATTATTATCCAGCTTTTATTGGGTCATCCTGCTTCCTGGAAACAGGTTTCTCCAACAATAACGGGAACATTCCCTTTAATTTGTATGACAGCTCTCCAGATCCCCGGCAGTTGTTTTTAAAATCTCCGCAGACTCGGGTGCGGCCATGACGTGGGATCCAAAAATACTGCAAGCCGCATCGGTTCCGCTCGAATCTGAAGAACCGTTTTTTGGGATGCCTGGGAGGCGGAGATCAGCAAGCTGCTCTTCGGCGAGGCCGGTCGGGTGGAATACCGGCTCCAGCAACAAAAAGAGAAAGCATGAAAACCATCATCGACCATTTGCCCTTTGAGGAGAGCAACCCCGACACCCACTGGGACCGCGGAAGCTGGCCGTGCCGCTGGATCAGCCACCCGGACGCGCCCCCGCCACCGCTTGTCACGGCCTACAAAAGGGAGTTCATCCTGCAGGAGCGCGCGGTCGTCCGCATCCATGTCAGCGCCGACGAGCGCTACGAGTTGTTCCTCGACGGCGAAAGGATCGGGCGCGGGCCGGAAAGGGGTGCCCCGCACTGGTGGTATTTTGAAACCTACGATCTGGATCTCGCCCCAGGCGACCATTGCCTCGTGGCTCGCGTCTGGTCTCTGGGGAGGCTGGCTCCCTCCGCGCAGATGAGCGTGGCTCCCGGATTTCTTTTGGCTCCGGAGGGAAAAGAGTTTTTGGAAATCCTCGGCACGGGCATCGCTCCGTGGGAGGCCGTGGTGTTCGACGGATTCGACTACACGCCGGGGATCCTCAGTTTTGGAGTCGGCTACAACGTGGACATCGACGGAAGCCTTTTTCCCTGGGGCTGGGAACTGGGAGAGTGCCCGGGTTGGATGGCCGCCAAGCCGGGAGAGATCGCCAAAAGCGGCTCCTCCGCCAACCTCTGCGGCGACTCCCACCAGCTTTACCCCGCCACGCTTCCGGCCATGCTCGAGGTTCCGCGCCGCATCGGCGTCGTCCGCCATGCGCTCGATGTGGAAAGCGCCGACACCAGGCCCTTAAAAATCCTCGGCGCCGAGAACTGCGCGGAAGTCGCGCGCCGTTGGGACGCCCTGCTCCAGGGAGAGGCCGCTCTGCGCGTTCCGCCGCAGACGATCCAGCGCGTGATTGTCGATTTGCAGGATTATTATTGCGCCTATCCGCAGATCACGGCCAGCGGCGGGAACGGCGCGCTCGTCCGGATGCATTGGGCCGAAGCGCTGTTCGACGCTCCGGACGCCCAAAGCGACTACCGGAAGGAAGGTGACTGCAAGGGAAACCGCAACGAAATCGAGGGAAAATATTTCATCGGGGTCGGCGATGTCTTCCGGCCGGACGGCGGGGAGCAGCGGGAATTCCAGCCGCTCTGGTGGATGTCCGGCAGATACGTGGAGATCGTGGTCCAGACCGGGGACGAGCCCCTGGCCATCGAGGACCTGGTGTTTTTCGAAACCCGCTATCCGCTCGAGATAGAAAGCCGGTTCCAATTTGAAAAGCCCGAGCTCGAGGAATGCCTGCCGATCATGGTTCGGGCGATGCAGATGTGCGCGCACGAGACCTACTTCGACTGCCCCTACTACGAGCAGATGATGTATGTCGGAGACACGCGGCTCGAGATGCTCAGCCACTACGCGATGCAGCACGACTCCCGGCTGGCCCTCAAGGCGGTCCACCTCTTCGACATCTCGCGCGTCCCCAACGGGCTGACGCAGTGCCGCTACCCCGGCAACAGCCAGCACTTCATCCCGCCGTTTTCGCTCTGGTGGGTCGCCATGGTCCACGACCTCGCGCTCTGGCGCGGCGAAAAAGATCTCGTGCGGCAGACGATGCCCCACTGCCGCCCGGTGCTGGATTTTTTCCTCGCGCACCTCAATGCCGACGGGGTTCTCCAGGCGCCCGAGGGGTGGAATTTTATGGATTGGGTCCCGGCGTGGTCGTGGGGATGCCCGCCGGATGGCGACCGCAGCGTCAACAGCGTCCAAGGGTGGCAGCTCGCCCATGTCCTCGGCCTAGCCGCTCAGGTGGAGGATTGGCTTGGCGAGCCGGAGCTGGCAGCCCGAGCGAGGAGGCAGGCGAAGGAACTCGCCGGCAACCTCAAAAAGGTTTTCTGGGATGAGAAGCGCGGCCTGTTCGCCGACAACCCGTCGAAATCCTGCTGGTCGGAACACGCCCAGTGCATGGCGATCCTGAGCGGGCAGCTCGATGCGCCCACCGCGGGGCGCGTGATGGATGCGATGATCGGGGCGGATGACCTGGAGCGGACAACGATCTACTTCACGCACTACTACTTCGAGGCCTGCCGGATGCTGGGCCGCGCGGAGGCGTTGATGTCCCGGCTCGGCCTCTGGTTCGACCTGAAGAAGCGCGGGTTCAAAACAACATTCGAGAAGCCCGGAGACTCGCGCTCCGACTGCCACGCGTGGGGCGCGCACCCGATCTACCACTACCACGCGACGATCCTCGGGGTCCGCCCGTCGGACATGGAGTTCCGCCGCGTGGAAATCCGGCCCCTGCTTGGCGGGATGAAATCGGCATCCGGAAAGCTCATCCACCCGAAGGGATTCATCGAGGTGGATTACAAACAGCTGGCAGGAAGTTTCGAGGCATCCATCCTGCTGCCCGAGGGCATATCCGGCATTTTCGTCCACAGGGGCACCGAGGTGCCTCTCGCTCCAGGGCAAAACCGGTTCAACCTTCCATGTTAGGAATCCCTTGAATACGTGTTTATCCGAAAAGCTGAAACTTCATCTGGCCTTCGTCGCCGGAGAACTCCCCCGTCCTTTGTTGAGGCTGTTTCCGCCCTGCGGTGGCGCCCCTTCCCGCTACCCGAACTGCGACAACGACCTGAGCGTCGAGGACGTGATCGCCAAAGGCCGCCTGCGGGCATCCCGCCAAATCGACGACGACTTTTTTCCGGTCGCCAGAGTCTATTTCGGCACCGCCATGATGGTGGCCCTCGCCGGAGGAAAATTTTCCTGCGATGGGGCAACCACGTGGGCTCACCCAACCGCCGGTTCAGCTGTCGGGCTGGAGGTTCCTCCGCTCGACGAAGATTTGCCGCTCTGGCGGGACTACTCAAAAAAATTCCGGGCTCTGCGCGACGCGGGAATCCCGGGGGTGATGCTTGGCTTGCCGGATCTGATCGGGCCGTTGGATATCGCCGCCGGGCTGCTCGGTTCCGAGCAGCTCGCGGTTGACATGATGCTTGAGCCGGAAGCCGTGTCGTCCGTTCTGGCCCGGTGCGCGAAACTCTGGAAGGAGGTATTCGACTTCCATGTCCGGGAGCTCGGTCTGGCCGGAGGAGGCATGGTGACCACATTTGACAACTTCATGCCCGGGCGCTCGGCGCTTTGGAGCGAGGACTTCTCCGCCCTCATCGGGCCGGAAACCTACAACAAGTTCGGCCTGGCGCTTGACGGGGATTTGGCGCGCCACCTCGACTCGTCCATCATCCACATCCACTCCGCCGCAGGCCGGTGCCTTCCCGTTGTCAAAAATCTCGCGGAGCTGTCGGCCGTGGAAATATCCAACGACCCGAACGGCCCGCCGCTCTCAAGCATTATTCAGTGGGCGGCGGAAATCCAGGCGGCGGGAAAACCGGTGATGCTGAGCAACTGGGAGCATCCGCTGGCCGACAGGGACGTGGACGAGATCCTCGATAGACTCGATCGCCGGCGGCTGCTGGTGACCCTCCAATGCACCAGCGACGCCCAAGCCGCAGCTTATCGGCAGAAATTTCTCCGGCTGGAATAACCCGGAAACCAACGCATCAATAACTCCATAAAATGACCAAGCATCCCGGCGAAAGCCTCATCGGAAAATTCGGCCGATTCGACGACAAGACGAACGAATTTGTGATCACGACTCCGCAAACCCCGCGCCCGTGGGAAAACCGGTTGTGGAACGACCAGCTCAACATCCAGATCTCGAACCACGGCACCGGGATCGCCTACAAGCGCGACAACAAAGAGAAGTTCGTCATTTTCAACTACAAGTGCCCGAACCGGTTCCTCTACGTTTACGACAGGAAGGAAAAGGATCTCTGGTGCCCGAACTGGTTCCCCGCCGGCGGCGAACTGGATTCCTACGAGGTGCGGCACGGGTTGAAATATACCGTCTTCAAGGCGGAGAAGAACGGCGTCGAGATCACATGGCGCGTCACCGTCCACCACCGGGATGCGGCGGAACTGTGGAGGATCGAAATCACCAACAAAAGCCCGGGCACCAAAGACCTTCTGCTCGTGCCGTTTTATCAGGCGGACCTCAGCTTGAACGACCCCTACTTCGGCGGGGTCAACCGCTACCGATCGTTCGTTTCCGAGAAGGCCAACTGCATCTATGTGAAGAACAGCGCGTTCGTGCGCAAGGGCGAGGACGACGCGCTCTGCTTTCACGCCGACCGCCCGATCACGAAATTCGAGATGAACACCGAGTATTTCCTCAAGGGGTTTTCGACGCTCGCCGCCCCGAAGACTGTCCTCGAGGACAAGTGGACGAACTCGTTCATCGACGACGACGAGCAGCCGTGCCTCGCCGCCGGGTTCGACTTCAAGCTCAAGAAAGGCGGCTCCGAAAAAATGGACATCGAGATCTTCACGGCCGACAACATCGCGCACGCCGGGAAGCTGGGCGCCGCCTACGCGAAGGAGGGAGCCTTCGACGCCTCCATGGCCAAACACGCGGAATATGCCGCGCGCCTTCTGGCCATGAACAACATCAAAACCGCCGATCCTTCGTTCGACCGCTACGTGAATGTCTGGATCAAACACCAGCTCTGGTATAACGCGGAGTGGAACCGCGGATGGGGCCAGGGATTCCGCGACGCCATGTCCGATTGCGACATGTTCCGCGCGTTCGACCCCGCCTATGTCCGCAGGCGCATCCTCCAGGCCGCCGCCCATATCTATGCCGACGGCCTCACGGTCCGCTCGTTTTTCCCTCCCGTCGAGAAACCGTATTTTGACGGCGGGGTCTGGTTCCAGAACGCGGTCTGCCAATATATCCGGGAGACCGGAGACCTGACGCTGCTCGACGAGCGGGCACCGTATTTCAAAAGCGAGGAGACCGGCACGATCCTCGGCCACCTCAAGCGGACGGTCGAGTTCCTCGACAAGCAGCGCGGGCCGGACAACATCTGCCGGATGGGGTTCGGCGACTGGAACGACGCCGTCGGCGGCATCGACCGCGCCGGAAAAGGCCAGTCGATCTGGATCACCATGGCCTATATTTTCGGGCTGCGAAACTCGTCGAAACTGTTAGGAATGCTCGGCGATCCCGACGCTGCGGTCTATGAGAAGCGCGCCGCCGATCTGGCCGCCATCCTCAACAAAAAGTTCTTCGAGGGCGACCGGTATATCCGTGCCGTCACCGATGCCGGGCGCCTCGTCGGGTCGAAGAAAAACCAGGAAGGCAAAATGTGGATCGAGCCGCAGGGATGGTCGCTCTTTGCCGGGGTGGCCGATGCCGCGAAGGCGCAAAAAATTGTGAAAGCGATGCGCCGGGAGCTTTACGTGCCATACGGCGTGATGCTGCTCTCCCCGCCGTTCACCAAATACATGGAGGATGTGGGGCGGATTTCCAACGACATGCCGGGCATCGTGGAAAACGGCTCTAACTATGTTCAGGGGATGCTGTTCTACACCTACGGCCTGACGCAGGCGGACATGCCAGACGAGGCGTTCGACCTCCTCTGCCGGGTGCTCCCGACCAACCCCGAAAACCCGCCGGAGCAATCCCGCATCGAACCTTTCCAGATCACGAATTCGTTCCAAGGACCGGCCTCGAAACACCCCGGGCGGGCCATGTATGCGTGGCGGACCGGCTCGGCGGGATGGTTCCTCAAAACCGTCTGGGATGGACTCATCGGCATCGTTCCCGGCTTTGACGGAGTCATCATCAACGCGCGCATCCCGAAAAAACTCGGCGACAAGATCGAGGCCACCCGGATGGTCCACGGCAAACCGGTCCGCTTTGAAATCGCCAAGCGCGGGCGCGAGTCGAAAGCGGCCCGCTTCACCCTGCGCGTCAAAAACGGTGCCCTGATCCCCTACCAAGATATCGGCGACAACGCGCACATCCTCGTCACGGTTTAGCTTCCATCTCGCAGTCCCGGATAGCCGGTCCGATGGAATAAGCGCCGCCGCCGTTCACGTTCCACACAGTGCGGACGTTGCGGGTCTCCCGTTGGCCGATCCTCGCTCGTGATTGTTCCCGTTGTTATTGACCTAAAGCCTGGCGTCGGCTGGAATGGGCGCATCCCATGAAAAGCACCTACGGATATTTTGCGGAGAAAGAAGCGGACTTCACGATCACCGATCCCCGGACGCCGCGTGCGTTCGACAACTTTCTCTGGAACGACGCGGTTTTTTCCAACGTGCAGCAGACGGGGGTCGGGTATTGCGATTACCAGGTGGACGGGACGGAGGGCGTCCAGCTTTTCACAGGGGTGGGCCGCATCTGCGACTTTGATGTTTTCGGGCGCGACCATTTGATGAGCCGGCTGGTTTACATCCGCGACAATGCCACCGGGGAATTTTGGAACATCAACTGGGAGCCGGTGCGCCGCGCCTACGAGAGCTACGCGTGCACGCATGGGCCCGGGCATACGACCATCCGCACAAAGGTCGAGGGGATCGAGGCGGAGTTCCGGATCTTCGTCCCCTGCGGGCATGACCCGGTCGAGTTGTGGAGCATCCGCCTGAAGAATTCCAGCGGGCGGGCCCGCTCGCTATCCGCGTTCGCCTATGTCCAGTTCCAGTTCAAATACAAGTGGGGGTTCGACAGCTACGGGGACATGCTTTACCGCGGGGTCTGGATGAACCCCGAGCTCAACGCGGTCGTCGCCTCGAAGCATCCGTTCCGCAAGCCCCACAACCATCTCATCGGTTTCATGACCTCCGACCGGGAAATCACGGGGTTCGACGGGAGCCGCGACGCATTTGTCGGCACCTACAACTGCCTCGCCGACCCGCAGGCCGTGGTGCGGGGACGTTGCTCCAACACGCCGGGCTCGTCCGAAGCCACGATCGGCGCCGCGCAGTTTGATTTCGAATTGCCGGCAGGAGAGACTGCAGAATTCACCCTGATTGTCGGCGCGACGGATGAGGAGTCGAAGATCGGCGCTTTGCGGGACCGTTATCTCGGAAACGTGGAGGCCTGCTTCCAGGCGCTGTGCTTGGAAAAGAAAGCGATGGAAAACCTGAACCGCGTGTCCACGCCGGACAAGCACTTTGACCGCATGGTGAACACCTGGACCAAGCAGGCCGCCCTCTTCGGGGCGACATGGTGCCGCTGGGGCTGGAACGGCTACCGCGACATCGTCCAGCACGGCCTCGGAGTGGCGGCGATCAAACCGGAACGCACGAGGGAAATCCTGCTGGCCGCGCTCGGGTATCAATGCCGGTCCGGGCTGGCCGTGCGCGGATGGAATCCGGTGGACGAAAAACCCTACTCCGACAGCGCGCTCTGGCTGGTTTTCACCCTCGTGGCTTACCTGAAGGAAACCGGAGACATGGCGCTCATTGACGAAGAACTGCCCTTTTACGACGGGGAGTCCGCTTCTGTCTTGGGACATATCGAGCGGGCGTTGGACTTCCTGGAAAACAACAAGGGTGCCCACGGCCTTTGCCTGATCAAGTTCGGCGACTGGAACGACTCGCTCACCGGAGTGGGCAAGGAAGGCCGCGGGGAAAGCGTCTGGCTCAGCCAGGCCTGCTCCGAGGCTCTCCGCCAGATGGCGGACCTGATGCGGCATCTCGGCCGTCCGGACCGCGAGGCCGAATACACGGCCCGGCGCGGCCGCTTGCTCGATGCCATCAACACCCAGGCATGGGATGGCGATTGGTATGCCCGGTGCTTCGACGACAGCGGAAAACCCCTGGGCTCGCACGCCAATGAATTCGCGCGGATCTTCATGGAGACGCAGAGCTGGGCGCTGATCTCCGGCGCGGCGGATGCCGGCCGTGCCGCACGCCTGATCGAGTCGTGCGACAAAATCCTCGGCACCCCGATCGGCTACCTCCTTCTGGCACCGTCCTACAAGCGGGAGGACCCCAGCATCGGGCGCATCAGCACGTTGGAACCGGGCATCTGCGAAAACGGGACCGTGTATTCCCACCTGAATATCTGGATGATCCTCGGGCTGCTCCGCTACGGCCTGGGAGACAAGGCCTACGAGGTTTATAAAAAGATCACGCCCGGCTACGTCGAGGGCGACATGGCGCTCAAACAGAAATGCCCGCCCTACATGTATGCCAACTGCTACTTCGGCCCCGAGCACCGCAACAACAGCTTCCAGATGGAGTTCACCTGGATCACCGGTTCGGTCGCGTGGTTCAACACCGTGCCCGCGCAGGAAATGCTCGGGGTTCGCGCCGACTATGACGGCCTGGTCATCCGGCCCTGCCTGCCCTCGGAGTGGGAGAAATGCGAAGTGGATCGGAGTTTCCGCGGCGCCGATTACCATATCGAGATCCGCAACCCCAGCCGCCTCCAGCGCGGCGCGGTCTCGCTGACCCTTGACGGGCGTCCCGTGGACGGCGACCGGCTGCCGCTTCCCCAAGCGGGCGCTCGCCACCAGGTTGTCGTGACTCTCTCCTGACCTGTCTGATACAAGGAAGGGAATCCCATGATGGACGCCGCCCTCCAGAAAGACGACCAGCGCCTGCATGTCGGCACGCTGCGCTACACGATGGCGGGGCTGCTGTGGGTGTTCGTGTGGCTGCTCTGGGGAGATTTTTGTTTCACGGTGATGGAATACGTGAATGGCCAGATCGTGCCCCTGCGGCTCCGGGAGCTGAACGCGCCGGACTCGGTGCTGCCGATCATCCTGACCACCGTCCCCAGCATCATCAGCTTCACGCTGAACCCTGTCATATCAACCATCAGCGACAGGCATCGTGGTCCGCGGGGCCGCCGGATCCCGTTCCTGCTTTTTTCGGCCCCTTTCATTTCCGCGACGCTGGTGCTGATGGCGTTTTCTCCGGAAATCTCGGTCTGGTTGCACCGGTGGGTGGGGCCCATGGGCGGCTGGGGGATCGTGGGCATTTCCATCTTTACCGTGGGCATGCTGCTGGCGGGCTTCAAGGTGTTCGACACGTTCGTGAACACGACGTTCTGGTATCTGTTCAACGATGTCGTGCCGCAGGCGTTCATGGCGAGGTTCATGGGCATGATGCGGGTTGTGGCCAGCCTGGCGGCGATGCTCTTCAGCTACTTTTTCTACGAGCACGCGATCACCCACATGCGCGAGATCTACCTCGGGGCGGCGACCATCTATTTCGTGGGCTTCACGATGATGTGCCTGTTTGTCAAGGAGGGGGAATACCCGCCTCCACCGCCCCGCCTTGGCGGCTCGCTCAGCCTCTGGAGGCGCGCGCTGGCCGCGATGCAGGAATACGTGCGCCAGTGCCTCTCCCACCGTCTGTATGTCTATTACTTCCTGATGGGCATGTTCATGGTCGTCGCCAACGCCATCGCCGTTTTCGGGATCTACCTGAACCTCTCGCTGGGAATCACCCTGAAACAACTGGCGATGATGAACACCGGCATCCAGTTCGTGCTGCTCGTGCTGAACTACCCGGCCGGAGCGCTGGCCGACCGGTTTCACCCGATCAGGGTCTGGCTATGCATGGTGATCTGCCTGCTGCTGATCGCGCCGCTCAACTTCGTTTGGGTGTTCGGGAGTTTTCCCGCCGACCGGATGTTCCACATCGCCATTCTCGGTCATGCGGCGGACCTGCCGGTCAACCTGGCGATCATGGTTTCGCTCACGGCGATTGATTTGCCGGTCACGCTGCTCTTGGGCGCGGTGGGAATGCCGCTGATGATGCGCCTGCTGCCCAGAGAGGAATTCGGCCAGTTCTGCTCGTTCAACGCCCTCGTCAGCGCCGTCATGAACATCCTCGCCTCCCTCTCCGTCGCGTGGTTCATGACCGGGATGCGGGCGCTCCTGCCGGACGCCGTCTGGGGGAAAGACTTTTGCTACCGCATGATCCCCGCCTGGCGGCTCCCGTTTCTGCTTCTCGCGACGCTGTTCCTCTTCCTGCTCTACCGGGAGTGGAAACGCCACGGAGGAGAAAAAAACTACACTCCCCCCCTGCCTCCCATGTCCGGGTTATGAATTTCGCCTCTAGAGCCCTTCGGGCGGAAGTTCGACAAGGGTCACCCACCGAACCATACCTGACGGGATTTCGATCTCGATCATCTTATCAGGAGTTACGGTGACTGGGGTGCTGACCGTCCAGCTCCCTTTGGCGAGCGGGAGCGCGATCACCCCTTCTTTTCCGCCATTGATGGAGAGCTTCGAGTCATCGGTTTGACTCTCCCCTTTGCACTCAAGCTTATAGCGCCCGGGGGCCGCCTTGATCCTGAAGGTATTGGGCCCCCACATGAGGATGAGCGCTTGGTCTAGGTCGGACTGAATCCAAGACTGCACCACGTCCTTTCCTTGTACCGGACTTGTGAAGCCGTATCCTTTCTCCTCGGAATACACCTCATTGGCTAATACCGGGGTGAAAACGCGCTGCTGTCCCACCTTCCGGGTCGGCAGGTTGTTGGCGGAGCCAAACCGGAAAAGATAGGCCTTGGATTTCGCCGCGAGCGCGAGCGCTTTTTTCCTGCTTTGTTCGCGGGCTGCCGCCTCTCTTTCCAGCTTCTCCAGCGGTGCCTTATTGGCGATTTGCGTGATGTAAACAGGGAAGATGCCCACTTCAAAATCCGCGCCGACCTCGACTTCACTCTCCGCGCCGAAGGCGTCCGTGACTTTGCAGCGGCCCAAGGCGATTCCGAGCGGCTCCGTGCCCTCCGGTGTCCACACGGTCAGCACATCGTCCTTCCCGCGTTTCCAATGATACATCCAGGCGTGCGAGTTCGGGATCTGAAGCCGTGGAACACGGTCGTCCTTCACGCCATCCAGCTGCCGGACGAGCGTCGCCAATGTGAAGAAGGATGGGCGGAGGGATCCGTCGTCGCGGATGACTCCCGCGCCGGCGTGCATGGACCGGATCGAACCGGCTTCTCTGTAAACGAAGGCTTTCTCCACCCCGCTGGCCAGCGCGATCATAATGCACCGCGGCAATTTTGCCGCCTGGTAGCGTTCGGTGCGGCCGATCTCACCTCCTACGTCATAGCCTGTCTCGGTGAGCCAAATCGGCATGGCGGGTTTGAGCTCGTCTCTCCAATCGGCAATGTCGAGCAGCCACTTTTCATAAGTTTGAACTTGGTCGGCCTTGGCGCCATCCCGATACGAATTAGGATCGTCCGTCGCCAGTTCGGGATCTTGTCTGCCGCTGTAGTAATGCACGTTGAGGATATCCATGAAATCCAGCGCCGTCTTGCCGTCCGGGTATTTGTAGGTGCGAATTTTATCCACGAATTCCATGGAAATTCCGGCGATGGATACCGCCGCATGGGGATCGGCCTGCTTGGCGCTCTCGGCCCCGACACGAAACAGGTCCAGATAAGCTTCGAACGTCCCGACGAACGGCCCCCAACTTGCGGCATTGAGGTGCGGTTCATTCCAGAGCTCGAACGTGTTGATGAGGTTTAGGCCGGTTTTTGCATCCGGCGTTTTGAGCTTCTCGGCAGGAACTTTGGTGCTGCCATAACGCGCGACGGCTTGGAAAATGGCTTTGCCATAATCGGCGTTGTCTTTCGGAGGATAGCCCTGGCGATTGTTCTGCGCGGTATCCGGAGCCGATGTGGACCAGGCCGGAGTCTGGAAAATATAAGGAAGAATCGACAGCCCGGCCGCGCGGTATTGCTGCATGTAGCTGTCGAACGGGACGTTCCACGGGCTCGCCGATATGTCGAGCCGGAAGTCATCCGGCGCCGGGTTGAAGAACATCCACTTGAAGTTTTCGAAGCGCACCCACCCGATTCCCAAACGCTTGAGCATCGGGATGAAGCTGGGGGTGCTGACGTTCATGCCGAACCGCGACTCGGGACGTGCCTCAAGCTCTTTGGCCGGCATGACGAAGTAGTCGGAGGCCAGCAGCTGGACGCCGCTCTTTGTCGTGATTTTTGCGCCCGCCAGGTAGCCGCCGCTGGCGAGTGGCGCGCTCGAGGCGAGGGGTGCGAGGGCGAAGTTTCTCGGCTCCACCACGAGCTTGCTCTTTTTCTCCTCAATCAACTCGCCGACCTTCGGAAGCTCCATTTTCTCCTCCGCCACGCCGTCGTAAACGTAAAGCGCGCTGGGAAGCCGGATCGCATCCGTTTTGCCGCCATCGTTATGGTAGTGCAGGCGCAGGTATCGTCCGGCAAAAGGGGTCTTTACCGGGATCACTTGAGCGCCCCACTTGCTATGGAAATCGAGCCCTTGGAGCCCTTCGGCCGGAGTATAGTTTTTCCCGTCCATCGAAGTGCTGATGTCAACCTTGTGGATAAAATTGGCATCGCCGGCCTGATAAGTTAGCGCGATGATTTTGCGCGCTTTGCCCAAGTCCACGTATTGGAAGGCCTCCGTATAATGGCCCGGGATATACTGCGAGCTGTAGCCGGTGTCCTCGTCACCGTCGGTCAATGAATTATCTTCGATGCGGCTCCCGTCCACTTCGATCCAACTTGGGCACCCCTGAGCGCGATCGCTGCCGAGTATGGGATCGGGAAGCGGCTTGTCATAAAGCTGCGGGTTTCGCTGGATCGAATAGTCGATTTCGATTTCCAACGGATCGTTAGAAAAGTTAGTGACGAGAAGCTGTCCTCCGGCAGGCTGCCCCGGCTCGCCCCACACGGGGCTCTTGAGTTCGGCCGTCCAAGGCTTGCCAGTCGTTTCCGCTTTCGTGATGGCTGCCAGCCCGTTGATTCCCACGGAAGTCGGCCCGGCGTTCGTTGTGCCCCAAATAAAATTAATCGCCTTGATCGGATAATCGACCTGATGGTTTTTGCCCGCCTGCTCATACGCCTGAGCGAAGCCGCCTGCAGCGAGATTCATCTCCACCCATTTCCAGCCCGTCCAGTCCGCCGGAGTCTTGCAAAGCAGGACTTCCCCTTCAGCATCCGTGATCTGAAATCCCACCTCGCCAACATTCGACTCGGGAGTGAGATAAACCCATGCGCCAATCCACTGCACTTCGCCCGGCGGAAACAGCCCCACCGTGAAATCGCCCTTCGCTCCGCCTGGGGAGGCTTCCCCCCGAAACTTGAGCGCCGTTTTCCCGGCCTTTGCCTCGATGCCCTCGTAAGGTTCGGCCGAATAGGACTTCATGTTCCACGCCCCAGTAGAAATGACACCGCCTCCATCGAGCGGGTTAATCAATAAG
>Ga0209697_10003410_pt1 | contig 21633 bp, 24 predicted proteins | sample AliMusrvi5mmetaG_FD_184115 | JGI IMG/M metagenome (GOLD analysis project Ga0209697, IMG submission 184115) | Freshwater lake bacterial and archeal communities from Alinen Mustajarvi, Finland, to study Microbial Dark Matter (Phase II) - Alinen... | ecosystem: Environmental > Aquatic > Freshwater...
CGCCATGTAAGCAATATATCAACCTGTCTGAAAAAAGTCGCAATCGCCAACAACCCGAAACGCCACCACTTGCCTTGTGAAATCAAGGCTCAGGCCAACTCATGCACAGTCTGTGGGATGACTGTGATTTCAGCTCTAGTGGTTTCACAGTGTATTACCTCAAAGGAAAAACAGGATTCACCTCGCAGGAATGGGATGGTTATAAAACCGTAAGCAAGGACGAGATTAAATGATCTGAAATTCCGCACCCAGCGGTTTCGGCATTCCCATCGACCCTTCGACATCGCTCCCAGGGCCTGCGGCAGGCTCAAGACTTGGCATCTCATTTTTTGCAACTAATATATGCGGAAAGTCGTTGCCATCCTCAGCTTCGATTTGTTATATACAACCCATGACACCGCTGAAACCTTCTGTTCGTTTCCTAGCGGTCCTTGCACTGGTGGGTGGCCTTTCCAGTTCCCTGTGCGCCGAGGATCAGGCCAGTGTCGAGAAAACGAAAGTTCCCGTCAAGGCCACCGTAGTGAACGCCCAACTCTGGAATAATGAGCCGGTTGGAAACATCGAGGTGGTCTATGCCGACGGCACCCGGGACCGCTGGACAACGAAGGGTTCGTGCGGACTACCGCGCGTGGCTGCAGACGGGACAGTGGGATGGACAGTATTCGAGCCGGAGCATCCGTCGCAGTCAGCCTCATACACCGTTCGACCGAACGGCTATTTGGTGGTCTGCCGGCGGGGCAAGGTTCTATGCCGTGTGCTTTCCGCGTTGAGCTATATCGAGGAGTGGGACTTCTCCAAGGATGGCAAGCACTTCGTGGTGAAAAGCCGCAGACTCCACGGTTCAGCAAAAGTGGAACTCATGGAAACGGAGACCGGCAAGGTGGTGATGGAGCTCGAGGCCTCGGCGGACAAGCTCCCAGAGTGGGCCGCTCCCTACCATGAGTGAACGGGCGGTCGTAGATCGTCCGGAGCTTATACTGATTGCCAATTGTAATTGCCGAAATGACGCTGTGATTAGGGTTTGAACGCGTCGCGAGCATTTGCGTGCTTGGAGAAAATCGGCAAAGCCCTGAATGGCATAGCCGAAGGCAATTTGAATGGAGATTTGTGCCGCTCGCGCGGGAGCTGGATTCCGATTGGGAAGAATGCCTCGCGCAAAGACGCCAAGGCGCAAAGGAATAGGGTGCTTAACCGCTCTGATTCTTTGTCTATTCGGAAAATCAGGATGTTTTTTGCATAATTCAGATAATGCCATTCTGAAAAACTTTGCGTCTTTGCGCCCTTTGCGCGAGACCATCTTTCTCCAACAAAATCTAGCCTCCAATGATCACGCCTTGGACCCGGTGCATGGCTTGCCGATAGATGACGCTTATGACCACACGCCTCAACAGAGCGCAGGCCGGGAAAATGTAGTTGCCGACCTGCGGGCAATGCGATAGAAAGGAATTGTCTTGCGGCGCTCGTTTGAGCAGCGGAGGACGAAGTCTGCTCTTCCGGGCGGCCTTTGCACCTGATATACCAACTGCGGCCTATCCATGACAATTGCCGCGAGTCGTTTAACTCAACTGATAGGCCAAAAGAAAGAATACCATGTTCAACATCTTCAAAAAGCTGATCCCGAAGAAGCCTGAGGTGATTTCTCTGAACGATCCCGACTTCGGGCACATCACCTTCGACCAATCGGATTCTGACCCAACCATCGGCATTTGGCAGATGAACGAGAATTGGGAGATGCCAGAGGATTGTGCCAGTGTCGGTTGCAGCAGTATTCCAGGAACCATCGGCGGTCCTGACGAAAAGGCTCGTGCCTTCCTCCTTGCCAAGAAAGGGGCATTGCAGGCGGTTTGGCGCTTAGTGGCCGACCGTTTGGAGAGGATCAGATGTAAGTGGAGGCCCGACACTGGACAGCAGGATCTCCGACAAGTGTTTCGGCTGACGAGTCTTTCGCTCGAAGAGCCAATGACAGATCCCCCTAATTGGGAGGTGTCATTCGAGCCTGTTGACGGCAAGTGGATATTCGCGTGTATTCAATTGTCCGGCGACAACATCACCGGAGACACAGTCGACACCTGATCCAGAATGAACCATCCTATCCAGAACAATACCCCCCAACGGCGCACTTCAAGATGGGCTGGCCGTATGGTTCTTGGTGGCTGGTATCTTCTCGTCAGTTCGATCAACACACTTTCCATTGCCTCTGTCAGAATCGCTGCCACAGAGTTGCTTATCCTACGTCTTATATTTCCTTGTTCCGCGGTGATTCTGCTCACCTACGGACTGCTTCGCGGCGGGAGGGCAACGCGCATCCTGGCGATTCTTGGGCTTGGTTTTGCCGCATTCATCTATTTCTGCATCTTCACATAATCCCGACTCATGCCACACCTACAGATCGGTTTCTTGGATGGGATGAGAATTGCGAAGCAGCGTCCTGGGCTTGGCTTGCCAAAGCATGGGCGCTTTTACCCACGCGCCACGATAGAGCACAGGTCGAAAAAAGTTGCCGTCCAGCGGGCGAAGCGATAGAAAGGGATTGTCTTGCGGCGCGCATATGAGCGGCGGAGGACGAAGAGTGCAATTCCGGGTAGCATTTGCACCTGATATACCAACACCAAGCGTAAAAGACGCTCATCACAACGGCTGGGATTTTAGCCATTCCTCATCGCCTCGCTTAAACCAGTCCAGAAATCCCTGAACGCAACAGGATTGGACTTGTGCGTGCGGCTCGGAATCCATAGAAGAGTCAAGGGTGAGCTTGACGCTCGCACAACTTCATACGTCAGTCGCCAATGTCCAACAGATCGCAACAGGTTCGAGAGGTGCAGTTAGCCGACATTTGGTCAGTAGGTGAGGGGCACACAGCGGATGGGCTCCCTTTTGTGTGCCGCTGGAGGACACCCGTTCTCAGCCCTTTACATGTTGACGGGTATGACAGAGTCCTCAAGGTAGTCTGGCCCTATGCCGACGCAAATACTGGTGCGATGCCTACTGCTGACGATTCGCAAACTATGGGCGTTTTCGAGGACAGGCTTGTTCAGGCATGGGAGCACGATGGGCACGCTTACCTGGCTGCCATTCTGACATTGGATGGTGCTCGGCAGTGGGTGTTCTACACTTCTGACATTCAGGAGTGTGCCCGACGACTTACTGACATGCCTCAGGAGCAGGAGCCTTATCCCCTTGAGCTGACTACCGAGCCCGATCCCACGTGGAGCTGGCTGCATGAGCAGATTCTCAGACCGTTTGACTTGGCCACAGGCTCACCGGATTGATGACAATGAGCAGTCAGGCCCGTAATTTACGGCGTTTATACACACACCATGAAAACCACAATAATCATTCTTTTTCTGGCACTAGTCTCCTTTGCCACCACACGCGCTGAAGACAAAGCGCCAGAGAATCCGGTGGCGGCGCAGTTTCGCAAGCATCTCGAAGACGCCGACAAGAACAAGGAGGGTTATGTGACGCGGGAAGAGCTAGTTGCCGAGATTGGCAAGGATCCAAAGCGAGATCCGCAAACCGTCGAGAAAATCGTTTCTGCAATGATGCGCGATCTGGACACCGACCACGATGGGAAGCTTTCACCAGCCGAAATAGCCAATGGCGCCCGCAAGGTAGGACAAAACGCATCTACTAAACAGGACGTTAACCGAGCCCAACTTGTGATGGATGCCCTTATCGAATACAAGAAGGGGCATGACGGCGCGTAACCAACGGAGCTGGAAAAGTTAGCGAAGCTTCATCTCATTCCCGATACTGCACTCCGTTGCATCCTCGCTGATGGCCACGAAAAGCCCTGGGGCTATGAAACTGGAAATCGAGGCGACGATGCCTGACATGCATCCCTGCGCCCACTCATAACATGAAACTGTCATTACCTTCAATTGTCGTAACCGGGATGTTGACGCATACCGCTTTTGCCGGGGGACTGATCGAACAATTGCCCGCCGACGGCACGTGGGTCAAATTCGACATGATCACCATCGATCCTAGAATGAGACCAGAACCGGAATCGCAAACCTTGACGATGAGTTCGGTTGGAGCGGTGACTGTGGACGGAGCAAAATGTCGCTGGATCGAACTGAAGATCGTTCTGAAAGATGACGGAAAGCCCCAGGATCTTGTCAAGTTTCTCGTGCCCGAGCAGTTCCTCACAGCAAAAGAGGATCCGATGTGCCACGTCCTTAAGATGGGACGTATGGATGGTGCGAAGTTTGCTGTATGGAGCGACAAGCCAGCCATTCGGAAAGTGCCTTATCATATGTTCTTGTGCGGACCCCTAGCCAATGTTGTGAGCCTGCCGAATGTTACTGTTGAAACCAAGCTCGGAAATTTGGATTGCCCTATCGTGACCGGCCGCTATGAATTCGCTGTAAGCGGCATATTATCTTTAAGAGGCACCTTCGAAAATCAGTTGCACAAGAATGCCCCGTTCGGTGTGGTGGCCATGCGCGTGAAGATCGAAATGATGCAAGACGGTGACGCATATGAACCGACGACATGGTCCCTCAAGTGGATCGATGCTGGCACCAACGCCAAATCCGAAATGCCCGATCCGCCTTGACGTCCTCACTGCAACCGCTTGTCACTATTAGGATCGCACCATGGGAATCGGATTCACGGGGGTGTCCGGGGAGATTTCCTCGATGATCCTGTTGAGCAGTCCGTGTGTGCCCGCGGCGTCCAACCAGCCCCACTCGCCGTTCGGGTTGACCTCTAGAAAGTGATAGGCTCCCTGACGATCTAATAAAAGATCCATGCGCCCGTAGCCTAGCCTCAGATCGCGCATCAGCGAGACCGCCGCGTGTTCGATGGCGGCGGGCAGCGGGTGGACCTGCCACTGGTCTGTCACGTAATCGGTGGCCACCTCCCGCCAGTCCAGCGTGCGGTCAGCAAACGGCTGGCGCGCGAGTTCGAACGCGAACATCTGATCTCCCACGGCGACGATGGTGACATCCTTCTCCGCGTCCACCAGATCCTGGATTTGCCACGGCACCGAGGGATCAAGACCACCCTCCTCCACTTCCGTGCTGTAAAACACCGAGGTCTTGTCGAGGCGCGTGGAACTCAGGCTCTTGACCACCGAGCGCCGCCCGGCCCGCAGCGCGTCCGGCGCGCCCATCACGCAGCGGAATGGCGGGACATTGAAATAACGGCCAGCCGCCAGCGCCTGCACAATCTTGCCGCAGCGCGAATCCGCGAAGGGCTCCACGAGAACCACCTGCCCGCGCAGCCAGCACAGGTTCAGGATCTCCCGCATGATGTACCATAACTCCTCCTCGATGTAATGGACGCGGTCCTCCACCTCCGCCCATGGATCCATTTGTTGCAGGCGCATCGGCTTGCGCCAGTAATACTTCACCACATCCCTGTCCGTCACCCTGAGCCCGGCCGGGTTTCCAATCTCAAAACCGCCGGGGGTCAGGACTATCCAATAGTCCCGCCACAGATCGAAGTTGAAGCGGAAAATCCGCCCGCCGCCGATCCGAGAAACTAACAAATCAGTCGTGACGTCGTGGGAATTGGTGAAAATGAATGTTAATCCCGGCATATCTTTCACGACTATCCCTCCCACTGAGGAATACAACCCTAAACAAAAGCCGCCCGCCCGGATAAAAGGCGGAACGACCGATTTATGCCCGCCTTAGGATGCTGCGGGCGTTCAGTGCGAATGGAACAACGATCTTACTTGTCGTCGCCGCCATTGTCTTTCTCACCGTCAAACTGCGTGGAGCTCTTCATGTAGATGCCCAGCCCATCGTATGCTGCCTGGTCCCAACGCTGCTGGGTGCCATGGTCGTAGGCAGGTTCGGCTCCGGGCATGACTTGATCAATGCGGGTTTTCACGCGGGCTATGCTTTCCAGTGTGGTCATGGTGGGGTGTTTTGTGGGAATTGATAATTTCCGTCGCATGCTCCTGCCTCACAGTCTGGTGGACAACTAGGCATTCGCCGATTGCACATGGACCATGCCATGTCGTCGGATCGCTGTCAAAGCCTTTTTAGCACGGGAGATGACTGATGAACCACAAAGAGCAGTCCGTGTGTGCCCGGCAGGCGGCCGATCAGATCGGCTCCGTCGATTACGGATTCTCAGTGAGCCCCTGCAGCGATGATCCTCAGCCCTGCGGGACGCAAGCCATCAGGTGGGCGGACATCTCATCCGCCTCAGGGAATGTGGGACGAGACGTCCCACCTCCTTATTCTGAATGCCAGAAATTATTACTGAAATGGGGTTGTGGCGCAGAGGAAGAAAAGGAGTTATGGGACCGATAGGAATTATGGGAAGAATGATGATGGGAAGAATCTGACGGATCCTTTCTGACGGCCCTTGCGGCTATTTCTTTTGGCAGAAAGTCTAGCAGGCCACTAAGCCCCCAACACTGCACGGTGGATGCGACCGGGAGTTTTTTTCAGGAAGCGCCGTGCCAGGACCTCGAACTCATCGGAGAGGTCGGTTAGGTGGACTTCCAGTTTTCCATCATGATCGCTTGAAGACAGCATGTTCAAGCGGGTGAGTTCCTTCTGGAGATGCTGGGCACAGGTTGTTGCGGAGTCCACAAGGCGCACGTCTGGCGGCAACAAGTGCCGTAACACGGGAATCAGCAGCGGGTAGTGCGTACAGGCCAGCATAAGGGTATCGATGCCCTTTTCCACCAGCGGATCCAGATAGGTCTTGAGCACGATGGCGGTGGCAGGATGATCAATCCAATCCTCCTCCACCAAGGGAACCAAGAGTGGAGCCGCCTGACCATGGATGATCAAACCCGTGCGCCGCAGGGCCAGCGCATGCTGATAGGCATGTGAACGAATGGTGCCCCGAGTGGCGATGATACCGATGCGCTCGGTGTTGGGGTTGGCCAGAGCAGCATCCACGCCGGCCTCAATGACACCAAGGATGGGCAGACCGTAATTTTCCCGCAAACTGGGCAGCGCATGTGCCGTGGCCGTGTTACAGGCCACCACGATGGCTTTAACGCCGCGGTCGATGAGAAAGCGCGCATCCTCATGGGCGAAGCGCCGAATGGTCTCGGGGCTTTTCGATCCATAGGGCAGGCGGGCGGTGTCACCGAGATAAAGAATGTCCTCACTGGGCAGGAGCTCCTGCACGGCACGCACAACGGTCAAGCCGCCGACACCCGAGTCGAAAAATCCTAAAGGCGCTGAATTCACCAGCGGGATTGTGACTTTCCCGCCACCCCCTGCAAGCCATATACTGATTGCAAAAGATATTACCGGACGGGGTTGTGGTAAGGATTTTAATTTGGATGGGGACTTGTGCCGCTACGCGGGTTCTGGATTCCGATTGGGAAGATTGCCTCGCGCAAAGTCGCAAAGGCGCGAAGGAACAGGGTGCTTAACCGCTCTGATTCCTTGTCTTTGCAGAAATTGCGAAAGTTTTTTTGCAGGGAACGGAATCTCCATGATTCTCTTCAAGATTCCACAGGGAATGCCTTGCAACATGGCATGAACGATGCAACGCATGTTCAGGAAATATTGGATCGCCAAAACTGTGAAGTCCGTCCCACCCAAACGATCTGCGAAAGCATCGGCTCAATACTCAGGACTTCTGCCACAGAAAGGTTGGCCGGAGCGGAATCTGCGCTTTCTGCGCCACCGCGTGGTCCCCGGCATGTTCCGCCGCCTGGAGGGGGACATCCTGGAACCCGTGCTCGCGCCGCCCCAGGGCGATACAGTGCGCATCACCTGGATAGGCCACGCCTCGTTTTTCCTGCAATTCGCCGGGCACTCGGTAATCGTGGACCCTAATTGGGCCAAGTGGCATGGCCCGGTGAAACGCCAACGCAAACCCGGCCTGGACCTGCACGGCCTGCCGGAAGTGGACCTGGTGCTGGTGACCCATGCGCACTTCGACCACCTGCACAAGCCCAGCCTCAGAATACTCCAAGCGCGGGAAGGTATCGTGGTACCACGGGGGAGCAAGTCACTGGTCAAGCGGCTCGGGTTCCCGGCCATCCATGTGATGCGGGTTTGGGAGGAGTTGAAATTCGGCGAGCTGGAGATCGTCCACACGCCATCCCATCACTGGGGCGCGAGATTCCTGCACGACACCCACCGCGAATACGGCGGATACATCGTGCGGGCGGGCGGCAAGAACGTCTTTCACTGCGGCGATAGCGCCTACTTCGACGGCTTTACAGAAATAGGCAAACGCTATGACATCGACGTGGCACTCATGCCCATAGGCGCCTACGAGTCACCCAGTGGCCGCGATGTCCACATGAACCCGGAAGAAGCCGTGCGCGCCTTTATCGATCTGGGTGCCAAGCTGCTCATCCCCATGCACTACGGCACATTTATGTTAGGGAACGAGCCAACCGAGGAACCTGTCAACCGTCTGCTGGCGGAAGCTGACCGCTGCGGCATCAGCCAACAGGTCCTCATCCCAGAGGAGGGCGTGGGCATCGAGTGGTAGAGCGGCGGGGCTATGCTGATTGCCAACAGTTCTTGCTGAAAAGGCGGTGGGAATGTTGAATGAAAGACAAGAGGAAGAGAACCAAGAATGGGAAGAGATTGACGATTGATGACTGATGATTTTTGAAGGGAATATGAAGATTGCCTCGCGCCCTTCGGCAAGTCTTCGATAAACTCAGTAACTTGGCGGCTCTTTGGGCAACCGGCATATGCGAGAAAAAGTTGTGCGGGTGCAAGATCGATGGAAGATTGTAACGTCCAGCGCCTCTCATCGCCATGAAACGTCTCATTCTTGCCATTTGCCTGATCCTACCAATGCTGGCAACCTGCAACGCCGAAAAAAAAGCCATGTCCGACCAAGCCGCCAAAATGCCTGAAATTCCCGCCGGAGCTGAAGTCGCCACATTTGGCGGCGGCTGTTACTGGTGCATCGAGGCAGCCCTCCGTCAGGTTGAGGGCGTGTATTCCGCCACCTCCGGCTTCATGGGTGGCACGGTGAAAAACCCCACCTATGAACGGGTGTGCCAGGGTGACACCGGCCATGCGGAAGTCGTGCAGGTGGTGTTCGACCCGAAGAAGACCAGTTATGAAAAACTGCTGACTTGGTTCTGGAAACTGCACGACCCCACCACCCTCAACCGCCAGGGTGGTGACACAGGCACGCAATACCGATCGGTGATTTTCTATCATTCCGAGGCGCAGAAAAAATCCGCAGAAGCCGCCAAGGCCGCGCTCACTGCAAAGTATGAGGACCCGGTGGTCACTGAAATCACCAAAGCCGCCGAATTCTATCCGGGGCCCGGGGATCACCAAGACTACTACTTCCAGAACAAATCGAACAACCCGTATTGCCGGATAGTCATCGAACCGAAACTCAAGAAGCTGAATCTGGATCATTAAATCCGGGAAATTGCCCGTTGCCTCACACGCCAGATCGGATCAGCATTCCCCCGCCCCGATGGCCGACACAACACCCGCTGTAGAAATTCGTAACCTGGTGAAGGACTTCAAGACGTCCTTCCGCCGGAAGCCGCTGCGCGCGGTCGATGACGTATCGATCCGCATCATGCCGGGCGAGGTGTATGGGTTGATAGGTCCCAACGGCTCCGGGAAATCCACCACCATGAAGGCCCTGCTGGGCCTAGTGGCCCCCACAAGCGGCCAGTGCGCCATCTTCGGCAAGGATTCCCTCAAGGTGGACTCCCGTAACGATGTGGGTTTCCTGCCGGAAAATCCCTATTTCTACAAACACCTCAGCGGAACGGAAACCCTGCGCTTCTACGGCAAACTCTGCGGGCTCAAAGGAAGGGCACTCACCGCACGCGTGGAAGAGCTGCTGACCCTTGTTGACCTAACGGAAGCACGCGACCGCCGGATCGGCGGTTATTCCAAGGGCATGCTCCAGCGCATCGGGCTGGCCCAGGCGCTGATCCAGGAGCCGCGTCTGGTCATCTTGGATGAACCGACCGCCGGGGTGGACCCGGTGGGATCACGCCAGATCCGGGACCTCATCCTCAAGTTGCGCGAACGGGGCATCACGGTATTCCTCTGCTCTCACCTGCTAGAGCAGGTGCAGGAAGTCTGCGACCGGGTAGGGATCATTTTCCAAGGCAGGATGATACGCGAGGGCAGGCTAGAGGATCTAATCTCCATCGAGGACCAGACGGAGATCATCCTGCGCAATGCCGGGCCGGTATTACTGGAACAAATCACCACGCTGGTGAAGACCTACACCGGTGCTTCTATCGTAAGCACCGGCAAACCCCGCACCACCCTGGAGCGCCTGTTCCTGCGCGAAATCAGCGAAGAAAAACGATGAACTCCGCCGCCATCCGCATACCGTCCAAGGGCTCGCACGCCGGACGCATCCAGATCATCGCAACCCATGCGTTCACCCAGCTAGCGCGCATGAAGGTGTTCTATTTCCTAGCGATCTTCGGTGTCATCGCCATCGCCAGCAATTTTTTCGACCTGCAGCAGTACCAGGGGCCGGAGACGGTGGGCATCAGCGCGCTCACCCAGATCAAAAGCTGGTCGTTCGGGACCATGCACATCTTTTCCGTGGTGCTCTCTATAGTGGCCACCGCGCTGCTACTCCCCAAGGACGTGGAGGACCGCACACTCTACACCATCCTGGCAAAGCCTGTGCCGCGTTTCGACTACCTGGCCGGAAAATTGTTAGGGGTAATGCTGCTCATTTTCGTCTCGCTGGCACTGATGGACGCGCTGATGGTTCTGGTCCTGCAGGTCCGCACGTCGATGGTGGTTCAGGAGCAAGTGCAGATGGTCACCTCAATGGGTTGGCCACAGAATGAGATCGACGCCCTGCGCCGTGACACCGCGCTTAACGGGCCTAGCTGGTCTCTGCAGGGGGCGGTGTTCGCCGTGTTCCTGCGCTCCTCAATAATCGCCTCGCTAGCTCTGTTAATTTCCACGTTCTCCACGAGCACACTGTTCACGACCATCGTGAGTTTTATGGTCTATTTCATCGGCCATTTCCAGGCCGATGCCCGCGACGCGTACTTGCAGTCCGGTCCTGCAGGCGAGGGAGCCACGGCACGTTTCACCGAGTTGGTGGTTTCCCTGGTGCTGCCGGATTTCCAATTGTTCAACGTGATCGACTCTGTGATCGAGGGACAGGCGATGCCCTGGCTGGTCCTAGTGAAACTCACGCTCGTGGCGCTGTATTACGCGCTCTTTTTCACCCTCGCCTCGTGGTTCATCTTTTCCGACAAGGAATTCTAACACCGTGAGAGCCGGACTGAAAATCGTGATTCTGTGCGCAGCGCTGCTGGGCCTGGGGGCCGCGCGCATGCCCTTCGAGGCCGGGCTGACCCGCGAGATGAAGCTCTCTGGCCTGCTGCCGCCCAAGATCCAGATCAGCACCTCTGAAAAAATCGGGCAGACCAGTTCAGCCGTGGCTCTGGGCGGTCTGCGCACGCTGGTGGCCTCTTTTCTAAACCTGCGCGCATTCTCGCTCTTCACCGAGCGGAAATGGGACAAGGTGGAGAACACGTTCTACACCATCGTCGATCTGGCACCGCACACCCGCTTCTACTGGGATGCGGGATTCTGGCACATGGCCTACAATGCCTCCGCATATTACGCATACGAATCCGATCTCACCCCACTGCGCCGCCGTGAGTTATGGAGGGAATACATTTTGAAAGGACGTGCGTTTCTCGAGCGCGGCATCCGCAACAATCCCGGAGATTGGAGCCTGCATGCGGACATGGGATTCATGCTCACGGACCCTAACAAATTGAGCGCATTCGGGAGTTTCAATGAGACCTTTGCCACAGCCGCAAAAGCCTATCAGGAAGCAGCCGCCACCGGCAAGGCTCCTGCCTACGCGCGCCGCTTCCACATGTATGCGCTGGCCCGTGTCCAAGGCCGGGAAAAGGAGGCCCTGGCTCTGGCCAGATCGCTTTATGCGGAAGGCCGGCAAAACCGCACCACCACCCTGACCTTACTGCTGCTGGTCCTGGAAGCGCACGAAAATCCGTCCATGGATGTCACCAAGCGTGCCATCGAATTGTTTGGAAGTCCGAAAACCGCCTACGAAAACTTGGCCCTCCACTGGCGGAGGGTCAACGAGCATTTCCCGGTCTACGGCTTGGCATCCGCTATCGCATCCCTGGAAGACACGCTTTCCATCCCTGAAAAAGACCGGATTCTCAATAAACCCCTGCCACTCCCTCCCGGCCCGGACACGTGGTTTCATAACTGAGAGCCTGGAATTCAGAATAGGACGGATCTGACGGATCCGTGCTCGGTCCTCAGGCAGGCTATTTGGGCAAGCTGACCCGCTAATATAATGTAACGGGCGGCACGTTTTGTGGTAGTAGCTATCCAGCAAGCACATGAACGAGTCAAAGCCCGCATTTTTCGCCACCACAAGGTGGACGCTGGTGTGTGACGCGGCGCGGGGTGGTGATCACACCGCGGTGGACGCGCTGGGCACATTGTTCATGACCTACAGGCTGCCGCTCTATCGCTATGTCCGGAGAATGGGAAAAGCGAAGGAAGACGCGGAGGATCTGGTGCAGGGGTTTTTCGCCCATCTGCTGCAACAAAACGGGCTGCGCCTAGCGGACCGTGATCGCGGACGTTTCCGAACATTTCTGCTAGGTTGTCTCAAGCACCACATGGCCAACGAATGGCAGAGCGCCCACCGTCTGAAACGCGGTGGTTTTGCCACTCATCTTTCCATCGATTGGGAGGATGCCGAAACTGGCCTCAGCCTTGAGCCGGAGGACCACCGCAGCCCGGACAAACTCTATGATCGAGAGTGGGCTGTGGCTCTGCTCGATAAAGTGCTGGATGATCTGGAAAAGGACGAAAACGAATTGGATTTCGCCCGCTGGAAACCATTTCTCGGCATGAACTCCGCCCGGATTCCCTATGCACAAATCGCCAGCGAATTTGGCATGAGCGAGGGAGCCGCACGCGTAGCCGTCCACCGCCTGCGCAAGCGCTACCGCCAACGGCTGCGCGATGAGATAGGACGCACCCTGGCAGACAGCCGGTTTCTGGATGAGGAAATGAGGTCGCTATTCTCGGCACTTTCCGAGTAAGATTTTTGTAACAAATTTCAGCCGTCGCGTAAGAGCAAACCACGATGAACTGCATAAATAGAAATAATCCCTTATTGACGATCCTGGCTTTGGCGGTGGCGATTGCCGTAGGATGGTTTTCGCGAGGAGCGTTTGGGAGTTGGGATGAAAATACTAAAGCGACTGACAGGAACCCACCTCAGTCCGCTGTGACATCAACCTCAACTGCTGATAAGGAGCCAGCACCGCCTCCCGGCCCTAGCAAACGACCGCTCCGCGAGGTTTCACCGAAGAAATCCTACAAGTCGGGCGGCGAGCTGATCAAACTGAGGGCTGCACAAATCAAAGAGATGCAAAAGCAGCAGATCAAGGCATTGGCAGAACGGCAGCGAGCGAAGTTGCAGCAACGCATCGACAAACTAGCCGAGGCTACCCCCCTCACCGCCGCTCAAAAGGCGCACCTGATGGCGTGGCTGGATGAACGCATCAGCAAAGTTGGAACCATGAGCACAGAGGATATGGCAAAACCAGGCGCGGAGAGCGAATTGATGAAAACCCTTTCTAGCAAAGCGCTTGATGATGAGCTCTCCGTCAGTCTCACAGACGATCAGAAGATAGCCCTGACAGGTTTCAATGACCGTCAAACACAGGCAAAGACAGACTCGGCCGCTCTCAAGAGCCTATCGTTACTGCAAGGCGTGATCGACCTGGATGAGGGTCAGCGCGACACGGCATACAAGATTCTGACCGATGCCGCTGCCGCGAGGGTCCAGAAGGAGAGCAGTAACCCCAGCTCATCCGGAATGTCCGTAGGCGGGACGGAGATCGACATGGACCCCTATGGTCTCGGCATTCAGGACGCCATGCAGCAGGCTTTCATAGCAGCTGGTGGAGACGCTTCTGGCAATCCACCCGACCATCAAAAGATGGCGGATACATTCCGCACGCTTATTAACCAACAGATAGATAATCAAGTGAATCAGCTCCGCCCTGTTCTCAATGACAAGCAGCTTACCCAATACCGTGCAGAGCTGGAAAACAAGGGAGTCGGAATCGTTGGACGCGCATTAATGGGCGACACAGGCTCGGGATTCTCTATCGATATTCCAGGGAAATGAGGTCGCGATTCCCGACATTTTCCGAGTAAAAATTTGTAACAAATTTCGACTGTCGCATAAGAGCAAATCCAGATGAACGCCACAAATATCTGTCCCGAATGTGGGAGAGCAACTCCTGAAGGCAGCCAACATCATATCTGCCCAGCCTGCCTGCTAGCCCAGGCAATGGCCTCACAAACGATGGACGGCAATAACGCTTCCCCGGCCCCCGTGCCCACTCCTGAAGATATCGCGGGTAGCTTCCCACAATTTGAAATCCTCGGCTGTCTCGGACGTGGTGGTATGGGTGTGGTTTATAAGGCCCTCCAAAAATCGCTCAACCGCAAGGTGGCAATCAAAATCCTGGCTCCAGAACGAGTGGGCCAGGAAAAATTCGCCGAGCGTTTCGCCCGCGAAGCACAGACACTGGCACAATTGAACCATCCCAACATCGTCACAGTCTTCGACTACGGCGAGACTGTGGGACTCTACTACTTCGTGATGGAATTTGTGGACGGTGTGAACCTGCGAGATCTGCTAAATGACGGCAAACTGGAACCGCAGCAGGCTCTGACAATCGTCCCGCCGGTCTGTGAAGCGCTGCAGTACGCCCACGACAAGGGCATCGTCCACCGCGACATCAAACCGGAGAATATGCTATTAGACAAAGAGGGGCGCGTCAAGATAGCCGACTTCGGCATCGCCGCGCTCGTCGGCGCGGAAAGTGAGACATCAGGAACCCCGCCATACATGGCACCCGAGCAGGCCGGCCCCTCACCTGAAGTCGATCACCGGGCGGACATCTATGCGCTGGGCGTGGTGCTATACGAGATGCTCACCGGCGAGCGGCCTAACAAGGAACTCGTGGCCCCGTCACGGAAAGTGCAGGTGGATGTGCGCCTTGATGAAATCGTGCTGCGCGCGTTGGAAAAGAATCCCGAACTGCGCTACCAACAAGCGAGCATCTTCAAGACGCAGGTGGAGACGATTGCCAGCACCAGTGGACAAGGTGCTGCGCAAGCTGAGCCAGAAAATACCAAAGCGGATCGGGGCCAAACCATCCATCCGCCTGCGGCAAGATCCAACAACAACCTACCTCCTTCACATCCAGCCGCAAGGCTCTCACGCACGGCCATCTCAGGAGCATGCTGGGCTGCATTATTCCTAGTCATATTCCCCCTCATTTTTCTCCTATACCGTGGAGTTGACGCGCACAGCGATGCACAACTTCATTCCGTATGGGCTCCAAAGTTGATGATGCTCCTTGTGGTGATTTTCGGCATAGCGGCACCCTTTGGCACGACCATTCTCGGCTGGGTGGCCGTCTCCCAAATCCGCCGTTCGGCGGGGAAAATTTACGGCATGGGACTGGCGGTAGTGGATGGCTTGCTGCTTCCCCTGTTAGTCCTTGATGCGGGAATGGTGTCGGCGATAGTACGGGTGTCTAGCCACCAGCACCAGATCAACCCGCCGGAAAGCGGTCATCCCTATGGGGGATTTAATGAGGTGGATGGGTCGCTACTTCTCCTAATACTGGCGGCCTGCTTCGTGGTGGATTATTTCATCATTCGCGAAGTATGGCGGGCGGTGTGCAAACCGGCCGGTTATCAAAACTCCAACAGAACTGGCATCATGGAAAACCCAGTTCATTCTTCCTTGCCAACATCGCCACCAATGGGAGCAACAGAGAAAAAAATCCGAGACCTCGTCAAAGGTCCGGCGCTTGGGATGATCATCGTGGGACAGTTAAACTGTGTAATATGTGCCCTGGTTTTTATTTGGTTAGCGAGTCGGATAAACACCCCTGTTCATTATGAAAATAATTCGGGTTGGTCTCCGAAGATAGGAACATCCCCGGTCGGGTTGGTTGGGTTGCTGGTATTGGTGTCATTGGTCCTCAATGGGTTCATCATCTATGCAGGATTCATCATGATGCACTTGAAGCGCAGGGGCGCGGCTTTGACGGCAAGCATACTTCTGATGATTTTCTCGCCAGTCTATTTGATAGGTCTTGCGATTGGAATCTGGTCGCTTGTGGTTCTGTGCAGAGACGACGTGCGCTCCGCCTTCATCCGCAGAAAGGGCTGAATCAGCGATGTCTAATCTACGCCCATTGGCAGTAGTCGTCATTACTCTCTCGATCTTCCCAGAAAAATTACTGTAACATTGGACAAGGAATGTGGTATTAGCCCTACAGCAAAACGTATGAAAACAAATCCAACCGCCATATTGGCCACCACCATCCTGTGGGCAGGCACACTCATAGGTGCTTACCAACTTGGAACCCGCCACCCGGGTCCCGGCACAGCGGAATCACCTAACGGAACCACATCCACCACGCTGCGAGGTTCCGTGGATCTCCACGCAGAATCCACCAACACGGCCCGCGAGCGCCGACGATCATCCGACAAACCCCTTACCGCAAAACAGATCTTCGCACAGATCAAAAACTCAGCAAGGTCCGGCATGATGCAGAATCCAACGGCAATGATGCGCATGATGGGCATGCTGGACAAACTGCGTCCAGAGGACATAGGCGACGCACTCAACGAAATGGATGCGATCAAGGACCCACAGACAAAGATGATGGTATCCATGATGTTGCTAGGCAAATGGGCGGAAAGAGACGGCCCAGCGGCCATGAAATATGCCGAAGAACATTCCAAGGAGGCCGGCATAAGCGGAAAGATCATGAAGATGAGCGTGGCATCCTCATGGGCTGAGTCCGATCCCGACGCTGTCTGGGCATGGTATAAAGGCAATAAGGATAACGATTCCGGGGGAATGCTCGGTGGCAATCAAATGGTGCTATCTGCCGTGTTCTCCAGCCTCATGTCTAGCAACCCGGACGCCGCGATCAAACGCTTCGACGAACTTGATCCCGGCACGCGGCAAATGGCGTTCGCTGGCATGTGCCAATCCGCCTTAATGGATGACAGCAAGCGCCAAATGTTGTTAGACAAAATCAACTCCATGCCGGATGATGCGGAGAAAACCTCCTCCCGCCAAATGCTCTTATCCCAATGGGCGGTCTTCTCGCCAGACGAAGCCACAGACTGGGTCTCTAAACAACCCACAGCCGAACAAAAGTCCCTGCGCGAGAGCGTGGGCTCAGCGCTGATGATGAGCGATCCCAAAAAGGGCGCAGCCTTCATGATGGAGGGAGTTAGCGCTGAGGATAAACCGCAGCGCTGCTCCGATGTGGTTGGACCATGGTCAATGATGGACCCCAAGGGTGCCGCAGCTTGGCTCGACACGCAGGGAAGCGGACCAGAACTCGATCAAGCGCGCCAAACACTGGTCTCCACCTTGACCCGCAGCAATCCAGAGGCGGCCATGAACCAAGCTCAAGCAATCACTGATGCAGACAAGCGCTTTTCCGCTATTAGCTCGGCTTATGGAGCATGGAGCAAAAAAGACCCCGCTGCCGCAGACCAAACACTGCAAAATGCTGGTCTCACAGCAGAACAAGTGCAGTCGATTCGTTCCACCCATCAATAAGGAAGTCCTAATTAATCCGGCCATAAAATACTAGCGTAATATCATGCCACATAGGCTACTGAGGCCTGTTTGAACAGGCTGCGAATCAAGACGGGTCTTTTCTGCGCGGATTTCATAACTTTGGAAAGTTGGCTGCGAAGTCCCGATTGAGTTGATGCTGGTGGCTGGTTGCGCAACCGTCCCTTTACCTTGTTGTTTAGATATTCATCAGGATTGAGTTCGGGGCTGTATGGGGGCAGAAAGAACAACTCGATTGCATCGCGTCGCTCATCCAACCATTCGGCAACAACCTTTGCCCTATGCACTCGAAGATTGTCCACGATCAGATAGACTTTACGTTTGGAATTCCTGATAAGACGTCCAAGGAATTTGATGAAGATGTCGACTTTCAATCCGCCCTCATAGATCATGAAACGGGCGTCACCACGGTTGCCAATGGCCGAAATCATACTTGTTGTCACTCGCCGGGCCATGCCTCTTACCACCGGAGTTTTTCCCTTCGGCGCATATCCCCTCGCCGTATGATCCTGATTGCTCACCCCAGTCTCATCACCCCATAAAATCTCAGCTTTTTCAGCCTTCGCGCGTTTTATGATCGCCGGATATTGCTCTTCAATCCACTTGCGAACGGCAGCGGGTTGTTGCTCATAAGCCATTTTCTTCGGACGTTGTGGAGTGAATCCCCAGCGCTTGAGGTAATGCCCTAGTGTGCGCACTGGCAACCGGATGCCGAAGCGTTCATGGATGAACTGACTGATGACAGGACGAGTCCAAAGTGCGAAGGGCAACTTGAGTTGCTCGGGAGTTTTGTCGGTGACGGTCTTCATCACAATCTTTTCCTGGGATTTGGAAAGTGTCCGGCAAACTCCCTCTGGACGGCCACGCCGCCCAAGTGCCAGACCAAGCTGTCCTTCCTCGCGATAAATCCGCCACCACCGGCGCGAAGCAGCCACCGAAACATCAAGGACATTGGCAATGGTTTCATGCGTGAGTCCCTGCCGCTTCATTTCCACAGCACGAATACGAAGTTCGTAAATGACTTCGGACGTCTCTTTGCGTACATCTCTGTTTGCCATGCCCAAGTGTAACATAAGTTAAACAAAACGCTAGTATTTTATGGCCGGATTAATAATCTCAGTGCGTCACCACCAGTCGCATGAAGCAGCGACCGCTAAATCGCGGCACGGTAGCCGTGCAATTACCATTGGCGTCCTGGGCTGATACCGTCACACCCGCCGAACTCCAGGTATGGAGATCCGCGCTGGATTGGATCCGGAATCTAACATAAGCATTGCCTACATAAAAGGTGTAACTCAGGTTCCCGCCCGTCAATACCGCCTTGGGCACATTGGGAGACTGATCCTTGGTCGGGTCAAGATTGAGGGCGTAGTCCACTAGCAGACTCACCCCGTCGTTATTCGGTGTGCTCAGCAAGTCGGAGCCCGCTGCCATTCCGTTTGACGTCAGCCAGTTGGCCTACGGAGAGCTAGCTGGTGTGGTGAAGGTTCCGGTTTCACTATATTCGGTGCCCTGACTATTGGTGGCGTATGCAGCGAATGTGTAGGCCGTGTTCGGAGCCAAGCCTGGCACATTCACCGTGAATACGCCAGAGTTACCCGTGCCGATGACGTTAGTCACATCTGTGCCGCCTATCTGCGGGGGAGTGTTTATAGATGTGAGGACATACACCACGCCAAGTGCCGTAACGGAGTTACCGCCATTCGAGATCACATCGCCTCCGAGCGTGGCGGTGGTGGAGGTGACGCTGGAACAGGTGGGACTTGTGACTGACGGTCCCCCCGCGATAAAACTCCCGGTGACGCTATAGGCAGTGCCCACACTGTTGGTGGCATACGCGGCGAAGCTGTACGCCTTGCTCTGTGTTAATCTACTAACATTGATCACGAACACGCCGGATGTTCCCTTACCGGTGACTTTGGTCACGCCAGTGCCGCCAATCTGTGGATAGCTGTTCGTATCTGCGGGCGCATACACCACACCAAGAGCTGTGACAGTTGCCCCACCATTCGAGGTAACATCACCTCCGAGAATAGCCGTCGTGGAGGTGATGCTGCGGGAGGCGGGTGTGGTGACACAAGGTGGGACATTCCCCGGCGTCACGGTGGACGAGTAGCCGTCTCCGGAACTGTCTGTCCAAGTAGGTGAGGTGAAGCCGGAGGCATTGGAGTAGTATATCACCTTGAATCCTCTGGCGACATTTGTGAAGACTCCCTGCCCCATCGTAGGCGCATTGCCGATGAATTTCGCGCTGGTTAGGCCCCAACATTGATAGAACGCAAAGCCCCCGATACTGGTGACGCCAGCAGGAATGGTGACGCTGGTCAGGCCCGTGCAATTATTGAACGCACATTCCCCGATACTAGTGACGCCAGGAGGAATGGTGACGCTTCTTAGGGCGACGCAGCCATTAAACACATAATCTCCAATACTGATAACCCTTGAGGGAATGGTGACGCTTCTTAGGGCGACGCAGCCATTAAACACATAATCTCCAATACTGATAACGCTTGAGGGAATGGTGACGCTTCTTAGGGCGGCGCAGCCATCAAACGCAGAGCCCCCGATGCTAGTGACGCCACTGGGGATGGTGATGCTGGTCAGGCCCGTGCAGTATTCGAACGCATTGTTTCCGATTATGGAGACACCCACAGTAATTGTGATGCTGGTCAGGCCCGTGCAGCCATAGAACGCGTAGTCCCCCGTGCTGGTAACCCTTGGAGGGATGATGATGCTGGTCAGTCCGTAGCAGTAAGAGAACGCCGAGTTCCCGATGCTGGTGACTACAGCGGGAATCATGACTTTGGTCATGCGGTGGCAGGATTCGAACGCATACTCACCGATGCTGGTGACACTGAGGGGGATCGTGATGCTGCCGGTTTTGCCGCCTGGACATTTGACAAGTGTGGTCTGGTTCTTGTTGAACAAAATCCCGTTCGAGCTGCTATAGTTGGCATTATGCAAATCCACGGTAATTGCAGTCATGCCGACGCAGTAAGAAAACGCATCGCTACTGATGCTGGTGACGCTTGAGGGAATGGTGACACTGGTCAGGCTGGTGCAGCCATAGAATGCTTGGCTCCCGATGCTGGTGACGCTTGAGGGGATGGTGACGCTGCTTAGGTTTGCGCAGTTATAGAACATCTCATAACCCAGACTGGTGACGCTAGAAGAGATGGTGATGCTGCTCAGCAAGCTTTCACCGAACGCATAGTCCCCAATGCTGGTGACGCTTGAGGGGATGGTGATGCTGCTCAGCCCGCCGCAGCTACTGAACGCGCCGACGCCGATACTGGTGACGCTTGAGGGGATGGTGATGCTGGTCAGGCCACAGCCACTGAACGCAAAATCCGCGATGCTGGTTATTCCGTTAGGGATGGTAATGCTACGCAGGCTAAAGCAATTATAGAACGCATCTTTTCCGATGCTAGAGACGCTGGCAGGGATTGTGATGCTGGTCAGGCCAGCGCAGTAATAAAAAGCGGAGTCTCCGATGCTGATGACGCTATCGGGTATCGTGACTGAAGTCAGGTTAGTGCAGTCATAGAACGCAGCGCCCCCGATGCTAGTAACGCCTAAAGGGATTGTGACGCTGGCCAAGCCGGAGCCACTGAACGCGCCGTCCCCGATGCTGGTGACGCTGGCGGGGATGGTGACGCTGTGCAGGCTACCGCAGCCACCAAACGCGCCAGCCCCGATGCTGGTGACGCCAGCTGGAATAGTGACGCTGGATATGAATGTGCAGTTACGGAACGCGTCGTCCCCGATGCTTGTGACAGGCTGACCGTTGATCACGGCGGGAATGGTCACCGCCCTCCCGAAACCATAGATCCCAGCTAAAGTGTTGTAGCCTGTGATCGTCACCTTGCCGTTCAAGCTCGAATAACTGAAGTCGCTTATGGGCGCGTTGCCTCATAAATAAAGACACCGTAGGACGAATCAGAAAATCGGCGAATGATGCCCATTGCCTCATAAATCAGGACACCGTGGCGCATGGCCAGAACCATGAGTCAATCAACCCGCGACGAA
>Ga0209697_10003412_pt1 | contig 21622 bp, 16 predicted proteins | sample AliMusrvi5mmetaG_FD_184115 | JGI IMG/M metagenome (GOLD analysis project Ga0209697, IMG submission 184115) | Freshwater lake bacterial and archeal communities from Alinen Mustajarvi, Finland, to study Microbial Dark Matter (Phase II) - Alinen... | ecosystem: Environmental > Aquatic > Freshwater...
TCGGAGTCCCGGACAAAGGGAAACTATTTTTCCCGCTAAAAGCGCCAGCCCCCTCCTTGTTTCGACTTACGTTGACCGTCGGCGGTTCAACGGCACCAAGCTACTTTGAAAAATCGCAGATGCGCACTTCCAGCGTTCGCCAGTCCCGGTCGCCGCAAACTCAAGCTCGCCCGTCCAGGATTTGTCGGCGTCATTGATGACAAAATAGATCTCGCGATCCTCCAGCCGGCGGTGAGTAACACGTAGCGGCGATCTTGGGTCGGAGACTGTTACGTCCGCTGGCAGTAAACCGTCGAGGACCCGTGGGAGCAAAGCGTCCAGGCCGTAAGGAAGGAAGATGCCGGCACCGCCCTTGGCGTTGGCGGAGGATTGCGGCTCGCGCACAGATGAGGCCTCCGTCCGGCTTTCGCCGAAGATTTCCTTCGCCAGCGCCTGAACCCGCGGAGAGGGGAATTCGCTTTCGCTGTTGGCTGGCAGGGCGCCGAGAGCAAGCACCAGTCCTCCCTGGCGGACAAACCGGGCGAGATTCTCCCAGGCCGCAATCGGCAGGGTGTCGACGCCGGGCAGGATGATGACGCGCCAGCGGAGCCGGCCGTGAACCAAAACGTCTGATTCGACCTTGGCTTCCGTGAGCGCACGGCTATCCACAAAAGTGAAGTCGCGCCGGGAGTTAAAGAGGCTCTCGGCCGCGGCGAGGTAAAGGCCTTCGATCCGCGCGGCGGTGGAGGCTTCCCGCGTCCAATGGCGCGAAGGGATGAACTTAGTCCAGAGGCTTTCGGCGGGATAGAGCACCGCAATATCCGCTAGTTGGTATCCGCCCCGCAGGGCAGTGCAGCACCTGCCCACCCACTCATTGAGGTGGCGCAGTTGCTCGTCCGAAAGCTCCTGGAAGCTGTAATAGCTGGTAATGCAGTTGACGCCCGCGGCGATAAGGCGATTGCAGGTGCCGCGGATTTCGAACTCTGTCACGGTGCGTTTGGGCCGGGAATCGCCCGCGGGTCGGTAGTGCTGGCTGTGGTCGGAGGTTTCGCTCATCACCAGCGGCCGGCCTTCGAGTTCGGCGGCGCTGCTCAGGAGTCGGGCGCTGGACCAAGGCACTTCCCACGGCAGGCTGGTCAGGCAGTCAATGCTCGGGGCGTCCAGGCGGCGAATGCAGCGAAAGAAATCCCCGTAGAGCCCAACGTGTCCGGCGATGCTCTCCTCCAGCAAGAGATGGCCGCCCGATGGAACGCGAAGCTCGCGGCAGCGGCTTTGGATCTGACCGAAGAAGTTCTCCGAAACCAGCTCGCCAACCGTCAGCCAGAAATCGTAACGGATCCCGGCGCCGGCGGAGCCCGCGTCCAAAACCAGCGCCGGCAGGTTCGAGGCATCGAGCGCGTAGCCACGGCGCTTGCGGAATTCGCGCGGCAGATTCTCCGCCCACGGCAGCGGACGGTACGGCATCGGCTTCAGGAAGAGACTCATCAACGACGGCTCGTCCGTGAAGGTAGCCATAAAGTACCTGCCCAGATCGTTGCCAAGGTGTTTCGCATATCCGCCATAGGTCACATCAAGAAAGCGCGCCGTGGGTTCCGGCATTAACAAGTTAAGGTAAGGCATTTTGGCATGGAGGTTCCCCTCGGCATGCGTGCCTTCGTAGAGGCGATCCTCGGTGAGGGCCAGCACCCGCCATCGGCCGGCCGGCGGTTCCCAGTCCAGCCTGGTATCGCGGATGTACTTGTCGAGGTTTACGCTTTTCGCCAGGTCAATCTCGCCAGCAGAAATGGGAAACGCCGCGGCTAGCACCAGTTTGCCCGGGGGAAGCGCCAGCGCCACGGGACCGCCCGCCGATTCGGCTGTGGCAGCGAGCAGGCCGCGCGCTTCCCACTCCGGGTGACCGCGCAGCGTAATACCGCCGGCGTTGCCGGAAGGATAACCGCGCTCGTCGTAGAGCCAAAGCGCGTTGCCGGCTTGCTTCGCCGCCTTCACGGCCCGCGTGAATGCCTGCCACTTGGTTTCGCTTTCGAGGTATTGATCAAATGAGACATTGCAGACCACCCCGCCAAAGCCCTGCGTGGCGACTCTGCTGATGACCAGGTCCTGCGCGCCGGGTTGGTCGGGCCAGTTGTGAATGATCTTTAGAATGCGCGCATCCGCCGGAGGCAGGGCAAAACGGTCCTCCCAAGAGACAGTAGCCGCCCCGCCGGTAAAAGAGATACCGCAGAGGCCGTGGAGCAAGATGAGAGACGTGGCGCGACTCAGGTTTTTCATGACAGATCGAGTGATAGCACTTAGTTCCTTGACTGGCGAGGCTTCGATGCCATAGTTGAGCCCAGTCCTAACGTTAATCCGTCGAAGATGCGTGCCATAAAAGTTCATCCGGCCAAGTCAGAATCAAACGCGGGCCGTTGGCCGATCCGCGGTCGACCGAACGTGCCCGTCCTCCAAACCTCCGGCCGCCGCGCTGCCCGCCGGTTCAGCAACCGGGCTTTCACCCTGATTGAACTGCTGGTGGTGATAGCGATTATCGCGATCCTGGCGGCGCTGCTGCTGCCTGCTCTGAGTAAAGCCAAGACCAAAGCACTAGGCATCGGCTGTCTCAACAACCTAAAGCAACTGCAGCTCTGTTGGTCCATGTACGCTCAGGATTACAGCGACAAGCTGGTGCCCAACGGTGACGGCGCTTCCTATCAAGGCTGGATTGGGGGGCAATTCATCGTGAACGCGCAGGATGGCACCAACGTGAATCTGCTCAAGCCGCCCTCAGGCTTGCTCTGGGCTTACAACCAATCGGCGGGCATTTACAGGTGCCCTGCCGACAAGAGCGTCGCCAAGCTTGGTAATACCATTTTAGGGCCGCGGGTTCGCAGCATCTCCCTGAGTGGGAACATGAACGGGAACAGTTGGTACACCGCGCAGATTAGTGGCAAGTATTTCACCTATCGCAAGACCGGAGAGATCATCCGGCCGTCTCCGTCCCAGGCATTTGTCTTCCTCGATGAGAATCCCACGACGCTGGATGACGGTTATTTTTTAGTGCCCTTCGATACCGTGGCCTGGGGCAATGATCCGGGTATCTACCATAACGGCGCCTGCGGCTTTTCGTTCGCCGATGGCCACTGCGAAACGCATCGTTGGAGGGATCCCGATACGCTGGCCATCAACAAGCCCGCCAATCCCGTTGGTCCTCATGATTTGCCTTGGATCCAGGTTCGCACTTCAGCCCCGCTCAATCCCAACGCAAAGTTCCCCTAACGCTTCACTGATCCATATTATGGCCGTAGAAATCAACCTCACTTACGAAGGTGGCCTCCACACCGCCGCAACTCATGGACCGTCCAGGAACACGCTCACTACTGACGCCCCAGTGGACAATGGTGGCAAGGGCGCTGCCTTTTCGCCCACCGACCTGGTCGCCACGGCCCTGGGCGCCTGCATGGCGACGATCATGGGATTGGTGGCGCAACGCAACAACCTCGACATTGATGGCCTCCAGATCCAAGTGATTAAGGAAATGACCTCTGTCCCAGTCCGCCGCATTGGCTCGCTCAAGACCCGCCTGGTCTTCCCCCCAGGCAAACCATTATCTGCCGCGGACCGGGCGAAGTTGGAAGCTGGTGCCAAAGCGTGCCCGGTCAAACAGAGCCTGCACCCCGATGTGGAGACACCGATGGAGTTTGTCTATCCGGAGTAGCCGCCGCTACTTCCCGTAATCGATGCCCTTCCGGGCCGCTTCAGCCCGGATGCTGGCGGCGACTTTCTCGTCGAACGAATCGCCCTTGCCTTGTTCGGCCCGGCGCTTGCGCTCGGCGGCGACATAGTCATCTCGCTCACGGGTCAGCTTTTGAATGCGGGCCTGGATTTCGCCACGCTCCTTTTGCTTCTTTCCGATTTCCGCATTCAGCTCTTTCGTATCCATTTTCTGCAGTTCCGCTGGGAGCTGATCCTTGTCGAGCGAATCCAGTTTCACCGTGCCGTGGCTCAGGCCGTCGAGCAATTCGCCTTCGCCCTGGACGGCGACGCCCGAGCGCGCATTGAACGCGAGCCGATCCGCAGCGACCGACGCCGGGGCGGCTTCGGCTGCGAGCTGCTTGGTGGCGACTGCCCGGCGCGCAGGTTCGGCGCCATACGCCACAAGCGTCTTGCCCAGTTTGCGGTTCAAGTCCGCCAACTCACTGTCCATCGGCGTGGCGATAGCGACCATGTTACCCGACTGCGCGATGGCGGCGTAGCTGCCTTCGGATAACTGCGCGATTTCTTTCCAGAACGGCGTGGTCCTCTCAATGCCTCCGCATTGGACCGTGTTAATGATGAGATCCTTCTTCACGGCCTCCCGGCATACCTGTGGGTATTTGGGGCCGTCCGTGTAATCCATGTGCGGCGGCGCGTCACCGACCAGGAAGATAAGCTTTAACACCGCCCGATCCTGGCTCCAGGACATCTTGCGGACTGCATCCTGTAGCGCCTCGTTCACCGACTCCGGTTCGTCACCGCCGCCGGCGGCCTGGAAAGAGCGGAGATGCCCGTAGATGGCGTCAATGTCATTGGTGAGGTCAAATGACTTGGTCACGTATTCGTCACCTCGGTCGCGATAGGCCACGAGCCCGAGCCGAATCTCCGGCGTCGGTTTGGCGCGGATCATATCGTTGGCGATAGACCAAATCTTCTGCTTGGCGCCTTCGATGAGGCCGCCCATCGAGCCGGTGGTGTCGATCACGAAGCAGACTTCGAGGCGCGGCTTAGTGGCTTTGGAGGGGGACTTGGCCGATTGGGTCGAATCGGTTTCCGCCGACGCGGCCAGGGCGCAAACGCCGGAGAGGATCAGTGTGGCGGAGATGAGATGTTGGATGTTCATGGTGCCTCCTATTCTAAGTTCAACTCACTCGTAGATATCATAGATCATGTTATACAGGACGAACTGCACGTTCTGCCCCAGCGCCAGCCAGGGCAGCGCCTCCGGAGTTCTGGCGACCAGGTCAAAGTACTCCGCCGAGCCAAACTGGATACGCACTTGCTTGGCTGTGGGGTGCTTCTGGACGGCGGAATCAATCCACTGCTTTTGGTTTTGGAAGAAGCTCTTGCCAGCGATGAACTGTGTCTGCTGCGCATACTGCACGAGTCGGTCTTTGCTGCGGTCCGCCGACGAGGGCTCGGCGACAGAGCTTGCCACGTCGGAAAGCCCGAGCGAACGGCGGGCTTCGAGGGCGCCATTGGCTGCCGCAGGGGCTGCCGCATTCGCTGATTTGAAGGCCATGCCGTACCGGGCTCCCGCCACGGCTACGCCGCCGCTGTTCTCCGTTTTGAATCTGTTCCAAGCCTGTGCTGCCTCGCGCCGCGCCCCGCCATCACCGTCGAAGCTCTGCAGCGAGCGCATGGGCATCGGCACATTGCGCTGGGTTTCGTCCTCCAGTATCAGGTAGGCGGTGTAGGGCGTCACGATGCTGTACTTGCGCGCCAGTTCGGTCACCTCATCGCGCAGTTCGGCGTTCTCGCCGTGCAACCGGATTTCGTCCAGCAGGTAGCCGACGCGCCGGGTGGCCCACAGGCGCGGGATGAATTCGTTGATGGACGCTTCCTCCGGGAATCTCACTTCGTAGGTGAACTTCCTGACCGCGCCATTCACGGTGCCTTCCACAATCACAGCCGCGTCGCCCTTGCCGGAGTAGCGTCCCACCAACACTACTTGTTCGCCCTTGAATAAGTCGGGTAGGGGTGAGGGATGGAGTTTGGTCGCGCGGATGTCACCAGTGAATTTGAGGGTGGGGTTGGCTAGGACCGGCTCTTTGATCTTCGAGAAGAAGTTGGACACCTTCACTTCCAGGTCTTCGTCGGGTAGAACGTACTGGCTGACAGCGCGGGTGTCCTCGGTGATCCGGTCGAGCAGATGCGTATTCACGTCCGTGCCGATGCCAAAGCAGAAGACGCGGGTGCGGGCATCGTTCTCATTTTTCACGTTGGCCACGATCTGGTCCTCGTCGGTGATGCCGATAGTAGGTCGGCCGTCAGTGAGGAAAATGACCACGAAGGGGCGGTCCTCGCCTCCTGGCCGCAACGCCAGCGCCTTGCGCAGCGCGTCGTCTATGGCTGTGCCGCCGATGGGCTTCAGGTCCTTGATGAAGTCGTTGGCTTTGCCACGGTTCTTTTCCGTGGCCTGGACGAGCTTGTCGAAAAGAGGTTCGACCTCAGTGGAGAAGCGGATGATCTCAAAGCGGTCACCGTCATTCAGGTTCTCAACGCAGAATTGCAGCGCTTTCTTGGCCTGCTCTAGCTTCTTGCCGGCCATCGAACCGGAAGTGTCCAGGACGAAAGCGACGTCTTTCATCACCACCTGCTTTTCCTTCACATCCACGCCGGGCGAGGCGAGCAGCAGGAAATAACCGTCCTCATCGCTCTTCCGGTGAGTCAGCAGGTTGACGCCGATCTCGTCCTTTTCCGGCGCGAAATAGAGCGCGAAATCGGTGTCGGGCTGGACATCGGTGGCTTCATACCCCGCAGTAGCGCTGGTCGAGCCGTGCCGCTTCACCTCGACCGAGTGGCTTGGTGAGTAGATGGATTTGAGCGGGCGTTTGCTCTCCAGGTCCACTTTCACGCTGACGTTATGAATCGGCTTGGCGGAGAACTTCTCTGTGTTGAGCGGCAGACTATAGCTCACGAGCCCGTCATCGGCTTTAAGGAGTTCCGTGTAGGACAGGGTGATGCGCTTCTTGCTGTTCGGCTCGATCGGGAAGACGCGCACCTTGAAGACATCGCGCCCGGCATATTCGAGCAAGGCCGGGTCCTTGAGTTTGCGCACAATGTCTTCATAGATCCGCCGGGCCTTCTCGGCAGGCAGCAATTCAGCTTCGACCTGCTTGCCATCAATCTCCATCGTGAACTTGTCAATGTGTGCTCCTTTGGGGATGGGGAAAACGAAGGTGCCCTCCAGCCGCGCCGGGTTCGGGTTGTAGAACTCCTGGTCCACCGACGTCACGGCGACCTGATCGGTGATGCGGGCGTGGACCTTGACATAGTTCACGTCCAGCGGGGCGAAGGGGTGCGGGCGGGGTGGTGGAAACGGCCGTGGCCACCGCGGTGGGACGACAGGCGGCGGCATGGGCCCCGGCCGCCAGCTCACGTCATCAACGAGAATCAAGCCGGCTCCCGGACACGAGAAGGAAGTTGCTCCAAACAGCGCGACCAGAATCGACAATAGCGTCCAGCGTTTCATAATGGGTTAGACGGAGTCAGTCGGAGAATGCTCCGCGAAATGGGTCGGCACGACCAGGGAGAGTCGGCTGCACATCACTCGCATACCTTGTGAGACAGCGTGCTGGAAACTGCCTATGCCTACAAACCGGTGCGCGACGCGGTGGATTGCCATTCATTTGTGGTATGTTCCATTCCTGGGGCCGGCGTTGACGGATTGTTGTGCGGTGTTAGACTGAGAGCGAGGAAGCGAGCGCGTGATGCACTCGCCCTCAGAACTTACGATCTGCGGAGAACAATATGAAGACCAATCACTTGAACCGCCGCCAGTTCCTCGAACGTTCCGTCGGCACCGCCGGCGCACTGCTGTTAACTTCCTGCCCGTGGTTGCGTGCCGAGGCCGCGGTCAAGCGAACGGCCGCGGACCAGGTAGCGCTCGGCAAGACCGGCATCAAACTGAGCCGCCTCGGGTTCGGTACCGGCAGCAACAGCGGCAACGTCCAACATGAGCTGGGCCAGGAAGCTTTTACCAAGCTCATCCGCTACGCGTACGACCAGGGCATCACCTATTTTGACTGCGCGCAGAGCTACCGCACCTTCGAGTGGATCTCTGGCGCCACGAAGGGACTGCCGCGCGAGAAGTTGTTCATCCAGTCCAAGATCCCGGGCCAACCCGAGAAGATCATGGCGGAGATTGACCACCACCGTAAGGTCTTCGACACCGACTACGTGGACAGCCTGCTCATTCATTGCATGGTCAAGGACCGCTGGACCGACAATCATAAGCGAATCATGGACGCCTTCGACGAGGCTAAGGACAAGAAGTGGATCCGGGCCAAGGGTGTCTCCTGTCACAGCCTGCCTGCCTTGCGCGCTGCCACCGCCTCGAACTGGACCGAGGTGCACTTGGTGCGCGTCAACCCGCAGGGCACCCACATCGACGGCGCGAACGAGGAGGTTTGGGACAACCAGACGCACGAGCCAGCGCCCGTGCTGGCGGAACTCAAGACCATGCGCGCCAAGGGCCGGGGCATCATCGGCATGAAGATCATCGGCAACGGCGAGTTCACCAAGCCCGAGGACCGCGAGAAATCCATCCGCTTTGCCATGAGCCGGCCCGAGTTGGACGCCGTGGTCATCGGCTTCAAGAGCACCTCGGAGATAGATGAAGCCATCCGCCGGATGAACCAGGCGCTGGCGGAGGGGTGAAGGCAAATCCGAGGCCGAAATCCGAGATCCGAAGGAAGTCCGAATTCCGAAATCTGAACGAGGTCTCACTGCGGGATATTATTGCAACAGCGTTCCCACTTGACCGGGGATCTGAATTGCACCAAGCTGAGTGTGATCCGTTCGGGGGCGTACTGGTTTCGACTTAGCAGACGCGTCAGAGGCGGCATGCCGAGGATGGTTCGTTGGCCTCGTTAATAATCGGACCGAAAATTAATAGCTAATCAAGAACTAGCTCTCGCGGCCTAAGTGCCTCGACGTTCGTCGGCGGACACCTGCTACGCCGGCAGAACGCAACAGCAGGTTAGATCGGGCGCGGCGCCTGCGCGTGTCCGGTTGAAACTCTTATCCTGCGGGCTAGGCTGGGCGATTCGGTGTCAGGCCGCCATCGCCCGGTAGAAAACTCTCTCCTGACTAAGCATGTAGTCGCGGCTGGCAACTTTGCCAAGGACGCGGGTTCAACTCCCGCCGCCTCCACCACTTTGAATATCGTTCAGATTCGGACGCTGCGCGTTGCGCAGCGAGTGTGGTTTCAGCCAATGAAATCCAGGGTTTTTTGAAGGAAACGGTTAGCGTCTCTGAGCGAATAAGGCGGTTCAATCCGACTTTTTGAAGAAATGACTTCATTTCTAACCAATTGTCCTCAAAAGCCCATTTTTGGGCCTGATTTGCCTCTAAAACCAGATTTTTGAGGGGTTCAATCGGGCTGGCTCCTCCTTTGTCGATTCTGGTCAATTGCTCCTCCAAAACCGTCTTTTGGACGATCAATGGATTCTTCAATTCCTTGAACTCGGAGAGCTCAAGCCCGCCTTCTGTAAAGGCGGTGTTGAGCCTATCGATTTTCGATCTGAGGGCCACAAGCTCGGATTCAACGCGGTCACGCTGGCGTTGCCGCGTCTGCGATTCTTCGTTCTGCCAGAGTTCGATTTTGGCGAGGAATCTTTCTTTCCAGTCGTCGGGAATCGTGAGCAGGGCCACGTTCCGTTTGATCTCCTCAGCGAATTTCTCTTCCCGGATCAGGCTGCGGTCATCCGCATGGGGCCGCTTGTTCTTGTGCGTGCAGCGGTAATAGTGATACCGGCGACCGCTCTTCTTGGTGTGGCGTTCGGCGGTGATGCAGTGTCCGCATGTGCCACAGGTGGCGAAATTAAGAAAGAGAAAGCCCTTCTCGCTGCGCTTTTTGCGCGGCTTGCCGACGGTAACGAGTGCGGTCTGGATTTCGTCAAACGTCTTTTTTGAAATCATCGGCGCGTGGATACCCTGGTGCATTTCGCCCTTGTGGAGAAAGACGCCGTAATAAAATGGATTGCGCAGGAAGTTCCCAATTGAGGAGAGCGGCAGGGGCTTCTTGCTCAAGTAGCCGTTAATTCCAGCCGTAGCCAATTCCTTCTGGATGGCGGTCAGGGAATATTTCCCGGTCGCAAAGCGCTCCATCACTTTTTTGATCTTCGGAAAGAACTCGGGGTGGGGCTCAATCGTACGGAGTTTCGGCTCGTTGATATACCCGAGCGGGGCCTTACACGAATATATCCCTCGGCGGACTTTCTCCCGGATGCCGCGCCTGATGTTGGTGGAAAGGTCACGGACGTATTGGTTGGCCATGCCGAGTTCGACCGCGATCATGAGCACGTTGTCAGTGGGGAGATACGTCTTCTCGAACGTGCGGATTTCTCGGATGACTCCTCGTTGGAGCAGCCCGATGATCTTGCCGCCGTCGTCGAAGTTGCGTGCCAACCGATCCAGCTTCCAAGCCAAAACGGCATTGGCCTCGCCGCGCTCGATTCGGCGAATGACGTCGTCGAAGACCGGGCGGCCTGGTTCCTTCGCGCTCCGGCACTCGGTGAGGGTGTCTACGATGGTCAAGCCGTCCCTCGCGGCGATGGCGTTCAATTCGGAAATCTGCGCGTCAATCGAGAGAATTTGACGGTCTTCGTCCTCGGTGGATTTGCGGCAGTAGAGCAAATATTTATGTGGCGCGTTCATGATAGGATTATAGCATACATATACCATAGCGGTCTAGTATATGGATTGTGAATATGCGACTGATGTTTTGGGTTGGCTTTTGGGAATGGCGGGGGCCATTCTTGCCATCGGTCTATGGAAACCGGTTACCAGAAATATCTGAAGGACCGACATCAGGAGCACGTCGCGAGTAGGAACTCCTTGGATGATCACGCGTTCAAAACCAGTGAACGATATGATCAATGGGTTTTGGCATTATCAGGGGGAGCGCTTGCCATATCATTAACGTTCCTTGAAAAAATAGCGCCGCACCCCGCAAGTGCCACGTTGCCTCTTCTGGGTCTGTCCTGGGTGGCGTATATCCTGGCCGTCCTCTCGGGCTTCTTTGCCATTTCCGTCAGCCGCCAAGCGATATACAGGGAGTTGGAGATCGGGGACGAGACCTATGAGGAGTTTCGAAAGACTACTACGGCAGAAAAACCGGAAGGTGAGTTTGTCGGTGGGCGGAATAACCGTCACACGAGCACTTTAACCTTTCTTAACTGGACATCGCTCACGTGCCTTATAATCGGTACTGTGCTGATGTGCTGCTTCGCTTTCGCAAACATTAAAGGGGTCACTGTGGCTCGTAAGGCTCCGGACCTTCCGCCACAAATCGGCGTCAACGTGAACACGTTTTCGCAGGTTCCAACCAACAACGTCGGGATCACAAACAGCGCAAAACCATGAACAATCAACCTTCACCACCTCCGCCGCCACCACCTCCGCGACCTCCGCAGACACCACCGAAAGACGTGATACGCGGGATTAATCCGCTTCAAATAGGGGAAGTGAAGGGGTCGTACAAGCCACTTAAAGCTGTATTGCCTCCGCCGCCGCCTCCGGCGAAGAAGGGAAAGTGACAATCAGCGGGACCCGGCTTTCTTAACCTTGTTCCAGCGGGTCGCTATGGGCAAAAATATGACGTGGTCGTGGTGAACTTCCTCAACAAAAACAACGCCGCCGACCAGCGCGTATATGCGTTGCTACGCGATAAATTCCAGCTTTTCAGCGGGGTGTTCGGCGCAAGCGATGAAGTCCTCGGCAGCATCGAGTCCGGCGTGGACTTCGAGAAACGCATCGCGGGCATTTATCAGAACTGCCGCACCATCGAACAAATCGAATTCAATTTCAATACCCTACAACGGGAATTGGAAATTCAGATTGATGAACGCATCGGACAGACCCGCCAAAAGCTGCTCGAAAACTTTGATGAAGCCGTCCAGGAAAAGTTGCGCCTCGGGAAACTCCAAACGGATGAAGCCTTGGGGCGCTTTGAACAATGGCTCTGGCTGATCACGCGCTTCTATATGCCGACCTGCATCACGTAAGCGCACCCGGCGTCGTGGGAGTTGGTGAGCACAAGCTCGGCGTTCCACTCGTCCAGGGTCTGCATCTGCTCGGCGCGCCGGAAGCGGATCAAGTGCTTTTGGAATCCAAATCTGGTTGCCGTTCTCACGCGCTGTTGCTCGACGTGGACGGGGAGCCAGTTCTTTCCGCGCAAGCCCGCGACAATTTCCGTCGTGGGCACGAACGCATAACGCCCACTGAGGCCGCTCATCGGCCGACTGGCGAATATGCTGGGTGCTTCAAGCCGCAACCTCTCATCGGTGAGAGCTTCGGCTTTGAAGTTACTTGTTACAGTATTCCGGATCATATGCTCTCTTTCTTCCAATGCCGCTTTCCGGTTTGGCCGGTTCCGTTTTGTGGTCACATGAAGTCAGGCACGGGGCGGCGTTTCTCCCGACTTCAAGAATCCTTTGGGCGTCCCGTTCAGGGTCGACACCAAAGGAAAATCATCGTCGGGGTTTTGAAATCAATCCTGGGACCCCACCAGCTCGATCTTGTGGACAGCTTTTAAAGGTGCGAAGGACGTCTCATATAATTATCGCACAGGGCGATTTTGTTCTGCAACTGGATCGGTTGCACAGGCCACCTACGGTTTAAACTTCTCCATCCCGTTTATACCCCTCTCTTCACGGCTATGGGCAGGCAAATTTTGCCTGCCATCTGATGCTGGCCGAAATGGTCGGCTGGTGCGTGAGCACCGGCCTGGCTGTAACCCGTAAAAGCACGGGCGGCGATTCTGTGCCATTTTGGCTCAGTGTCGCCGCCGGTGCGCATCCGCCAAGCCTCCGAAGTCTTGGGAGTTTTGAATCCTGGCGGGTGCCCGGACGAACGGGGTGTGGGGGGTGAGGACAGGCCCCGACACGGTGAAAAAGCTCACAAGTCTTTGGAGGCCGTTAACCCGTGATAACGGGTTCAAACCCGTCCATGTTTCTTAAAGGACATGTTGTCCTTTACGTGGTTAAACCCGTAAAAACCCGTCCGTGTGTGAACCCGTCGGTCGCGTGAGCGACCAGTGAGAGGGAGGTTTAGGCGAGCGCGGCTTCCACTAACACATGACCGTAGCCGCGCGAGCCGAAACCGACCGAAGTCGGGGATGCCACGACCCAGGTGAACCACGACGCAACCCCTTTAAACATTGGTCGAAGGCGAAATGCGACCCCTCCCCGCTGTGGGGAAGGGTGTGGGGATACCCTAGACGAGCCGATTTTCTTCAAAGAAGGTTCGATTCAAGGTCAGAAAGCTCCAGTCTTCGTTCGGAGCGCAGCAGCGAACGAAGACCGCGACGCCGTTGCCTTTCTTTGGGCGAAAGCGGGCTGGTGCTGCGACCGGGCGAGCGCTCCGAACTTCGAATCGGTAAATCCCTTCAGGCTTTTGGACTTGGCTGAACTGTTCTGGCGGTTGAAGACGCTTGGCACGATGAATTCAGCGCTCAGAAAACTCCCCCGTTGACAGCTCGGCTTTGGTTTGGCTGAATCGGCTCATGATGAGTGGAAGCGATAACCAATTCCCTCTTCCTTGCGCACCGCTTGGAACATGCGGGGCGCAGGATACTAAATTCTTGGGGGTACGGCTCTGACACCCTTCTATACGATCCCCAATCGAGTCCAATGGAATAATGCCATGAAACGTTTACGAACGAGGGAGCGGGAAAGTGGTGGGTTTACTTTAATTGAGTTGCTGGTGGTTATTGCCATTATAGCGATCTTGGCGGCGCTGCTGCTGCCAGCCCTTGCGGGGGCCAAGCAGAAGGCCCTTACCCTCCGTTGCATGAGCAATCAGAGCCAGATCGGTAAGGCGTTCCACATGTACGTTGATGACAATAATTCTTTCTATCCCGAGATCAACGATTGGGCGGCGACCGGTGGCAAGGATGGCACTTACGATGTTTTTACGGCGGCGACCAATCGTCCACTGAATGCCTACGTTGCCAAGGCCTACGAGGTTTTCCATTGTCCATCCGACAAGGGTGATCTCTGGTCGCTGGCCGCACGCGGGGTCAACTGCACTAACTGTTACCTTCAATATGGCAACAGCTACTTGACCGAATTCGCCTTTGATTATTTCCAGGTCAAAATGGTCTGTGGGCCCATCGGCACCCCGAACAACCGTTCGATCAAAGGCACGGAAGTTGGCATCAAGCCCAGCTCTAAAATTATCCAGGGCGACTGGATCTGGCACGCCAATCGGGACGTCACCCAAGCGCGTGGCCAATGGCATAATTATAGGGGCAGGAGCCGCATGATGATGCTGTTCGGCGACACGCACACCGAATATTACAAGTTTCTTCCTGCCGCCTGGATGAATGCGCACGCCTCGGACGTACCCAACCGAGGCTTCCTCTGGTGGTAGCAAGCAAGGCCGCTTGGCTGGATTGAGGCGGTCTGAACGGTCTGGACTATTGAGACCCCAAGCAGCCGAGGTTTAGCTTCTCTCGAAGTCGATGAAGCCTTTGGCGACATCTACCGCGGCCAGCCTCACTTGGACCTTGTCGCCGACGTCGATTCCCTGCGTGCCCCGAACCACCCGGCCTTCTGCGGGGAACTTCAGCAGGCGAACGTAGGTGCCTTTGGGCGAGGCGCCGGTGATGATTCCGTCGAAAACCTCCCCGAGCCGCCGGCTCAGGAGGCAGGCGGCGGCCACTTTGTGCATCAGGCGCTCGACTTTGCGGGCGGCATCCTCGCGCTCGGTGCAGTGCGCCGCAACCTGGCTCAATTCAGCCTCACTGTAAGGTCCGGGACGGCCCGCGAGGGCTGTCTTAAGCAACCGTTGAGTGACCAGGTCAGCGTAGCGCCGGTTGGGGGCGGTGGAATGGGTGTAATCCTGCACGGCGAGTCCGAAATGGCCTTCGTGTTCTGTGCCCGCTGGCTCGACGATGTACTCGCCCGGGCCGAGGAGTTTGACGACCGCGAGCGAGAGATCGGCGAAATGCAAGAGATCGGCGGCTTTGCGCTGGTCCAGGAATTCAGACAGAGCACGTGGATCGGGCGTCGGAGGCAGTTGAACGCCGAATTGGGCCGCAATGGCCTGGATACGGTTCCAACGTTTTGGCGTCCTCACCACCCGGCGGATGGATAGCGAGCCGTTCTCCTTCAGGAGCCGGGCGATGCTGCTATTGGCGGCAACCATGAAGCTCTCGATGATGTCTTCAGCGGCGTTATGATGACTCACAACCATGTTCTTTACCTCGCCGTTTTCGATCACCGGAGTGGCTTCGGATGATCCGAATGTTAGCGCTCCGTGTTGTTTGCGCAGGCCGCATAATCTTTCCGAGGTGGCCTGTTGCAGGCGCAGTTGCGCTTCCATTCCCGGTGTGCTGGAAACCGCGGGTGGTATCGGCGCGCGTCCCTCGAGCCAGGCACCGGTTGAACAGTACGCCAGCTTGGCGCAGTTGCGCAGCCGGGCAGGATAAACCTCGTGCCCATCCACCTCGCCGGAAGCAGTCACGCGCATTTCGATGACGAGGGAAAGGCGGTCCTGCGCCTCGCGCAACGAAGTCAGGCCGGTGGACAATTCGCCCGGTAGCATTGGGAAGGTCGTCACGCCGGTATAGACCGACGTGGACTCCGCCGCCGCCTGGCCGTCCGTAGCCGATCCTTTGGGGACGGAGGCATCGACGTCGGCAATGCCCACCAACAGCCGCGTGGCGCCATCGGGCAGCTTCTCGACGAATTCGACCTGATCCAGATCGCGCGAACTGTCATTGTCAATCGAAGACCAGAGCAGCGAACGCAGGTCGCGGACTTGCGGCCCGTTTTCCTTTGGCAGCGCTTGCTTCAAGAGTTGCACCTCGTGAAGGACCTCCGCTGAGAAGTCAGGACGGAACCCAGCCTCAAGCATGGCCTGGTGCGCGCGGGCTTTAAGGTCGATCGGGGTATTTGTCATGCGGCCATCTTGAATCGGGCTGGGGAGCGGTGGCAATGGGAAAGGCGCCTGGCGTGCAGGTGATCGCGCGTGACACCAAGGTGCCAGTCAATTCTCGTTGAGTGGCTGAACAACCTCGAAGGGGATAGCGGGTAAGGTGCCGACGGCGGGACGCATTTGGTTGGCTTGCTTCTGATTCTTCCGAGCCGCGATCAGGGCCTGGCCCTGCTTGATATTGACAATCAGGTTGCCTTTGAGGCCGGGCTTGGCCTTAGCGGCATCGCTGCTTAGCTCTAGTTCCGCGCCCTCGCTGACCGGCGATACTTTGCCAAGCGTGATTCCCTCCGGTGGGTCGTTTAGCTCCAGCCGGAATCTTTCCACGAACGCGCTGCTGGGTGCGCCGACGCGAACGCGGACGGTGCCGCCGGCAGGGATCTTCACCGGAGTGGCGCTGAGGATCTTCAGTGGCATCCTGTTCATGAAGCGCCCGGAAACGGCGACGTTCAGCTCAATGGAGGGGACCAAATGGCGGTAGGCGAAGGCTTGCATCATGTCCTCGGCGGGGACGGCGGGGTGGGAGACTGCGTGTCCCTGGACTAAGGCGCAGCCTTCCACGGATAGGCAGAGAGGTTCCTCTGTGGGTTCGGGCGGAGCCATCAGGGTGAGCCGTACCTGGTCCTGATTTGCCGGAACCCTGGCCCCGGTCAACCTGAATCCCGTGGGCGCGTCTTGCAGAGCCAGGGTGATCTCATTGGTGAAGCCGTCACGACGAAGCGCATAAACCGTGAGGGGGACAGAAGCCCCGCCACGGACGTTGAGGCTGGATGGTACGACACGCACTGCGAAATCAGGTCGTGGCGGGCTGATGCGCAAACGGTAAGCAAATTCAGTCCCTCCATGGCGCTGCACGTCGCCGAGGTGAATGAAGTAAGCGCCGTCGCCGGGCAGCGTGGCGGTGAGATAGGAGTCCGCGTAGTGCGTATCTAAGCCCGCCCCTTTGTCCTCATGGTCGTCGTTGAAGGCGAGTTGCTTGCCGTCGGCGTCAGTGAGTTTGAGGACCGAATCCAGCGGGGAGTCCAACCGGCGGGCATAAACCTCCGCAACGATGGCATCCCCGGCGTGGCCTTGGAAACGGAACACGTCCCAGTCGCCCAGGTGATCAATGTGCCCGTTGACGATGATCGGCGGAGTGACTAGTTGCGCGGTGGCAATCGAGTTGTTCGGTTCTTGTTCGAGGCATTCCGGCAAGGTATCCACGGCAAAGGGCAATTCGTTGGAAATCCGCTCCTCTTTACACACGGCAAGCGGATAGACACCCGGTTCCTCGTTCGTTCGCGTAAGAGACGTCTGAGGGAGATTCCGACCTTTCAGTTCGACAGTGGTCTGCGCACCGGCGGGACCGCCCAGCGGGAAGATACTGGTCACATAAGGCAACTCACCCACGGCAATGCGATAGACGAAATCCTGGCGGCCACGATAGATGGAATCCCTGATCTCGATCACATATTCACCATCCTTGGGGATTTCACAATGGAGGACGGGGTCGGGATGGAAGAGATAATGGTCGGCGTGCTCCAGTTCATTGCCTTTGGCGTCGTATAGGGCCAGAGCTGCTTGGAACCAGCCGGGGACCGCATCAGCGAGATACGGGATCAACTCCCGCGCCTTGGCCTCGACGACCAGTTGCAGACCTTTACAGGCCTGAAACCGATAGCGGTCCACGCCGCCGGGCAGGATCTGGCCGTTGACGATGGCCGGCAGGGTGATGCTCATCTCGTTGTGCGCGACGGCCTTTTGTTCATTGTTGAATCGCGATTGCCTGCTGGTTGCCGCGTCGGGAACTGTCTTCGACTCCCGCTTGGTGAATTCCGGCAGTTGGCCGACCCAGAACCGGAGCGGGTTCGACAGTCCGGTTGGCGTTGCGAGTCTTATCTCCCTTTCGCCCGGCACGGCATTTGTGGCCAACGTGACGCTCAGGGTGACGGTTTCAGCAATGGCCGGGTTTTGGTTTCTTTTCGGGGCGCAGAGAAAGATCTTCTGGCGGATGTCAGCAATCAGCTTTTCGTCCACGGCGGTCCAAACCACATTGGTAGCAGGCGAGGAACCGGCCGATCCGCCAGGTCGCTTGCCGTTGCGAGTCGCAGCGGCCCGCTGGTCCTGCAAATCCTTAAGCTTGTCTCGCAGGTCATTGAATTCCTTCTGGGTCAGCGGCCGGGCGTATTCGACGAACGCCGCTTCAACACCAGTGCCGGAGACATAGGCGTTGGTGGCGTTGTTCAGATGCTGACCGCCGACTGTGACCTGCACCACGGCGCCCTGTCCGGCGCCTGCCGGACAGACATAACCGATGCGAGGGGGCGAGGGTTGGGCGTGGACCCCAGGGGCGAAGGCCATCAGCGCCAGGAGGGTCGATAGGGCCTTGGGGAAACCCGAAGTCCGAAGTCCGAAGTCCGAAGGAAGTCCGAAGGCCGAAAACCGAAGCCCCTGCGAGCTGCGCTTCTTGTGGAGAGGGTTGTCTGCGGAGCTTGGCATCGTTGGTTCGGGTTGAGCGGTCAACGGACGGTCCGCCGGTTACATGATCTCCTTGAGGCGACCGCCGCTAGGAGCTTTGTCCGCGGCAGAAGGGGTGGCGGTGACAGCCAGGCCTTGCGGATGCGGCAGTTTGGCCTCGGCATCAATGCCTAGCAGTTCGTAAATGCTGCCGATGAGGTCGCATGGATAGACGGCGCGTTCCTTCACCCGTTCGCCTTTGGCGTCTGAGGCACCGACGACACGGCCGCCCTTGAAGCCGCCGCCGGCGACCACGGCGGAGAATACCTGGCCATGATGACCGCGTCCGCCGTTCCAGGGCGCTTCCCATTGGACTTTCGGCGTTCGGCCAAATTCGCCGGTCCACCAGACAATGGTGCTGTCCAGCAGGCCGTGCTCTGCCAGATCCTGCAGCAGCGTAGCCATCCCTTTGTCCATTTCCGGCACGCGCCGGCGCATCAACTGGAAATTCTGTTTATGCGTGTCCCAGCCGCCGTTGTAATTGATGGTGATATATGGAACGCCGCGTTCGACCAGGCGACGCGCCACCAGGCAGGACTGCCCAAAGGTACTGCGTCCGTAACGGTCTCTCAATTCACCCTTCTCCTGCGAGAGATCAAACACCTTGCCCGCATCGCCCAGGATTAAGTCATAGGCTTGCTTCTCACACTGCTCGGAGGCTGTCAATTGGGCATCGCCCGGCATCGCGTGCTCCAGCGTGTTGAGCTGGTGAAGCAATTCACGCCGGTCGCGCTGCCGCTGGTCGGAGATGCCTGGTGCGACCACGCCTTCGACCGCGAACCGGCTCTGGTTGGGGTCGCCCCCGGTGGCAAAGGGTTTGTAACGCTCCCCCAGAAAGCCCGACTCCGAAAACCGTCCCTGTGGCTCGGTTAGCACAATGTACGGAGGAATCAGACCCTGGTATCCCGCCTGGGTTCCTTTGAATAACGAGACCACCGCCCCCACGCTTGGGAAGACCTCCCGGCCGCCTTGCGCCCGGGCGGTTTGGACCATGTAGGAGGCCGTCTCATGGCCGTTGTTGCCATGCGTCATGCTGCGGATGATGGCATACTTGTCGGCCTGTTTGGCCAGTAGCGGCATCAGTTCGCAAATCCTGACCCCGTCCAGACTCGTGGCAATCGGCTTGTTCAGCGGGCCGCAGTAGTCGTTGCCCGCTTCCGGTTTCGGGTCCCATGTATCCAGGTGGGAGGGACCACCCCACATCCAGATCTGGATGACCGACTTGGCCTTGGCCTTGGCGGAAGGAGCTGCGGCCAGGGCCCGCAGAGTCAGGTGACGGCCCAGCACTAGCCCGGCTGCACCGAGGAGGGTCCGCTGAACAGCCTCGCGCCGCGACATCGCCGTGCCGCTCATGCGCGTCACCTGTTTGTCGGACAGCGGTGTGAAGGCTCCAGGACTCGAACCGTATGGTGTATTCATGTTTCTACCTTACGCTTTATTTGTCGGCGTCAATGCCGATAGAGGAACTCCGCGCTGTTGATGAGAGACCAGACCAGGTCCACCGCTGCCTCACGCCGGGCCACCTTGCCTGACTGGAAATACTCCTCCACGAGCTTCAACTCGTCTTCGGTCGGGAAGCGAGATAGAATCCCCAGGTACATACCGGTGGCGATGTCGCGCGGGGTCTTACCGGCTACCACCAGGTTCTTGATCATTGGGCTCTGTTCGATCTTGCGCTGGGTCAGGCTCGAATTGAGCAGGTGCAGCCGCTGGTCGGCGGTGGGGCGATTGTTGCGTTCGGACTCCAGCCCGGTGTCACGGGACGAGCGCCCGAACATTTCGAGGAAGGAGCTGGTGATGCTGCCATCCTCCAGTGCGATCGAGCGAAGGTTCTCCGGGATGAAAGTGAACGGCTCGGGAATAGCACTCGAGTAATTCTCCGTGCTGCCGGTGATCTTGTCGAGGGCGTCAACCAGCACCTCGGCATCCAGCCGGCGGAGGGGATAGTGCGAGAAGTTGGCGTCGCCCTCCACGCTGCCGGCTTTGGAGATAGAGGAGAGCTTCGCGCCTTCGCGACTTCGCTGCTCAATCTCCTCAGCACTAGCGGCCTTCGGTACAGAGGAAAGCTGGTAGGTCTTCGAGGTGAGAATCAGCCGGTAGAGGCGCTTCAAGTCGTAATGGCTGGAGATCAGCTCTCCTTCCAGCAAGGCCAGCAATTCGGGATTGGAGGGCGGATTATCGGGCCGGATGTCGTCCGGCTCCTGAATGATGCCGCGCCCCAGCAGCCAGGCCCAGACGCGATTGGCGATGTTGCGCGTGAACCAGGGATTCTTCGAATCAATCAGCCAGTCCGCGAAGACCTCACGCGGGTCCTGGTCCGGCAACAAGAGCGCGGCGGCGCCATCCGGGAAGACCGCTGCCGCTATCGCCACTTCATTGGCGGCGGAGGCGTTGGTCTTAGCGGGATCATAGAAGACGATTTCCTCCTTCCACTCGGCGGTGGATTTGTAGCCGACCTTGGCGAAGAAGGCCGCCATGCCGGCCAACTTATCCTTCGGCCATTTGTTTGCCCGCGTCCCCATGAACGTCAACGCGACGGTTTGCGCAATGCCGGCCGGCTCCCGGTTCTGCATCGCGCGATAGAAGTTCACCGGGCCCAGCCGGAAGTTGCTGCCGCTAGAGGTGAGCATCTGCCGGACGAACTGGTCGTAAGGAAGGTTCTCCTTGATGCAGGTCCGGACCCATCGGTGGTAGGCCTGGGCGGCATTGGGCCACAGATTGATGGGGAACTCGGCCTTGATGCGCAGCAAGTCACTCCACCTCATGGCCCAGTAATCCGCAAACTCATCGCGCTCCAGCAGGCGGTCAACCAAAGCCCGGCGCTTATTTGAGGATCGGTCCAGGATGAACTCCTTGGCTTCGTACCCGCTGGGCAGCGTGCCGATGACGTCCAGGTAAGCGCGCCGGACAAACACGCCGTCCGAGCAGAGCGCGGCCGGCTTGATCTTGCACTGCTCCAGCTTTGCGAAGACCAAGTCGTCGACAGCGTTGCGTGCCGTTTGATCTACCTTGCTGTCGTAGGGGTTCAGCCCCAAAGCCGCAGCGGCAATCCCGCAGGAGGCCACCAGCAGCAGCAGGACGGCCAGACACGACGCGGCTTTGGTCATAGCTCTCAGATTCGCAGTTAGATTCACGACGCACGAGCGCAAAGGCTGTTAGTGTATAAGACGTTCCGGAGGAGGCGGTAGTTACGGAAGAACGACGGCTGGGCCTGGCGAGCTTTGATTCTTCACACGAAAAGAGCGGGCACACCAAGGACGCGAAGGACGCAACGGACGCTGACCGCAGAATACGCAGATAAACGCTGATGCGCTGTGCCGGAAATGCGAAACCAATCCATACTTAGTGTCTGAGAGAAAACTCCCAATTCTCAAAAAGGAGCCGCCTCGGAAACCGGAATCTTTGCTTTTTGGGGGCTTTTGGATGACCAGTTTTGTTGCCTTTGGCCTGGTCGGCCCCTACCCAGACC
>Ga0209697_10003413_pt1 | contig 21616 bp, 23 predicted proteins | sample AliMusrvi5mmetaG_FD_184115 | JGI IMG/M metagenome (GOLD analysis project Ga0209697, IMG submission 184115) | Freshwater lake bacterial and archeal communities from Alinen Mustajarvi, Finland, to study Microbial Dark Matter (Phase II) - Alinen... | ecosystem: Environmental > Aquatic > Freshwater...
TGGAGATGACGCGGTCGCGGATCTATGGCATCTTGGGCGATTACGCCGACCAAAACGATCACGACGTGTTGCGAAGCGATCCGATCTTCAAGCTCATTTGCGGACGCTCGATCGAGGGCAAGGATCTAGCGAGTCAACCTACGCTCTCGCGGTTCGAGAACGCCTTGCCCCCAAGTCCTTCTTCCGCCCGCAAGACGTGTTCCTTAATCAGTTCATCGCCTCGTTCGCCGCGCCGCCGAGATACCTGACACTTGATATTGACCCCTTCGACGATCCCACGCATGGTACGCAGCAATTGTCTTTCTTTCATGGCTACTTTGAGCAGTCCCAATACCTGCCTCGCGTGATTACCTGTGCAGAGAACGATATGGCACTGACCGTGGGACTCGGCGCTTTGCAGAAGAAGAGGGAGTAGGGGCTGGGGACTGGAAAAGCCCTCACTCCAACCCTCTGTGGGCACCGTCCGAAGGTTGGTCGGGAGAGGGGGACTGGTGTCCCCCGTGTCCATTAGCGGCGTTTCTCTCCGTCCAGGAGGCGGCAATGGCCGGAGAACGTGTTGTGCTGGATGCGCTAGCCGAAATAGACCAGATCATCAGCCCAGAAGTATTGCCCGCCCAGCGTCTTGAACTGGATGGCGATCATCCACAGGCCCGCCCCAAACTGCAATAATTTTTCCCCAAGAAAGTAGAAACGCCCGGTCAGCCGTGCCGGGCGCTCCTTTCTCGTCGTGATAAGGCAAAGTTTGCCTAAGAGGTCTGCGAGTCGCAAATCAAAACCAGCCGTTTTCCCAAGCCGAAAGGCCCAGGCGACACGTGTTTTGAGGGCGGCTCCACGGCCTGTACCGGGCAAAAAAGCCCGATGGCCACGAACCTCCAGCCGCACTAGCCTACTTCTTGGCCGCTTTCTTCGCGACTTTCTTGACGGCTTTCTTTGCGACTTTCTTCGCGACCTTCTTAGCTGCCTTTTTCTTGGCCACAGTAAATTCTCCTAACAAACACGACTTGGAATGACCGCCGTTCGTCGCACACCAGCACAAAGCCAGCGACGACTCCGGTCGATCATTCCGGAAAGCGGGAAATCAATCTCGTCATACGAACTCGTCGGCACGAAGCCAGCTTGAAGTATGTCTCGATTCCTTCCCATCCGTACTCTCTTCGAGCATCTCTTCCTTCACAAGAGCACTCAAAGCGATAGGGCCTCCAAGGCCCCAACTCTCTTAATGTTATCGGCTTGCAGAATTTTTTCAAGCTCAATTCTCGATCGAACGCAAAATTTCGTTCGATCTCAATCTCATCAACGACCAAGTTCATCGCTTGTTATGATGCGCCGAAATGCAAGTCAATCGCGCATTGAAGAGTGCATGATGCCTTGCTCTTCGTGCCTTTGCAACAACTCAATCGCACGCGAGTTGAGCGTCGGTCATGCAATCAGATGAAGGCAGATTCAAGCATCGGAGTCCCTTGTCTCGATCGTTGTTCATGGCTATTCAGAGACTCATTAACCAGCGTGAGAATGCCTCCTCACGTCACGGTTCGCAAGACGCGCGAGCTTGCCTCTGCTGAAACGCATTCTGCATCACAGCGAGTCCTGTCGCATGGTCATAAACTCTTTTTGTTCAAACAGTTACGCAGTGAAGGCCACTCCCTATTACAATCGCCACGCGGCTCAACTATTACCTGCGATCGCGCATCGACGAAGCTTCTCGTGGTCATTGGCAACGATCGGAATCGTCGCGTCGGGCTCTTCACGCGGAGAATCGTCGATGACTTGCCTGCAACATGCTTTCCTTGCCTTCTCATCGCGCGGATGGATGCTTCAAGACAACACTCGTAACGCGGTTTATTGTCGCAGCATGGTGTCCAAGAGATGGACTGAGAAGGTCCATTGCGCGACCGCTGGAATCGAACGAGTGGAGGGTCGAAAGGTGGTTTGGCGGGCACCGAAAATTATTTTCAAAAATCTTTCCAGCTTGCCAAAAAACCTCATGGGACATTTGAAACGCAATGAAAATTGACTTTTTGGCAATCGCAAAACGATCGTCCAAGCAAGGCTATCGCAAGTAAGAGTGGAGGGCATCACTAACGCGCCCGCTACTTTGAACTCAGGTCACCGACGGCTGCACGTATTCAACTCGTATCAAGACGACCTTGCCGTTGTCGATTCGCTGAACCACTTCGTAGACATGCTGTTGGAAGTTATGCGGAGCCGTTTCCTGCAAATGTTCGCCGACGAGAACATCGACGGCGTAATCCGAGGCAGTGTGGAAACGCTGACCAACGCGGCCGTGATGTGTCAGGGCATAGTAGCAGCGGACCTCTGGCTTGGCCAATTCGCCGATTGCGCTCGTGCCATCCAGGGGGCCACCCCAAAATTTGAAGATGAAGCGCTTCATGTCGCTTCATTATACGCAAAAAGTGCCTCGCAAGCCGAGACCTGCGTAGATAGGAATTTCATTCCAGTTGCATGAAAAAACAAGAAAATGAATGAATTCCATTGTACGAAGTTGCCAAAAACGCCCCTTTCTGGCACAATGAACGGCATGATCGTTACCATCGACGGACCCGCTGGAGCAGGAAAAAGTACGGTTGCGCGGGCCTTGGCCCAGCGGCTAGGCTACTGCTATTTGGATACTGGGGCCATGTATCGGGCGGTCGCGTTGGCTGGATTGCAAGCCTGTGTTGATTGGAACCTGCCTGAGCAGTTGGCCCATCTGGCCTCAACCTTGGATCTTCGCGTTTCTGGCGAGCGGATTTATTTGCGAGGCGAGGACGTAACCGACGCCGTGCGGAGCCAAGAGGTAACGTCGGTTACTCGCCATGCGGCGAATCATCCGCAGGTTCGCGCCCATCTGGTGCACTTGCAACGGGCAGTGGCCGCAGGGCAGAACATGGTGACCGAAGGCCGCGACCAGGGAACGGTTGTTTTTTCTCAAGCCGAGTGCAAAATCTTCCTCACGGCGAGCCCCCAAGAGCGGGCTCGCAGGCGGCGGCGCGACTTGCAACAACGCGGTGAGTCTGCAACGCTCGAACAAATTCTAGCCGATCAGGAACGACGCGATTACGAAGACGCCACCCGCGAAGTCGGTCCATTACTCCAGGCCGAAGACGCTGTTGAAGTGCTCACCGACGGCCTAACACAAGACCAGGTCGTCAATTTGCTGGAAAAGCTCGTTCGCAGCAAGATGAACCAGAAATCCGAAATCCGAAGCACGAAATCCTTAACAAAGCAAATTTGAGATTGGTTTCGGATTTCGATATTCGGATTTACCGACTCACGTGCCCCAGTCTCTTGCGTAGCGGAAATCGCGGTCCATCGTCCGCGGTGACAGTTTCGCAATGACCGGCATGCGCCGCTTGTAGTGATTACGGCGGATCAACGTCGCCACCCGATCGACGAACTCCATGGCGAAGCCGGCCTGGATCAGTTCCGCCCGACGCCAGCGGCGATCGACCATCAGGACCATCAAGCGGTCAACCTCGGCATAGCTGAAGCCGAGTTCGCCTTCATCAGTCTGCCCGACCCACAGATCGCCGGTGGGAGTTTTCGAGAGAATGTCGCTCGGCACGCCGAGGTGAACGGCCAGCGGATAGAGTTGCGTCTTGAAAAGATCGCCGATGGGATTGATCGCCGAGGCCATGTCGCCAAACTGCGTGCCGTAGCCCAGCAACAGTTCGCTCTTATTGCTCGTACCCAGCACCAGGGCGCTAAAAGCGGCACTTTGATCGTAGAGCACCGTCATCCGCTCGCGGGCACACTTATTGGCCAGCCGCATCCGCGAGGCGTCGGGGAACTGGGCAAAATAGGCATCGATCTGGCCGGTAATCGGCACCTCGATCGTGCGCACGCCCAAGTGATCGACAACCGCCTGGGCGTCGCGCGTGGTCGCGTCGCTGGAGGTCTTGTAGGGAATGGTCACGGCCAGGACATTCTCCGGCCCAAGGGCCCGAGCTGCCAGATAGGTGACTACGCTCGAGTCGATGCCGCCGGAAAGGCCCATCACGGCCCGCTCGAACCCGGCGCGGCGGATCTCCGTGCGGATGAAGCGGGTCAGAATGGCCACGACCAGTTCGGCGTTGATGACTAGGTTGTTGGTCAGGTCGTTGGCAGGGGATTCAGCAGTCATAGCGGTTCCGCTTGATGCGAATAAGTTCCTCGATGGTCAACAGCAGCCGTTCGTCGCGGGCCAGCGGCGTGATGAGACGCTGGCGACGCAAATCGGCCGCGTCGAAAATGGCCAGGGTCAGTGATTCGTCGAGCTGCGGGGCCTGGGCAATGGTTCGGCCATCCGGCCCGGTAACGGAACTGCCACCCCAGAAACAGAGTCCATCTTCAAATCCCACGCGATTGACGACAATCACTACCGCGCCCAGCAGTTGGGCATAAGCCTTCGACAGGTGCTCGTAGGTCTCTGCCGTGCGGACCCGCGGTCCCTCGACACCGCGACCGGGCGAGTTCGCGGGGCAGATGAGCACATCGATCTCCTCGGCCTGCATTATCGTGACGGCCGAAAGGTGCCAAAAATCTTCGCAGATCAGGATGCCCATCCGACCGAAGCGGGCCGAATCAAAGGCCAAGAACCGCTCGCCCGCGGCGAAGTAACGTTGCTCGTCGAAGAGACCGTAGGTCGGCAAATAAACTTTGCGATGCAGGTGGACGACTCGCCCGCCCTCGGCGTAGAGGGCCGTGTTGTAGAAGCGGTGTTGCGGCGACTCTTCGACGAAGCCCAGCACCACGGCCATGGGGCCGGCGGCGTCCAACAGCTCACGGATCTCCGGGGCGTTGGACGCGATGGCCACGTCCGGCACCATATCGCGAACGAAGTAGCCGGTGAGCGAAAGCTCCGGAAATACGATCAAATCGGCCTCTTTGGCCCGTGCCGCTTTGATTTGCTCCAGGTGCAGCCCCACATTCCGCTGCCGATCGGCCAGCACCGGCGCCATTTGGGCCAAGGCCACTCGGTGAACGGTGGGGGAGGTGTTTGAGGAAGTCATTTTTTCATGTCAATCACTTGCCTCGCCTACAGCCCGATGACGTTGTAACCGCAGTCGACGTGCAGGATCTCGCCCGTGACGCCCGCGGAGAGGTGGCTGAGCAGATAGACGCCCGTGTTGCCGAGATCCTCCATTTCCACGTCGCGGCCGAGTGGGGCCTTCTTCGAGGCGTGTTGCCGCATCTTGTCAAAGTGCGAAATGCCTGCCGAGCTGAGCGTCCGCACCGGTCCGGCGCTGATGGCGTTCACGCGGATGTTCTGGCGGCCAAGATCCCATGCCAGGTAGCGCACGCTGTGCTCCAGCGCCGCCTTGCAGATGCCCATCACGTTGTAGCCTGGCACGACCTTCTCACCGCCATAGTAGCTGACGGTGATGATCGATCCACCGCCGGTCATCAGGGGCGACGCCGCACGGCAGGTCGCCACGAGGCTATAGACGCTGATGTCCATGGCCAGATGCCAACCGGCGCGACTCATGTTCACGTAGGGGTTTTTAAGCTCCATCGGTGGGGCGAAAGCGATGGAGTGGATGAGGAAGTCCAGCCGTCCGTAGGTCGCCTTCACCATGTCGAATGTGCGGATGATGTCTTCGTCGTTCTGCACGTCGCAGGGAAAGATCATCTTCGCGCCCTTAGGCTCGACCAAATTTCGCACGCGGCGCTCGTTCGACTGGCTGGGCAGGTGTGTGAAGGCCAGTTCGGCCCCGGCGGCATACAGAGACTCGCTCAAGGCCCAGGCAATGCTATGATCGTTCGCCAGGCCCATGACCAAGCCGACTTTTTTAGAAAGCAATCCCACAAATGACTCCTGCTACTGGTTTAACGCTCCTCGACAGCGAGGAACTCAATGTTTCTCAAAAATCAAACGCCCCTCACCCTCACTCTCTCCCAGTGGGAGAGAGGACCACGTTTTTCAATCGTTGGCCGGCACAGGCCCGGCCAGCACTTCATATTCGGCAAGCACCGCCATGTCGCCAGCGTGGATCTGCTCCAAATTCATCCGCAGGACCGACATTTCGCGGTCGATGAACCGCCTGGCGACGCGCTTCTTGCGCGGGTTGGCAGCGCCCTGCCCCAGGAACAAATGACCAATGATGACCGAGATCGCCGAATCGACCAAACGCCGGCCAGCCAGATCCATGTAAGCGGGGGACTGAGTCTTGATGAACTGAATAGCCTCCAGTATCCGCTGCTTGGCGTCCAGGAGTTTTTGTTTCAGCTCGATCAGGAGCGGATCGCCATATTCCTTCAAATCCCAGGCGTCGGTCCAGGTCGCGAAAGAACCGGAACTCACACCCCTCACGGCCGCCACAATCTGCAACTGGCTCGTCCCTTCATAGATTGTCGTAATCCGCGAATCGCGGAGATAGCGCTCGGCCGCATAGTCCTTCATATAGCCGGAACCACCCAGCACTTGGATGGCGTTATGTGCGACGCGGATCGACATCTCGGAGCAGTAATACTTGCACATTGGCGTGAGCATGCCGTTCATTCGCTTCAACGCACGAGCCAACTGCTTGCGCCGCTTTTCTTCGTCCTTTTCGAGCGATCCGCCCCACTCGAGCACGCGGGCATTGTTATTCTCTTGGTCGCAGACGCGGCTCGTCTCGTAAGCCAGTGCTCGGGCCGCCTCGACGTCGATCTTCATGTCGGTGACCAACTCGGCCACGGCCGGCAGGCGCTCGATTGGCACTCCAAACTGTCGCCGCGAATGGGCATAATTCCGCGCCAAACGGAAGGCCGCCTCGCCCACGCCCAACGACTGGGCCGCAATGCCCACGCGGGCACCGTTCATGAGCGCCATCACATAGGTGATTAGTCCTCGCTGCCGTTCGCCGATCAGCCGGCAAGGCGTGTCGTCGAACACCAATTCGCATGTCGGCGAACCGTGAATCCCCAGTTTCTCTTCCAGGTGCCGCACGCGGACCGTCGAGTCACGATGGGCAACGAACAGGCTCAGGCCGCGACCGTCGCCGATTTCCGGCTCGCTGCGGGCCAGAACCAGCAACACCTCGCCGCAACCGTTGGTGATGAAACGTTTTACACCGTTAAGCAGCCAGTTGCCGCTGTCGTCCTGATAGGCCCTCAGTCGCACGGCCTGAAGATCGCTGCCGGCGTCAGGCTCGGTGAGCACCATGGCGCCGGTCACCTTACCCTCGCAAAACTGAGGAAGATATTCGTTGCGAATCTCGTCGCTGGCGAAGGCGTAGATCGTCTCGGCAATGCCCTGTAGGCCGAAAAGATTGGTCAGCGAGCAATCGGCCCGGGCGACAAGCTCATTGGCGATGGTATAGATCACGTTAGGGCAGTTCAGCCCGCCGTATCTCCGCGGCAAGGTGAAGCCCATCATGTCGCCCTGCGTCAGGCGATCCAGGTTCTTCCGCACCAGCGGGTGTAGCGTCACCGTGCCGTCGTCGTTGAGCGTGTTGCCCTCGCGATCGACCTGCTCGGCGTGAGGGGCGATCATCTCGCCGCAGATCTCGCCGAGGATCGTCAAGGTGCGGCGATAGTTGTCCACGGCATCGGCTGCATTTAGGGGGCCGTAGTCGTCGCCATTGCCGCCAGCGTTCTTGAAGTCATCCTCCTGCTGCTTGGCAAGCTCTTCCATGTCGATATGGTTGAACAGGAACTGGATGTCTTCGTTGTCGAGAAAGAAGTTAGCCATGCAAAAGCTCCACGATGCGAAGAGTTGTTAGTCGGTTGTTGTCAGTTGTCAGTACAGAATAGGGAGTAGTGAGTAATCCCCAGTCCCTAATCCCCTGTCCCTTCTTCTATGCCCTCTCCCTGAGCGACTTGATCATCATTGGCAGCACTTGCTTGAAATCGCCAACGATACCGTAGTGTGCCACGGAAAAGATGGGGGCGTTGCGATCGGTATTGACGGCGATGATCTTCGCTGATTCTTCCATGCCGGCACGGTGCTGCACCGTACCGCTGATGGCCACGGCAATATACAAGGCAGGGCGAACCGTGGTTCCCGTCTGCCCGATCTGGTGCTCTTTGCCTATATAACCGCCGTCAACCGCGGCGCGACTGGCGCCCACGGCGCCGCCGATCGCGCCGGCCAGATCGTAGATCAGCTTGAAATTGTCTTTGCTGCCGATCCCACCGCCGCCAGCCACGATGACTCTAGCTCCCTTGAGGTTTAGCTTGCGAGGCTCGATATGCCGCTCAATGAGCTTCAAGGCCAGCACGGCCTCGTCAAGCTCGACCGTCTCGTAGACGATCTTGCCCGTGCGGCTCAAGTCAGGCTCGCGCATCGCCATCACGCCTTCGCGAACCGTGGCCATCTGCGGCCACCAGTCGTAGTTGACGATCGTGGCGATGATGTTGCCGCCGAAGGCCGGGCGGATTTGCAACAGAAGGTTCTTGTGCAACTGCTTGGTTCTCGGATCGGTGACGTCGCTGATGTCCAAATCCGTGCAGTCGGCCGTCATGCCCGCCTGGATCGTCGAAGCCACGCGCGGCGCCATGTCGCGGCCCATTGCCGTCGCACCATAGAGCACGATCTGCGGTTGATGCTTCTCGATGAGCGTGCTGAGCACGCGTGCGTAGGAGCCGGTCTGGAAATGGCTAAGCCGGGCGTCGTCCGTCGCATAGACGGTGTCGATGCCTTGGGCAATCAGTTGGCGTGCCATCGCTTCGACCTTATGGCCTGGCAGCACCGCGCCGGTCTTAACTCCCAGACGCGCGCCCAATTCCGCGGCCTTGCCGCAGAGTTCCAGCGACACATCGTGCAATGAGCCATCTTCCTGTTCGGCAAAGACCCAAACTTCGCCCTGACGATTCGGTTCAATCATAATGCTCTCGACTGTAGGGCTGGCCTTAGCCCGCCTCCTCAAAAATATACTGCATGGGCGGGCAAAAACCCACCCAAGTGCTTCCACAACAGAAACGACTTACGCGGATCCTAACCTAATGTATGCTCGACGACCAGTTCGTGGACAAGTTGCGCGACGCCCGCTTGCGTGGACGGGATCTCGGTGTAGCCCGACTTGGTCAAGACGATCGCCTGGATGCGGAAGACCTTGGTCGGCGAACCGGCCAGGCCGCAGCGATTGAGGTCCGCACCGATGCGGTCAAGATCCCATTGCTCCAAAAGCAGGCCCTTTTGCTGGAGGGCCTCGATGCGGCGCTGGGTCTCGGCAGCCAATTGCTCTTCCGCGGCTTGCGGCATCGACTCTTTCGTTTCCGCCGCCACTTCCGCCGGCACGCGAGCACGCTTGAGTCGCATGACGCGACGAACCGCCGGCGGACGCGGCTCGTTGGCCGACTCCACGACCGTCACCAGCACCGGCAACCGCCCTTCGACGATCTCCCATCCGTGGCCGAAATTCCGACGGATCTGTACCGTATGGTTTTCCAGCTTGACCAGTTTTTCAAGATAAGTAATTTGCGGGATGCCCAATTTTTCGGCACACTGCGGTCCGACCTGGGCCGTGTCGCCATCGATCGCTTGCCGCCCGCAGAAGACAAAGTCGTAGCGGCCAATGGTGCGAATCGCTTGCGCCAGAATATAGCTTGTTGCCAGCGTGTCGCTGGCCGCCGCGCGGCGATCGGTGAGCAAAATAGCCCTGTCCGCTCCGCGATAAAGGCACTCGCGCAACACATCGGCCGCTTTGGGCGGACCCATGGTCAGGGCGGTTACCGTGCCGCCGTAAAGATCGCGAACCTCCAACGCCGTTTCTAGGGCGTGAAGATCCTCCGGATTGAAAATCGTTGGAAGTGCGGCTCGATTGACCGTTCCGTCTTCCTTCATGGCCTCGGCCGTGATATTGGCCGTGTCGGGCACTTGTTTAACGCAAACTATACTGTCGTAGGACACCGCAGCACGCTCCACCAAGGAAAACGCCGGAGTAAAGCCCTAGAGCTTACCAAACCCCGGCGGTTCGGTCAAGGCACATAGTTGCCTAGAATAACACGATCTTTTGGGTGGTGATTTGATGTGCGGTAAATGACCTTGCCAATTGTTGTCGGTGCTTTCATTTGGGCGAGTCTGCACGACGGCGACCGCGCCCTCAAGCCGTTCACCTCGCCGATCCGGCCCTGCCGCTCGATGCAAATGGCCGATATGGGCGGTCTGGGTACTGGGCACTGGCGTCCTACTTCCACTTCAACACCGCTCCCGTATCCGCACTCGTGGCCATCGCCGCATAGCGGGCCAGCCAACCGGTCATGTAACGCGGCGGCATCGGCTTCACGACCGCAGACCGCACGGCCAATTCCGCGTCGCTCAATCGTACTTTGAGAGAATGCGCGGGGATGTCGATGTCCACGATATCGCCATCCTTCAGCAAACCAATCGGCCCACCGGCGGCGGCCTCGGGGCTGACGTGACCGATGCAGGCCCCGGCCGTGCCGCCGGAGAATCGGCCATCGGTGATTAGGGCGACCGAATCACCCAGTCCCACGCCTTTAATGGCCGTCGTGGGGGCGAGCATCTCCTGCATGCCCGGCCCGCCGCGCGGACCTTCGTAGCGAATCACGACGACGTCACCTGCCTTAACCAAGCCGTTGACGATACCCTCGTAGGCTGCGGTTTCCGATTCAAAAACGACCGCCGGGCCACTGTACACCAACATGCTCGGCTTCACGCCCGCAGTCTTCACCACTGCCCCGCGCGGAGCTAGGTTGCCGAACAGAATGGCTAGGCCGCCTTCGTCGCTGTAGGCATTTTGGACCTCGCGGATGCAATCGTACGGATCGAAGCCGAGTTGCTCGTTCGTCAAATCGCGGATCGAAGCCGTCTGACGATCGACACTCATGCCGCGATGCGTCCGCTCGCCGCCGGGCGTGACCGCGGCCAACTCCAATGCCTGCTCGAGCACGCCGTCGCCGCGGATGTCGAAATCATTAATGTTCTCGCCCAGTGTTTTGCCGGTGACCGTGGGACAGTCGAGGTTCAGTAGGTCCGGTCGGCCGCGGCGGACCGCGCCGAGGATCGTATGCACGCCTCCGGAATTGTGAACATTCTCCACGTGATAGGTGCTGCTGGGCGCGACTTTACAGACGTTTGGCGTCCTACGGCTCAAGGTGTTAATCCGTTCGATGCTGTAGCGTACGCCCGCTTCCTGAGCCACGGCCAGGATGTGTAGCACTGTGTTCGTGCTGCCGCCCATGGCCATGTCGAGAATCATCGAGTTGTCGATCGATTCGGCGGTAACAATCTCGCGTGGCAACAGACCATGACCAGGGCCGATGCGGTCAAATTCCACGACCATCTCCACGATCCGCTGGGCCGCTGCCTGGAAGAGAACCTTGCGGTCGTTGGCCGTGGCCAACAAGGTTCCGTTGGTCGGCAGCGCCATCCCCAGCGCCTCGCAGAGACAGTTCATGCTGTTGGCTGTGAACATGCCGGAACAGGAACCGCACGTCGGGCAGCCGGCCTTCTCAAGCGCCAAGAGTTCCTCGGCCGACAGCTTTCCATTTTGCTTGGCCGCCGCGCCGATGAAAACGTCGACCAGATCCACCGTCTTGCCATCGGCCGTTTTGCCGGCCTCCATCGGACCGCCGCTGACAAAAATCGTGGGGATGTTGCAGCGCATCGCCCCCATGATCATGCCAGGCACGATCTTGTCGCAATTCGGGATGCAGACCATGCCGTCGAAGCAATGGGCCTGAACCATCGTCTCCACGGAATCGGCAATCACCTCGCGGCTGGGCAGAGAATACTTCATGCCCGCGTGCCCCATGGCAATGCCGTCATCGACGCCAATCGTGTTGAAAACGAACGGCACGCCGCCAGCCGCGCGGATGCACTCCTTGACGAATATGCCCACCTTGTCCAGATGAACGTGGCCGGGAATAATGTCGGTATAGCTGTTGCAAACGGCAATAAACGGCTTACGGAAATCGTCGTCCGTCACGCCGGTGGCGCGGAGCAGGCTGCGGTGCGGTGCGCGGGAATCGCCGAGTTTAATTATGTCGGAACGCATGATGCTGAATACCCCGATGTTTGTGCGAAAAAGCGAAGCTCATTGCCTCCCCTCGCCCGCTTGGGAGAGGGGCAGGGGGTGAGGGCAGCTTGGTTTTGCAATGCTCCCTCATTGTAATCCCCCTCTCGGCGAATGTGTAGGGGCGATTGCAGGCATCGTCTTCGTAGCCTATTCTAGTAGCCATGCGTAAACCGTCTTCCTCGCCGCTTGACCTCCATGACACCCAAATTTTTTTACTTTGATCTGGGCAAGGTGCTCGTCGATTTCAGCTCTGAACGGATGTTTCGCCAAATGGGCGATGCAGCCGGGATCGAACCCCGGCAGGTGCAGACCGTGCTGGCGGCGGGCCTGCAATTGGACTACGAAACGGGAAGACTCGACAGCCGTGCAGCCTACGAGATCTTTTGCCGCCAAACCAGCACGCGACCCGAGTACGAGGTTTTTTCGCGCGCCTGCAACGACATTTTCACTCCGATCGAGAACATGCTGCCGGTCGTGGCACAGCTTTACCAAGCCGGTTATCGCCTGGGCATTCTCTCCAATACTTGTGAAGGCCACTGGAACCATTGCCTGCGGCGTTACACCATGCTTCGCTCCTTCTTCTCGATCCACGTCTTGAGCTTTAAGATCGGCGCCGTCAAGCCGGATGCCGCCATCTTTCGCAAGGCGGCTGAGCTTGCCGACTGTCAACCCGAGGATATTTTTTATACCGACGACATTCCCGGACATGTGGCCGGCGCGCGGAGCGTAGGATTGGACGCCGTCGTGTATACATCAACAGAGGATCTGGTGAAGGAGCTAAGAAAGCGGAGAGTGGAATTTAATTATTAACCAACAGCCTAACCAACTATCCTGGCAGGCTACTGTTCACTTGTGTAAATTCCAGGGACAGCACAAATAACTGATAACTCCCCTCCATGCTCGACCTTCAGCCTCATTTCGACGGCACTATCCTTTCCGTGCGGGCACAACCTGGGGCGCGGCGGAACGAGGTCCGCGGGTTCCAAGACGGTGCCCTGAAGGTCTGTGTCACGCAGGCACCGGAAAAGGGCAAGGCCAACAAGGCAATCGCCGAAGTCCTGGCGAAATGGCTGGGAGTGCGGAAATCGCGAATCGAACTGATCTCCGGCGAGACGGCTTCGCAAAAGAAGTTCCTCGTTCGCGGAATCGAGCAAAAAGACCTGGCCGAACGGCTTTTCGCAAAATTGGCTGAAAACTAATTCCTTTTTTTTACAAATTACCCCTTGACCGCACGGATTCTGTCCGATAAACTACTTTATGACACAAAGCAAGTGACTTAGGGAGCCACCCAATGGATGTCGATGAAGCCCAGGCGCGAATGCGGGAAATCCAGCGCATCATGGAGACGGCAACGCTTTTTACACTACTGCCGGGCACGGCGGCGATTGTGGGGGGGGTGCTGGTTTTCCTCGGTTGCGGAGCCAGTTACTGGCTCTTGAATTCGCTTGACTTTGCCGAAATCATGCGGCTGTCGATGCCCAACCGCGCTACTTTGTGCCTGATGTGGTTTGCAATTGCGATTGTCAGCGTCGCCGTGAACGTGTTCCTCACGGCCCGCTTGGCTGCACGACAGCAGATAACGCTGAATCCGCGACCGGCCCGGGTGGCCATGTTCTCGTTGACTCCGTGCCTCGTGGTAGCCGCGGTTCTGACCTTCCAGTTCCTTGTGGATTGGGAGCCGCGCGAGATTCGCTACATTACTCCAGTCTGGATGCTGCTCTACGGGACGGGAGTTTATACGGCCGGCCTGTTCTCGATCCGTGCGCCACGCGTGCTCGGCCTGGTATTTCTGCTGACGGGCATCGTGGCCTTGCTCTATTTTCCCGATTACGGAGTGATTTCCGCCGGTGTGTCCTTCGGGTTGCTGCACGTTCTGTTTGGCGCGTATGTACTCACAAAACAGCGGCAGGTCGCGGCCCCATGAACGTACCGATGAACGAACCGATCAAACCCGGCGACATTGATGGCGTGATCCACGAGCGCGCTCGATTGTCGATCGTTTCGGCGCTCGCCGTGACGGCCCAACTCAGCTTCAATGAATTGAAGTCGATGTTGGGCCTGACCGACGGCAACCTCAGCGTACATGCCCGCACGCTCGAGGAAGTCGGCTATATCCTCGTGGACAAATCGTTCCAAGGCCGTCGTCCCCATACGGCCATGCGCCTCACGCCCAAGGGCCGAAAGGCGTTTGCCAGCTACCTGGAAACCCTGCGGCAGATTGTCGAACAAGGCAGCCGCGAGGGCCAGGATTTTTCGTAGTTTTTCTTCCCACGAACCCTTTTTTTGGAGGTACACTTTATGTCACAAAGCACTTTGCATGAATCAGGTTCCAGTAACTCGCCGCTCAAAACGCGGCTCATTTCCTGGTCCGTCACCGCCATGCGAGTCTCGCAAGGCTGGCTTCTTGCGCTCGATCAAATCTTGCGGGGCGAGACAACTCGCCCCTCGGCCTTGCGGGAGCAAGCACTCCAGATCCCGTTGGCCGGCCTGTCGCTGTTGATTCTGGCATTGGCGATAGGTTACGGTTTTTGCATGGGCATGTATCCGGGATGCCGCATCGAAGGCCCATCAGGGCTGCAATGGCTGGCATGCACGCTGAAGATCCCTGCCCTCTTCGTTCTCACGCTGTGCGTTACCTTTCCTTCGCTGTACGTCGTCAACGCCCTGGTTGGCTCGCGACTACAGTTGATGGCGGTCTTGCAACTTTTGGTGGCGGCCTTGGCGGTGAACCTGGCGGTTCTGGCATCGGCCGGCCCGATCGTGGCATTCTTTTCGTTCAGCACAACGAACAGCGATTTCATCTGCTTGCTAAATGTTCTGGTGTTTGCGGTTTCGGGGCTTCTGGGGATGGTCTTTCTGCTGCAAACGCTGCACCGACTGAGCACGATTCCCAGCACCCTGACGCGGTGCCTGGGGAGAAAGCGAGATCCGATGCCGGGTGGACCGATCGGGCCAGGCGAAACAAACGTAGCGGGCCTATCGCCAGCCATGGCGCAGTCGTGGGAGCATGACCGTTGGCTGAGCGACCCGAAAGGCCCTCGGCCGGCTATCTCGCCGACCACGGAAGCGATCGTCGAGCGCGAGGACGATCCTTGTGCGCTCGATCCCTTGGAAGGCCGCGTATTAGGGCGGCACGTGAAAACGGTCTTTTGCTGCTGGACCGTGATCTTCAGTGTCGTCGGCGCGCAAATGGCCTGGGTGCTGCGCCCCTATTTTGGCAACGCCGACCCGAATCTGCCCTTTGTCTGGTTTGGCCCGCGATCGTCGAACTTTTTTGAAGGCGTCTGGACGGCCCTCCACCAACTTCTACGGTGAAAGCTATCATGCTCCAAACTTTATCGCTGGTCGATGGCCTGCTGCGACGGCGGTCCTGGACGACGCAGACCGCCGTTCCGGGCCGGACACGGGCACTTTGCGCCTGCGTTATTGCGTTCGGCTTCCTGTATGGAATGGCGATGGGCAGTTACGGCGGTGTCGACGGCGACCGCGCCTGGCAGTTGTTGTATTCCGGCCTCAAGGTGCCAATTCTGCTGTTGCTGACCTTTCTCATCGGCCTGCCCAATTTCTTTGTACTCAACACGCTTTTTGGGCTGCGTCGCGACTTCCGCGAAGCACTCCGTGCGTTGGTCGCGGCGCAGGCGGGGGTGGCCATCATGCTGGCTTCCTGCGCACCGTTTACGCTTCTTTGGTATGCCTCGTTTGCCGACTATTCCGCTGCGGTTCTATTCAACGGGCTGATTTTTGCCCTGGCGAGTTTTGCCGGCCAGCACCTGTTGCGCGGTTACTATCGCCCATTGATTCTGCGCAACCCGCGTCATGTGCCTTTGCTTTGGACATGGCTGGGGCTGTACGTCTTCATAGGCATTCAGATGGGCTGGATCATGCGGCCCTTCGTTGGCGACCCGAACGCTCCCGTGCAATTCTTTCGCAGTGGCGACTGGGGCAATGCCTACGTGGTCGTCATGCGCCTGATTTTCGGTGCGATGTGGCGTTAAGAAATCGCGGTAGGGATGCCGGTTGCAGGTTCGGGGGACAGTCAGGGTTGAGGGGCGGGGGACACGAACCGATTATGGGGGTTTGAGTAACTTCGACGGACGACCTGCCTTCTGTGGGCACAGGATACGACCTACGACTCGTTCCAGCCGATCCACAAACGTCGCATTATCCCAACGGACATCAGTCCAACTCCTCCGGTCCAGAAAGAAGTACCGGTACTACTCTCTTCAGGACTTTAGAGCCGCACTGACGACCGTCGTCAGGTATCCTATCTACCGGATTCGGCAGGGTTTATGTATTAGTGGGCGTTACAGGACCACAACAACAGCCTTATTCCCCGGCAAAAATGGGGGTTTGTCAATCGGGGCTGCATTTTCGGCTGCAAACTGCCCAAACCGACCCGGCGGCACTGGCAGCGATGATCGGCCGCATGGGGACAGAGGAAAAAGCTGCGATCCTAGCAGCACTTGGAATCAACGGTGAAGTGGTACAATAAAATCTCGTTGGGTAGTGAGGTAGCTCCTCACGTCGCCCCGCGATGGCTGCGGACTGTCCCCTTGGCCATCGCAGGGCGGCCCGACTCTAACAAAGGACAGATTCACATGACGACGAAGAGCAAGGCGACGGCCCGCCAAGAGGCCGAGACACAGGAGTTGCGGGAGCGACTTGAAGCGATACGCGATTGGCCGCGTTTTTCTTGCGGTGGCGAATCAGCGGTTCTTGCGAATCAGGCAATCACGGCGCTGGACAATGGCGACGTGGCAGCGGCCGGGAGGCTGGCGTTGGATTCGTTCGCATCAGATAGCGACCGGGAGAAAGCCGAGCTTGCCCAGGCGTACAATGAAGCCTCCCGGCAGAACAACGAAGTGCGTGAGTGGTTGGCGGCAAGACCAGCGGCGATCCCCGATTTGTATGTCACGCCAAGGCCGGCAGCGGTCCCCGTGCCCCAGGTGGTCCCCCAGTCCGCGGCGACGGTGGCCGTCGAAAATGGCCCCGGGAAGGGGAAGCGGTTCCATTGGAATGGAGTTGCCGTCAAGCTTTCGCCCCTGCAATGGAAACTCGTCAAGTATCTCTGGCAATGCAAAGACCGTAGGGCCGAAGTGGAAACGGTCCAAGACAAAGTTTGGGGTCACGAGGCGTCAGATAGCACGATCCGCACGATGGCAAGCAGGGTCTCGTCTTGTTTCGCCGTGAAAAACATCCCCGTTACGCTTCCGGTGGTCGATGGGATGGTCACGCTAAATCTGCCCTGATTGCGTATTACCGAATTTGTTACCAAACCCGGTAACAGTTTGGTAATACGCTGCTCTTTATACTTCGGTTATCCAATCAGGAGACCGAAGGATGAAGACACAAGAGAACATTCTGACACTTCCGCGGCCGGAAGATATTCGGCTGCGACTCTCGCAGTCTCTCAGGGAATCGGCAAGATTGAGGCGTCTTTTGCGGCTGTCTGAGCAAGCGACAGCCCTGCAATCAACCGGCGTGTCGTCTTGTTTGATCGAATCGCAGCAACGAGCGACGGAGGGCCAACAACGCCAACTCGATGACGTTGCACGTCGGCAAGCTGAATCGGAAGGGAACCGCAAGCCATGATAGCCCCCTCCCGCCTTCCCGAGCCCCAGCCCTACCGCCTTGCGTTACGTGCCGACGAGGCCGCCGATGCACTGGGTATCAGCGCGCGGACATTGGCGGCGATGGTGGCCGACAACACGATTCCACACGTCTACATCGGCACTCGCAATCTTCGCTTCCCGGTTGCTGCCTTGCAACGCTGGCTTGATTCGCAGACCATGCCGGCGGAAATAGGCGTGGTAGGACCACAACAACAGGCCGATTTGCCCCATGATCTTGCGGGGGTTATGGGCTTGGCTGCGAATCCGGCTGCAAAAGGAAGGGCTCGCCAATGATTGCAACCATCAACAACACCGTGCTATCCACCACCACGCTCCCCATTTCAATCAATCCATGGCAAGCAAGGGCAGCAGACCTTATTCAATGGACGATAGACCACCTCGTCAACCGAGGCGACGCATGGGGAGCGTACCGCCCGATAAGCAAGCGACGAGAAGGTAAGGGCAACAACTACACGGCTAAGGCGAGAGACGGCAAGGGACTCGACCGAGCGATATTGCTTCGTCATTTTAAGGGCAAAAAGCCCGAGCACGTCATAGGACTGCACGCCATCAGCCCCCAAAATACATGTCGCTGGGGCAAACTAGATTTTGATCAACACGGAGACGACGACGACAAGGCGGACAGAAATTTCGAGGAAGCCATACAAGCCGGTCGACGCGCGATCGAGTTGGGATTCCGTCCGATTCTCAGTGACAGCAACGGCAGGGGCGGCTATCACTTAGAGGTCATTTTTTGCGAACCGATAGCCGCGCGGACTGCACACCACTTCGCCCGCTGGCTTGCCCGTGGTACATCGGCCGAAGCCTTTCCTAAACAGGATAGCGTCGATGAAAGTAGACCTTATGGTAACTGGATTCGACTGCACGGCCGACACCATACGCGTGATCATTGGGAGCGCGTTTGGAGTTGGGAGCAAGAGCGATGGTTGGACGGTTCCGAGGCCGTAGCCGAAATACTTTCCCACGAAGGCGATGACCCTGCGTCGATTCCCACCGATTGCGAAGAAGCCAAGCCAGAACCACCACCCCGGTTGCCACCGCCACCCAGGCCAAGCTACATCAATCCCCAGGACCATCTTGACCGATGTTTTAACGCCTTGCTGGCCTTGCGAACTCATGTTGGCGATACCGGCTTTACCCGACTGTTTGCAGGAGCGTGTAGGTGCGTGGAGTATGACCTTGACGACGGCGAGGCGATGGAGGTTTTGCGACGGTGGCTGAAAGCGGACCCTCTCCCATATCCGTGGACAGATGATAATCTTGCACAGAAATTGCACGATGCCGACAAGACAGCCGAGCGAGGCAAGGCAAACAGGCCATTTCCGACAAATCTCCATTCCGTTAATGGCTTTTCAAATGACCATGCAGACGGCAGCACGCAACCGGAAGAACCTACTCGCAACCTCGATGAATACCGCAAGGACATGGTACAGGCCCGTCTCGATTCCCTCCTACTTCCTGGCTCTGTCAATGGCGACTTCAGCCCCACCGGAACCGGTAAGACAACCTCCGACATCCCCGCTGCGAAGCGTGCCGGAACTAGTCTGACCGTCCTCCCCACACACAAAAACTGTGAGGAAGTTGAAGCCTCCTATAACGCCGCTGGACTTGATGCAGTCGCCTATCCTTCCTTAAACCGCAAGACTTGTCAGAACCTTGACGAGGCAACCCGTGCAATGAACGCTGGTTTGTCTGCGTCGGGTTGCGTTTGCCTGTCTTGTCCATACAAGGCCGAATGCGACTACAAAGACACGATGGCGCAAGCAGAGGGAGCAAGCCACAGGATAGCGACCCACCGCCGGACAGAGTTGTCTTTCAACGCAATCTCAAAGGGCAGTGCCTACATCACGATCCACGAAGACCCTACAAAAATGTTTCGACCTACCGCCGAAATCCGCGTAGGAATTGAAACGATAACCGCCATTGCGAAGCACGCGAAGGACGACGCGAACGACCGGAAAGACTACACCGCTTATCATTTTTTCTGGAAAATGGAGGAGTGTTGTTACTGGCTTGTTGCGGCCATGTGTGAAGCCTCTGTGACGGTGAATCTGGCTATGCCAGCAGCAGCGGGAAAGCCGGGAGCCGCCGATTCCGACCTTTGGCGATCCATCGTCTCGTTAGGTGTTTACCCCAATGGCGATGCGATGCGACTTATCAAGGCTCTGGCCGCCGGGGAACTGCACGAAGTAGCAATCCGCGTCGATCAAGTATTTGCTCCGGGTAAGGAATTGCAGACCCACAAGGCCATCCTGGGTATTTGGCAAACAAAGATCCCCCCCCAGTCCGTGTTATGGATCAACGACGCAACCGGAAAGCTAGAGGCAATCGAGCAGGTGGTAGGAAGGCCAGTCATCGACCGGACCCCAGGGGGAAAAATCGCCCAACGGCACCGCGTCGTACAGATCCCCACGGACATCACCCAGTCCACAGGAGCCCGCCGGTTGCTGGTCGTCGTCCAAGCAGTCCTACAGGCGTTCCCGGACTTTTCCCGAATCGGCATTGTCTGCCACCGCTGCCATGTTCCGATTTTGAGAGGTACCGCCAAGGATCCCCCAGTATTGAACGAATCGGCACGACAACGAATCTCGAAAATCGAGTATTTCCGGGGGGGAGAGAATCGGGCGTCGAACCATTGGACCGAGCAATGCGATTTTCTCATCGTGATCGGCACCCCCCGCGTTCCTCCTTCCGTAGTTCGCACCCACCTGATGCGGATCGGTCAGCACGCCGCCGCCGCTCTGGACAATGAAGGCCAGCAATGGGGGCCTTTGGCATGGCATGGCAAGACCGAGGACGGCCGCCCATGCCTTGTGCCTTCCGTGGGGTACGCCAACCCGGAATGGGCTGCCGCACACCATGCACTCGTACAGGCCGAGCTGATGCAGACCGTAGGACGGGGTCGAGCAATTTGCGAAAACGGAATTCCCGTGGTCGTGCTTACCAACGAAAATCTGGAATTCCCGATTCTGGAATTACAAATCGACGCTGGTTGGGTCAACAATTCGGACAATTTAGTCCTTTCGGCCGTACGGGAGCTATCGACACTTTCTCCTACAGGAGAACAAGTCAGCAACACCCCAGAGCTATCGACACTTTCTCCTATATATATAGTAGGAGAAAGTGTCGTTAGCTCTAACCGGGTACCAACGACTGCAATCGCTGAAAAAACCGGATTCTGTTACAGCACGACGAAAAAGATTCTCAATCGGCTATTCGCCAGAAATTGTGTCATTAAGCACGGTCAGCGGGGAGGATGGACGTTGTTACTCACGAAGGAACCCAACCAATGAACGCTTCCGAACTCGAATTCCTTGCCCTCGACGCCCACCACCACGGCGACGATCAGCAACCCCTTTCCCGTCTGCGGCGACTTGCCCAGGCGTCCCGTGCCCGTGCCCTTATGCCCTCGTCACCGGCGTCTCATGCCGTGCAATCTGAGGCAGCGAAGCGAATTGCCCAGATGGAATATAAGGCGACAGCGAAGCTATACGGGCTCCACAATGGGAAACGGACGTTTGAACAGGCCCTAAAGATTTTGGCAAAACGCTGGCCGGTTGCCGTAGGAATGAACCACAAATTTACCGAACGGCTAAAAGCGATTTGGGAACGAGAGGACGAATTTTGCAAAAACCCGGACCGGTTTGTGCCATGGGAGTTATGGTCACCAGAGCAGATTTAGTCCTCCTAGGACTTGAACAAAGGCCAGAAACGGCCCAAAAACAGCAAACATGCCGAAACACGGCTGCAATTTTGAGTGCAATTACCCGCCGCGCCCATGCCTCTACGGCAATGGCGGAAACCACCTGAGGCACAAAAAGGAAGTGAGATTATGGAAACGAAACCTTTTGAGAAAATGGCCGAGTTGACCGAGGCCGCGACTGAGAAGCTGGTCGAGGCCGCCACAACCGGCGACCAGGCCGAGGCCCTCCTGGCAGCGACCGAGGCCGCATTAAGCCAACTTGACCAAAGGCCCCCCGTACCTGTCGCGCCAACGGAGCGTGCATTTATGAACGCGAGGCAAGCCCTAGTTACCCC
>Ga0209697_10003414_pt1 | contig 21613 bp, 22 predicted proteins | sample AliMusrvi5mmetaG_FD_184115 | JGI IMG/M metagenome (GOLD analysis project Ga0209697, IMG submission 184115) | Freshwater lake bacterial and archeal communities from Alinen Mustajarvi, Finland, to study Microbial Dark Matter (Phase II) - Alinen... | ecosystem: Environmental > Aquatic > Freshwater...
CTTGCCTTAAGGTAGGATATCTGTTTTCAGGGGGTCAATTTGCCCCGTAAAGAGGGGGTCAATTTGAAGCGTAATCAGGGGGTCAACTTAAAACGTACGGAGGGGGTCAATATGGGCGTATTTTCCACCATTGTGATGTATCATTCTCTCTAACTCCAAGCATCTATAGAGATGGTTTGATTGAAAATGAAGATATTATTTTCAGAGAGTCAATATTACGGATTCCACAGGAATTTGCTAGTTTGCGATCAACAATTGAAAAACTGGTAAAAATGCAACATTATGGAGTTCCGACCAGACTATTAGATATTACCTCAAATCCATTGGTAGCATTATTTTTCGCTTGTAACAATGATGGCAAATTTAAAGATACAGATGGAGAGGTTATCTACTTACGTATTCCTAAAGAATTTATAAAATTTTTTGATAGCGATACTGTCAGTGTTTTGTCAAATATTTCTCGACGTCCAAAAAATTTTGAATTTGAATATAATGATCACACAAAAATTTCAAAGTTTAATGAATCGATACCTATAGCATATTTACTTCATGAAATAAAAGAAGAAAAACCGTACTTCCAAAATATAATTAATCCAAAGCATTTAGAACAAGTATATGCCGTCAAGGTTAAACTTGATAATCCTCGTATCTTAAAGCAGAGTGGTGCATTTCTATTGTTTGGGGTAAGATCAACTAAAATTATTCAAGCGGATGTCCCGTATACTTGGATCATGAATAAAACAGAAAGAAAACTTAATATCGTGATCCCTGCGAATAAAAAGCCATTAATTAGAAAAGAATTAGATTTAATAGGCATTAACGAAAGTACTTTATTCCCAGAACTTGATTACCAAGCTAAATATCTTATGAGACTTTATATGAAAAAATAATAATGCCTTTGCCCAACGATTTTGCACATGCAAAAAAACCAGCATTGGTGAAGCTTTGCCAAGGTTACCTTTATTTCGATTTCAAGCGGTGCATTGGATGTAAGTGTAAAAAGTAACATTTACTAACAAAATAATTTTAAATGCTAAATTTATGAAATACTCTTTATTGGAAAGATTAGCTGAAAAGGTTTCTATCCTTGAGCAAAAAATGGCAGAAAATAGTAATTTTTATAATAGTGGTGAATTTGAAGATCTTTACCAGGAAGTAATGGAGTTGTTTAATGCAGTACAAGATTTTGAAATTGATGCTTTTCCTTATGAAACAGCAACTGAAAAAATGTTAAATGTTCATCATTTAAAATCCAACAAACTTAAAAACCTATCAAAGCGAATTAAAAGAATTGAAGATGATGCAGAGATGGAAGATGACGATGAAATTGATAATTCCGACGATGATTAATCTGATATCCATGAATTATTATTATTAGTAATACCTATAGCCAAGGAATTTGCAGCCGCAACAAAACCAGCATTGGTGAAGCTTTGCACAGGCTTACCTTTGCAGCGATTGCAAGTAATGCATAAAGGCAAGCATAAAAACGACACTGCAAATCAAAAACGGACAGACCAAAGAAAAATGTTAACTTTAAACCGAACAAAAAAATAGACAACTGAATGACAGAGATAGCAAACAATACAAATTTTAATAAGGCTTCAAAGGCTAAGAATGACGAGTTTTATACTCAACTTTCTGATATTGAAAGAGAGCTAAAGCACTACAAAAAGCATTTTAAGGACAAAGTTGTTTACTGTAACTGTGATGACCCAAGAGTTAGTAATTTCTTTCACTTTTTCTCATATAACTTTGAGAAATTTGGACTAAAAAAACTTATTGCTACTTGTTACAAAAATCAAAGTATGGACTTGTTCAGCGAATATAATTCCGAACAAGCAATTTATTTAGTTTATGAAGGAGACAAAAACGGCAATATGGTTCCAGACACTGCCGAAATTGGAATAAAAGAACTAAAAGGAGATGGAGATTTTAGAAGCAAGGAATGTATTGAACTATTAAAGCAAGCAGACATTGTAGTTACAAATCCGCCCTTTTCTCTGTTTCGTGAATATGTTGCTCAACTTCTTGAATATGACAAGAAGTTTTTAATAATTGGGAATGGAAATTCAATAACATATAAGGAAATATTCAAAAACATTCAAGATAACAAAATATGGCTTGGTGTTACGAAACCACAACTGTTCTTAATTAACAACAAAGAGAATTTTGCCAAATACTGTAATGATACAAATAAACATATAATTGAAGGGAAAGAATATTGGGCAGTAAATATTAGTGTTGGAACGCCTACATATTGGTTTACAAACCTTGATATATCAAAACGCCACGAAGAAATAATTTTATACAAAACATATTCTCAAGAACAGTATCCCCAATATGACAATTATGATGCAATTGAAGTAAGTAGAGTCACTGATATTCCAATTGACTATATGGGTGCTATGGGTGTTCCAATCACTTTTCTTGACAAGCACAATCCTGAACAGTTTGAAATTCTTGGAATTACAGATAGAGAAAATGATTCAGGTCTAAAAAATAAAATTTATACTAAAGATGATGTTTCAAATCCTGGTGATTTAAACAGACGTGCCGCAATAAAAATAGGTGACATTTATAAATCTACATACGCTAGACTATTAATTAAGCATAAAGGAAAATGAATATAGAACTTAAAGAAATTACAGTCCGTGACCTTACAAACGGCTACCAAGACAATGATGAAAACGGAGTTGTCGGTTATGGTAACAAATTGGATATACGACCACCATATCAGCGAGAATTTATTTATAAAGATAAACAACGGGATGCTGTAGTAACCACCATTACAAAAAATTTCCCACTAAATGTGATGTATTGGGCAGTTCGGGATGATGGTAGTTTTGAAGTCATTGATGGCCAACAACGCACTATCTCGATTTGTCAATACGTTAATGGGGATTTTGCATACTTTTTTAAATATTTCCACAATCTCCAAAATGACGAGAAAGAGCAAATACTGAATTACAAGCTTATGGTCTACTTATGTAGTGGCACCGACAGCGAAAAATTGGAATGGTTTAAAACTATCAATATTGCAGGTGAAAAACTAACAGACCAGGAACTTCGAAACGCTGTGTATTCAGGTTCCTGGGTTTCTGATGCAAAACGTTATTTCTCAAAAAATAATAGACCTAAAATAGGTGATGATTATCTAAGCGGTTCCGCAAATCGTCAAGAATATTTTGAAACTGTTATTGATTGGATTTCTAAAGGGAACATTGAAGTCTATATGTCAAAACATCAACACGACCCTAACGCAAACGAACTTTGGCTGTATTTTCAAAGTGTTATTAATTGGGTAAAAGTAACATTTCCGAAGTATCGAAAAGAGATGAAAGGCATACAATGGGGGTTTCTTTATAATGATTTTAAAGATAAAAGCTTTGATCATATAAAACTTGAAGAAGAAATTTCAAAATTAATGCAAGACGAAGATGTGACGAACAAGAAGGGTATTTATGAATACGTTTTGACACGTAAAGAGAAATGTTTAAACATTCGTACATTCAGCGACAATCAAAAACGAGAAGCATACGAAAGACAAAATGGTGTTTGTTTTGTGTGTCATGAACCTTTTGAAATATACGGCATGGAAGCTGACCATATTACACCTTGGCATGATGGTGGTAAAACAAGTGCGGTAAACTGCCAAATGTTATGCAAAGAAGACAACAGAAGAAAATCAGGAAAATAGAACACATAAAAGTGGCCACCGCACTTTATTAAACTCGAAATTTCCGCAAAGTTACCTGCGAAAAATCCGCTAAAAAGCTGTAAAACTGTAAAGGGCGACCTCCTGATGGAACAGTCGCTCTTCGAGTGTATTCATTTCGAAAGGCCGGAATGACCTACACCCATTGACATTATTTATTTTTCTCGGTATTCACCCAAGGCTAAAATTTCATTTTTAACCAGGTGGGCCAGAAACCTAAACAAGCCCCGAGGGCACGGGCATCTATCATGAATAACTCACAAATCTATGCAGCCATCACCGAAAAGATCATTGCAAACCTCGAAACCGCCGGAAGCTGGATGAAGCTTTGGCAGGTTCCATCGCCGGTCAGCATGAATGGCCACTATTACCGGGGCATCAACCGCCTGGTACTCTCTTCCGATCCCTACAAGAGCCGTGTTTATGGCACCTTTCAGCAAATCCGCTCCAATGGCGGCCAGGTACGCAAGGGCGAAAAATCCACCATTGTCGTCTTCTGGAAGAGTTCAGTTGAGAAAGATGAAAACACCGGCGAGACCAAAAAGATGTTCCTGCTTAAGTTCTACCACGTATTCAACTCCGAACAGGCTGACTTTGATGATCAGGGAACAAAGAAAATAGCTGATCTTCAAAACCTGGTGACCGAAAAGGTCAATTCCGAACACCTGGAGGCTGAAGCCATCATCGAAGGCTATGTCGGCCGTCCGGAAATCATCTTCTCCGTCAAAGACGACAGGGCATTTTATGCTCCTGTTGCAGACCTTATCTCTGTCCCGGATAAGAAATACTTCACCAATTCTTCAGCTTTTTTCCATGTTTTGTACCATGAATTTGTTCACAGCGTTGGCCACCCCAAGCGTCTCAACCGCTTTGACGGGATGTCGAACAGCTACGGCGATATCCCATACAGCAAAGAAGAACTGATCGCAGAACTCGGCTCTGCTTTCCTCTGTGGCATTGCACACCTTGACATGGATATCCGTAACTCGGCTGCCTACATCAAAGGCTGGGCATCGGCACTGCGTGACAACCAAAAATGGATCATGTGGGCAGCCGCCAGGGCAGAAAAGTCTGCCGACTATATCCTGGGCAATGTCTCCACAATCCCTGCTGAAGATAAAACCACCGCAGAAGTGACCAGCGAAGTTCCCGTACTGGAGCCAGTCCTGGAAGATTCTCCCTTCTAACTTTTATCAACCATCACTTGAGCCATCCCGGGAAACCAGGATGGCTTTTTTATTTATCCTAAAACCTTAAACCTATGAGAAATTATGCAAAGTATGCGGGAGACCCGCGCCAGATCACAGCCCGTTTTGGCAGCAAATGCCATACCTGCGGCAAACCGATAAAAAAAGGTGAATCGATCATCTACTGGCCAAATGGCAACCATGCCGGGCACTTGCAATGCGATGAAGCCGATTACAGAAATTCACTGGCATCGTTTGAAGATGAAGATCGCTACAACGGTCAGTACTGTTAACATTCTGAAGCAGCCGTTCCGGTCCCGAAATCATTTGGAACCGGAACGGCTATTTTTATACTCGTTCACTGCAAAACGCTTTTTCTTTGATACCAGGACAAAAGAAAAAGGCTTCGCAAAAAGAAATCCTTCCCGGGCAGCTTTTAAAGGAAAAGCAAGCAAAAGCCAGCGCACTATTACTCAAAATTGGCTGCAAAGTTAAACTCATGAAAATCTTTCTCGCTAAGAGTGACCGCCTTAAGGCACTGTTACCCGTTGGGTTCATTCAGATTTTGAAGGGAAAATCAGACCTGAACTCTTGCTTAAAATTTTCATTCCGTTTTTTACCGGGGCATAAATTTTTTCTTAAACCCAGGCGAGCCAGATGCCTAAAAAAGTCTGCAGGGCAGCAGCGAAAAACCATGTCAAAGATCACCGCACCCGTACAGAAGCCGACCAATGGCGGAGCATCAAAAGAAGAAACCGCTGTCCTCTCTGCCGTTCACTCGGTTCTCAACCCTGAAGAAATCATCCCTGAGGAACACCTTCCGATGCTAAAGATCGAACCTGAAAAGCCGGTTGTTCCCGCGCCTGAACCAAAAAGGGAAATGACCATGATGGAGAAAATCCTCAAGGTCGAAAACCTGCAGCTGGTCGTCGAAAAAAGGGCGAAACTGGTCCAGACCCGCTCGGAGCTGGAGCGCTTCCAGATTTCTTCCAATGATTTTAACTGTTCCATGAGGCTGAACGATTCAGACGGAAACGTCTTCACCACCAGCTTCACTCCCGGAATCAAGAAGGTCATTGACTTTCTCAAATCATCGTTCGATGCAAGCATCACCGATGTAGAGAACAAGATCACTTTCTAACCCTGGCGGTTCCACCAAGTGATCCGGCGGTCAGGCTTAAGGCCTGACCGCTTTTTTTATTGTCGTAAAGGCTGAAGGAATTCTCAACACCATACTTGTCCTTTATCAAAAAGGTGGACGGTTATATAATTGCATCATGACAAACAACTATATCCAGCTCAAGGACCTTTTGGAGCAAATGAACCAGTTGGATGAGAACAACATGCCCAAGAGTTTCCAGATAAAATTTGTCACAGCTGACAGGGGAAAAAAAACAGGAGGAGAAATAATTGAGATACCAAGTGCCAAAAGGTGTGTGGGTTATCGAAACGGCAAACTTGTTTTCGATTCCAGGGAATCATCCAGCCCCACAACCCGAAAACGCCGTGATCCCAATCACTGGGCTAATTCTACCCGTAACCTGCTTTTGCCAAACAAACAGATCAGGACCATCCACATACGCCTGATTATCGAATTCAACAACCAAAAAGTGTTTTTCTGATGAACAAAGTAATTATTTCCGGTGATTACGCGATAATGCCCGGGGCCAAGGCCCTGGTCTCGCTCAAGGGCGCCTTTGCAGACGCAGGTACCGCCAAGATCACTCCGCCTTATGATATCTCTCCCAACGCCTGGTCAAACTGGGGAGAATCCAACCTGTTCCCCCAGGAAATTCTGGCTGACCTTGAGAAAAACTCAGTCGCCATCAGGGCGCTGGATAAGCGTAAACGGGTACATTTTGGCCGTGGGATCATCGCCTACCGTGAGAAAACAGATGCATCCGGAGTCGTAGCCAAGGAGATTGTCACCGATCCCGAAATCGTGGAATTCTTCAGACTTAACCAGATCAACCTGGTTTGGCCTGATTTGATTATGGGTCTTGAAATGTTCGCCAATAACTGGGTTGAGTTCATCACCAACAAAGGCCGGGACAGGATCAACAGGGTTTTCGTCAAAGACCCTGCCTATTGCCGTATCTCAAAGATGGATGAGAAGAACAAAATCAAAATGATGTACTACTCGGCCCGGTGGGAGATGATGCCTCAGTATGATGGTATCGTGATGGCAGAGCTGCCTATGTATGACAATACGCTGTATGACGGCTCAAAGTATCCTTTAGGTCAGTTTGCCATTCAGCTTTCATACCGTTCCTTTAACAAATCATACTACCACCTGCCTATCTGGAATTCGGTAAGGGTCAACAAATGGATGAACATTGCTTCGAGCGTTCCGGTTCTGAAAGCTGCCATCATGAAAAATCAAATGACCATCAAGTACCATATTCAGATACCGGAAGATTATTTCACCAAGCGCTACCCTGATAAGGACTTCACGGTGGAACAGAGAGAAAAGAAGAAGCAGGAAGTTCTTGATGACATGAACGGCTTTCTGGCAAACGTCGAGAATTACGGAAACGCTGTTATTTCGTACAAGTTTTATTCTAAAGTCAAACAGGATTACCTCGAAGGCTGGAACATTGAAGTCATTGACAATAAGCTGGACAACTCCGCCTACTTGCCCGACAGTCAGGCTGCAAATTCGGAAATCCTCTTTGCAATCGGAGTCGATCCCTGTTTGATCGGCGCCGGTCTGCCTGGTGGGAAAATGGGAGCAGGGTCAGGATCTGACAAACGAGAAGCTTACTGGATGCTTAATGCCGATATGGGAACAGACCGTGCGGTAAGCTTGTCACCACTGTATTTCATACGCGACTTCAACCACTGGGATCCCGCCATCCAGTTTGACTATGTTTGTGTGGATACCTCGCAAACCCAAGATCAGCATCCGTCAAAAATAAATCAACGAGTAGATAAAACACAGCCATGAGTTTCGTAAAAGATATTGACCAGGTAAAAGAAGCGACCGCTATCAATACCTCAATTAAGATTGAAGCTTTACAGCCATACCTGGATGATGCGCATAATTTGTTCATCCTGCCATTGTTCCCCAGAGCCTTGAGTTATTCAATGTTCTATTACATGACAAAGGAACATGATGCCACATTGGATGATGTAAATTATGACCATGAAGAACAGCAAATGGATTATAATCAAAAGAAGGTTCTTGTTTACTGGAAACTGATTCACCTGGTGCGCAAAGCCGAAAGCCTTTACGCACTGTGGCTGAGCGCTGATGAACTCTCCGTGTACATTTCCGGAGCCGGCATACAGGTCATTCAAAGTGATACCCACCGACCAGCTCCCCAGTACCAGATCATGAACATGAAAGAAACATTTTTGACCCGGGCGCATAACCAGGTTGACCTTTGCCTTGATCTGTTATATAACAACCTTGATTCCTTCTATGAAACTACTGAAGGCTTCTATGATTCAAATACCCTGATACGCAATGCAAAGGAATTCCAGGTGTATTCTGATATTCATTCAAGCCGCAGGGTGTTTCTCTCACTGTTGCCCATTATCAGGAATATTGAAAAGAGGTATATCATCCCAACGCTCACCTATGAAGTTTTTCAGAATCTGTATAACATGTCCAAAAATCAGGAACCTGCCGGTGGTGTTGACTGGGATTTATTTCACCTGGTACAGCCTGCATTGGTTCATCTATCGATGGCCCGTGCATTGGCCGAGATTAACATTGACCTGCTGGACTGGGGTATTTTCAACAATGCCAATAACACCTTTAACAATGTTCAGAATAAAGCACAGGCCAATATCACGCGAATTGCATTGATGCAGGAGGCCAATCAAAGGGATGGTGAAGCCGAGCTAAAAGCTGTTCAGGAATTCCTTGATAACACTGCTTCTGCCGATACATTTCCAGCCTACTTCAACTCCAGCCGGTATGTCGGTCCAGCAACCGCTGTGAAAAGGGGAGAATTCCTCAATGATGCTTCAAAATCAATGTTTGTCGTTTAAACCTTACACTAAATATTCAGCTATGTTAGCCGACAATACCATCCTGCTTGGAATTATCGCCCTGTTAAACGGAGCCTATCTGTTTGGCCAGAAAAATCAACGGGCAGACTTTAAAGAAGTTGCCGTAAAACTGGAGCACCTGGTCGAAGAGTTTTTAATCGTGAAGACGGAACACCGGATCAACCACCCCGAACAGGCGCCCGCTGCCCGTAAACCAATTCCGAAACCGATTCCTAAGCCTTCTAAAAGAGGAATAAAGAAGTTTATCGGGATCCTGGCATTGCTGATGTTTTCTGCCATATGAACAAGGTACAAATCAACAAGGTCAACCGGTCGTTGCCGGGATCTTGGAACGAACTGACACGCGATCAACTGATCTATGTTTGTTCACTGTTCAGCCACAACATGAAGCTGCCGGAGTTTAAACTGAAAATCCTGTTCAGGTTCCTGGGCATAAAGAAAAAGCTGTTCAAAAAGATTGATCCGCAGGATGTCCTGTTTCTTTCAGAAACGTTTGACTTCCTTCAGCAGGAGGTCACCCTGACAAGAGCCCTGATAAAGTCCATCCGGCTGGGCCGGTTCCCATGGACCTGCTACCGGGGTCCCCAGGATGGGATGTCGGATTGTACGTTTGGCGAGTTCACAAAAGCACAGGTAAGGTTCGAAGAATATGCCAGGACACAGGATCCTCAAAAGCTCTCTGAACTCACTGCCATATTATTTCGCCGGAAAAAAGCTTTTTGGTGGATTCGCCGTCACTTTGGCGAATCCACCGATGCCAGGGAGCGGTTTATAGACCGTACCCTGGAGGCCAGGACAAAACGCTTCAGGCATGTCGATCACGACATCAAAGCAGCTGTATTGCTGTTCTTTTCTGGCGTTCAGGCATCACTCACCACTCAGTTTCCGAATGTTTACAAACCAACGCCTGCAAAATCTAGTTCCAAATCAGATGGCTGGGTCTCGCTGATCATTTCCCTGGCTGATGGCAAAACCGATGACCAAAGCCTCGAACGGGTGATGAACTCAAATTTATATAACGTGTTCTTTGGCCTTGAGAAGCAATCCATTGAGTATTTTGAATTCATTAAAAAATATCCCGACCATGAATAGAGTAATTTCATATGTCAACTATTTCAGAACCCTCACTGAATTGCATCCCGACATCAACCAGTTTTTCATGATGGACATCAACGAGCCGCTTACGGCTTTTCATTCGGATATGAAGTTTCCTGCCCTTATTCTCAATACGGTCAATGGTACCCTGAGCGCTTCCAATGCTGATAATGTACTTGATAATTCTGTTGGAGGATTCCTGATTTTGGGATTTTTGGATGATCTCACCGATTTCTACGCAGAAATGGAACTTTTAGACAGAATGAAGTACATCGGCTTTGATGTGATCCTCAAAATGAACCACGATGCTCAGCATTTTATTACAATGGGAAACACGGCCATTCATGGTTTTAACCTCAATTCGGTAACCTACCAGATGATAGACGGGATATGGGACAAGTGCTTCGGGTTTTTGTTTTCATTTAAGCTCTCATCTTCACTTGATCAGACCTATTTGCCCGAGAGATGGCGTGACTTAACTGCTGAACAGGACATAACCCGCAAATAAAGCCTGTCCTTTATTCCCCCTGCCTGTATGATTTACTTTGTCCAATGGATAAAGTAAAACTCACCCCTTTAGAGATCGCCGACAAATGGGCATTTTTTACAATTAGTATCTGGAAGGAGAAACTTGTAAAATATCGCATTGGCAAATCCGGCGCCCTTAAATCTTCCTTCACCAAAAAAGTCGTCGGATCTCCTGCAGGCGATGTCATCTCAATCCAGTTCGCCTTTAACTACCGCGGAAAGTTTGTGGATATGGGGGTAGGGAAGGGGACCAGAATTTCCGGCACCAGGGAAAACAAAACCTCCCGGTACCTCGAAGGCCGAATGCTCGGCAACAGACGGACTCCCAAGAAATGGTACGGGAAAACATTCTTTGCAGAAGTCTCTACCCTCAAGGAGATCATGGCCAGGGAATATGCTCATAAAGGAGTCATCCAAATCATCGAAAATATTAATGATCATCCCATACAACTATAATGGCACCACTGACCGAACAAGCCAAAGCTGAAGTGATCCTTGATGGCAAAAAGGCGAATGCAACAATCAAGGAGATCGAAAACGCTGTTAAGGCCTTAACTGCGGAATGGCGCAAATGTGCCACAGGCACCCAGGAGTTTAGCGATAAGGGCAAGGAAATTCAAAAGTTGAACACCAAACTTGCTGATACCCGTGCTCAAACGAAAGCCATGACCGATGAGATGAAAAAGGGCCAAATGAACATGGAAGGCCTTTTACATAACCTCAAAGACAAAGTTCTGGAATTTGGCGGGGTACTGGCAGCGGCGTTTGCCGTGGAGAAAATCGCAGAATACTTTAAAGAAGGTATAAAAAAGGCGATTGAACTTCGCGACACAGAGAAGATCCTGCTGCTTGTTCTGGACAAAAACAAACTGGTCCAAAAGGAGCTGATCGACCTTGCAAAAGAAAGATCCGGCGTAACGACAAATGGCCGGCTTGAACTTGAACAGGCCGAGAAGTTCCTGGCCATCCAGGGGCGCACTCCGGATCAGATCCGCAAAACCATCGTGGCAGCGCAGGATCTGGCGGTGGTAACCGGCCAGAAGCTGCAGCAAGCCGTTGAAGACCTTGACGGGACAATGGAAGGCAGACTGAGCAAAGGCCTGCAGAAACTTTCCTCTCAATTTAAAGACCTGTCAAAAGATCAATTATACCATGGCGATGCCATTGATATAATCGCAACAAAATATAAAGGTCTGGCTGAAGATGAAGCCAAAACAATAGAAGGCCAGCAAACCATGGCCGAAAAATCATGGAGCGCGCTTCAGCGCACCCTGGGCAATTACCTGTTGGGATCCGGTTCATTTTATTCCTCGGTACTCTCAGGCGCTAAGGGTGTATTTGACTCCATGTCGAAAAGTGTGGCCAGGCTTAATGAAGAATCTAAAACGTCCGTCACAAAGTTTGCGGAACTGGGCGCCTCAGTCGCCAGTCTGGTTTCAGACACCGCCCCGCTGCTCACCAGGTATGATGAATTAAAGGCAAAGACTGTGCTGAATAATGATGAACAGGCTGAATTGAAAAGGATCATCGGCGATGTGACCGCCGCCATGCCAGGAGCTGCGGATGCATTTGACAAGTATGGTAATGCCATCAGCATTTCGTCCGACCGGGTGCGGGATTACATCAAAAATCAAATGATCCTGCTCAGGTATGAAAACAAGAAAGCAATTGACGAAACAATTTCAGATCTGGCAAAGGTGAACGTGTCCATCGCTAAAGAGAAGTACAAAATGGACGAGATCGCAAAAAAAGGAACGTTCAAAGAGAAAAACATCCTGGGTGAACAGGACTATTCCGCAAATGCTAATCCCGCTGAGATTGCTGCGGAAGTCGCAGCAAATCAGGAACGCATAAACACGCAAATTGCCCTTACGACAAAACTCGGGATATTGAAAGGCGATGCCTTGCAACAGTCCCTGGATAATTACAAAAAGGAAAAGGACGCCGCTGATAAAGCTGCTGAACAGGCAAAAAAATCCGCTGTCGAAAAGAAGGAGTTTACCAAAATGAGTGTGGATGAACTCAACAACATCATTTCCCGTGGCAGGGAAGCGGATGCCACCAATTCAGACCGTACCGCCATGCGCCAGGCAACAGATGAATTGGCGCATCGAACGAAATCAAACGACAAGATCAAAGAATCCTTCAAAAACCTCATGGATTCCCTGAAGGAAATGGAGAATAAAAACTATGCGGAGAAATTAACCCAGACCCAGCAGGACATTCGCCTGGTTGAAGATAAATACAACACGCTCATTGAAAAGGCACTCAAATACAGGTCTGAGAATGAGAAAGCGTTGTCGCCGGCACAGAAAAAAGGAATCGACGACAACATTTCTACCCTTGAAGTTGCCCGTGATGCCCAGGTGAAACAAGTGATGGTGCAGGCTGAGAAGCAGTTTGCAGACGATGTGAAAATGATTCATGAAAATTTGCGTGTGGCCCGCATGGCGGTCACCCAAAGGCAAATTTATGAAGTCAACAAAAAATATGCTGATGCGCGCAAGGAAATGTACAGCGCAATCAACTTTGCCTATGATGAAGAAATTAAGGCTGCCAACGGCAATGCGGATAAAATCATTCTGGCAGCCACCAACAAGGCAGAAAGACTCAAGGCAATCAAAAAGGATGTTGACAAACTGAAATCTGCCCAGGACGATGAACTCATCGATACCCAACGAAAAGCTGATTTGAAGTTTGACGAAGATTTGAATACCCTCAAGCTAAAAGGCGACAAGGACCTGGCTGATGGTAAACTCAAAATTCAGCTGGAGGTTAACGCCAAATACAGAAAGCTCCTGGAGGATAATGTTTCAGATGAGCAGAAAACCTCTGACATCAAAATTCAGATGGCCCAGGAGGTTGCCGACAAACAAGCCCAGCTGACCATAGAGTCGAATAAGAAGCTTGCCGACAGCGCCATTTCAGTGGCCAAGGGTGCCGTCGACGGTCTTTCTTCGATCTATTCAATGCAAAATGAAGCTGAAAATCAGGAGCTGAAAGCCGATGAAGAAGCCAACAACACCAAGAAGGAAAATCTTAAAAAGCAACTGGATGCCGGCATCATAAACAAAGCTCAGTATGACAGCAAGACGGCGAAAATGGATGCTGAAATTGCTGCCAAGAAAAAGAAGCTGGATCATGACCAGGCTCAGCGCGCCAAAGAAATCGCATTGTTCAACGCCTTGATCAACGTCGCCGGTGCCGTGGCAGCTGCACTTACCGCCGGACCGGGTACAGGGATCGTCCTCTCTATTATTACTGCCGCCCTGGGAGCAATCCAGGTAGGCTATATCCTGAGTCAGAAAGTTCCCCAGGCAGCAAAAGGCCGGTATTCAGTGATCGGGCAGGATGATAATAAGCTGTACAAAGATGTCCCCATGGTTCCACAGCCAGGCACCGGGTTGTATTCTTCCCCGACCTTGATCTCGGAAACCGGCTCAGAATATGTCATCGATCCCAAAACAACACGGAATTTAATGGTGAACTATCCCCATGTCATTGATGCGATCAATTATGCCCGGGTCCCGCAGTTCAGCAGCGGCAGTTATCCCCAAAGCTCCAGTTCATCCACTACAATCCAGCCCCTGTCAACGGATCAGAACCAGGCCCTGCTGGATGCGCTTACAGAATTTAACAAGCATTCCCGCAATGGTACCCGGTCCTACATGGTTTACGATGATTTCCGTAAAGCCGATGATACCATGCGCACCATTGAATCCGATGTCTCTAAATCCTAAACCATGCTCTCTCTTTCAGTAGGAAACCAACCCCTTGATATCAGCGATGATATCGCCATTACCCTCAAATTCATGTCGCCCTTGTTTAACGACATCGGCGATTATTCCTATCCGTTCAAACTTCCTTTGACCTCCAGGAATAAAATGGTGCTGAACTGGAAGCACAAGGTTGAAAATGCCTCAGACAAATATGAGTTTTTCAGAACGTCGGTACTTTGGAGTGGGATAGAACTGTTTGCCGGATCGCTTCGCATCCAGCGTGCCGGCCAGTATTATGAAGCAGTGCTTTATGTAGACAAAGGCAGCTTTAACTGGGAAAGCGGCGCCATCAAACTTCATGAGATGAACTTAGGCGTACAGCTGATCCCGAATACCACGGACCCCTTGTACTTCTATAATAGTACGCTGTTTAAGGTTTATCCCCAGACAAACTTTGCCTTTCCCTACATTGAAAATGAAATGTTTTTAGGCACCTCGCAAAGCGATCCGGAGCTGGGTTGTTACAACTACAATTATCAGTATGCGCCTTTAGGATTAAGGCCTTACACAGATCATGGCGACCCCAGTATCCTGGTGCCTTTCCTGTTCCTGCGATTTTTACTTCAGCGTGTATTTTCCCTGATGGGATATACTTTGTCAGATCAGTTTTTTACTAAAAGCAACGAGCTGGCAAACCTGCTCATTTATAATTCATGGAACCTGGACGAAAATCAAATCAATGGAACCCTGACCCCTGGCGCCATATACTATCAGCACCATGTTCCCCGCGTGATGGTAAACGTCTTCATTCATGGGCTGGAAAAATATTTCAACTGCAGGTTTTTCGTAAATGACCTGCGAAAAACCATTACGATAAGAGGCGCAGCGGACATTTTGAAATCGCCCCAGGTGATCCCTTTCTCGTCAGAAGTTACAGAAATGACGGTTCTGGTAGCCAACAAGATAACCGGAGTAAGCCTGACCATGAAACCTGACGAAGGTGATTCGTGGTTTATGGAACGCATTCAATGGGAACAGGAAGACCTGGTGGAATGGACCGGGACCGTAAATGCCTTTAGCGATCTTTCCATACCGCCGATTTCAAACATTGCCATGATCGGCGATGTATATTATGTGATTGAAGATGACAAGTATTACACGGCAACCATGTCTTCCAACGGATACACGCTGATCTGGACACAGCTGTACCAGGCTATCGTGACATCGACAATTTTCAATTATCGCTATCAGGGTCCCAACCTGCTGAAGATCGAAACGGAATTCAGCAACCTGTCCGAGGATCCTCCCGGGACCATCCCGGGGTGCTGGAATTTAAAAACAGACTGGAAGAAAATTAGCCCCCGGCTGGTGTTTGGGGTTATCGGACCTTATGGAATAAAAGCGCACTCTTCCGATTCTGTATTCAGCCTTAATTTTAATGGTCCTCACGGAATTTTCAACCAGTTTTATAAAGCCTGGTTTGACTGGATCATCGACACCAGGACAAACGTAGAGTTCAAGAAACAGTTGAGTTTTATGGATATCCGTGACCTTGATTTCATGGCAAAGCATGAAATCGATGGCAATAAGTACCTGCTAAGTTCGGTGTCGGTGAGTCTGACAAAAACGACCATCAAGCCGGCTATCATCAATGCCTATTCCTGTTTTTAGTGTCCTTTATCATTTTTCGTTTCATGCTTAATGTTGCAGCATGATCACACTAAAGTCAACACCCGCAGAGGTCTTTTTCTCAGGAAACCCGGCACTCTATAATGTTCTGGCTACAAATTATCTTTCGCAGGTTGGAAGGAAATGCAGCTTCATGCTTGTGGTCAGCGCTGCTGATACCACCGCCGGACATACTTTGAACTTCGCGTTTTCGGATAAGACCATCACCTTTGTTTCGGCCCTGAGTCCTGATGATTCAGGGCTTCAGTTCCAAAAGGCAACCAACACGGCACTATTTGCCGCCTTTGCACAAGTGCTTTATGATTGCCTGCAGAGCAACTTCGATTTATCATCCCGGTTCAAAATGACCCTGGGTAATGCCACCGTAAACAGCCGCATCATCCAGTTTGAAGCTTTTGAGCAAGGCGCCATAAATACCGCGACTGTCACAACTAACCTTGTTACCGTTTCTGAGATATTGTTTCTCTCCGGCATTGATCCGATTGCCAGGGAGAATTTTTGCATTGTTGGCGGGATTTGGGATGCCAATCATAAACAGCTGGCCCAGGATGTCAAACCGGTGGATGAATATGGTGAGGTTACATTTAACTTTTCCGAATATCTGAGCGCACTGTTGGAATACAACCAGCAGCCACGCTTCACCTATCCGTTCGACCCCGAAGTTATCATCAAAGTTTTCTCAAACTACGCCCTGCCTTTTTATGCCGGTTTCGCCGAGCGGTACAACGGGATTGTGAAGAAATTGTATTTCGACGACCTGCGTAGTACCTTATCGGGTGGGCTTAACCGTGAAACCCTTGTCTATTACAACCTTCGGGAAGAGAGCTTTTTTACAATGCCGGAAAATATCAAGTCCTTCATGACCTGGGCGCCGGTAAATAAGGTCACCGATAAAACCGTTCCTGAAAAATTGTTCTTCTACGTCGGGGATAAGCCGGTCTACGGTTTATTGTACCTGTACGTTCAGGTGTATTTTTCTGACGGCACAAACTGCATGCTCGATCCGGTGTACGCCGATACCTTGTCAAACGATGTGCTGGAATGTTCAGTCGGGTATGAAGCTTTGCAGTTGGCCTCGATCTTTCCAACCTATACGATCACCTCCTGGAAGGTATGGTTGGAAACAGAAGCAGGCCTTGTTGCCTCTGAGATCAGGACATTTACCAATGACCTTGTCACATATAACAACGAAAGGATCTTCATTTTTCAAAACAGCTTCGGAAGGGCTTATGACGTGGTGCGTTTCACCGGCAAAGGATCGGTTGACATCAACCTCACCTTTGCCACAGCCACCTCGGAAATCCTCGATAGCTACACCAGTTTCAACGCTCCTTCACAGAAGTTCGATGCCAGCGAAGGGCAGAAAATGAAGACTAATTCCGGCTGGGTATCCCGGGAAATGAAGGACTATTTCCGCGATATGGTGCTCTCTCACCAGGTGTTTGAATACAAAGACGGGTTGCTGTATCCGATAGTGATCATCAACGAAGCCATCAAGGAGCATTTTATTGACAATGAATACCTCTACAGCCTCGATCTGGAATATGACCGAGCTTATCGGGATTTTTTTTTTTCTAAGCTGCCCCTGACCCTGTTTCAAATTCTTGACCGCTTTTATTCAGATGATTATGATGACAATTACAGCTAAAACAGAATTCTATGACATATAGCCAGGTACTCGCAACAATAAAAGCAGCCCTGACCCTGCGGCCTGCAGGGCAGAAGGTCTCAGTGTCGGCTCATGAAGGCGCTGAAATAGCGATTCTTGATTACATCGAATCAAAGAGTTCATCAACCAGAACCGCCCATGCGACCTCGATCGCCAAAACAAATTGTGATCTGGTTTGGAACTCAGCCTTTACCAACACCAATTACGATTACGCTGTAAATGGCTTTGATGCATCGGGAAACCCCGTCGAAATCGTTCTGATCTCAAAAACAACTTCCAAAATCACGGTGAAAACTTTGATTGCGGCTCAGCTCTCAGCGCTTGCTAATCCTTACTAATCCTATACCATGAAAAAAATCATCTTCTTTCTTTTTGTCCTGGCACCGCTAACCATGTTCGCCCAGGATCATCTTTTTTCCTCCATAAGTTTCGACCTCGGAGGATCGATCAACAGATTCCAGGCCTTGCCGGATTCTGTCGGGTTTAACGGTGTGTTTTATTCTTCCGGCTTTCGAAGAAAAATGAATACCAAAATAGGCCAGACCGTGATCATTGCCTCCCATTACAACGATAAATGGAGTTATCCCGGCATCCGTCAGCTAACTGACGGATTCAAGCCGGGAAAAGTTGCCTTTCTCGTCTTCGATCCAACCAGTGACGTTATTTACGCTTCAGGTGGTGATGGCGGTGCAGTGGGAGTGGATCCTGCTGAATTATCCGTTTCACGTATTAATTCGCATGATTCAGCAACAGGCAATCCAATCCCGCTTGTCATCGGCAATGGCTTAAATGTGCAGGGAGAAATTACCACTGCAGCCGGCGCTTCAGGCAATTGGAATAAAGCCCAGGATTCAGCAAAATCTGCAACAAAGAGGGCAGGAGGGTTAATAGAACTCCGAAACACAAATGATGCCTTGCTTCTATCAGGGACTGGAGGAACCGGTTGGACAGAACCAAATTTAGGTGCAGGCCTCAGGTTCCTTTGGTACCCTAAAGCTGGCGCATTCAGAGTCGGAGAAGTAAACGGTACGCAATGGAACAGTGCCAACATCGGTTCTCATTCTTTTGCATTTGGGTATAACACCATTGCAAAAGGTAACAGGTCGATGGCCGGAGGATGGGAATGTAACGCCTATGGGGATGCTTCAATTGCAATGGGTATCTGGTGTACTGCCTATTATCATTATTCCCAGGCATTCGGGTATCAATGTCATTCGAATGCTCAAATGGCATTCTCATACGGCCAGGGATGTGTGGCAAATGGCCTCAGATCATTTGCAGGTGGCTGGTATACAATTGCCCCTACTGTAAATTGCATGGCTATCGGACAGTTTAACACAGGGACTACCGGTGACACTATTTATGAACATCCTTTAAGTCCCTTATTTCAAATTGGCAATGGTACCAGTATTTCAACCCGTTCCAATGCATTTGAAGTTTTGTATAATGGAAACACAACCATTGGCGGGTATGGCATCATCAAAAACATTCCAACGAAAACTGCTCCCGGTTACTATTTATGCCAGGATGGTGATACCGTTAAAAAGGTCTCACCAAATTTTGTGGTACCTGGTGGTGCCTTGGGAACCCCATCGTCCGGCAATCTGGCAAATTGTTCCTTTCCGACCTTAAACCAAAATACTTCAGGAACAGCTGCAGGACTTTCCGCAACCCTGCCGGTGGCTTCCGGTGGAACCGGCACCACCAACCTTTCCGGATTCCGTTTGAAATCAAATATTGTTCCCTTGTGGTCGGTCGGAGTAGATTCAACCCAGGTAAAAACCACAGGGAAAATCCCTATCGGTTACTCCAATGGATTTGTGGTTGATACCATTGTGGTAATCTGCATGACAACAGCTTCCTCAGGTACAGTAAACTGCACACCGAAATTGTTTTTTGGCCCTGATGGAACTGCAACCGGTACAGCCATGATCACAGCGCCTGCAGCCGTCACTTCAAATACTACCGGCACAAAGTTTTACACCCTTAATAACGCAATCATCCCGGTCACCAACTTATTCTGGCTGACCTTTTCATCAGTAACTACTGCACCCAGGTATTTGACATTTCAACTAATCGGCCACTTGTTATGAAAAACATTCTCATTCTTTTTTTATTCCCTTTGTTCCTTAACGGGCAAATTTGTGTGTCGTACCGTCCGGCTTCCGGCCCGGCTCCGGTAACTTTATCCGGAGGTACCGTCACAAGTATTTCAGGTGCGGAAATTCACACCTTCACAACTTCCGGTACCCTCACAGTTACAGGATCTGGTACCGTATCATTTTTAATGGTTGGTGGCGGCGGGGGTGCTGCAAATTATACAGCCGGAGGTGGTGGTGCAGGTGGTTTAATTTATAACAGCACATACACAATTTCACCTGGCAGCTATACAATTACGATTGGTGCAGGTGGTGCAGCCGGGTCTAACGGCAGCAATACTACTTTTTCCACCTTTACAGCGAACGGTGGTGGCCATGGCGGAGTTTATAATGCTGGTACCGGCACAGCCGGAGGATCCGGAGGTGGTGCGAGCCATAATGGCGGTTTAAGTGGCGGGGCATCGAATCAGGTCGGCGGTTATGGTCATGCCGGGGGTAACACAACTGTCGGCAATCCCGGAGGTGCCGGAGGCGGTGGGGCTGGCACAGCTGGAGCAAATTCGATTTCGGTGAATGGAGCAAACGGAGGGGATGGCTTGGCCTTCTCAATTTCGGGAACCTCCATATATTATGCCGGTGGGGGAGGCGGTGGAACCAACCAGGGCAATGTTCAGGTACCAGGTAATGGTGGATTAGGAGGCGGTGGAAATGGGAACAATACCACTGGTGTTTCAGGCACAAACGGACTTGGCGGCGGTGCCGGAGGGATATATTGTTGTACCGCAGCAACAGGAGGAGGATCAGGAGTATTCATTATAAAAATTCAGAGGTAAAATGAAAAAGTTTTTATTAATCGTCTGGTTTATACCAGTCATTTGTTTTTCACAGCAAGCCGCATTTCGTTTTTTTGCAGAAATCAAAGCAGATACTGTTTCCCGGGTAATTGTTATTTCATCTGAAAATTATGCAGAAACTCTTTTAGGTGGAGACTGGGTTGAAACATTTGTAAACGATCCATCAAAGAACTATGCTGGGATCGGCAGTATATATTATCCGGAAAGGCACAACTTTTCATCCAGAAAGCCATATCCATCATGGCATTTGGATGAGCAGTGCAATTGGCAAAGTCCAATTGTATATCCCGTTGATGGCAGAGTTTACATTTGGAATGAAGAATTTAAAATTTGGGAGGCAATTCAATGAAACAAGCCAGAGAGATATTCGGGTATTGCCTGGCTGTGGTGATCTATCTGGGGTATTTTACGCTGATCGGTTGTATTCTGTTTAAGGTGGTGCCGGTTGAAAATAAGGATTTAGCAAGGAGTCTGTTTGATACCATGACCGTTATTGTAGTCCTGGTGACCAAGTTTTTCTACGATGGGAATAAAGAGACTGCGGTGAAAAATGAGATGCTTTACAGATCAACGCCACAAGTGTTTCCAGAGGTAAAAGTTCAAGCCAAGGAGCAGGAGCATGCGTGATTTCAATATGTTCTTAAGACCAATCTAAGGTAATGTCCTGAATACAAGGTAGAATGGCCGGAGAAATCCGGTCATTCTTTTTTAAATAAGGAAATATTTTAATCCATTTCTGCTTGCTATTGAAATTTTGTTTTAATTTTACTAGTGGAGCGTCAAATTAAATGGCGCCTATATTAAAAAACAGCCGCCATTTGGCGGCTGCCAACTCGTTGAACTAAACCGCCCTTGGCGGTAGTTTTCCAAGGTTCCCCATCTTTTTCAGTTTTCGTCGTATAAGGAAAAAGGTTCCCAATCTTTTTCAGTTTTCGTCGTATAAGGCAATATGTTAAACCTTAAAACATATTGCCATGAGCACTTTACGACAACAACTGATTCAGCAGATGCAGCTGAAAAGGTACAGCCAGAAGA